>Ga0181470_100388_pt1 | contig 11451 bp, 8 predicted proteins | sample InSIn5SAF170_FD_119082 | JGI IMG/M metagenome (GOLD analysis project Ga0181470, IMG submission 119082) | Clean room microbial communities from NASA Spacecraft Assembly Facility at Jet Propulsion Laboratory, Pasadena, California, USA -... ...
GTATACCATCTTTCGCCTCACCCTTGGAGTGGTCCTACCACTATGTCTAAGAAACCCGCTGTCTTCAACTCACATGGAATGAAATCTGTACTCTCGCAAGCAAATGGCGTTCCCAGAACTTTGGATGAGGTTTCGAAGAAGTCAATAACAGCAAATAAGTCTGCTGCTCGATCGCCCGCAATCTCAGTTGATAGAGGCATTCTAAATAGAACTGTTCCAACAACCACAAATGACCCTACTTGGGAGTACTCGAAGCATCTCACACAAGACAGAGATAAACATATTTATAAATCTACTCCAGATGACTGTGAGTTTGATAAGACACTGGAATCACAGGGCATGGCGGAAAGAGGGCTTAAGAATTTGCAAAGTCCACCACTTAAGGCAGTACAGGCTCTCCAGCAAAATGCTGCGCTTGAAAATGAGCTAAGTGCCAAGGTACATCTTGATGCTCACACAAATGATCGTGTTCATGTTACGGATAATCTTAAGTTATCAGCAGACACCAAGATTCCTGGTCCCTTTGATCCAAACAAATATGGCAAACCCCGGAAGCTTAACAAAAATGAGCATCACGTCGGCAAGCATGGTGATGGTGAAGAGTTCCTACAGCGACGACCTCGTGCTATGGGATCCAACTCGCGACTCAATCCTTCCGGTTCAAGCACAGACGCATATTCCAAGCAGGTGGAGGATGACAGAACACCAAATCTAAAATGTGAAGTTTACCAGCGTACTAGTGCTATCAAGCATACGGAGGATGATTATCTGTTTGGGGACCGTATCGGGATGAGAACCTGGACTCATACTCCCAGAGGAAGCGTGGTCGATCCGATCGTATCGACGCGAGGTGGCCTGGAGACTACCACCGTGAACATATTTCAAGCAGATTCTGATGCACGGCAGCCGCATATCACTTTAGGTCACAATAAGAATGTCGCAACAAAGAACACTTGGGCTGTTTCGCCAGACGTTGCGTTCTGCCTGGGCGAGTCAAATCCTGTGATGCAAAAAAACCCCAACTTTGACATGGCATGGAACACTACAACGACCTGCGTCAAAGTTGGTCCTACCAATAACCAAGAAGCATTCAATAAGCTCATTATGGCTGATCTCAGAACTAAAGATGATACAGGTTCAGCTCCCGTTCCACTGACCTCACAACAGCTTGCGATTGCGACTGGAGAGGTGTTGGACAGCAGGTCAAATTTGAACAGTTTTGACGATAAGATCAGTAATGCTGGAGTGATCAAGGAGAACATCCGTGCCAGTCAAGGTATTGATGCAGCTGGCGAGTTACTCGATTTTGACGGATCGAGATTACCTGCTCCTGTAGACTGGGATGGACGCAAACCTTTCAACAACGCATACATTGCAGAATATATTAAAGAATGGTCACAAGAATATGCGAGAGCGAGACCAGCAATCGATACAACAAGGCTTGAGTTCTTGGAAGGACGGCATCCAATTGGTGAACACGATCTGCAAGCCCCTTTTCTCCATGAGTCTACTCTTGGAGCCAATCTTTCAGAGGGTGACCAAGTCACGGTCCAACCGACAGCACAAGACGCTATCGCTAAAGCGAAAATCAAACAAACAATTCGGTATGAAGACGAAATGATGACCGCTCAATTGAACGCTCACCGCATACGTGAACTCGCAACAAAGGCTCCGGAGGTGGATCCTTTCGCTCCATCAATTGATATTTATCTAAGACCAGCTGTTCCAAACGATGCTGGTGGTATTGCAGAAGTCTACAATCATTATGTAGAGCACACAATCATTCCAGAAGATCAGAAAGTTGTCAGAGCCCAGACATTTGACCGCTGTATTCAGAATTGCAGGAAGAATGAATTGCCATTTATTGTCGCAATCAGAGGAAACCGTCCTCCTTCGACAGATGCACTAGGGAGACTTCCAAAATCAAGTACAGATGTCACTCTGCCTCAGCACGAAGCTATAGTAGGATTTTCTTTCGCCGAATGCTACAACTTTGGAACTGCTGGACTTCAATGTGGCCGTTCCCGTTGCAACGCTGTCCTCCATCTTTATGTTGACCACAGACATCAGCACAAGGGAATAGGTAGAAATCTGTTGGACAGGATGATGCATATTGTCAGTGACGCATATGGCCATAGAAATGCCGTACAGTGGATGAATCCACCAGCCAAATTTGCCAAGATCTATGATTCCTCTAAAGCAAGTCGCTGGCATTCATTGTACTTCTACTTACCAGTTGAAAAGCAAGATGATGCTGACTATATCCGCACCTCCAAATTTCTCAATCGATTCCATTTCCAAAAGCAGTGCGTCCTGAAATCTGCTGCTCGGAGTTCAACAGAGCATGGCGGAGCCAGATTTATAGACTTGGCCATCTTCCAGGGTACAGCTCTACAGGTTGACATGTTTGGGCCATTCGCATAAGAGAATTGGCTGTGTTACTGAACTTCTCGATACGCAGGTTTCTATTGTCAGCCTAGGTTGACACTCTTAAAACTAATACTCCATTGTCGTTTGCACAATATAGCTCAAAAAAATTTCCAAGGCTACGAAACGGTCTTGGACCGATATGCAGAGATATTGGACGAGCTTACAATACCAATTAGGAGTTGCAATTTTGAACGGTGGAGATTTTTGATGATACTCTTTGACATTACTATCTAGCTTGAAATGACTTTGATGGGAAGTCTATGGTGAGACTCTAGTCGGGAGTATATGCTAGTAACTTGCTGCTTAATTTTACGAAAAAGAAAATGTCTCAGTTTTGATCCATTGCAGTATTTTGCAAATAGTAAAGTAATGTAGAATCAAGGTATCTAACAGAATGGCGAAAGCATGAGAATATATATTCTTGATACATCTGCCACAAAGGGTTTAGCGCCTCAAGCGAAACACGATCACAAGCAATGCTTGAGTATAACCTTACTTCTTCTTTTCTTCCGCCCTCAACAACTACAATCTCAAACTCATCGAGTCGTTTGTTGGAATTCATTTTTAAGTTCTAAACAAGAAACTGCTTCACCTGCTCAGTTGAACCATACAATAGTTATAATGTTGAGGAGGTTGAAGGAAATCCATACTCCTGACCAAGGCGATGGTGGTGAGACGTTTGCGAGTTTCACCTTTGCGGTCTGTCCAAACTCCAGACTGAAGTCCTCAGACTTCAGACAAGTCACTGCGTGAAGCGATGGTTTCGAAAGACCCCGTTGCCGAGAATAGCGTAATGGCTATGAGTTTGTGTCCACTGGTTGATATATCGTTGTTCAATTTCCCTTCATCTGCTTCTGTCCTTTATTCACTTTGCCGTATCTTACTTTAGGTCTCGTCATACCCTCGTTTGCTGGAGTCTTTCTTTCTTACAGTGGCTGGTCCTCCTCTCGTTTTCTTACACTTCTCCATCGCTGTGCGAGTTATTGAAATAGGCTCTCTTCAACGATTTTAATATCCCTAGGCGCTCACATCCTCGCAAAATGCAACTCTCAACGACCTTTGCTCTTCTCCTCACCACATTTCTCCCTCTCACGACAGCCTATGTTCCTCAACAACCTCCCTCATCCTCAATCCCACATCACTCACTTTTGATGTTGACCCGCCAAACGATCCCCACCTCCTGCGCCAGTTACTCGCAAATCGCAAACTACACCTTCATTGGCGCTAATGCTACCATTCGCGCCGCCTTCCTACAAGCATCGCCCGCCGGCACCGATCCCACACGTTCCATCCTCGACACAGCATCCCAGCAGTTCAAGAATGGGAACATGATGTTTGATGCGAACTTGAATAGGGAATGTGGCAATTTGAGTACGATTGCGGCCAAGGAGGTTAATGTTAATTTCACGAATGGGATCGTGGGTCCGTTCAAGATTACGGTTAAGAAGGATGGTCAGGCGGATTTGGTGCAAACTAATGCTGGATTTAGGGACCAGGTTGGGAGTATTGGTCTTGTGGGAGTCATGGTGTTTGCAGGTAGCGTCTTGTTGTGAATGGATGATAGGGAACAGACTTTCGGGACATTGGGAGTTTTTTGAAACGTAGAGACAGAACTTCCACGATGAAACTGCTCTCGAGTATAATGAGTTAATGGGAACGTTGTTCTTAATTTGCTCCATAAACAGTCTGTCAGACTTAGCGGAAGGTTAAGCAAAGACAAGAATAGACCAGCGGTCAAAGACATTTCATCGTTCTTGAGTAATCTAAGAGCTTTTTTCGACGACTAAACGTTTTTCGAATGCAGAACCATTATTACACGCAGTCATTGCGTCAATTCATGCCCTTACCGTCTGCTCCAATCTTCCTACTACTTGCTTCGAGAACTCACGTCTCAGCTCTCTACCCTCCACTTCCCTCTCTTCCTCGATCCTCAACCCCTCCAAACAAGCAACAACAACATCACGATACTCCCTTCCCATGATGCTCTCAACCTGCGTTTTCGCCAATCTTATGAACACTTTTCTCCTCGCTTCAGGCTGCAACAACTCCTTGATCCCAAATTCCGAAGCCGGTGAGAGCAAAAATTGTCCCAAGCCAGGACGTTCGAAGCTGGTGAAAGGAGACCAGAGAGCTATCTCTAGGAGGATGATGCCAAGGGCGTAGATGTCATGGGCGGGTGATGGTGGTGTCTGATGACCTTGTGTGGGGTGAAGGTAGAGAGTGTCGTCTATGCTTTCTTCGTGATCGACAGAGTCAAGAGACCTGTAAGCTGAGGTGTTTATGTGGAAGATACCAGTGACATAGGGTTCTATAGCACCGGTTGGATTGGCATCTTTCGGCCAGATGTCCAGACTGGTCTGAGGTGCATTGAATACGACGATACTCCCCGCTGATAATCGTCCATGCGTGAGGCCATGTGCGTGTAAGTAAAGCAATCCAGATGCGACCTTGAGGGCTAAAAGCGCTTTATCTCTCTTACTCCATGCCTTTCCAGGTTGCTTTTCGCGGAAGTGAGTAAGTAAGTTCTGTAAGGTATCTGGATTGTTTTTCGCCATTGGGAATGGAAAGCGAAGGATGAATTTGTGTGCTGAGGTGTCGTGTGAGTAGCCCTTACAGCATAACAGGTTCATGGTAGCTGGGTTGACATGTCTGAGTTTCGAGACAAGAAAGCGGATGGATTGGTGGATTGACTCGATCTCAGCGGTAGTATTAGAAGAAGGGTACGATTGGAAGAGGAGAACTTCTTGCTCTGTCTCTTTAGGGCTCTTTGAAAGGGCGACATGTATGGGCGAGGAGCCTAATTGTTGTACAATCGTATCATCTACGAATGCTGGAATGAGAAGTTCTGCAGCATCACTCTCTTCTCTGTCCCCAGGATTCGCAATGACTTCTCTTACTCTTCTTGAAGATGTTATCGTCTCGCTAATCTCGTTATCGAGACGCAATACCACGTCGTCAACGAGGGGATTTTCGAACACAACGATGGCTCTGGCAAGTGATCCAGGCCACTCACTCAACCTCTCCCACGCCCTCCTCACAAAGTCATACTCCTTGGTCTTGACAAAATACAAACACTCCATGATCCCATCATTGATGGGGAACACAAACATCGCGCTGACCAACAGATCATTCAAGCTTCTCACTAATGCCGAGAGTTCATGTTGCACATCTCCATCGACCTGATGAAAGATGAGAGATAATCCTTCAAGCAGAGCATTCAAGTCTCCTTTCGCAAGCAACCTAACGGCAAAGGTAGCAATTTGCTCAGAACAATTGACGCCATAGAATTTAGGGACCTCCTTCTGGATGTTTGACGCCGTGCGCGTACACTTGTTGATGAGTGTGTTGAACTCGGAGGCCATCTTGGGTATCAATGGATGAAGGAGAAGAGGTGTAGCAATAGAGAGTTTGATACTACTAATAGAAATTCCCAGAAGTGCAGGTATGAATCTGAGGTATTGCAAACTCAAACTCAGTTCTTCGTACAATAGATGAAAATGTGCATATTTCGTCAGTCGGGACAATGCTGGTGAACCGTGTCATGGTTTCTGACAACCTGAGTTGGGGCTGTATGCTCCGCCCCCAAAGAAAGCCGCAACTAAGAGACTGTAACTACTTTGTTTCGGTGAGAGATGCATGGAAAGCGATGGCGATTCGCTGCAACGCTTTTTCACTCGTTGTATGTTCATCGTATCATATATTGCACAGGCGATAATGTACACACCGACTGACCTAATCAAGATTTGTGGAGCTTAAACAATGTGCACCATTGGGCGCAGTACGAGTACCATATCTTAAGGACGACATTTTAGAGTAGGAGGTCATTATCGGTAATCTGAGGATTATCATTGTTGCCAAAGCTGAGTGGATGATTATCATTTTATCATTGAGTAGTTGAGGTGTTCGTCGTCTGCTATAGCGACGTTGAGCTAGATATAAGTCCTAGAAGCCTATCTTCTATCCTGATTTCCATCTGAAGAGAGCAATCTCCCTCTTGTGAACAAATTCAATCGCCACGAGAAGCAAGTTTTTTAATTCTTTACATCCTTGACTTTCACTTCTCCGCCGCCATGCCCAGTCTTTCCCTTACCCCTACCATTCTCGCCGTATCCTTCCACGCCCATCTCTCGTAGAGTCTTTTCAACAAGTTGAACAGCTTCAATACAGACATCTTGACCTACTCGCCACGTCCTCAGTACGACACCTTGAGCATCCAGGATATCTTTTGAGCGTTTATATCTTCTCTTCCAAAGGTCTAGCTTCTTATTGACAGGGAGGTTTGGAGAAGGATTAATCTCATCTTCAGAATCAGTGAAGTTGTCATCGTTCATGTTGGTAACTGATGGGATCTTCGATGTGACGAAACCTGCTGCTGCTGCTGTGGCATTACCCGCTCGATGTAAAGGTTGTGGCATGGCTTTTTCGACTGTGGCGATAGACGACGCATCTGATTCTTTTCGGTTTCTGCCATATGGGAGATGTGAGCGCACTTCCGGAAGGGAATTGTATGCAGACGCAATCTTGTTACGAGCGGAATCCATATAGCCTTGTTGGCTGTCAACCGATCTGAGACTAGCGGAGCTGGACTTCTTCGACAGGTTGTTTGGGGGGTCCCTGTTGACAGTTGCGCGTCGAGGTGCAGGTGGCTTTGGCGGCGCACTTTTCTGAGACTTGTCGAGCAGATCATTTGGAAGATTCGTTGTGGAGGCATTGCCACGTAGTGATTGCGGTTTTGCAGGACGCGGCGGAGGTGCTTTACGGACACTTTCTGGTGATGGGGTACGATCTGGTGAGAGAATACTATCATCAGAGGTCATTGATCTTGGGAGGATTGTCCGATGTGACTTATGCACAGGTTCTGGGTCATCTTGTCCAAAATCAATCAACGTTCCCATTGTAGGTCCATCACTGGTCTGTGGAACAACTTCTGATACAGGTCTCTTTGGTAACTGAGGCCTCTTTTCCGGACTGTCATGATCATCTCGGTTGTGGCGAGCCATGTTTCTTGACAAGGCGTCAGTCTCCAGACGGCGACTGCCTGCTAGCGGCCCCATTGCCGAATCAAAAAAGCCTGTACCTTCTGGAGTCGTGACATCTCTAATGTAGATGGCTAGTATTCTTCCTGGATGTGCTAGTACAACATCTGTGTACACTTCCAGGTCGGCTTCCCCACTATCTCCAACAAGGACAAATTTTCTTTCAGGAAAGTCCCGCAAAATTCTTTCTAAGGTGACTTTCTTTCGTTCAGCGACCGGCTCAAAGATACCCTGTAGCATGCCGCTGTATTGCTTTAAGTGGTATGATCCAGGTGGCAAACCTGCCTGTCCAAAAAAGCTTACAAGAATTGGGAAAAGTTGCCATGGCGAATTTGATACATAGTGTATTCCTACACCCATATCATACATCGTGTTATACCATTCCTTGACACCATCAATGGTGAGATCCCCAAGATCTCGAATGAATGCATTTCGGAAGATCTCACGAGCACCACTTCCGATCGAAGAGTGCTTGATCGTGTCGTCAATATCTGTGATTAGGCTCACTCCCTTAGGCTCAGTAATCTTGACTTCCTCCGTTGCAGAAAGATGCTCTGATGCTAGAACTCGAACATGCGTAGGTACGAACTCCAATGCCGCCCGCAGTATAAAATGCCCAGCTTCATTTGTAGTGACTGTGCGTGATACAGATTGCTTGTCATCATAAAAGAATATCGTAACTGGTATCGAAACCATTGGGTTCGTCAGAAATGGTTTGATTCGTGCCATAAGGTGAGTGTTCGCTTGCAATAGTTCAGCTGGTGACATATCGGCTGGCTGTGTCCATGATGCCCGCTTGTTCAAATGTCCAGGTCCAAGCGGATCTACTTGCGTCGCATCATCTCCATACACGTGTTGCATTTCCGCAGCTGGTTTTGGATCTTCACTATATTTACCACGAGCTGCAGCTGCCTGCTCTGCTTCACCTTGACTTAGAATCTTCTCTGCTTCTGCAGCAATTCTCTCTTCTTCCCGCATCTTCTCTCTCTCCTTATGCCGAGCAGTCAGAGAATTGGGATTTGAGTCAGGACTGTTATCCCGACTTCCAGCTTTAGGTGCAGGAATACCGCTCAGTTGCCGTACGAGACCAAGCATCATGCGTGTCTTCCTGGACATTGGTCCAGTATGCGGAGTATATATCCATCCTCGAACGTCGACATCCACAACAGCACGATCATCCTCGTATTTCTGCCATTCTCGTGCCCAATATTCAGCATCTCCAGAATCTTCTGTTTCGGAATCTGTATCTTGGGCATTGCTCCTCTGCTTCATCTGCGCATCCGGATTTGGTGGAGTCTTGGTGTGGTGTTTCGCATAGGAAGGAAATAAGACCAGCTGCTCATCTTTATAGGACACAATAGCCACATCGGGAAACGAACCGGGTATACCCTTAGTATCTTCGTCTGCCGCTGACTTGTCCGCATTCCACTTCTCCGCATAAGAGGCCTGGTACGACCTTCTGACCTCGTTCGCAGCCTTCAAATATCCAGCCAGCTGTCGTCTCCTCCCGCTCCGCTCTCTCGTCGCGGCCTGCCCATCATCCAGATTCTGAAAACCCGACATGGTCAGTCTCTTTCGTAGTCGATCGCTAATCGCATTGTTCTTGAGCCTGCCAAATACTGTGCCTCCTCTCCTACGAAGGATATCTACAATCCGTGTCCCTGCCGCCCTCTTCTCTCTTCGCTTGACGGACTTCTTGACAAGGTAATTGTAGATCCGTGACTGTGCGCGGACTTTGTAGTAGGGAAGAACGTCGTGTCGAAAGTCGGTGAGTCTCTCTCGAACTGTTTGCCGTACGTGTGGGAAGAGATAGCGAAAGAGACTTTGACGATTGTGTGGATGTCCAATTTGTCGGGGGAATCGTGGAGGAGCCACTTTGGCTCAACTTTTCTACTTGATGCGATGGTCGCGTGAGAATGTAAGACGAGGACTCAGCTAGATTTATAAAAGAAATAATAAGGGAACAGGGAGCTGGGAGTCTGGACTTCTGGGTGAGTTTGGAATGGTTGGTGGGGTACTTGGTAAGATGCATGGAAGTGAGTCTGGCTAGCTGTGACGTAGGCGTGTACTTTTACCTGTATTGGCAGTGTATTCATATCCACCACGATCTATCCACACTACCTCCAAATTCTGTGTGTAACCTGCCGATACCCGTTGAACAGGGAGTGCTACGACACGGAAATACAAAAATTGATCGAGAAAGAAATGTTGGTGTTTTTGCAGCTCGTAAGCTACGAGAAATTGCTTGTATTTTTCATTACGCTAATTATTGTTATGGACTTTTCTCAGCCTTCTACAGTCTAACGCCGTGTATAACATCCAACAATGCCAGTCACCACGACTATATATGCCTTTATACACTACTTTAATGATCTGAGATTGCTCAACGCCGTGTGTGACTACGCGATGTGTCGTGTATGGGTAATAACATCTAAGCATTAGTAGAAAACAAGAGGAGTCTTTATCTGCAGAGCATGACATATTGCATGCCATGAGCGAGTATTTCTCCTCTAGTGAAGCAATCAATGGCATTCGTTTCCCGAGTCGAACATTCAAATCCTCCAGGTTTTGTCAATGATGCTGCGTGCTAGTTTTAGAAGTAGACCAGAGAGTACGTTAGTAAATTCTCAAAGTGATACTCGCACATTTTCAGCCAGTAGCTGTTACAGAGGTCTGTTGTCTTTTCGCTTTTGATCCATTCGTATCCTGATAACAGTCAGTATACTATAATTCTACGAGAACGGATGATGCCAATTTGGCTGGTCTTCTGGCATTTAACACCTTGACCACATACTTCAGCAGCTCGCTTCTTCTTCTTCTGTGGTCGTGTCGGCTTGACTTCTCCCTCGGCAAAGACATCGTCAGGTAAATCACAACTACAACCTCGTTAGCATACTACTAACTGAGATAGAGCTCTAACTGACTTTTTGGTATGAATGACTTGCAATGCATTGAGCTCAGGGTTGTATTTGTCCCAAGTGGTACATATTCGTTTGAATTCATCTACTTGATGTGATAAATCTAGTGATTTCGCACCTGCTACTCGTTAGCATTGTGAAGATGTATTGTTAGTTATGAAGAGGCCAGCGAAGTTTGCTCAGCTGGCTTTACACTCGTGGAGAGAAACAACCCGTAACAAGCTTAGTCAATCGACATACCTTCATTCAATTCCAACCCAACATAATGAGTAGTGGTATAGACCATGGTGAGCTCGGCATCATCAGCGTTCTTCTCATCCTGGGCCTGTTCTTCTTTTAGAACTGCTTCTGGTACTGGACCATGACCTGTAGTGGAAGTGGCAATGTCCCTTGCCTGGAACTCTAGACTGCCTTGCTTGACTTTCTCGATTTCTTCATCAGCACGGCAGCGATGGGCACGCTCAAATCCCTTGTTGAATGGATGTGCAAATGCAATCGATTCATGCCCTTCAAGATTCTGAACCAGCAGACGAACTTTTGACTCTACCATACCCGCCCATATCATCTGAGCATCTTTAGTGGTGCTAGCAGAGATCACAGATAAGTAGTACTTGTACCCCTGCGTGAAGAAAGTGTGCTTTGCAAATAGGTCTTTCCAAGGTAATTTGCCCGCCAGAATCTGAGCAGCAATTTCACCACCTCTTCGAAGCTCTTTCAGTATGATGGTCTTCGTGGAGTAGGAGATGTTATGAGTAGCACACATGGAAGGAAATGCAGGAGTAATTATTGGCATCAAGTGGAATCTATCACCGGGATAGAGCTTCATAAAGTTAGCCCCGTTTACTCTTTATCATGGATATGTAGACTCACCTGGGGATTCCAGACTCGTGCCTTGATTGGGCCAGTCGGCTCGAGTTGTTTTAACAGTACTGGTTGTGGCCATTGCCAACGCTCCATGATGTTGAAAAATTTTAGAATGATTACAGATGGTGTTGCTTTCGGATATAGCTGACAGACACGCGCAAGAAGCATAGCCCACGCCACACCACCTGGAAATCCCATAATGT
>Ga0181470_100389_pt1 | contig 11428 bp, 12 predicted proteins | sample InSIn5SAF170_FD_119082 | JGI IMG/M metagenome (GOLD analysis project Ga0181470, IMG submission 119082) | Clean room microbial communities from NASA Spacecraft Assembly Facility at Jet Propulsion Laboratory, Pasadena, California, USA -... ...
GTTGCTCTAGTAGGCGTATGTTCAGGTTCCTTTCTTACATTGTGAACTCACTGATCTGATCTCCACGATAGAGCGGTGTGCTTGGCATAGCATGCCTGGAAGAATTGATTAAGGCCGGATTCGAGGTAACTGCAGTCACACGATCTCGTGCCAAGTTTGAGAAATATTCCAGCGACGTGAAAATTGAAGAGCTGGAATATCTTGCGCCTTCGTGTCTGTCCCAAGTGAAAGAGTTGTTCAAATCGCAAGATGCTGTGGTCTCTGTTGTCGGACCAGCCGCCATCCTGGGCCAAAAGTCTTTGATCGAAGCCGCAGCTGAAGCTGGGGTCAAACACATCATCCCATCTACCTTCGCCTCAATGGGTGGTGATCCCGAAGCGCGCCATCTGCCCGGTTATGATCAGATCCATGAGCTTCAGGACTGGTTATTGGAAAAGTTTCCGCAAGCTGGGCATGAGAACATGATGACCTGGACAACGGTGAACACCGGTGCTTTCATGGATTTCATCCTGAATTATTCCCTGTATGCAGATTTCCCTAATCGTAAGACAACGATGTGGGACTCTGGAGACAACAAGCTTAGTTGCACCACATATCGGACCATGGCTCATTCTGTGGTGGGGATTCTCAAAAATTACAAATCGACAATTTGCAAGAACAGATGGGTATACGTACATGATCTCGCCGTGACACAGAACACGGTGCTTGACTTGGCCAAAAAAGCTGATCCATCAAGTCAGTGGGTCATTGAGGCTCGTCTTGATTCCAACAAAATCCTAGACGACAGTCTTGCCACCTACGCGGCGCAGAGAGGCAAAGGAAAAACAGTTTGGGAACACGATGACAAATTGGTGCATACGCTACTGACATCTGCTGTCATCAGTGGGAGATATCAAACAAACTATGAGGGTATTGCTCAGAACAACGAACTCGGACTGTCAAGGTTCACTCTTGATGACTTGGATGAACTTATCAAAAGAAGAGTTCACGGAGAAGAAGTCAAATGCTAGAGAATGGAGCGAACGGGTTCAGAAACTGATCATTGCTGTGCTGCTAGATTCTTTCCCGTACATTGTTGTCCAACGTACTATTACTTCAGACTGTGAACATTGAACACTCATTTCTATCAATACGCCGATTCACGGCATGACTCACGCTCACTTCACAGCTCCGGTAATTGCTTGCATAGTGCAATTTTGCGACACTCAGCTTGACATACACGAACCTATGTGCAGTTCTGTTCTTACCTCAATCATAACCACTCAGTCCTGTTACGACTCCGGCTGCACCTCCGTCTTTCCCATACATCCTTCTGACCTCAGCTACAATCTCCACAGGCATTTCATATGCCGAAAAGTGACCGCCCCGGGGAAATTCGGTCCATTGTACAATAGGACCCAGACCTTCATGCCAAAGCTTAGGGAGGTTGCTTGGCTCTTTGGGAAATCGGGCCACTCCCAAAGGAGCATCTGCCCACCTGCCTGATTGGACAATCTCTGAAACGGGTTCCTTGTTGAAGAATTCGTAATATATTCTGGGCGGTGCCCCGGGCCCCGCGGTGGAAAACCAGTAGATACTAATCCATGTCAACAGCTCGTCATCTTGCCAGGAATAGTTGTCTGTGAAATCATGCAATTTTTCATAGATCCAAGCGAGCATCCCGAGTGGTGAATCGGCCAGACTGTATGCTATTGTCTGTGGGCGAGTACGCTGCAACAGAAAATATCCAGAATCCCACTTTTTGAATTCCTCGTGGCGAGCTAGCACTGCCTTATCGTCCTCTGTTAACGGAGTTGATAACATTTTCGCATATAGTTCTGGATTGTCGCTCTCTGTGGGTTTGTTCGGCTGGGTCATGTTGACGTGGTGAGCTCGACACGACTCAGGGTATTTTTGTACCAAGAAGCGAGCAATCAGATATCCTATATCCCCAGCTTGAACCACTGCATCAGAAGCAATATATTAGCATCGCTGCTCAGTATCACGAAAACATCTAAGCACATCCTCACCATACTCTTTATAGCCAAGAAGATGCATAAGTTTGTTGACCACTTCAGCATGTTCATTAACGCCAAATCCTTTCTAGAAGACGAAAAATCATTATATCAGTAACTAGTTTCGCCTCTGAAAGAACGATGACTTCGAACTAACCTTCTTGGTAGGATCGGAGAAGGCATAGTCCATCAAGCTCGGTGCCACGAAATGAAAAGCTGGAAAATCGGACCCTCCCTTCACAAGCTCAGGCAAGATCTTGGTTCCTTCCATGAAGCTGCTAGGCCAGCCGTGCATGAAGAGTAATGGAATTGCATTCTTCTTTTCGCTTTTCTGATGCACGAAATGGACTTTATATAAGCCGAAATCTTGAACCTCTATCTCTGCAGTAAACTGTGGGAATTCATTCAGGTGAGCCTCCGCCTTACGCCAATCATATTGGTCTCGCCAATATTCATGTAAATGTTTCATCTCCTGCAGAGGCACTCCTCTCGTCCAGGGTTCAACACCAGCAGGTTCGTCAGGAAGATCAGCTAGCGCCAGCTTTTGCTTCAGACGATCTAGCTTAGCTTGTGGTACATCGATCTTGTAAGGTTGAATTGACGCCATTGCAACGTGTCGTAGGAACTCCACACCCCGAGTAGGTGATACCTTAATGTACTGGACAGAAAACTTGTCTAAACTTTATTATCGTAGTTAAAGAAGAAAAGCGAAGTATTCATCTTAACTTCATACATGAGCAGCACGGGCACATGAGGATACAGGGTCTAGAAATGCATGCTGAAACACTCCGGAAAGAGACTTAGTGTCGTTGTTCTACGACACGTCACTTCGCTACGCCTAAACCCTACAACTTTAACCACATCTTAGACTTTTGCGAGGTGCCGGTGTCCAAGCCCATATTTATACTTTTATGACTAGCGAACTAGGAAATAGCTGGTAACCTTATAGAATACTACTAGTCCTGTTGATTAGCTAAGTACATATTTTACTCTTTGCTATTTATAGGTACGCGGCAAACTTACAGGAGTCTCAATAGAACAGGTTTAGAGGCTTGACTCATTCTCTGAAAGGCTTCCTCTTGCCATAGATGAAGCTGTACTGACTGGAGTGTCAGTCGTTTGCACTGATGTATGCTCGTCCTACTCAGTCGTTACAGATTCCGAGACAGGGAATCGATTCAGTGGAGACGTTCCTACTAACGACAGTGAGATCTTAGCCAGAGCACAGCTGAACATTCTGCCCGTCATGGACCAGTGGGCAGACCTTATCCCGGGTGAGAACGATGACGAGATTCTCGTTTCAGGCTATCGTCAGCCTTCTCCTGAGCAAGTTCAGTTCACCACCAAGCGCATGTACAGCAGGACTGATTTGAGATGCGCCCTAGCCATGTACGGCCGCGAGAATGTCCTCAAGAATTCTCTTGCAGAGTGATATCTTCGAGAACACTAATAGATGCTTTGGTTTGAAAGTACCAGAGTCAATCTCATTGCCATGGGGTTGATGGGCTCAGCAGCTCAGGCTCGTCAGCAGGCAGCAGGCAGCCATGGCATCATGAAGTCCCTGCCATCGAGCATTCTGGGCTTCCTGCCTGTAGCCCAAGACTGTCGCCGGAGTCCTGGTTCACATTCTCAAGCGGTGTTACCGACTCAAGACCGTGGAGTATCTTCACATACTTTACTGACAAGCGTGCCACTTCGAGGCGTTCGGAATCGAACCTGCGTAGCAAATGGAGCTATATCGCTACAAATCTGGGCAGAGGTTCAGACGAAGAGGCACAAGTTAACAATGTTTCACATGGTGACACTATACACGGTCACATCGCTCCCACAACTGAATACTGACTCCCTCAAGCTAGCAGCGGCTTCGACACGACATCGAGGAGCCAAGTGTGCGAATTGCAGACAGTGGGGCAGGGTCTGAATCACCATCTTTCGTCGATCAAATCGCTCGTCTGTCAGAGCCGACGCTTTACGTTCCGGTAAGGGGAACATTGCCCATTGACTGAACATCTAGCGAACACGAAATCGGTCAAATCATGCATCCAAGACTTGACAAGTTGGAACACCCAGCTGATAGAAGCTTATTGAAATGCAGAGCGTTTGAGCGAGGCGCCCAGGCTGAGAAATGGAAATGACATGGTAAGAAGATCATGAAAATTGTAAGTCTGAGGTCAGTGTACGTTGTGCTCATAGACAGGAGCAAGGGTATGAAGAAGTAGTCCAAGTAACATTATACCATGCCTCACAGCTTTGGTTAATCAATCACTTGCCTTGTAACATTACATGTGCTGATTGGATATTTACCGAAATACCTTGCTCACTGTAAAAACGTTACTCATTTCCGTCTTTGTTGTGTCGCCTACCATGACGGTGTCGGACTAACTAGTCCAGCAATTTACCTTGCCGATCCACTTGTCAAACAACACTGTTGGCTAGGTGATGTTTAAAGATATCAGTACTTGAATCTCGATCCGGATCACGACAGTCGAGCTGCATGCAGTGGCAACGCGGTCTAGTCAAGCAGTGCTATACTCGGCTTAGAAGGTTGGTGTACTGTCGACTCCAACAGCTATTCAGATTGATTATCATGTCTGGAGGAACGCTAGAGCACTGGAAGTTAGCTTCTCGTTTTGTGAACACTTCGATTCAGGCCCGAGGTACGTGGTACCAAGATAAACCCTAGGCAGATATGAAGGCACTAAAGACAGAGATCAACCACGTCTCAGGACTTGCATAAGAAATTAATCGACGCGATACATCAGTGTCAAAGATCAAAATCTGGCCCCTTCCCGAGGTGCAGTGATTAACAGACAAAAGCGGGAAGCCACGTTAAATCAGTACGGTGTTTGAGGTAGAGCAGAGCAGTGAACACATTGCTTGTAGTTCCGCAGGTGTCGAAAATCTCACTGATGCTCGTCGCTGGTTGAGAGAGTAGGTGTAGTTCGTGACACAGGACACCGAATCGAACTTGGCTGCAAATCCTGCAACTCTTCGCGGAAGGATCACATTGAATGTTGTGATAGCACAGTGATCGAGCTGAGGGTCTTTCGAAGACGAGAGAATTCGTGACATGCTGGCAAGCCGATCATTGTGAGAGGTGAAATCGAAACGGTTCTGAAGAGAAACTCGAGTTTACTGGACAATGACAAGGATGCTTGGCATTGAACATACCTATCATCTGGAGCACACCGTCTGCACCATAATTTTGCGGATATTGTTGCCCGTCATGTTTTGGCCCGGTCTCTTTGTCTTGGATCCAATTCTGAACCCTTCTCCTTTGTAAGCTGCCCCACAACCCCAGTTTGTTGTTCTTTAAGCTGTAATCCCTGGGCCATTGAGGTCATCCTAAGATAAACAAAGGAGGATGGATCTTTGTCACACCACATGCTGCACCGTTAATTCAGATATAATTCTAGCCAGTGGGGCCCATAACTAACCATCTAGACTACTACACCTGCTAAGTCGTGCTCCACTAACGAAGCAACAATCTGATCTCAAGATGACACTCTCAAAGAAGCTGCTCATCGCTCTCTGTGCAGCACTTGCTTCTGCTCAAGAGGCCACTGTTTGGCTTGATCTCAACGGACAACCAGTCAAGACTGACGTACCATGGCAGGCTCTTGTAACACCCGCGCAAAGTGTCAGAACCGTAACAGCATCGATCTACGGCACATACAAAGTAAGTCCAACAACACTCCTTCGCTCGACAAACGCACCTGTCGCATCAACTGCAACTGCTGCCGCAAGTGTCAGCACTGCAGTGAGAGTCGCGACTCAAGCTCCGAGCTCCGCAGCAAGCGGTTCATGCCAGGGCGAAGCCCATGCCTGTACAGGCGAAGTTACACACTGGGATGGTGGGCTATCAGCATGCGGCCCTGTTGTTGACACAAACACCCAGATGAGGGTTTCGATGCCGCATCTGATGATGGAGGCCATCGATTCGACATGGCCTAGTCCATATTGTGGCCGTAGCGTGACAGTCTTGAATCCAACCACCGGTATAACTGTACAAGCAACAGTTATGGACAAGTGTATGGGATGCGAGGGGAGCAGTATCGACCTCACTGCCGCGCTTTTCAACGCGGTTGCACCAAAGTGTGATGGCAGATGTGGTGGGTTTCAGTGGTGGTTCAACTAACGAAGTCACAGAACATGTTGGCCTGCTAATTGGCTGCTCATGCGCTCATGACCAAATCGCAATGTTTCTTACATAAGCTGGAGGCTGGGAATGGCTTTTTATACTTCGTAGACATTGTTTTCAAGATTCCCTTCGTTTGAGCCTTGTTTTCGGTGTCTGATTGAATTGTATTTATTGTTCAGCTCAGGTGGGAACATCGAAATGCTGTATCGTCATGCGAAACTCAGACCAGCATTGTTAGTCCGTCCAACACGCGTGGTTTCACCCGCATTTGTTCTGGTGGTAGTCTACTCCTACTAGATCTCGCAAAGAGAAGAGCAGTGATGGCAACAGCACAGCAAAGTCGTGTGCTGTAACTATAACGCGTGGCGGTGATCACAAAGTACCTTGTCTGCGAAAACAGCAAGAAGCTATCAACCTGATGCATTAAGTGCACTAACTATTTCGAGCATAGCAGCACATGCGGAGTTTGAGCTCATAAGCCACGTGAATACGCGCTTGGCAAAACTTGGTACGCGACGTGTCAAGCATTTACAGCTAGAGGGTACACCAGACTTCTGGCTCAGTAGACAGTCAATTGCATTGTGCATGTATTTTTGCCAGCACATGTGTCAAATGAGATGGGCCTGTAGCTTTTCCAGGGGACGCGAAGATACACAAGAGCATGGTTCGCATGGTTGTAGGATCGACAAGATTTCATCTACGTACCATGTTTGTTAGCGGGAATCGTAAATCTACAACGCGTCATGCTACTCTGCACCTTCCCATGCTCCCCCAGTTGTGTCTTCCACCGCTTTTGCAGCATTTTGTCTTCTCAATGCTGCAAGAACCAGTTGACCTCAGACCGAGTCTTCAATTCTAAATCGTTACAGTGCTAGGTAGCATCATGTCTTTGTGTGTCTTGCGTACTTCGCTTCTCCGCAGCCGATCCATCAACTACAAAAGTGTCTTTCCTCGCTTCGCTCATAGTTCTCCCAGAACTCTGCCTTGCTTTACTTTGGAGGGCAAAACGTGTGTCGGTAAGCAGAGCAATCAAACAAGTTAATGCCTTAGCCACTGACTTGTTGTTTTAGTAACGGGGTGTGTTAAGCTACCTACATCCCATTAGAACTTTCTGATCTCGTCCTAGCGCGTCACAAGGGCTCGGGGCACAAATTCTTGCGGCCTTTGCGCTCTCTGGTGCTCAAGGCGCTGTGGTCGATCTGTCCCAGGAATCTGCCAACAATGCTGTTAATGACTTGAAGGCGGAAGTTCAGCGTGCCGGTCTTCCTGAACCGGATATTCGTGGGTATGAATGTGATGCTTCATCCAAAGACCAGGTGGTCAGCACTTTCGACCGAATTGTGAAAGACTTTGGCAAGGTAGACGTTATGGTAACAAACGCTGGTATCACAGGCGGAACTGCAGCAGAGGACTATGAGTTCGACGATTGGAAAAAAATGCTGGAGGTCAACATCAATGGCTCTTTTCTGTTCGCTCAAGCTGCTGGTAAGCATATGATTGATAACAAGATCAAGGGAAACATTATTTTCGTTAGCTCCATGTCAGGTTCGATCGTCAACAGACCGCAGAAACAGAGTGCATACAATGTGGTAAGTTAATCTTGCCCATGATGTTGCGACAAGACTAATAAACGCTTTACAGTCCAAGGCTGGCGCAGCCCATCTAATGCGATCTCTGGCTAGCGAGTGGGGAGAGCATGGAATTCGCGTCAATGCTCTCTCTCCAGGTTACATTCAAACAGCGGCGAACGAGGGTGACGACATGAAGGAGTTGAGCAAAAAGTGGGTCGACATGATTCCACTGTCCCGTATCGCAAGTCCGGAGGAATTCAGAGGTACAGTGGTCTGGATGGCATCAGATGCTTCGAGTTACATGACCGGAGCTAATATCATCGTCGATGGAGGGTACGAGTACTCCCACTCACATGTTGTAGCTGATGCTGACTTGCGTGTATAGTTACACTGCTTGGTAAAGCGTTATATGCTGTCCGGGAACAAGGATTTCAAGTTCAGCATCCTAAAAGCTCACAGCTGCTGGCCATCGAAACATCAATCTTGATCACATAATCCTTCGGCTTCCACGGTAGGCCAGCGGACAATCCGGATCACCGTCAGTCTCCGCGCAGATGGATGACGATGGATGTTGATTGCTGAAGGGCAAGCATACCACGGCGAACGGTCTGGTGACCACCAGGAACACAGCTTGGGCATTCAGAACTGCACGGAGCATGAGTGTTCGCGTGTCATGGGAGCTGAGGCTACTCGCATCGGACAGAGGTCTGGTGTGTGCCAGCTGTTCTGCTGCAGTTACCGAGTTGATCGAGTCTTCCCTTCAAAGTTTGATCACCACCTGATATCCAAGTCGAGGTTACCATTTCAAACACCGAAAGGATAGGTCTCATCCTTACTGATCGCCCCCTGCGGTTGAGCTATCTCGAATGCATTGACAGCCGAGGTCTGATCGAACCATATGAACCCATCATATTGATTGGCTGGGACAGTCTTCATGTAATGAAATCGCCTTTCGTTCCTGGGCCGATAAATAACGCCAATGAATCGTTGCAACAACGGCTTCTTCAATGCTTCCATGACCTTGCTATTCTGCTCATGTTCCCTCAAGTCAAGTAAAAACGAAGGAATACCTGTATCATGCAATATCCTTTCCCAGGAACCTGACATGCTTGGATTGATAGTCATCAGTTCCATCGGATCGTCCCATTCATTTGCTGCTACAACTGTGCCGGAGTGTGTCCCACAACCCAGTATCGACACTTCGCCAGGCTTGGCATACCTCTCACGACACAATTGTCCGAGATTCAATTCACCCCGGTCCCAACTCATACTGCTCGCTCTCGCATCACCCAAGTGACTATTGTGCGCCCAGACTACAGCTTTGCTTCCTGGAGTCCGTTCCAAAGTACTTTGCAATGTATGGAACATGTGTGTATCTCTCAGATTCCAGTCTGTCCTAACGTCATCGGAGAACATGGCTCGATAGTACTCTTCTGCATCCTTCACTAGTCGTGCATTCATTTCTACGTCCCAGAACGCCTCGCTGTCGTCCGGTTCATGGGTGAACTTCGCCCTCTCTTTCGACAAATCATTCAACATCTTCACTAAATTGGACTCGCAAGTACTGATTCTTCCTTGAGCCACTGCGAGACCGTACTTAGCTGGATCTTTCACACACGGATGCAAACGTGCGTATCGCTTCCTCGCTAGCTGGGCAAGTTTAGGGTGGACACCATCAAGGTATGCAATTACAGCCTTGATGCTCGTACCCATAGAATAAAGGTCCAGTCCGATGAACCTCACTCGGTTGTTCTCTGTCTGTGCAGCATTCCATATCCTCAACCAGTCGACGAACTCCTGGACCTCGGTGTTCCGCCACATCCAGAGAGGAAATCGATTAAAGACTTGCAATGCGCTTGTCGTCTCACTAGGCCGATGGCGCACATAATTGTCAATAGCTTTCGCATCTGGCCAATCTGCTTCGATTGCAACAATGTTGAAGCCATATTTTTGGATCAACCGTTTCGTTATGGCAGCTCGAGCGCGGTAGAACTCGGAAGTCCCGTGGCTAGCATCACCTATAAGCACGACTTTACTGGAAGCATAAGAATCAAAGCCACGAGCAAAATCTGGATTGTGAACACTTGGAAGAGGCTTCAATGCCGTCTTGATGAGTTCTGAGGGTGACACGGCCTTTCTTCGAAATAACGATAGCATACTATTGTGATCAGGATATTGGATGTAGATGTAAGACAGTGCAACGCCGCCTAATGCTGCTATTGCAGGCCGGGTTAGCACATGCCCAGTCATTTACAATAGGCATTGGCCTGACACAATGCCAGTAGGTAATTCTGATGTCGTTCATGACTCCGAGGCATCACTATCTTCATGCGGCAGCGATGATACCTTCCTGCCTTACATAACCCCCCAACACCAAAGCCACTATCCTGACGTCACATCTAACTGTAGTCTCCACTCGAAACGTTTAATGGAGATGACGTGGGCACAGCGCTGTTTCACGATAATAAAAGCCATTTCAAGGAGATTCTTTCCTGTGTGCTATCAGACCGGCATGAAAGGTGCTCGTTTCCATCATGAATGTCGCAATTGGCGCGGACCTTGATTGTCCTCGATAGCGGCCCGGTCAATCTACACTGAATAAAAGTCAGGCAAGTATCATACCGGCATGGACTGCAACGAATGCCGAGCAAAGTCATTACGGCATCGACACTCCCTTTTTCCACCCTTTCGAAGGTGACGGCTAGGAGGAACGTCGAAGACTGAGTATCAGTTGAAACTATCAGACGCAGGATTGTGAAGAGTTTCGTGTATTCAAGATGCTACGCTTCAGCCATGCTCGGCACGACTTCAATCTGTCAGGCTACCTACGCATCATGAGTCCATACTGTAGGGTTGAAATTCGAACCTGGGGGCTATCTTGAATCTCTGTGTTATTATCTGAATGGACCATACTTCCGTGACTCAAGTTGACCAAATTTGGGGCTCCTAAAACTCCACGGACCCATGACATGTAACCTAACCCCCATGCTTAGATCTTACCTCACGTGATCTCAGAGCGGCTTATATCACTATCAATCGAATGCTGCACAATGATTCAATAGCCATCAACTACCAAGCACAATTTTAAAGAGGCGGGCCCGAACAAGTCGGCTAAATACAAAATCTGGAAGACAAGGTCATTGACACCAACAGGAACGAAACGCTGAGCTACTCAAGCCTTCGACTGCCGAAATGTCTTGGCTCGGAGAGGTAAACACTCTCGTATGACTTGCTTGGCCAATTATATCTTATCAGTCGAATAGCTCATCCTCAACCTCCACAACTTGCGTTACGGCACAGCCAAGATCAAATCGAGCCTTACAAAGACCACATCACCCTTACGCATAGGAGTGCTCGGTGCCGCCGCCATAAACCCTGTCGCCATTATCGACCCCATCCAAACCCATTCAGATGCTATCATCGTCGCAATAGCAGCACGCTCGAAATCTCGAGCCGAAGCCCAGATCGCCAAATATGCCATCAAAAACTGCGTGGCATACGGCTCTTATGACGAGATCCTTGCCGACCAGTCTATCCAAGCCATTTACATCCCACTACCGAACGGCCTGCACTGTGAATGGGCCATCAAAGCCATGGAAGCAGGCAAACACGTTCTGATTGAGAAACCCATCGCCAGCAACGCAGATCAGGCAGCACGAATCAAGCAAACAAGCGAACGCACTGGCAAAGTCGCACTCGAAGCTTACCATCCACTCTTTCAC
>Ga0181470_100390_pt1 | contig 11417 bp, 15 predicted proteins | sample InSIn5SAF170_FD_119082 | JGI IMG/M metagenome (GOLD analysis project Ga0181470, IMG submission 119082) | Clean room microbial communities from NASA Spacecraft Assembly Facility at Jet Propulsion Laboratory, Pasadena, California, USA -... ...
CGAAATATGGAAACGCGTTCAGCACCTTGGTCGACTGGCAGTACGAAAGTGTTCCTCAGACCTTTGCTGGAAACGCCTCGCAAGTTTTGCGCGCAGGCAAGGCACTCGGAGGAACAAGTAACATCAACGGTTCGTCCAAAACAACAAATCTCAACCCGACCTTTACTTCTGACAGTTGCATCCGACAGGAATGACATATTTACGAGCTGAAGCTGCACAAATCGATGCATGGCAACAGATCGGAAACGCGGGCTGGGATTGGGAGAGCTTGATGCCATACTACAAGAAGAGCGAATACATCCAACAACCAAGCGAATCCCAGCTCCTCCGTGGAGCCTCAATAGATCTCAAGACCCACGGTACCACCGGTCCTTTGGCCGTTGGGTGGACTGACAATATGATGGGTGAGGAGGTCATGTCTTCGATCAATCAGACTTTCGATGCACTGGGTGTTCCCTTCAACGAAGAACCCAACGCAGGGTCCATGCGAGGCCTTACAGTCTTCCCCAAGACCATTGAGCGAGCAGGTAATGTCCGAGAAGATGCTGGACGCGCTTATTATTGGCCCGTGTCAAAGCGGCCCAATCTTGACATCTACCTCGAATCCTTCGTCGAAAAGATGATATGGCATCCAGAATCAGAGCATCGAGACGCTAAACGAACCGCAAGTGGCGTTGTATTCTCAGGGCTCAATGGTACGAGGACCACAATCCTCGCCAATCGCGAAGTCATACTTTCGGCAGGAAGTCTCAGATCGCCGCTGCTTCTGGAGCAGTCGGGCGTTGGTAACCCATCGTAAGCACCAACTCAAGTCGACAAGGATACAATCATGTAGAGACTAACGATGACTATAGCATTCTTCAAGAGCACAACATTGACGTTGTCGTCGACCTTCCATTCGTTGGCGAGAACTTGCAAGACCAAACCACCACCGACATGTTCTACACCAACAACAACAGCACCAACTTCACCGGACTCGCCGGTTACGCAGCCTACTTCAACGTGGACGACGTTTTCGAATCAGATCTTGCTGCTTTCAACGCAAGCGTCGCAAGCGCTCTCAAGCAGTACGCCGACAGGACCGCCAACGTCAGCGGCATCATCGACAGCTCCGTGACCGAGAAGCTTTTCCGTATCCAGTACGACCTCATCTTCAAGAACAAAATTCCCATCTCCGAAATCATTGTTTCGCCCGCAGCAACTGGGCCCGTTACCATTGAGTACTGGGGCCTTTTGCCCTTTTCGCGCGGCAGTATCCATATCGACTCTACCAATGCATCTGCTGCGGCGAACATTAACCCAAACTACTTCATGCTGGACTACGATATCCGTCAGCAGATTGCGACGGCGAAGATGGCGCGCAAGTTCGCCAACACAGCGCCTTTTTCCAAAGCACTCTCTAGCGAGACGACTCCCGGCCTCGACGTTGTACCCGCCAACGCGTCCGACGCGGTTTGGGAGAAGTGGCTTAAATCAACGTGTAAGTTCCCCTCCCCTTGCAACATGATGCAGTCAAAGTGAAACTGAAACTGATACAACGTTGTAGATCGCTCCAACTTCCATTACATCTCGACGGCTGCCATGATGCCGCGTGAGCTTGGGGGCGTGGTAGACTCCAACCTCACTGTCTATGGTACCAGCAATGTTCGCGTCGTTGATGCTTCTGTTGTTCCGTTCCAGATCTGCGGTCACCTGACATCGACGCTTTATGCTATTGCCGAGAAAGCAGCAGACATGATCAAGGCTCGGTATGAGTAGAGCCGAAATTGGCATACGGTTGGTAAAGAACCGCTCAGCCTGAGACTGTGATCAAAAGAAGCCATGTAGTTGTAGTTTAGTGTTTGGCATTTTGCTTGTATCCATTTATTTCTCGTTCGATAACACATATTGCGCGCTTTTTACAACTTCCGATACAAATGGACTTGCATGCGCATGTTCTCCAATTCAATCGGATAACGCAGTCTCTCATCCAGCCTATACCACCTACTCCCATCTTCCTTGATCTTCTCCCACCTTTACTTCCCCGGCTCTCTGTCGCTTGTTCCAGCAGCGTATGATCCAGTAGCCACTGCATCGGGTACTTCTTCTCAGCTCCATTCAGCGTGACTGAAGAGTAGCTTCCGGGACTGTCGACTACGAGGAGAAGCGCACCAGGCTGGAGGACCGATGTCATTTGAAGAAGAAATTTCTGGGTCAAAGGCATGGATGTCGAGTAGAGTTCGTTGAGCGTGAAAAGCAGCGTTACGAGATTTGCGTCTGCGAGTTGAGCAGATAGGTCTTCTGTCGAAGCTTGGAGTACGTCTTGCTGCTTGAAATGTACCGAGATATCTTCAGGGTTGAGAGGTGAGACATTTGCGGCTCTCGCAGCTGCTGATGCGTATTTGTTTAATGTCGGCGCGGTGGTGAGTTGTTTTGCGAGATTCTCCACGACGACGCTCCAGTCGGCGACATCTATTGCAGCGACTTCGATATGTGACCCGGTGCCCTCACTTTTCCCATCCTCTTCTTCTTCTGCGTTCATGCTAGACATCAACTTGAGCATGCCACCCAGCGCCACAATCTCTGCACCTGCTCCGCCACCGAGACACACGACTTTCCGACTTTTCGACTTGGTACCCTCTTTGCCGGCCTCTTCTCTTTCTTATCTTTCGTCCATGTCCGCCCATAACTTGTCTCTCCACTCCCATATCAGATCTAAATACCCCAACGCACGACTGGGACTCCATCTTGCCGCATACACCTCAAGATACTCATTCTTCCCAAACGCAGTCGCGAAATCGCGGTTATAAAGATGACCTTTGATGTTACTTGTTCCTCCGAGTGCCTTGCCTGCGCGCAAAACTTGCGAGGCGTTTCCAGCAAAGGTCTGAGGAACACTTTCGTACTGCCAGTCGACCAAGGTGCTGAACGCGTTTCCATATTTCGAAGTGTCGGTTATGTTGGGGTTGTATAGCTCAATGCCTCCAGCCTCGATGACTGCTACTGAGACGTTGTAGTCTTCGGAAAGACGATTCGCAACAACAAGGCCTGATGTTCCGCCACCAACGATGATGTAGTCGTATCGTGGGCTATGTGCCCAAACATCTCCTGCACCTTTTGTCGCCGCTAACGCTGCTGGTGCTAGCAGGAGTGTAGGAAGGGTAATCTGCATATTGAACATCTTGGAAAGAACGTGAAAAGAAGAGTTTCTCGGTACTGAATCAAAGACAGAAAAGCATGGAAGTGAAAGTGGGCAACTTGAGACGCATTGCGATGCTATTTATCATGGATAACAATGTCGATTTTTGCATGGCATACAAACACTGTAGCAAAGGAGAGAGCTTAGCAAAAGCTTAGCAACAGTAACGAAAGTGGACCTCTTTGCTGAATCCAACCATTATCAAGCGTCTTGTAAGCTGCTTTGTTCCAGTATTGATCCAAAGCTCGGCCAGATTTTCTCTTTTCGCCGAGGTGCTAGTGCCAGTTAACCAAATCTTCATTCGGATCGGACTACATTGTTCCATGCGACACAACAAGTCATGTAGCAGTCGCGAGGATAAGATCAGCTTCGCGATCTTTGCGGAACGCGCTTGATCGGATGTACTTTCTTGATCATTGTCGAGCAGACATGGCGATGGCGTGTCTTCCAGAAAATTCGATGTTCAGGCGGGTGGGTACATGTGGATCCCGATATCCGTCATATCCCTGCGACTCTTCATTGCGATCATGGTTTTCGTAAGCATTTGCAATGGGCGTGCACGGCCAGGTCAGCTACGGCGCGGTCCGGTTCCGCAGCCACCACCGTTATAACGCTTTATTACCGTCCCCGATCGTTGGCTGATGCCTTCTTGTAGTACCGACCTAGTACATGCGTGTGTACTGCCGTCGCAGGTGTTGTATGCCAGAGACGCTGATGCCATATGTAGCGTTACCTGCATGCATTCCGTATGATGTCCGCATCGCTATTGGAAGCGATGCCCTTGGCCAACCCGACCCTATCACCCACCTCTGACCTCAGTACAGCTCCACCCTCTCTCCCTTTCTCTTCCGTTCTCATAAACCTCATCTGGCCTCTTGATCCCCGAGTCAACCCTCTCCATCCTTATACTCGACCGCGACAACTCCTTCGTCACGAGTATGCTGCTCAAGCTGTGGTGCTCTTGCACGCTGCGTAGACTGATGTTGCTGCTTTCTGGGCTTTTGGGTGTCTCCCGCAGACGTGTCTTTTCATATCGTCGAAGGCAGATGGCAATTAAGGGTACGGCGAGGAGAAGACAGACGATGGCTATCACGATGCCGATGATAGCGCCGGGACTGAAGCCGTCGCTGCGGGAGCTGGCGTTGGGGATTATTGCTGGCGGGGCTTCAGGTGTGAAGGTTGGGGTAGGCGCTGGTGCCATTTTGTTTATTTGGTAGTGTCGTGGAGGATTCGATGTCTTCGTCTAGCTCTGCTGATCTTGGTGCTCAAGCGTAATGAATACTGTCGATGGTGTCTTTGATTGGACAATTCCAACTTTTGAGCTGCTAGCGATGGTAGTTCGTCAAATGGTGCTGACGATGACGGAAGGTTACAATGAAAGGAAGTCGAGGAGAAAGCAAACGACAGTAGAGTAGTGAGCGAATTAGTCTAGGTAAATAGATTCGAGAACGACCGAAGACTGCGTTGCACAACAAGAAAGAAAGGATATGCCGGGTTGTCAGATCGCAATAGTGAGAACATGAGGGGTTTTCATGCACAAATCGCAACATGTTCCACCTTCCGGAACAATCAACCCCCACTCCTTTGCCATGCCTATCCCAACCAAATCGTAGTGTCTGCTGGCCACACGCAGTTGAGTTGTGCCTAGCGTAGTTGGCGAACCCTCGTCGCGAACTTAGAATTGGCTGCAAGGCAAAGTTAGTGGCGTTAGCGAGGGACCAATCACGTCGCATTGCGCGACGGAGGAGGCGAACGCGTGAGTAGAGCCGCATTCTGGGCAGAAAAGGATTGCGCTGAACGACCAGGGGATGCAGCGAATGAACTGCTTGCGTGATGGACAGGCAGAGGTGGAGGCGTGAGGCGTATGTGGAGAGACGCGGGATCAGGGTCTCGTTGGACCGGAGCTGAGCGAGCGAGGGCTTGCGCAGGTACATGTTTGGAGGTAATGGTGCAGAATTTGACAAGGCGCTGACCGCTTCTTGTGCATTGGGAGTTGATGGCTGGTGCCATAGGCGCGTTCCTGGGATGTTATTGTCGTGGTGTGCGCCTACCCCTTGCTCGTAAGCGAGGCTGGACGCTGCCCGTCATCGTCGTGCTTGCGTCCTGAAGCAGTGTCGTCAGCCGGCGAGGCGATATGCTCGGGATCATTCTGATTACCGAAATCTATAGATATTATTCCAGACGGTTTGCTCGTGTCGATAGCTAGCATTTCCTAGAGACAGCTGTACTTTGGTGAAGGGCCATACGGCTGGGTCCCACTAGTCCTAACAGTTTCACTTCCTTAATAGGCAACTTTCAAAAATGCTGTTGATTACGGCAAGAGCACAGAACGTGCAACCCACCCACTACCCCGCACTTCCCTCAATAGGCAACTTACAAAAAAGGCTGTTGATTATGCTGTACTAAAGAATTCACAACCCCGCAAAATGTGGAGACGGCGATTTCTGTCACATGACTAGCCTTGGCAGGCTAAGTCTACAAAGGGTGCGCCCCGGTCATCTCATGTACCTCAGCATCTAGGAAAGATAGCAATACACAGGATACCCACCAAAACCCTCACAACTGCTGTTGGAGACAACAATTGCTCGGGCACTGCGCAACCCAACGAGCTTCTAACAACGATGTTACTAAGATGAGGCGCTTCCTTGGTGCCGTGAAAGGTGAATTGATCATCAAGACTACCGACGAGTGCTACGCATCTGGCGGCAATCTTATCAACAGATCAAACATCAGAATTGAGAAGGATGGCGCGACAGTGACGGGGGTAGGACTTGCTGCTGTTGTTATGAGTACTGCGTTGAGGGCAGCGACCACTGCATTCCTGCGTGGTGGAAGATAAGCAAAAAGGTTTGGCAGCGTTCTCTTGCAAGGAGAACAGACGGATTTAACTACTAGGAATAGCAACAATGGCTTTTATTGCTACCTTGCTGTATTGGGAGAAAGGAACAGGGCGAAGAAGGCATCGTTCATTCTCTTAACACCTGTCCGCAGACGTTCAGTCAAGGAATTGTGTCGTTGGCAAACCTACTAGGCGGTACCCGTTAAATGCTTCATCTATGGATTACAACACGACGAGGTAGCGGAGCTGCCGTTCACGAATAAGCAACGATGAAGAAGCGGTAGAGTGCTTTATCAGCAGAGTTCTCAATCGTGCAACGGCACCGCAACAACATCAGATAGTCACAAAGATAAGGTTATTGAGCCACCTCAGATAGCTATAATCACAAGAAAAAGCTGGTGTATTGTTATGTACAGGCTTCTAAAGCACACACCCGATAAGACTCGTTGGCATCTTAATTTCGCGGTCGCTTCTGGCTTCTTTGGTGGGGCAGGCGCCTGCCCGTGGGCCAGATGAACCAGGTCGCCAGTTGAACCACCCCAACAACTCAATATATTCAAATGGATGGACTTGTAGAGCCCCAACCAGTCGTGATGAAATTGCGCAAACGATTTCTAGTACTATATACAGGTCTGCGAAAGTTTTGCAATAGTCTATATCTTTTTTTCGGCAGCGAGTTGTCCGCGTTCTGGTGGTTTTGGGTGGAACTGGTTGTGCAGCGAGATGGGATATTGTGTACTTTGGCCTGTCTCAATTCGAAAAGGTGAAGAACAAGGGAAATCGTCAGTTCACCAGCAAGGTAATGGCTGTGAACGGGGAATGAGCGGCGAAGACTGGCTGGAACGGAGTGGGGGCGGGGGTAGATCGCAGATCAATGATAACACCGATCACCAATGTGGAAATAGAAGTAAGAGATATACGTGTTATGCTAAGTGGGAGAAGACAATTATACAGTAGTGTCCTACAACGTCTGTCACGAATAGGCTATCACGAGAACTCCTCTTTAGTATCATTCTATGACGTGGAGTTACTAAGGATAGGATATGTAGATGTTTGTATTAGTCTACTCAGTGACCATATATACATTCTGCATGAAATCAACCCAAAGCATGCTCTTCAGTCCAGTTTCTTGAGTCTCCCACGCGGCATCATGATGCAATTGCTCTATCCATGATTGCCGTATTTCTTCTTGAGCTGTTTCATCGCCTGCAACCCATGCCTCTCTTATTATCCTAAACTTCTCCTGGATTTGTTTTGTTTTCTTGTCTAACGCCTGGCTACGTTCTCTTAGCTCTGCCCCTATACGATTGCTAGGCAAAACCTCTAGTAGGTTTTTCTTCTCGCGGTGATGTACCTCTGCAGCATGTACTGACCATTCCCCACCCTCGTTGAAATAGGCAACACAACCAGAGAGTGGGCAGGAGAAGGGCTTATCACGTACTCCATCAAAATGGTAGCAGTCGAGCGCTTCTACTATAATCGGCCACAGGCCGAGCCTTTGTAGGGGGATTTTCTTATGAGCCTGATACCGGAGTCCCATATAATGCCCGACTGGCCCTTTGAACTGCTTAGGTGGCATGAGAATCGTCCTCCACATACGTTGTGACTCTGTCCTCAACCATCCCCTCCATCCGTGTACTGGAATAAGCATCTTTGCCAGGGATCAGTACGCCGCTGCAGGATCCCAGTCGAGGATTGGGGCTTCTGCTCAAGATAGAGAAGAGAACGCTTGATGCCCGGAGGACATGCTTGGAGTAAGCATTGTAGCGCTCGCGGAAATGGTTCGTTATCATCTTCAAGGCAATAATCTCCTTTGCTCTGGTTCAGAATAACCTTTTGCAAATTAGGACACCAATGCTTTAGGGCAGCCCAGAAGGTATCAATAAGATCATGTCGAATGGCAAGTGTCCCATGCTTATGGCAACATATCTTCTTGCTAACAACTGGCTCGTACTCCACTTCAACGTTTTGCACGTTTGCGAGAAAAGCCATGTCCCAGAACGACTGGCCTGGGTAGGCTTTGTCGATAAGCCACTCAGCTTCAACGAGGAAATAGGTGGTTTTTTGTCCCCAGAAGAGCTTTGAAGCTTCTCTTCGGAGTTTTGAAGAGGTGTGCATAAGTTGGAAGAGGGTGCTAACGGAGCACATGGCGACTATATGTAGCTGAATTTCTTCTGGCAGTTGGTTGAATATCGAGAAAGCTGTTTCTTGCTGGGATATATTTCCACCTATACCACTAGGGCTAACGTAGGTATAGAAAGGAGTCCGCCCTTCTCCACTTGATGTCATATACACTGCTTGATAGAGGTCCCTAGACCGGGAAGGGTATGATAAAAGCTCTCGCAAATTGCAGATAGCATCGCGATGCATGGTGAGGAGAAGGATACTCTAGTTGTGGAGTAGTAGTACGAGTAAAGAGTAGCTGATGTCGTGGTAAGAAAACGTCGTGTAAAGGCTACCTTGTATGTTGTTGCCATAGTTGAGCGCTAAGCTTAGTCATTACTCTGCCGCTTTCCCTATTTAGGGATAGAATGAGTAAGATCTAAGCGTCGCGAGTAGCGTCTTCCATCGCCGCCTCCTTGTCTAACCGCTGGGCTCAGTATAGCTCTAAATCTTTTCGCTTCTTGTCCGATCCCTGCAGCCGGTGTGGCAGCCATTACATCTTATCACAACCTTCACAGAGTCATAGATTTCGTGTAGAAGACGTAGTTCGCGTCCTAAACTGGGCCCCCAATCTTCCAAGCTATGGTTAAATTCGCTGTGTCGTCCATCTTACAACACTTCGAGGCGTCCTTGCTCCCTCGGCGGGGCCTAGCGTCATCCATTTCCATTCCTTACATTCGTTCATTACATTATTCATTACACATCATCCCAATCTGTACGTGGTGCTTGTGTATCGAACTTCTTCAGCAGTCTACAGCTACTGATGGCACATGCAGATCTGAGCTAATCACCCCCAAGCTAAGCGTCAATCTCCGTACGTAACCCTCTACCACTGTCCTGGTGTTCAGACTGAGCGCACAACGAAACAACACCGACTCACGACAAGGAGACGCAGGATGAATCAGCGACTGACTAGGCACAGATCCGATCCTCCGCCACCTGGATTGCTTCGAAGCAATCGATGTGCTGCCTCAGCACCGCCCTCACCCACGCCAGGTTTTCGTACGCTATCCCAATCACTCTATCTTACTGCGACCAACACTATCTAGCTCCTTCAACAACACCTTCTCGAAGTCGATTTCTTCCTTGTTCCTCTCAGGCCGTCCTTGCTTTGCTGCTAACTCTTGGATCGCGTCGATCTGTTGTTGGATGAAGCTCTTGGCAAGCCTAAGGTCCCACCTGCAGCTCTCCTCTATGGCGGATAGGATAGTGCGGTATCCTAGGATGAAGAGGAGTAAGACACATGTATGCAACATTATTACAAGCAGAGCTTAAAAATATTGTCTAGGGAGATACTGCAGCAGGCTCACTTTGGTGAACCAGCTGTAGCCGTCGTGAAAGACCTGGCGGTGTCTGAGTCCAACTCGGTGGACAAGGCGCTTCATATCCTTCTTCGATGGATTGTTGAGAGCTAAGCTGGTTAGTGGCACCGCGACTATAGACGAGCGGTACTAACGAAAGGCAAGAACACATTTTCGAGGCATGCCCTTGGACTGTTGAAGCCGGGTACCTCAATGATTGACGGACCTACCGTGGGAGCTGGGGCGACCTCGGTGATGTGGATGTCGATGGGTCTGCTGGACATTGGAAGGTGGTTCTGACCTCGCTGCTCTACGAGGATGAGACAGCTCATGCAAATAGTGATCCTTTGGAGTCAGCAGCTGGAACAAGTCAACAAGGAGGTGAGAATCGCAAGCTGTCTGCCAGGTCTTTCCGATTCTGATCTTACAGTACTTACTTGGGGCTTTGGCAATGTGGTGTGGTATGGAGGATATTGTGAGGCTCCACAACCCCGTCGCACGGTTGTTCCGCTGACGCTTCGGTTCCAGGCGGTCTCAACTGCAGCATTTTATCCTCAGGAGGTGCGTCACGATTGCATGCCTTCCAACATTACCTCCGTGTGGCTACTGACTAGCACAAAGCTCACGGTGCTGCCACACCGTTCGCTACCTGAGCTAAAAATGCTGGATCACGACCTTGGTAAGCCTGAAACCACCTCATCGCATCATCCAGGTTCGCTGACGTCATTGTAGGTCGTGATCCAACTTCCCAATGGGCATTGCCCGCCCATTGGAGATATCGTGAAGTATGTGCCTCGCCATGCGTGAACCCATCCGTCACTAACCTCCACTGCCTGCAGCCGCGTTGGAGGTGTACCTCCAGCAATTCGTTGAAATTTTTGTTCGTGGCTCGCTTCGGCTCCCAGGTATGTCTTGCCCACACACCAGATCACTGTACCACGCTGACTGAAGTCTCTAGCTAATCGTTTCAAGTCATTCGTGGTAGCAGGGTAGCGAGACCCCGCCTTTTTCGTTGCTTACTAGTGGACGGCAGCGCAGCTGCCTCATCGTGTTCATCACTCACCAAATTTACCCGGTGGAGCTTGTCCCACCACAAAACAACTCTCTTCTTTCCCTCATGTGTACTGTGGATGTGCGTGTGCATGTGAACAAAGAATGCTGCGAACGTGATGATGCTGAGATTTTGGTCGTGCGACTCGTTCCGTGGAAGCGATCGCCTTTGCGTTACAGATCGTTTTGGCCTCAACGGCAAAGCTCGCTAACAACCTTGGTACGACCAACCAAACTGTGTCCGAGCTTTTTCATTGCTGCACCTCCGTTTGTACAAGAAAGTCGTGGGTCTTTCCGGTTCTCCCCCGGCTTGCTAGATAAATGCCTTGCTTGAAAGTTCCATCCTGTATTACATCCACGACGACAGCATCTTGGCAACCATTTTCCGCGTCTCAACGATAGTAAGCATGATTGCCGTTGAAGCGGCGCTGCACAGCTAACCGCCGGAACAGCCACCAAAGCGAATTGTCGGCAGGCCGTTGAATCGACCAACCCCACCATGTCGCGTCTTCTCCAATTGCCTCGCGAAATACGCGATCTTGTTTACGAGCACTACTTCCGCGGTGCAGGAGGCTTCGTATATGATTTCGCCGCCAACAAGCTTCGGCGCGCTGACGGTCACCCCATCGAGCTCGCTTTGGTGCTTACTTGCCGCCATGTCGCCGCCGAAGCACACGGTCTTGCTCTGCGAGTCAACACACTCCGGTTTACGACATTCCACTCAGACGATACACAGGAGCATGCTAGTCTCCTTCATCTCTTCAATCTGAATATACGCGATAGGAAAGAAATACTGTTGAACTCACTAGCACCGGACCTTCTCAGTTGGGAGCAGGCGCAGGCGATGAAGTCGCTACATCCACACTTCGCGCCTGCTCCCAACTGA
>Ga0181470_100393_pt1 | contig 11369 bp, 12 predicted proteins | sample InSIn5SAF170_FD_119082 | JGI IMG/M metagenome (GOLD analysis project Ga0181470, IMG submission 119082) | Clean room microbial communities from NASA Spacecraft Assembly Facility at Jet Propulsion Laboratory, Pasadena, California, USA -... ...
CCTTCTCAGAGACATGAAATGGAGAAACCGAGACAGGTGATCTCATCTCTCTTCTCATTCAACCCAACTCCAACGACAGAAGATTTGCCAAAAAACACTACTGGCACTGAAGAGCATATCCAGCCCACTAATGCGCCTCTCACTGCTGAACAAGAGGGACTAGTCAAACTTGGACTGCTGCCCACGTTGGCGGCACATCTAACCAACAAGATGAACATCCTGGCACCAACCGCGATTCAGAAAGCTGCCGTATCGCCGTTATTAGCGGGCAATTCAGACGCGTTCATTCAAGCGGAGACGGGATCCGGTAAGACTCTTGCATACGTGCTACCAATAGTGCAGAGGATTATGCAGATGTCGGAGAAGGAACAGAAAATCAAGCGCGACTCTGGTCTTTTCGCCCTCATTATGGCACCGACTCGAGAACTGAGCAAGCAGATATCAGTGGTACTTGAAAGTGTGCTGCGATGCGCCCATTGGATTGTGCCTGGAATCGTTATTGGTGGCGAGAAGAAGCAATCGGAAAAAGCGCGACTGAGGAAAGGCGTCAATATTCTTGTTGCTACTCCTGGCCGACTTGCAGACCATCTCGAGCATACAGAAGCTTTGGATGTGAGCACCGTACGCTGGCTTGTTCTTGATGAGGGCGACCGACTCATGGAGCTAGGGTTTGAGGAAGATATAAAAAAAATAGTCAGCAAACTCGATTTCGCACTCAAGATGAAACGGAGCGAGATCGTTGGTCTACCTCCAAAGAGAGTCAATATTCTCTGCTCAGCGACCATGAAAATGGATGTGCAACGGCTCGGCGAAATCAGTTTAAAGGATGCTATACATATCCAAGCCGAATCTCGCGAGACGAAAGACCAGGCCGAGACCAGCGACCAAAAGGCATTTTCTGCGCCCGCTCAGTTGAAGCAGTCGTATGCTATTGTACCGGCGAAACTCCGCCTGGTGTCTTTGGTATCTCATCTCAGGCGGACTTTCGTGCGCAAAGGTGCAGTGTCAAAGACTATTGTCTTTATGTCATGTGCGGACACAGTAGACTTCCACTTTGAAGTGTTCACGCGCGCAAATACTGGAACTTCGAACTCGAAAGACGAAGCCCAAAAGGAGTCTGAATCGACAACGAAATCGACCAAAACGAACGGCATTACGAAATCACCTGAGGTGCAAACCTCGGGCAGCTCTCCGCTGATTTCAAATTCTCAATCAACTGTCAAAGTGTACAAGCTGCACGGATCCTTACCACAAGCAGTACGCACGCAAACTTTGAAGGCCTTCAGTCGCGAGAGTGATCCTGCAGTCCTTATATGTACCGACGTGGCTTCACGCGGTCTTGATTTACCCAATGTTGATCTTGTTGTTGAATACGACCCACCATTTAGCAAAGAAGAGCACCTCCATCGAATCGGCCGCACAGCGCGCGCAGGAAAAGATGGGCGTGCCACGATTTTCCTCCTCCCAGGTTGTGAGGAAGGATACATTGACCTGTTGAAGGAAGGGCGACGCGACGGCGGGATTGGGCTGATTCGACATGTAGCTAATGACATCTTACGCAAAGGCTTTGTAACAAAGGACGAGCAAGGACGCGAGAGGGAAGGCGGGTGGGAGGATAGAGCGACTGAATGGCAACTCGACATTGAGCGATGGATGCTTGATTCACCCAACATGTTGGAGATGGCTCGACGGGCATTTCAGAGTCATGTCCGAGCATACGCAACACACGTGGCTGCCGAGCGACACATATTCGATATGAAACAGCTGCATCTCGGACATTTATGCAAGGCTTTTGGATTGAGAGACAAGCCAGGTAGCATCAATGTACCTGGTATGAGGCAGAATGCTGGCAAGGTCAAGAGCGACAGGCAGAAAGCGGGCGGTGGGAAATCTGGAAGCAGGGATGGAAGCTCGTACCAGAAGGGCATGGGAGCGATGGATGTTGCCGAAGATGGGGATGCTGAACAGGCCAGGAGAATGATGCGTATGAAGGCGAAGATGCTATCGCGCGCTGGTGCCAGCGAATTCAATCTCGCTTGATCTCTATCTTATGGCTAAAAAAGGTGGAAATTGGGAAGATGTCACGATTGGTGACACAACAGCGGCCATGGCTACACAGGCAGTGCGAAGACTGTGATTACTTTCCTGGATCATAAATTTCATATTCATACGATGTTCAGTACTTTGGACAAACCAAATCTTTTCATACTTCATTCTTCTAACCTCCCCAGTACGTCCCAATCATAATCAACCACGACTTCGAAGCCTCCACCCATCTCAATGACCAATCAGCATGCAGCTCTCACACCTCTTCACGGCCTATTCTCTTGCAGCAATGGCATATTCGGGTTGGTGAAAGATCTTAGATGCTACGTGAGAGACTGGTGAAGTTGATTCGATAACATTTAGTACCACTTTCGAATGAGAAGAGTCTTCATCAGGAATTGCATACCAGATAGTGGGCTTGTGCAAAAGCAAGTGGTATGTGACTACGTTGAACTCTCAATTCATTCCACTAGAGATACTCACTCTGATCCTTATGCAAAAGGATGTACCAATGATGCGCATTGCTGTGCAGGGTTGAAGTGCGATAAGATCCGAGGGGCGATGCCGTTCATATTCATTTGCTCTTGAGTAGGGAGGAACTGGAATCGGGACCAAAGCATCACCACGGAAAAGACACAACGTTCGAGACGGCCGAAAGTTGAACAAATCAGAGATTTTCAATTACAATAGGCGGAAAGATCCACTTTCATCTACAGCCATGTATTGCATATTTGTCAAGGAATACGCTTCGTGCACTATTGGAATGGCAACGACAACGAGATACATACTAGCTTAGGAAGCAGCACGCCATCAATGCACGAAGATTTGGTTCTGATCTATTGCAAATGTCTTTAGCACAAATTGCATGCTATTGTGCTCTCCGAAAGAAGTCAACAGTCATCTTACTAAGCCTGCATCCCTCTTGACATGTCCACGGGTGACCCGACCACCAACCCAAAAGGGCCACCAGAATTCAAATGAGCTTCTCGTCCCACACATATATACTGTACCACTCATGACGCCCTCCTTCACCAAATCCGAGGAACTTTCTAAAAACACGCAATCTGCAATCCCCAGCAAAAACTATGCCCACCACTAGCCATTCCTCGCAAAGTAAATCCAAGCCCACGCTCCTCCTCGTCCCGGGCGCCTGGCAAACACCCTGGCACTACGGCCCTCTTCACCACGCCCTAACCCACCTTCCAGAACCCTATAAAGTGGCCTCCCTCTCTCTGCCCTCCAACAGCGCCCAAGGCCCCTGGAATTCCTCCTGGAAAGACGATATAACATACATCCAACGATGGATACACGACGAAGCAGCGCTAGGAAACGAGGTAATCCTGCTATTACACAGCTATGCCGGTTGCGTGGGCAGCGAAGCATGTAAAGGGTATTTAGCTGGTGATTTTTCCACGAGGGTTCAACGTGGCGGCGTGAGGGGTATAGTGTATATTACCGCTGTCGCGTTACCAGCCGGCTCATCCATTCCTACGCCGATAAAAACGAATCCGGATTTCAGCCTCGATGCAGAGACGGGGAGTACCTCCCATGCACGACCAGGGGACGTGCTGTACCCTGATATCCAGGACCCGGAGGTGCAAGAACAAGCGATTCAGAGGATGGTACGGCAGTCGCACTCGGTGCTGGAGTTTGAGAGCACGTTTAGCCCCTGGGAGAAGGTGAGATGTTTGTATATTGTGTGTGAGGAGGATGTATCTATACCACCGGCTGTGCAGAGACAAATGGCGGAACAGAAAGGGCAGTGGAACGTGGAGAGTGTGAGGGCGGGACATAGTCCTGCGTTGATTGTGCCGGATGAGGTCGCGGGATTGATTGATCGGTTTGTAAGGAGTGTAGTGGATGGAGAGGTAGTGGCGTGAGTATAGCTTCGATCGTTTGAACCCGAGAGTATGCGACTTTGGTTTGGAATGTCGTCGTTGAGTGTACTGTCGTGATCCGTCTACTATGGCTCGACTCGTCCTTAAGAAATTCATCAAGTCCAACAATCAAATGTGTGTGGCATCTCGACAGTGCGCATGCAGCACGGATCTCAGCCAGTAATAAAGATCTGGGTATCATTGCTCTTTTACACATCATATGCCCTCGCTGCTCTTACATCCAATCATTTTCCACACAGAGAGTAACCACCACCGCCATCCTCTCTCTCTCCACGCTTTTACAAGAAATAATCTGCCACCGGTTTCTTCGCAGGCATCCCCCTCGAATCCTGCGGCGCCGCCTCAAAGACTCGATACCGCCTTCCCGGACCCACACTGCCCATCCCCACTCCCACATTATCCAGCGCTTCCATTGCCCCACCGACACCATTGACACCCCTCGTGCGCCCGTTGTCGCCGTTCCCTCTGCTGACATATCCGCCATTCGCGCCCTCCTCGCCCAATTCCAATATCGCGGCTACATTCCCACACCTGTAGCAGTAATTGGGCGCCGACCATACTGTCACAATGCGCGAATCGAACATCTCCTTGAACCCTTCCATGACCAGCTGATGTGCGCGCGCAATCAGACTCAGATCATTGCGGTGGTTGAAGCACTTTACTATATCAGAGCCGAAGAGAAATCCTGCGCCACGGGGTGAGAGGCCCCAACCGTCTATTTCATCGGGATCAGACCACAGTAGGTCGCACATGGCGCCTTCATGGGGGACTTCTTGTTTGCGGTCGAGGAGACGGATCTTGTCGATTGTGTCGATTAATGGACTCAAGCCGCCATGGACGCATAACACGGCGCCGCTGTTGCTGGATGTGCTGCCGCCTGCGAAGCCAGATGCACTCGTACCTGCCGCACCGGTCTTGACGGGTGTAGCGAGGGGCGAGGACGAGTCGAGGGGTTTGTCGTCTGGAGGGTTGCGGGGGAAGCGCGAGATGATTTGTCCGTCTGCGTTGAGGATTTCGATCTCGATGTCTTCGTCTTCGGAGTGCGGCATCGTTGCTTGTGAGGAGGCGACGTCGGGGTTGGCGTAGGTGGCTGGGGTGGGGTCGATTGTGGTGGCGGCGCCGGTGACGAGGGCACCGAGGGCGAGGTAGTCGAAGACTTCGCAGCAGTACCTGTGCGTCTGTTAGCAATAGTAGCAGTAAGTAGGAGTAGCAGGAGCAGTGGCAGTAGCAGGAGCAGTGGCAGTAGCAGGAGCAGTGGCAGTAGCAGGAGCAGTGGCAGTAGCAGGAGCAGTGGCAGTAGCAGGAGCAGTGGCAGTAGCAGGAGCAGTGGCAGCAGTGACAACCCATCAGGGAGTAGTGTGAAGGGAAGGGGCGAGGCGATGGGAGTATCACGCACCTCCATACGTTGGCGCTGCCGTACTTGCGCATGCACTCGTCGTAGAAGCCGTAGACGGTCGTGATCTGGCGCGACTCGTGGTTGCCGCGGATGAGCGTGATGCGATCTGGGTAGCGCACCTTCAGGCACAGCAGCAGCAGGAACGACTCGAGCGAGTAGAAGCCGCGATCCACAAAGTCGCCCATGAACAGGTAGTTGGTCTCCGGCACGTCGCCGCCGACGCGGAAGAGCTCCATCAGATCATGGAACTGGCCGTGGATGTCACCGCATATCTGCGTGGTTGGATTGGTACTTAGTGGTGCGCAAACAAAAAGTGAGGTTACTGTTGTTGGCCATGGTTGATGTTCGACATACCGTGACGGGCGCATCGACGCCGACGACATTGCCCTCCTCTATTAGCAGCTCGCGCGCCTTGTGACACAGTTCCTTGACTTGGTTTTCTGGGATGGGGCGACATGCTCGTAGTTGCGCGATCGCTCTATACATCGTGATGCACCGTGTCAGCCGTAAGTACATACAAGTGCGCTTGAAGGGGAAACCACGCACTTGTCAAGATCGCTCATGGTGAGCAGCCACAATGGCTATGGAAATCTCCAATCCTTTTTGCCTTCCAAGGCCAGCGTCCGTGGATGCGACTATGAAGAGAAAGAAGGTGATTTGGATATCTCACGGCGACCACTGAGGCTCGTGTGACGTCGAGGATTCTGCTCGCAAAAGACAGCACGTGAAAGTATCAACACGAACAACCCAGCTGCGAAAGTACTGCGTACATATGTTATAAGAGTAACGTGCAATGTCAGTTAGTTAGCTCAGGACTCGAAGCTGCTGCATCTAGATATCCAAGGTCGGTTTTAGCATGCAGCAGCCGCTCCGCACGCCACCAGAGATTCCAGCGGCACTAGTCTCAATCAAGCAATCGACTTTTGATTCCGCACCTCCATCGCTCGTCCCATCTCCATCTGATCCGCTCATCAGCCATTGCACGCCTCGCACGCCTCCAATCCATCTCCAACAATACCGATTACCTCTGCATCACCTGATCCGAGCTCCACACCCGCCAATGTCCCCATCATAGCACCGAAAGCACTGCTACGGGATTCCCGAAACCAAACTCGACCACAAATCGGAGCTCTTCGTACGAGTGCAAAGATGCCGCCAGCACTGCACCCACGCTCGTCCATGACCCTCTCGCTCTTCTCCTCCACCCTCGCCATCTCCTTCCTCGTTGTTGGACTTCCACATGTAATGCCGTGTCCCGTGCCTGCACGCGCATACGCCGACGACGGAACACCCATCCAAAGACCTCGGCGACGGCGGAAAGTCGACTCAGACAATGGCGAGCAACAAGAGTCAGGGGAGGCGGTTGCAAGTGAGACTGTGCGTAATGCGCGGGAATGTCCTGTGCCGAAGCCTGGGGGGTTGGTGGGGCAGATATTGGGCGTGAGGAAGCTGGAACGGGAGGACCACAAGCCTGTGGTGAGGGTAGAGAGGTTCGAGGCGAGGGGAAGGAGAATAGGTGGCATGAAAGAAGGCGATGGGGAGGGTTAGCTTGATCTCTTCTATGTGAGTAGTCGAGACGGAAGGAGATACGAGACTGGGGCTTGTACATATTCCGAGGAAAGCGAAGGACGGTCCATGCAGCAAAAGACTTCTAGAGAAGACGGAAATCAGTGCATCGCACGGGTCAACAGTAATTGAGCCAAATAACATGAATTTCTCCTGTTATATTCGCGACAGGCTCTTGCCCCGCGAGACATCCGGTACTAACGGACTTTGCTTTGCCGGTGTTCCCATTTTCCTTTACAGAATCTCCACCCAGCCTCAAAAACAAAAGACAAGGAGCTCACGGATTCGCCTTTGGCGCAATCTGCAGCGCTTTATTCCCACCATCAAAAACAACATACTGTGCTCTGAACAGCACGTCGCCGTAAATCTGCAGCCCAGCTCCACCATTACTCTGCACACCGCCGAAACACGTATTCGCATCCACTTGCGCAAAGGTAATCCCCGATCCAGGCACCACAGCCATATAATTGGGCCCGATATTGACGCCAAAGTCTGGCACTGCTGCGTTACAGGGATAGGTGAAGCCGCCGACTTGGGGATCGAGTGTTGCGCCGGGCACTTGGGAGTAGAAGGCGTTTGCGACGGCATCGTCAACGAGAAGCAGGGAGGTACCTGTGTCTGCGATGGCAGGGGAGCCGCCTGTGTTTGCGATCTTCTGGTTGCCTACTTGGATTGCGGGCGAGGAGACCTGCCAGAAGCCCGAGGAGGGGTCGACGGGTACAGTGGCTAGTTGACCCGTGAACTTGCTCTGGTCGATGGCCCCGAATGTATAGGTGCCTGTGTTGTCGTTGCGCAGGTCCACGCTGAATACTGGCATGGCTAGTTGCGGCATGATGGTGTCGAAGAAGGTGGTTTGGCGCTGGGGCTTGACAGTGTTGAGGGTAGAGAAAGCAAGCCCAACGAGCCCGTCGTTGTTCGCATCCTGGACAAAGGCCTGGGAAACTGCTGTAGCAAGCTCGACGGCTTGAGATGTGGCGGTCGCACCGCCAATGTTCACTACGTCTGTACCTACAACGCCAGCGGCGCCAGATCCATCACCATACGAGATTTGCCAGGTGGAACCTTGGAGCATCTTGAAGGTCGTCGACTTGGCAGGGTCAAAAGCAGTGTGTTGGTCGATTGTCCTCCGGGACAGGGCTGTGCTGAAGACCCATCTTTGCATTTAAATCAGTGATCAATCGTCATATGCCGCGCAACATCAACTCACAGATCAGAAGACCCTGTGTCAAAGTCCAGCGTAACAGTCTGGCCACCAATTGTCACGGGACTCAGATATTCTGCCGCGTTGGGCTCTGGCAGCGCCGCCACAACTCCAACACCAGCACCCGCTCTCCCATTCGCGGGCTGTGTCGAGTTCACCAGTTGCCGCGCTCGCAACACTTTGGGCATGGTGAAGCCGTACTTCCTGTATGCTGCCGCCATGGCATTTGGCCCGGTCATGGGATCTCGTCTATTGATGTTCCGCCGGACATGATGCTCAAAAGATCGTTTCGATAATGTTTTCGAAGGTGTGGGTACACTGAATGCAGTGAATGTGAAGAAAGCAAGAAGCACAAGCGCTGTCTGGTGTAGAATATGCATGATGAATGATATGTCTATCGATATCTTATAGTGATCGTCTCAATTCGTAATGAAGGTCGTTAGAAAAGGCTGGCCGGCAGCAACTTGCATCCAGGAAAATGATCGTTTTGGCAGTATATCCAGTATTACGGCGTACTCGGCCTTGATGCTCCTCTCTGCAGATTCAAAAGAATGCCGTTGTCCAGATGCAAGGCCGAAGAAACGAAAAAAGAGCAAGAGAAGAAAGAGAAAGACGGATGAGAGAGCGAAACCCGGTCGCTTCTCACTCGACAACGACAACGAAAGGAAGAGAGAGGAGGAAGGTGAAGGCAAGGCAAGGTACGGTAAGGATGCAGAAACGAAAGCAGAATAGCAATGAGGTTTACTTAAGGCCAAGTCTCGGCATCCCCATCACTGTGCATACAAGCAACAAGCAAAGGGAACATGCCTCCCTCCTTCCTCCGTGGATCCACATCAGCATTGCACATCTCGACACAGCCGTGGACTGAAGAAGGGGAGAAAGACGTGACGCGCACGCATTCACGCTCTACTCCCTAGTATCCGGCCTCAGACGTCGAAACAAAACATCCACGCAGTCTCCAGGAGTCCCAAGAACCCGAAGCAGCATCAGTTTCGTATTTAGACGCCCATAGGAGCGTGCGCCACAAGCTTGTCCACCCATCTCCTGATTCGACCACAACGCCTCAAGCATTAGAGAAGAGATTTCCAGAAAATCTTCCGGTTTGAGGAGTCTAAATTGTTTGGTAAAGGATGTTATTGGTGCGGTTCGAGAAAGGTGAGAAACGTGGTGTTTCTGGATCTGCGTAGGGACGGGGGTGGGGCCTGAAGGGGTGGTTTTGAGCCACCTGGGTTTGCAGTTTCAGAATGGCATTTCGACGAGGAATGGGAGTTGCTTGCTTCATGCTGCAGTTATGCTTACGTATAGAAGCAGGAACGTGACTCTATTCAATATGATGAATAATCTGGCTTTTAGATCGCCAGGTCTGTGTTGACTTGAGAACAGTTTGAAGCTCGGGAGATGTCCTGTATTGCACAATTTTTGACAAAACTGGGGGTCGAGCAAAAAGTGGACTCAGCCTTGTGCTGCAGGAACCCAACATTTGGAGACGGAAAATGCACCGATCATGTTCCACAGCATTATTTCCTCAGCCGCACCTGATATTTCTCGGATTCAATCTGACGATTTGTCCCTTAACGTGCAACAATATATCACACTCTAAATGATGCAACACTACTGTACTAACAATGCCAAAAATGCCATCTCAGCCACATTAGACATCCCAAGTGCTTTAAGCCACTCCGAGCGCCACCCGCAGATGGTGCGTCAAGCCTCCCGCATAAGATGTTTCATCTTCTTGGCATTGACTGCCCCCTACACGCTGCCACGCGTATGGTGTGAGTGTTTCACTTCAGCAAGAACATCACGGCGGATGTCTTGACTACCGGCGCGGCGTTGCAACGTGTAGAGCATCATCCTTGGCGGCAAGTGTTGTATATTAATGTGGAGTTGCCTCACCAGTGACGTAGAGAGACGAATGGCAATCTTCGTGCTTGACATTGGGTATACGTCTGTGCTGTGGGTGCAATATGGACGACGGGGTATCCGAGTGATGAATGACGCGGAATAACACGTAAAGCGTCCTATTTTCTGAGCTGTTGCACAGAGAGACAGGAAGTCCACAACAAGTGGCTAAGGCCTCGCCAGGCTTCACAATGCAGGCGCTCATGACTCTCGACTGGTTTGCTGACACATGATGTGTTGCTTGTTCACGTTCGTGTTTTCTTAAACTTCTCGTGCCACTTGCCCTTCTTTGCAGTCGGCGCTTGCGTTTCCGAGACAGATGCTTGTGGTGTCGGAGGACCCATCAACCTGAGCTCCGGCTTCAGGGCGATGGTCGATTCGTCTGGCTGGACGATAAGCTTCTGTCTGGCATGTTAGCGATGCTTAGCACAACAGTTATGGATACATCAATCTGTCGTACTTGTAAAGAGTCGAGGGTTGCGTTGTCACGCCAAGCATCAGGCATCTGAGCCTTCCACATGTCCAGGAAGATCGTTACGACCATAGTCTGCTCGCCCACAGTATGTCCCTCGAGAATTAGTCCGGCAAGCCATTGTGCGCAACGTGCTTTGTCAATTGTACACCCTAATTTACTGCTGTCAATCTTCAAACACTGCAGTCTCTCCATTTCGCTCGCTTACATGCAGCGTCGGTGTCCACATCCATGCTCTCACCATCTTCAACGCGCCTCAAAAGCGCGTCATACAACCCTCGCGGATACTCTTCTTCTCGTACCGCTATCCAAAGGTCCTCTGTAAGGAACGCAGAGGTCAAGTCAATAGTGTCGGCGGTGGCGGCTGTCATGATTGCTTTCCACAGCTCGAGTAAAAGTCCGGCCGATGGACGGAAACTGGCACCTTGTTCCTCAAAAGCACAAAGATCTACCCATGCATTGAGTACTTCGTCATTAGAGAGTGGTACATTGCCACATATCTCCTTAAAGGACGTCTTCACGGCCTTCGTTGCATTCAAGTCGCGGGAATCGTATGAAGGCAGTGCTTTGCGCAGGTAAGGCGCCGCAGACTCGGTGCTTTTGGATAGTTCAAGAGTCACACTGCATGTTGCTATTGCTTGGATGGCGAGGTTTGGAATGAGATCATCTTGTCGAATTGTCTCTGGGACCGGCTGCACCACGAACAGGGAGTTTGATGTCTGGACAGACCGCAGAGGAAAAGTCGCATTGGGAGAACATAGCACTGCATTTCCAGTGTGTGCTTCTGATTTCAGCTGTAGTCTGAATATGCAATCATCAGTTCTAGTCCTTGTGGTGCTTGCCTGCTGTCTTACACTGGTGTTTCGTCCTTGTGGTTTGCGATGATCG
>Ga0181470_100397_pt1 | contig 11339 bp, 9 predicted proteins | sample InSIn5SAF170_FD_119082 | JGI IMG/M metagenome (GOLD analysis project Ga0181470, IMG submission 119082) | Clean room microbial communities from NASA Spacecraft Assembly Facility at Jet Propulsion Laboratory, Pasadena, California, USA -... ...
TAAGTCTTCATTGCGATTGGCCTTGGTTCTGTCTACTGGGGTATGTCTGACTCTATACGTCTTTCTTTGGTACTAAAACATGCTAGGTGCAATCGCGTCAAGTGGTGTAACTCAGGCGATATACGAATACTGGCAGTATTTCGAGCCAATCCGAGTCTATGGTCCAGCGAAATGCATTGAGCATACTCAAAAGATCACGCATGCAGTTGATAACATACTGGACAAGAACGACACCAAACTTACAGCCAGACTTAAAGAAGCATGGCATCTCCCGAACATCACATACGACGATGATCTCACTACGTTCATTGCCGTGGGCATTGAGCAATGGCAGGGGAGAAATTGGGATCCAGCAGTCAGTTCGCCCTTGTTTGACCAATACTGCGACTTTTTGACTTCTTCCGTTCTCAAGGACCCCAAAGAAATTAAACGTATCGGTCTCATTCAGGATCTCCTGATTGAAGGCAACTACTCAAAAGAGGTAGTCCAGCTGGCAATCCCAATGCTGAACTGGATATCCTGGACCAAGCAAACATACATTAACGGTTGTCCTTCAGATCAAGATCAGGATTACTGCTTCGGTACACACGACACCAAATTCTATGCAAAAGCCGATATCTCCCAATCCTGGCGCGCCTGGCCATGGCAATTCTGTACTCAATGGGGTTACATTCAATACTCACATACCCCCTCTGCTTCAATCCTGCCACTAATCTCAAATCGCCTCACGCTCTCCCGACGGTTCGAAATCTGTAAATTAGCATTCAACATCACCTCTCCACCAAATGTGACCTCAATAAATCAATGGGGTGGCTTTAATATCTCATATCCCAGACTAGCATTCATCGACGGAGAGCAAGATCCTTGGAGAGGAGCAACACCTCATGCGGGACCATTTGCGTATGATGGACCTGTAAGAAACAGGAAGAATAGTGTTGAAGAGCCGTGGTATCTGATGGATGGCGCTGTGCATCATTGGGATGAAAATGGACTAAGTGAGGCGGAGCGGAGGGCTGGGAAGAGAATTCCGAAAGCTGTAGAGAGCGTGCAAAAGGAAGAGGTTAGGTTTGTGTTGGAGTGGTTGAAGGAGTGGCAAGAGAGTACGAGATTAGAGGAGAAGTTAGAGCTGTAGTATGTTATAATGGCATGCGTCACCCGCGACAAGCACAATCTGTGTAGTATGCGACGGTACCGTATTTATCTAGAATCAGTCGTTCTCTCATGGACTACGTGAACTGCTCTGTGTCGTGCACAACATCCATCTTGCCGAAGGCCAAAGGGGAAAAAGATGAATAGGAAACACTAGCATAGCTTGTATACTATTTCTTAACAATACAATATGACAGAAATCAACAAAATGATGTCTACACTCGCCCTCCCCATTTTCAAAAATTCAACGACACAATAAAAATATAAAAGAATAAATAGCTGAAGAGACGTATTCCGATGCGGGGAATTGAACCCCGGTCTCCGGCAACTTCTAGATGAGAAGCCGAAATGCTAACCATTACACCACATCGGATGAGCTGTATTACTACACCAGATGTTGTTTGATGAAAAGAAATTAAGCTTAATTTAGAATATGTTAGTCGATAGAAAATGTGGAAGAGTAGAGTGGGATGCTGTACGACTTGGCAGGAGTAAGCGAGGGAATAATTCGCTTACGAGGAGAAGCAGGAATGAAAGGGCAAGGTGAAGCGGGAACGATGATAAGTAATTATGGGGTCAAAAGGTAATGATGTCCGGGTTAGAATCTTTCAATAGTTGATCCGTGGAAGCATATTAGCTGAGTGCCTCATACTTGTCAAGCTAACCTGCTTCAGGAATACAATCGTGCTTGCAGTAATAAATAAGCGGAGACATTATATTGAACAGTTTGGACAGGGTGTACATACTGTTTTGTTGTCCTCTATCTAAAGTGACTTCAATGTGACATGTTGTAACGATTAAATGATACTAGCAGAATATAGATATAGAGTTGAGAGAGAGCAAAAGTCCGTTTAACTCTATCCTTCAAGGAAACGACTTAGGGTTGTTGAGATCAAGAGCAAAATCCATCTCTGTGGACAAGAGTTCTATTCCTGTCTCCATCAGCGTATACGGCGCGTATTGGAGATAATATCTTGTCGAGTTACCTAGATGAAGCAGTAGAAGTTTTGTTCTAAGAATATCGCCAATTTATGTAACTCATCTCAATGCTAAAGACAACAGAAGGACAGAACCAAGGCCAATCGCAATGAAGACTTAGATAATCAATACCATACGATATGGGATGCATCCACTACCTGCTAACGACGGCACGGGCAACGGAATACACACATGCTGTATGCTTTATGAGTTCATGCTTAAAACCATGATAACAACTATTTGCTTAAGCTTGATCTGAAAACAAGCACTTATGGAATACTCCAGACAAATACGTTCGTAGCCCAATTGGCCTAACAATTAGAGTCGAAGCTGTATCATCCTAGCCTCCAGATACCATTAATAAAGGCGTTGTTGAAGTGACATGTTATCTAAATGACAATAGGATTCGATAAACAACAATCCTTCCAGCAACAACTGAACGTGTATTCACACACGATGGAGAGATGGCCGACTGGGTCAAAGTTGAAAGGCAGTGCTAAACAAAACCACGTTACTAGATTTTTCAAACAACGTTAAATGATAATCACTGCGTCTTCAAGGCAATCCCAAATTCCCGAAAGTGATAACGAAGAGAACATCGCAAGGAGCATCGTGATGAATGAAAGCCTGTGAATGGGAGTTGTCAAATGTGGTTATGTCAGAAACAGTCGAATTGAGATAATGCGAACAAAGTGATTTCACCAGCTGTTGAGACAGATAACCCAAAGATGATGGATTTTACGCGGTCTAGTTACATATCTTACGTGCAATACCGAAAGTGACGACACTTATTCTATCAATATGGATTGTCATCAAGTTTATCAGATTTCTACTTTTACTGTCAAAAGAACAAAGAGTGCCAGTTGATACATTATCAACAAAAACAAAAAGGTATCATAACGTCCGGCCTCGCCCCGGTCCTGCTCTTCTTTATCTTTACAAACGGACTTAGAAATCCTCACTACTCAAGATCTAGACAAATTTGATTTCCCCGAAAAGCCCGGCACGAACTTGTACCAAAGCTGCAAGCTCAAGCAAGAACTCCTGTAACACAAGGACATTTGTCAAGACATGACTGACGCTGACCAACTTCTCGGTTTCCTCCTCCTCCTCCTGGCGTTCTTCCTCTTGAGCGTCAGCTTCCTCTCCTGCCAACTCTCGAGATATTTCATCTTCTTCCTCATAATTTCTCTTCTTATCATCATCTTCGAGACGAAAAGGAATAGCTTGAACGTTTTTCTTCTTATGGTCGACTTTCGGTATCCCAACCCTTCTCGCCAAAATCCCTCTATCAACTCCTTCAAGAGCTCTGGCTTGCGCATCAACTACCCTATCTCTCTCCCCCTCTGTTCTTAAAGGACTGGGACTTCCTCTTCCCAAACCTCTGCCAACGCCATGTTCTCCCATCGGAAATTGTGATGGCGGCACGCCACTTCTTGATCCTAATCCAGGAGTACTAACACCACTTCCCCTCTGCACATCCAAACTACTCCTCCCTCTCGGACTACCATTTCTCGAGCGCGTAGGTGTATCAATTTTATCGAGGATCCGTTGAGCAAGACTATCTATTGCACTTGGTCTCGGTTGTGGAGAGATTGACCTTGAATTGCTGTCGAGACTACTTCTCGGAGGTGGCTGATGCACTGTTGAATTTGGAATAGGCTCGTTAACAGAAGCAGCTTGAAATGCGTCGCGCCGTTGTTGGAGTAAGTCATCGAAACGGGGGATCTCATCACGGTAATTGTTGACTTGAGAGGTGAGTGTTTGAAGCGTTTTGAGGATTGCGGGAGTTGTTTGATCAGACCAAATTGGCAGACGACGATTGTTGCGGAGGGAGCGGAGTTGAGATTGTTCAAGACTCTCGATAGGATCTTGACTCATTTGATTGACTCCTTCATCGTCAGAAAGTTCTGCTTCTTCTGAAAATGTGTAGCTCATGGGATCTGGAAGAAGCCAGTTGTCTAAGCGCATGAAACCGCACGTAGCCAAGTCAACGATTGTGCCTGTCAAGGATAGATTTGTCTCTACTGAGTTCGTGAAAAATGTTGACAGGATGAGGAGTAGTGTCTTCAGCATAGGATCTTCTGGACGTAGAGTATGTGCTCGAATGTCTCTTGGTGCACCCGCAATTGTTGCCTGCGCTGATGGTATTTTTGTGGCTCCAAGAGTTTTTGGCGCCACTAGATCTAAGGAACAAGGATGACTTTCCAATATGCTCATGCAGTCCTTTAGGTGATTGTCGTAAACTATATCGAAGTCATCATCGGTACCAATATCTCCTGCTAAGCCGAGTAAGAAATTCATCTCCATCTCATGACCGCCTATCGTTCGTTCTGGTACTTCAGACACTACATGACTGGTGGATAGAAGTGTTGTCACAGCATATCTGTGATGTCGCCGCAAGATTGCAGAGACAAGCTGTAATGTGACTGATACTGTCTGTTGATTTTCAGACTGTAAGCAGCCGTGAATCAAATCGACAAGATTGAACAGTGCAGGTGTCGCAGATGCCTCTTGCTGGGCTGCCATGATTGTGGCCAAATCCATCGATTTCCGCTTCCTTGCAGCACTAACCGATGTGGTTGACCCAGTATTTGGTTTGCTCGAGTCTGGTAAAGCTAACAAGTAATGCAATATGAGGTGGATCATATCTGGGTGATCCAATGCCTCAAGAATCCGTCGGAGGTATGTCAAAACGGCCACTGAAGACCCACCATCAACATCAGAAGACTCAAGCAATGATGGGTATCTGCAAACATAAGTAACCCCCTTTATAAATGCCTTGTTGCAATACTCACAATAACTGCTGTAAAAAGATGACTTGAAAATGCTCCAATAATGTCTGCTTAACATCCAGACTCTTACAGTGATTAAGCACATCCTGCCAAAAAACCAAGTGGGCCAGAAAAGTCTCCATGTTCATGCCAAATCCTTCATCTACCGAACTCACAATCTCACTTGTCGTAGTGGGGTGCTCATAATCCGATAGCGCCAAGATAGGAGGTAGCTCATCAGGGCGATGATCGATGACAAGCTTCCTACTCAGTTGTGAGTACAACGCTCCCAATCCAGTAGCCATCATAGTCGCGAGATCGCTCTCCACGATCCATTGCTCCAAAGTAACGGAATGCGAGGCTGCTTCAATAATGTAGAGCAGACCCGTCCTTGCAAAATCACCAATTCGTCCTTCATCATGAATGTAATCGATCAGAAGGTAGAAAAGTGGAAAGTCCTCTTTATGCGTCTTCCCCGTGAATTCTTCATGCGCATCAACCTCCTTATCATTATCGATGTCTTCCCGTTCCTGCGCAGTAAACCACACAGGCAAGACCTCTGGGTCCAACCGTATCTTTGTTGTAATGTTGAAACTCAATTCCACGATCTCCACTTCCGTGTCTCTTCCCAGCCTAATACTATTCACTCCTGTTATTTTTACCAAAAGATTCATAAGACTGGTAGAGAAGCCATCATTCTCGACGAAACCTTCCTCCTCACTGTCAATCAACGTCGCAAACAGTCCTACACCTTCTCTTATGATACCCTCGTTATGGGAAGTTGCAGCGATCTTGCTGATCGGGATGTAAATCTGTTTGGAAGCTGCGAAGGCAATGCATGGATGTGGCAGCGGACGACGCGATTCTTCACTGAGGGTGGTTGCGAGTTCTTGGAGGATGGAACGTATAGTCTCGGCTGCTTCGTGGTCGCGAGAGAGATCGGAATAGGAGCGCCAAACATTCTAAATGGTATCGATTAGTTCAGATGGGTGCAAGAGTGTGTTTGGTAAACGTCTTTTACCAATAAGTGTGCGTATTCTTTCTTGAATCTTGCCAGGCGTTTCTCGGGGTTGTTGGCTGCAGCTTTACTGCTCGATGCTGGACTGAGGGAGGTCCCTGCGATAAGACGGGACCACTACACGTATTGTCAGTTTTAAGTGAATATATATGTGCATGTCCATATATGTGAAAAAATATGAGTACTCACGAAATCCATGGCTATAAGACGAACATGATTGTTCAAGCCATACTAGAATTGTAGTTGTAGATTATGGAATGTAACACGATTGACACGCATAACGCTAATATGGCGGCAGAATTTAAAGTTGCATGAAGGCGGGAGAGCCACGGACCCACTCTCTGCATACCCCTGACACTAGTTAAGTACTTCGTCTAAGGGTACCAAAGACAGCTCAACTCCTGGCCACTCTGCATTACTAACAGAGAACGGGCTTTAAGAATGACCATCGACCTCCGTCCTTACTATGATACCAGGATAGTAAGATCACAACGTGTTGGCAGTAAATGAATTTGTATTACTAGGTCCGTAAAGAGACGTAGCCCTTGGTCTCAATCCGTGTAGTTGTGCTACAGTGTATTACCTTGGGCAATACTACAGGGCCGATATTGCGCCATTTGTGCGCTTTTTGATTGTTTGGTGTATTATACAAACACCATTCGCTATGGGTAATTGATATGATGCCTCCAAAACTCCACGGGCTACATAAAACGCCATATCCCAATGCCTAGGGTCGAACCTCCATAAAAGCGAAACCCTCTTGCACACTAAAACGAAGAAAACAACATTGGTATCATCTCATCATTCCCATGCATAACAGAAAGATACTGATAATTCTGCGTATGATCAAGAGACAAGCTCTCCGGCCAATCCATCAAAACGTTCATAAGCTTGAAGAGAATCCCAAATAATGCCTACCAGGTCGGATAACGATGATGGCCGTGCTAAAATCCTCACCCCAACATGCTTGGATCGTCCTCATCGTCTGACTCCTCAAGGCCTTCGATCGCATCTTTAATCTGTTGACTTGCCTGCAAACATATTAGTGGCGGCTAAACTCAGGATTTACATTAGACCTACCTTAGGATCAAGGTTCAATGCAATCGTGAAGTGCTTCACGGCAGATCCTTTATTTTTGAGAGCCTTGTACAGCTTGCCGAGTTGGAAATGTACCATAGCAGCATCTGGCGCAATATCCTTCAGGATCATCAATTCTTCCATAGCATCTTCCATCAGTCCCAGTGTCATCAGTGCCCGAGCTTTCTTGTACCTCGTCAACCCGGATCGGGGGGCCAACTCAGTCGCCCTAGCGTAATATTTGAGGGCTTTTGATGTTTGTTTCTGCTTCTCGAGGACAGTTCCGATACATGTTGTCAAAACTGCATTGGTGGGGTTGATTTGAGCAGCAGACTCAAAGTGCACAAACGCTTTATCGTATTCTCCTTGTTTCTCGTAGACCCTACCAACACCATACCACGCATTATAATGTCGCTTATCCGCAGAAATACCTTGACGATATGCAACAAGTGCCTTTTCGTACTCTTCGTTAGCCACATGTTCGTGACCTTGCAGTGTGAAACCATAAGCAAACTTAGGATCCAATTGGGTGGCACGTTTGAAGCAACGAAGTGCTTGCTCGTGGTCTCGAGCCAACGACCAAGAGTTTCCTAGCGCACACCAGGCTTGTGGGGTGAGCCAACTAGCATCAACAAGTTCGTGGGCTAAGAAAGCAAGATCTGTCTCGCGCTTAAGATGCCACAAGATAGTTGAATAAAGCTCCATATCTTTGAAACGGGTTGGTGCTATTTGACGTATTCTCTTGTAATATTTCTCGGCCTCTGCATATGACGCCTGTTCATAATGTGCTCGTCCCATCTGTGCCAGAACCCAAGGTGTCTCTAAATGTGCTTTTGGTACCAAATGATACAGCTGCAAGGCATCTTGAGATCTGAACTGTGAGAGTGCAAAGTAACCATTGCCAATCTTTTTGCACAAGTCTAGGAGCATTCTGACAGCTTCCTCCATCTTCATACTGATATCAGCATCAACAATTCTTCTCGACTGGTGCCCATTAGTTAAATTATTATTTTGTAACCTTGGGGCCTCTCTTTGATCCACATCCATGGAGTCGTCCATAGGTTTTCTGTTGCCACTAACTTGTCTACCTACATTGGAGACATTTGATGGCGGTCGTACTACTTTTGCTTTTGCAGGAATTGCTCTCTTCAACTCTCGACCAGGTGCAGGACCAACTGTGGGCAGACTTGATAGTGCCTTATTCGCCGGCGGTCGAACTTGAGTTTGTATCCGTATACTTCGTCGTTGAGGAGCTCCAGGGTCTTCCGAAGGCTGTCGAATATGTCCAGAATTGGTGCGCTTTCGATCTACTGGAGCTGCCAAATTTGCGCTTCGTAAAGCCTGCGTTGCTGCTGATTCTTCCGCTGGATCATGTACTCTTTGCGTTCTCCTGGTTGTCTGACCACGGCCCATTTTGGGTGCATCTACTGAGAAATCCATGCCTACACCAGGAACTGGGCGACTTTTCCTGACAGGCGGTGGCTCAGCATATGCAGAGACTACTGCATGATCTCGTCGACTTGGTACCAATGTTGCATCAATCATGGCACTTGGTCCAGTCGGGGTCTCTATGGCTTCGGGACCAATTCCTCCACCACCAACTGCAGGTAAGTTCGTCAGACTCGGATTACTCTCGTTCAATTTCTGCGACGCCCCCAGCGTCCCGAAAAGACCTCCACCATAACCTCGACTTGGCGCAACATTGAATGGATCTGGACTATCGCTAGCAATTGCAACAGGCCGTGAGGAGCTTTGTAGGTAATGCTCGAGATTTGGAGCAGAGGCAGTGTGTGCCGGTATGCCTCTGTGTTGATCTTGACTGTCAATGGAACTCGCTTGTAGTATATTTTCTAATTCCACTGACAGCTTGAATATGTTTGGCACTCGAACTGCTGTTCCCATATCGCACAAATTCGTAAATGCATCCCACATGAAGGGATTTAACTTGAGCGCTTCCTCGTAATACCCAATAGCCGCAGATTTGTTTCCATAGGCTTCACTGAGCTTCCCTGCTAGACATGCAACTGCTGCTGCATCAGCAAATGGCTGTCGCGACGTCGAAGAGTGTTTCGCAAAGTTGTTTGTACCAATCCACAAAGGTCTGCACTTCTCTAAGGCTGTTATACCTTCCTTGTATTTTTGCAGCTTCAAGCATGCCTGCGCAAACACATAGTTGCACCCTAGATGTGAAGCTTTACCAGCCAGGAATTTGGAGTACTCGTAGGACGATGCATTGTCACCTAGCCGTAGATGACAGAGAGCAAGAAGATATGAGGATTCGGCGTGTTTGGGATCGTATGCGAGAAGACGCTCGGCGAAGAAGAGCGCGTTGGAGAGAAGGTCGTTATCGATGTGGTATTGGATCAGTTGCCGCAGCTGCGTGACGAGAGCTGGGGGAGGTGCCATTTCGATAGTGAAAGGCTTGAGAAGTAGGAGATCCCTGGTCAGTTAAGTGTCTGCGGCCATACGTTCAACGACTCTGAATGTGCGATATGACGAGTATTTTGCTGCCCTTTGTCATTTAAGCGTACTTCCTCCTACAGTATACTAGCGCCTGATACGGTATACACGCTTGAAGAACAAAGAACGAGTTATACCTTGTCGCAGTCTCTTAGGAGGATTGTTCGAAAATCTGGTGTATTACTATGTGGTTGAGCGGCCTTGAATTATAAAAGGTGGCGGCAGATAGCGAATGTAAGAAAGAGAACGGCGCGACTCCTGGTTTACTGGGACAATGATGAAGAAAAGATCGCCTCCTAGGATTCCATGAAAGCGTAATGGGGATTAATGCATGTGCGAAGACATCTAGGGGTATATGAGTTCGGCAAGTATTAACATCAACCTTTCCCTCCACGTTCTGTCGGACTGTTCCTAGCAGCACTTCGCGATTGTTTTGGTTTGTCCAGGTCCAAGACTCTCTGCATGGGTTTGGCGCGGCAACTGGAGCTTAAGCCTGAATGAGTTATGTCAGCGCCAAGATTTCGTCGGCGGCAACTTCGAGCTTCACCACATCAATCTTTCAAGCTTGGTCGCCAACCAAATTGGTCTCACAACAGCTTCCCAAAACCCAACTGTGCAGACACCTTCTTCAGTAACAATTTAACTTTAACTGTTTCCATCACCGATTTCTCCAATATAGCCACTGCCATCAACTATGGCGCAAAAAGCAAAGAAGGACAGAGCAAAGTCCAACACAGCAGCTCTGAACAATCTACACATTGGTAGTCTCGCAGTTAATGCAACTTTTATTCTCTTCAGCTTGCTGATAAAACGTCGATCATTCTTCACCTACTTTATCTTCTCGATTCCAGCATTAATTGCAGAATTCATTCTCGAGACTTCAGGACGACCGAAATATGATGCAGATACGAAAGCATTGAAATCTGCTGGTGAAGATCTTGCTGCGCCTGGTCTGACAGAGTACCTGTTTGATGTGGTATGGGTGACTTGGTTTGCGGTTGTGTCAGTCATCATTTTTGGCAATAAAGGTTGGTTTGTATGGGCTGTAGTACCCGCTTATGGTGCTTATAAGGGATACGGACTATTGGGACTGGCTAAAGGATTAAGAGGTGCTGGGCAGACAGGGCAACTACCAGCTGAAGAGCAAGTGCAGGGAAATCGAAGACAGCGAAGAGCAGCTTGAACAGGAAATTTGCATTTGCCCTTCCATCCATCTATATCTACACCATTCTAGAACTTGCAAAGCACCCATCTACCGGCATCTACAACTTTTTACCAGTCCAGTGTTCCACATCTTCCTTAGTTGCATCGCGAACGATTACGTGGATGTGTTCTAATGCTCTAACACTCTGTAATGAAACCCAATTCTTAAACCATACCACGCGGTCCGCACCCAATCTATCGACAAAGGTTTTCTGGACGAAATCATGGATCACCTTACGACTTTGGTCTGTGACGTCGCCGGTCTGGGAATCTGTGGCGATAGGCGTCTTGCTCCAGACGACTATGTGTGTGAGATCTGGTGTGAATGCATATGGCCAGTCGTTGACGAGAATCTGGTAGTCTGACGGGTTCTCAAAGGGGATCGATGAGATATAGTTGAATGGGGGTGATCCCCAAGGCAGTTTGCTTTGGATCAGAAAATTGGTCATGCTGCCATATTGCTTGTTGATTTCATGCGACCATGACATGTATCTCCGAAGATCTGATGGTCGCCTTTTGAAGATTTCAAGCCTGTTCGCCGCTAGAAATAGTTAGCTCCGCGTATACGCTACATGCTTTGTTGCTCCAAGTGGACATCATTGTTGTACTCAGTCATCACGAAATGGAACAAAGATTATCTCAAGGCATGTTGCTTGTACTTGCCGGTAGATGGGTGCTTT
>Ga0181470_100398_pt1 | contig 11327 bp, 9 predicted proteins | sample InSIn5SAF170_FD_119082 | JGI IMG/M metagenome (GOLD analysis project Ga0181470, IMG submission 119082) | Clean room microbial communities from NASA Spacecraft Assembly Facility at Jet Propulsion Laboratory, Pasadena, California, USA -... ...
AGGGCACCAGCTCGAGCGGGGGCTGCGACTTTGTTGGCGAGGATCTTGTCTCGAGTTTCCTTGAGGTCGCCGTTCGTGAAGATGAAGCCGACGTTGCCTGTGTCCTATAATCAGTCTTGTGTCTCTTGCCTTTTGCTTCGTGATATTCGGGGAGGTAGCGGCCGGCTATGCAGATATGTTAGCGGGCATAACGCTACAGATATGGAGGCACTGACCATGTCGGCGCAGTGGGCTCACGCACCTTGTCGCATTACCCACATAGGTGGTCTGTCGACCTTTTGGCCTGGACGTGCTTGTCAGCCATGAGCTGCGTTATGTCGATGGTTTGATATGTGTGCACGAACCTCTCGCCGCCCGTAGTATTCGGTCATTCTTTAGAGGCGCAAATTCATGAACCATGACAGCGACGTCGACGGTGAGACCTTCTGTCTACGCAATTGTTTTCTGGATCAATACTTGCTGTTTGCCATGGTGGGGGATTGAGGATAGCGGCTTTGGAGCATTGCATTCTACAGTGAGGCGCATGGACCACACACGTCATACCGAGATCGGCATCGCTTCCTGGGTCAGTACTCCGCCGTGTTACAGCAGCCCTGGCAGATCTACCTATGATATTCATCCCCGCTGAGACGTCCTACGAAAGTATTAAAGTATTAGGCGCTTGATAGTGGAATGACAGTTCAGCAATACCTCGCTGGTAGCGTCGCAAGAATTTTGCGCTGAGCGTGGAATAGTCAGGGACTATACAATACCTCCGAAGTAAATGCTATCGTACACAATAAAAGTCGAGCCTTCCCCTTCATCATCTACCATGACTGTGGTAACTTGCTCCGCTCTCCGTTCAAGGTATACACTTAAAGACCATAAACTTTGCTTGGTATCAACGTACGGCGCAGTGAACGGCATACCTCGTCTGATCTCGAGGTGACCACGCTGCGGCTTCATGATCAACGTGATTGCATGCGTGTACATGATGACTTGGTCCATCATCTACTGCTTTCCACTGCGCTGTCTGTTGACAGATGGAGAGGATGTGATGTTCTGAGGCCTTTGAACACTGCGGCTCGGACTTTCCTCGATCGAAAGACGAAGTAGATAGACCCGGTCATTTGCTGAGCGGGAGACAACATAAGCCTTCTGATCAGTGGTAAGCTATCTGCTTGAAAATCGTCCGTTTCCATGTAACTGAAAGATCACAACGATTCGCTTGAGGCACGGAAAGATTGTTACGTCGTAACTTCATCTCAAGGAATGGTACTACTACATGGCTCATGTAGAACTCTTATCGATGTCCGGTGCACCATCAAGCTCCCCGTCGCCTTCGTCCGCAGCATCATCCTCCTCTTCCGCCGCTTTTCCACGTCGCTTCCTCAGGTTCTCAAGACCGTAAATGAGCTCTCCCAGAGTGCTGTATGCCTTTTCGTATTTGGCCCTCGCCTCACTCTCGTTGGTAGGATGTTTGTCTGAAAGGGAATCGATCGGAATAGGCTCTATCTCGAGCGTCACATCTGAGCTGGGTTCCAAACAGACGCCATCTAATGGTAGTAGCTTCTCGCACATTATCTCCCCGTATCTGAGACCGAAGAATTTCAAGTCGTTTTTCGACTGCATAGGCTCGGCACGGTACCCCTTGTAGGAGCCCGGGGGATGAGCGGTGTCAACCGTGACAACGACAACGTTATGCTTTGGCAGAAAGAGAGCTTCGAGAACATTGCTATCAAGCTTGAGTGTCTGTATACGTCGGAGCCCAAAGCCAGATAGCTGGAAGGAGAACAGCAGCGGCAAGCCTTCCAGTGCGACAAGCAGGGCATGCCTGCTAGCCTCCCCATCTCGCGCGCGTGCACACGACACTGGCCAGATTCCAGAGACAGCCAGCTTTTCAATGGACCGCTCAGCTGGCAGGACGCTTTCAATTTCATCCCGCAGGTGCTCGAGCATGTCATACCGTGAACGCTCCTGCCCCGCCTGCCAATCGTACACTCGCAGAGATGGCTCGCCGTTACCAGCTACCAAAACCTTCGGATTCCAAGGCACAATACAGAGCTTACTCACAAACTCAGTATGACCTAGACAATAGCTGTGAATCACGTGAGTCTGTGGTATGCCTCTTGACACTCGGATATGCTCATCACGGTCTGAGGTCAGGATGAAGGGTCGGTCCTTCCCTTCCACATCGCCCGTCGCTATTGCCAAATCGGTGAGTAGAGACACGTGGCCGAGCAACAATTTATACTCGAACCCTGGTGCTTCTTTTCGTGCGTGTTTCTGCTTTTGTAGTTGCTGTTGCTTCAGGGCGTCCAGATTCCCCTTGGTATGCACTGTCAATTCTGACGCTGATGGCTTGAAATCTCCGTCGGGCGGAGGTGTCGGAACTTTGCGCTGATAATCTGCTGATGGATGTAAAGGTAAGGCGTATACATCTCCGAACTTGTCTGCCGTGAGTATCGTCTTCTCATCGTGACTGAGAGTGATTGCGCATGACTTCTTTGGAAGGGAGCGTGACGACAGTTGCTGCAAATTGCCACTCTCAGAGATCTCAAAGACCCTTACCGCCTTGTCTTCAGTTGTAATGGCAATGGCATGCTTTCCATTCGATGTTGCAATGAGGTGCGAGACATGAGGCAAGCTGGTATCTGGGATCTTTGGCTTCCTCCTTTCACCTTTCTGTCGCGGGTTCCCTTCGACTTTGATATCGATCGAGGCTTCTGAGGCTTCAGAAGTCTCTAGCCGCAAATTTGGGTTTTCACCATTCTCCAGCCTGGGCCTCTTCGCCGGCCTGCCATCACCTAGATTTTCATTGTCGCTTGGGTTTCCGACATCTTGCCGTGGCCATACACTGAAAGGCTCCGTGCTTGTTAAGGACAATGACTGTATGCAGGTCCCTGTAGCGGCGAGTATGATATCAGTCGAGTCCTGCTGGACTAAGCAGAGCTTGTGGGCTGGAAAGTGCGGATTTGTCATCGGCGGTGACGGGTATTTGCGGTGTCGTTTACCATGAGTATGTCTTTCTCCTCAACTTGGGGGACGTTGATATCAATAATAAGTCGAAGAGAACGGGGAATGATCGGCGAGAATCTTCACGATATCGGTTCTAGACCTCACCGTAGTGCCAAGATTTCTCAGAATCCGCACAGGAATTGTGGGAGACAGCCAGAATTCCTGTCGCAGTCAACAACATCGCCCTCGATACCCAAAAATCAAATCACATCTACACCCTTGCCCTTAAACATCCTAACTTCATCCTCAAAGAAGTCATGGGGGGCAAGTCCGGTACCAAAGCCGTCTACTTCGACAAGCTGAAGGGCTTGCTCGACGAATACAAGTCCATTTTCATCGTCAGCGTCGACAATGTCTCCTCGCAGCAGATGCACGAAATCCGAGCCTCCCTCCGAGGTGAGGCCGTCGTCTTGATGGGCAAGAACACCATGGTCCGAAGAGCCATCAAAGGTTTCGTGGCCGACTTCCCAGAATACGAACGACTGCTTCCCCACGTCAAGGGTGCGTAATACATCTCGCATGCGCAGGCATAGAGAAATAGATCAAAAGAGACACAAGACTGATTATAGGACACAGGCAACGTCGGCTTCATCTTCACGAACGGCGACCTCAAGGAAACTCGAGACAAGATCCTCGCCAACAAAGTCGCAGCCCCCGCTCGAGCTGGTGCCCTCGCACCGGCCGATGTCTACATCCCAGCCGGAAACACCGGTATGGAACCGGGCAAGACCTCTTTCTTCCAGGCTCTCGGAGTCCCAACCAAGATTGCTCGTGGTACCATCGAAATTACGTCTGATTTGAAGCTCGTCGAGGCGGGTGCCAAGGTCGGTGCTTCCGAGGCAACACTGCTGAACATGTTGAACATCTCCCCATTCACCTACGGCATGAAAGTTGTTCAGGTCTACGAGGAGGGTAACACATTCAGCCCTGAGGTCTTGGACATTGAGGAGAGCCAGCTGCTCAAGGCTTTGGCTAGCGCCATTACCACCATCACCACCATTTCTTTGGCTGCGAATTACCCAACTCTGCCGTCCGTCATCCACTCCTTGATCAACGCATACAAGAAGGCCATCTCTGCTGCTATTGAAATCGACTACGAGTGGGAGGCTATCCATGAGCTCAAGGACCGCATTGCCAACCCTGACGCTTATGCTGCAGCTGCTCCGACCGCGGCTGCAGCTGACTCATCTGCCGCTCCAGCTGCTGCTAAGGAGGAGGAGAAGGAAGAGGAGAAGGAGGAGTCCGAAGATGAAGGTACATTACAACCGCAATCCTCTGGCATGCGCATTTTGCTAATAACCACGCAGGCTTTGGCGGTCTCTTCGACTAAGTATCTCCGCCGGTATCACGCTTTCGACTCTAGTCATAACATCTTCAACGCAGTCACGAAAGTAAGAACAAAATGCATAAATGAAGACATCCATCCAATTCAACCAATCACAATTTCGCCAAGACATGCAATTTCCAAGCCCTTCGCGACTTCTCGTACTTGTCGTTCTTCTTCTTCTTCTCCTCCACCCCAGCTCACCTGAGAGATTCTTCCTGCTCGAGAATGGACAACCTCACGCGCAATTTGTAAGTCAAGATCCCTTCCATCGCCACATATACACTTCAATGATGATACATTTTTAACCCCAAGACTCTTTCGTCAATGAAGATCAAAACTTCGCAACAACAACACTCTAATTTTTTACTGATTACTGCTATCCTCTCGATCTCTTTCATCACATTTATAAAATGAGCTCTTGCTAACCATTATGTTTGAAGGTCCACGGTATGTTAAAGTCGGAAACCTAAACGTAGTTTGCCCGCATTGAGCCGCAGGTTGTGCTGTAATGCTGCATGCCTTGCCGAATATGTAGCATGGACCTCTTACGTACTTCGATATGAAAGAATGCTGTTGGTACGGGACGCGTCCTTACAGCACGATGTGGCATTCGGAATCTTTGGCTACGTGCGCTCGTGCTTACCTGCAGACTCTTTTTTCTGAAAGGAACAGGCAGTATTTTGCATTCTGATGCTATCTATGGCAACCAGTAAACACCCAGCCCTTGCTGATTTATCCATGCACTAACGCCCGCCCTGGACGTTCCTTCCGGCCCAGCCCAAATCCCTGCATAGAGACTTCGATAACAAGTAACACAATTAGCGACAGCGATGTGGTATAGCAACATGCTTTGCTCCCAACTCCCATTTCCTAGATCCGAGTCCTGCACAAATGAAACGCCGTAGCTATGCAATTCCTGGAAAGTATGCAATGTATTTCGACAATTTGACTGAGGCTCCCTTGCCTCACTGGTTGAACACTGGGTGTCGCAATTTTGACACTACGATGATGACCAATTTTTGAGTTTGCATCGAAGGCAACAAAGCTGCTTGCTGCCTTCACTGAGGGCTTAGAAGGCCATTGCAACCATCCACGTCGAGGTATCTATGACATGTATCAGTACGGCGCCGATCTCGTCCGCGATCGACTTTGATATTTGGCTTGCACGCCAACAACCGGCCTCCACGTCTCAATAGTATAGAAGACCGTCGTGCCATAAGCAAGCTCATCAGGGCATTCTGCGTGGCTCTACATCGCATAAGCCCTCTCCTGCTTGATCTCCGGCACCGGCATGTTCCAATCATGACCCATATGCATATGGTTGAAGTTGTTGTTCGAGTTTCTGTTACCTCGCAAGCTCCAGTCTTCAGGCTCTGTGCTTTGGGGCCTTCGCATGCCGCTGCTGGGAAAGAACATCTGTTGACCGCCATATGTGGGGTCCGGGTAGCCGCCAAAGTCCATTGTGTTAGGAGAAGGCAGGCCGCCGTGGGTAGGGGAGCCCCAGCCCATAGCGGACATGTGAGGGGATGCGTTGCTGCTCGCTGTGCCGTTTGCGGGTGGTTCGAGGGGTTGAGGGGGCCCGTAGGAGGTTGGATTGGAGGTGACTGATGCTCGTGGTTGGGGTGCGGATGTGAAGTTTGCGGAGGCGGTGGAGCCGACTGATGGATTGTGGAGGTTGTGGTTGTGCATCATTGGCATATTGTATTCGTTCCGCATGTGATGGGGTAGAGATTGTTGTTGTGGCATGTATTTGAAGTCTTGAGATTGGCGGTGCAGTGACATCTGAGGCATTTCGCTGTTTGGAGAAATAGTGGGTGGGTCTGTGGGTGAACTTGTTGAGGTTCGAGATGAGCGTGTCTCGGAATAGACATCATCCGCCGACGACTGGCTCGGTATTGAAAGTTTGGGATGTTGAGAGTGTGTTGCCTGTTCCAGAGGACCGCTATGATTGCCCTGATGCCTCGTTAAGGTTGTTCTGCGGGTGAAGGTCTTCTGACAGTTCGCAAAAGGACACTTGTAGGGTCGTTTGCCGGAATGTATCCTTCGATGCCGTGCCAAAGAGCTGGAGTCGCTGAATGGCTACGCTTTTGTTAGTATTGAGAACTTCAACGTGGCTTGAGCGTACTTTGCCGCAGACCTCGCACTTATGCGGTTTCTCTCCTGTGTGCACCCTTAAGTGGACTGTCAAAGCTGATCTTTGGATGAACTCTTTCTCGCAATTCGGATAGTCACACTTATGCGGCCTGTCGCCGGTGTGAATGCGTTCTGTATGCAAGGTCAGCCGGATCTCACTTACGGCTCGAGCCACTTTACCATGCCGAGCTAGGTCACTACGTCTCGCAAAGGCCTTGTCACACGTCATGCAGTTGAAACTCTTGATTGCCGGCTCAGACTTTGGCTCTGGGCTTCCGTCCTCCATGTCAGTCGGGCTGTGAGCACTAATCGGGCTGATATTGCTTTGCATCATTTGTGATTGCTGGTTGTGATTCAGGTGCGGGTAGTGGAGGGTGGCCGACTGGGGGATGTGATAATGCTGTGTATGGTGGCCTATGCCTCCATTGTGGTTCATGTTGAAGTGTGTGTCCATAGTCAAGGCTGGATGCATGTGATGTCTGAGTTGAGCTTCTGCGTTTGCACTGTGCCTAGCATTTCCGCTCAACAGCCCTCCAATTTCCATAGCCCCTTTGTTCGAGGCCACGACTCTATTGTTCCACGACCAGTTTGGCAGCGGCTCAATGGGCTGAGGCTGAAGAGGTGCGTAGAGCGGATAGGCGTGACGGCTAGAGTTCTGCATTTTCGTTGGTCAGTCCCTGGGGCTGAGGAGTTGGTTTCAAAGTGAAAGCAAAAATTCGGGACATAGGCGTGCGAGGGATCAATGCAGGCTCGTCTGGCCAAAGCTCTGACTCAGGCCCGGTGGTCCAGGACTTGATAAGAGTTCGTGTCAAGTAGATTCTGCAAATAACATGGAAAAAGACACCAGAGGCTTTCCATGTACAAAAGTGAGAAATGAGCAAGGAAACTTACTTAGGGAACGTCTGATATGTCGGTCAGAGCCAGTTGGATGTTGTGGTCTCAGGAATGCTGCCAGGCAGGGTAACTCCAGCTGTGGTATGCCACCTTGGCACTATTCGATACGTATCCGAAACTTCCAAATTCTTATCTCTGTTCGCTCGCCGGACTCTTCAACGATAGAATGTGCTTCCAGACTTCGACCCGCCCGAGTTGCGTGAAATAATCAAACAGATACAGGTGTGCAGGCGGCAGGTCGAAAGGATGAAGATCGAATCGAAGGACCTTTGTGCCGCCTACGATGCTTGAGAAAGGAACACTGCTCGCAACCCTGTATGAACGTAGTTGGTGTCTCGGCAGTTCTTTGTCTGCTGCTCTTCAACGTTGAATTTAGAGCAGGATTGAATCCGAGGCCCATTACTTGTTCCTGCACATCGTGACACCTCTTACGCAGAATCTACCGTGACCCGCGGCAGATTCTTGCTATTTCTCTGATCCCTTCTACCAAGTGTTCTGGTATGGTGCGGCGTGCCACACAAGGATCGATTGCACAAAAATTGATGAGTGTGCAACTTGTGGCAATGGTTCGTGCAGGACTGCTTCCCAAGTACTGATGACTATGATCCACGATCTCAACAACCGTATCAGCCAAATCAATGGGAGGTTTCAGAACCACTCGATGTGTCTGCAGGCGGAGGTGGAAGCGTTTGTCTTGCGTGCTGGTGGTGCTGCACGGACAGACAGCCACGCCCCGCAGCTAGTTTCGACGGTAAGAATGAGGTATGCCGGTTTTGTCAGGGAGTTCCTTCTCGACTTCCAGCGATACTGCTGGTGAATCAGTTTAGTGTGGCACGGTATTCAGTGGCAGAGGAGGTTGAGTATTTGCAGGAGGTGGAAAGGTTCGGCTTGAGGTGACGGTGTAGGGTCCTCGGCGTCGATGTTAGAAAGCAGACAGATATGAACTAGGGTTACTAAAGTACAGAATGGCACAACACCGATGACTATCTAGTCGTCGGTCTGGCTGACCTAAATATGATGGAGGACATCTGGCAGTGATCTTCTCCAAATGAGGTCTGGGACGCGGCCGGCGGAAGCCAAGGCCAGGCGAGTCCAGTCGATCTTGTAATGGGCTTGCTTCAGTTATACTCCATGAAAAGATGTCCTCCCTCCTTACAGTGATGTTGGCAATGCGTTTGGGTCAGTGGCATCATTCTCTATTACTCTATCTAAATAACTTTTCTCGTGTAGAAGAAGCGGAGAGGCCTGCGCTTTCTTAGCTCAAGTCCGCAGTTGAAGCTCTGCATGGTGTGCATTAGCGCTTCTCCAACAGCCGCTAGGCGACACAAATTCTGGAGCTTTCAGCCACAAGCCGAGAATATCGTGCTGCCAACCACGCGACGTCTGCCATATGCTCCGAGCGACCTCAACCTTCAGGCATCTTCATAGGCCTGCCGAAAGACCGTCATACCATTCTGACAGAGTTCAGTCGACGGCTATGTAGCCTATCATGATAAGCGACAAGTATGCGGGCTCAGATATTCTACCAAAGAGCGCCATTTTGGCCGAAATGATATTCGCTCAAAGTGAAGCCGTCGAGTTGACATTCAAACGAGCAGAGATATCAGTACTAGTTATCGGACTTTGTGGATCAACAAACAGCAGTGACAAGGGAGGATCTCTTACCTTCAGACCTTTCGCTGCCATCGTCAAGACATTGACGCCGTGATTGTTGCTGTAATATAGCTACGAGATCGGGCATGGCGTTTCCGACAGCGGCTGATGCTGTGGCATAATTGATGACAAATATTTCTCGCACGGTGAAAGAATTGACGAGCCTGTTCAATCGAAAGGAATAGGTCTCAGTCCTCCAGCTGTGCCTAGTCTCTTGCGCATCTCTTCTCCAGCTGCAACAGTACTCGGCACCTTGATGCCACAGCAATCACCCCAGTAATCGGGTTCATGGCCACGCTCTTTCACGTGCTGCATTCTCTCCGCCTGTACTCGTAATGTCTCTGGGTCCAGCTGGCCCATGCCCTCCGCAGCCGGAATCAACGATCCGAACAGGAAATGCTGCATGATTGGTAGCTTGCCCAGTATCTCCTTGATAAACATCTTCTTCATGCCGTCTTCGACCTTTTGCCAGCTTTTTACGCCGGAGATATCGTCAAGCATCGGACTATGCCATCGAATGCCTTTGACCGTTTTGACGCTGTCTACCCAACGCACTTGGTCGAGATAAAGGTAATTGTCACCTTCTTCATCCAGTACGACATTGTTGTGGATGGCTCGGGGCGTGATGTATGGATGGTCTACAAGCTGACTTGCTCCAATAAGGAACGGGAGGAATTGGTAGTCATCGAGTCCCCACACACCATGGCTACCTGCTGGTTCGAGGTAGTAGGTGCTCTGAATCTTGCGCATGAGCTTCCAGTAGCGAGGGAAGATATGGAGGGCTATAATAGGAAATTCGACTTGTTGGAGCATGTCTAGTCTGTTAAGACACAGCAGCCACAGAGCGAAATTGAGCTCGTGGCCTGAGCCATAGTCCAGTCTTTCTTCAGAGCCCAAGCAGTTCTGCAAGTATGTTGCTACTTCCTCTGCCACATCCTGCTTCAATCCAAATAGCTCGATGTGCAAAGGTACTGCTCTTTCAATCACGGCTCGATGGAAACCGCGAAAGATTGGATTGCCAAACCTTGAGCCAGTATCAAGAGGAGGATATTCTTCAACAAGGGTTTCGATCACGTCCAGGACCTTGCCGACGTTTTGTACGGTAGACGTTTGTGTCGAATTCTGGACGTCAGTGACGCTTTTGCCATGGACACTGTCACACAGTCCGAAGATCCATGCTTGTACCAGGCGCTTTGTGGTAGACTGAAGAAACTTCTGATGATCTTCTGGGGAGAGAACCCTGCGCGCAGGTACGACGGGAGTCAGGGAGCTCAACGTTGCCGGGTCAGGCAGTAGCGGAGTTTGAGGCGGTGGCTCTATGGACGAGTTGCTGGCTTTGCGCTGTGAACGTGGTATTAGTGGTGGTAACTTGTTCGCACTGCCATCTTTGAGCGAAAGCTTAGCCACCTTCGGCTCCAGGTGACCATCGTGATCGAGTGCCATCTTAAGAGATATGCTAGACTTGCACAAACAACGAGGTTGTACCAGTGAGCAAGTACCAACATGCAAAGAGCATCGCACTAGAGCCGCACGTGGATTTGGCGTTGCAGTGCTGACAAACAGTAGGGTAGGCACACATCATCGCATCATAGCGCAAGTCACTGACAATGTGGGGTCACCTAAAGATTCCGCTAGGTATGATGCCGAGGAGCTCACGCATGCCAGGACCAGCCTCGAAGCGGTTTCACGGTTCAAGTATAACAGAAAATTACCACAATTATGTTCGGCCACATCCTTAGTCATACGGCATAATAACGACTTCATCAGAAGAGATATTGTTGCCGAATCCGATGCGAGCGGTGACGGCATGCGAGAAGGGTGCAAGCGTCAATACTGCTATACATTCCACTCTCCGGCTCGTCGCCACGACTGACTATGTCCCTAAGTTTACGTGATCGCTCCTAGAATTCGACATGGATCTTCAAGCTGCAGAGCGGCCGCATGGCCCAGATACGCCTCGCTTGTCCGATCCCCCCGAGTCCACCGCTGAACATGAAAACGAGACACATCCCTGGACGTCAGAACGTTCGAAACCCTCGCAACCTTCGAATCGCTCCTCGAGTGTCCGCTTTGAGGACGATATGCTCGGAGAACATTCTTCGATGTCCAGACGCAGGGATTCTAGCGATACAGACGAGATCACCCCAATCAGACAGGCAGATGGGCACGCGAGTCGAAGTTACAGCACAACTGAACAAGACCCGGCGCGTGGGAGCAACGCATGTTGCTATACCACATCGCTGTCGCTAATTGTGTTACTTGTTATCGAAGTCTCTATGCAGGGATTTGGGCTGGGCCGGAAGGAACGTCCAGGGCGGGCGTT
>Ga0181470_100253_pt2 | contig 11278 bp, 9 predicted proteins | sample InSIn5SAF170_FD_119082 | JGI IMG/M metagenome (GOLD analysis project Ga0181470, IMG submission 119082) | Clean room microbial communities from NASA Spacecraft Assembly Facility at Jet Propulsion Laboratory, Pasadena, California, USA -... ...
GCAGGAATATTAGATACGATACAGGATGGAGGACGGTTTGGCTATCAAAACGTCGGCATTAATCCCGGTGGTGTAATGGATCCCTTTTCTGCCCGGTTAGCCAATTGTCTTTTAGGAAAAGAAATGAACGAGCAAGTTATTGAAATGCATTTTCCTTCATCAGTAATTTTGTTTGCAGAAGCAACCATTATCTGTATAACCGGTGCTGATTTATCTCCGGCAATTGATAATTATCCAATTGAATTAAACACACCTATCATTGTAAATAAAGATGCTTTACTCGAATTCAGGAAACCTGTATCAGGAGCAAGATGTTATCTGTCAATCTTGCAACGGTTAGAACTAGACAAATGGCTAAATAGTAATAGCACTAATTTAAAAGCGGAGGCCGGTGGGTTTAAAGGAAGATGCCTGAAAAATGGTGATGTTATAAAATATGAGAGAAACGCGGTTATAAGTGATTATTTAAAAGGCAGCCGTTTTGTAGTTCTTCCGTGGAAATGCAATCCTGCAGAAGAAGTTTACGCAGACAAAATTGTAGTCATCGAAGGAAAAGAATGGAGCTGGTTGACACCAGAAAGTAAAAAAATATTTGAAACAGGTTCTTTTAAAGTATCAAATATGGCGGATAGGATGGGGTACAGGTTAGCAGGACAACCTTTGCAATTACGAGTGAAGAAACAATTGGTTTCATCAGGCGTAGCTTTTGGAACGTTGCAATTATTGCCCAACGGTCAACTGATTGTATTAATGGCAGATCACCAGACAACAGGGGGTTACCCAAGAATTGGAAACGTTATTTCAGCGCATTTACCCGCATTAGCCCAAATGAAACCAAATGATGAATTAACTTTCCGCTTTACCGACATTGAAACAGCAGAACAAAAATTATTGAAGCAGCATAAATACCTGCTTTCCGTTCAGCATGCCTCCGCCTTAAAACTTCAAAATCTGTTTTCATGATTAGCTGCGACCTTAATTGCGACATGGGTGAAGGAATTGGTAACGACAAGGAACTAATGGCTTTTATCACTTCGGCAAACATTGCCTGCGGTTATCATGCAGGCAACGAAACAACCATGCATGAAACAGTTAAACTTGCCAACCAATTCGGTGTTGCAATTGGTGCACACCCTTCTTTTTTAGACCGGGAAAATTTTGGCCGCACGGAAATAAAAGAGATTACACCGCAGCAGGTATATAATCTTGTAACAGATCAATTAAAGATCCTTCAAACAATAGTGATTGCTAACAAAGCAAAACTGCATCATGTAAAGCCACACGGCGCCTTGTATAATATGGCTGCTAAAAATGCAACGTTATCAAAAGCAATTGCAAAGGCGGTGTTTGATTTCGATAAAAATCTGGTTTTTTATGGGCTTAGCGGAAGTTATTTGATCAGTGAAGCAAAGGCTCTTGGACTAAAAACGGCCAGCGAAGTCTTTGCCGACCGGACTTACCAGGATGATGGCAACCTGACACCACGAACACAACCGGATGCATTAATACCAGATGAAGAGTTGTCTGTAAAACAGGTTTTACAGATGATACAAAAAGGGAAAGTAACTGCTGTTTCAGGTAAAGAAATTTCTATAGTGGCCGAAACAATTTGTTTACATGGAGATGGTAAAAACGCGGTAGCTTTTGCAAAAAGAATTTACAAAGAATTGAAAAGGAAGGAGATTGAGGTGACGACAGTATAAGGTTCGATTAACGGGATTTCTATAGACCAAACAATTTGATGAAAAAAAACCCTGCTATTTTAGGCGCTGCTTTCCTGATGGCTACTTCAGCTATTGGTCCCGGATTTCTCACACAAACGTCAAAATTTACTGCCGATCTTTTAACCAGTTTTGGCTTCGTTATTTTAATTTCTTTGCTGCTCGATATAGGTGTTCAGCTAAATATCTGGCGGGTAGTGGCGGTAAGTAATAAGCGTGCCCAGGATATTGCAAATAAAGTATTTCCTGGATTAGGAGTGGTGTTGGCTGCCCTGATCGGTTTTGGCGGACTTGTTTTTAACATCGGCAACATTGCCGGTTGCGGCCTCGGCCTCAATGCACTCACCAACCTTAACACGACAATCGGCGCAGTTATCAGTTGCTTTGTTGCCTTAGGTGTTTTCTGGTACAAAGAGGCAGGCATTTTAATGGACAACTTTGCAAAAGTTCTTGGCTTGTTAATGATAGTGCTTACGGTATACATTGCCGTCGTATCGGAACCTCCTGTGGCAGAAGCACTTTACAGAACCGTTTGGCCTGAAAAAATTGATATGATGAAGATCATCACATTGGTAGGAGGAACTGTAGGCGGCTACATTTCTTTTGCGGGAGCCCACCGGTTATTAGATGCAGGTGTAACAGGACAAGCTGCTTTACCCCAGGTTACACGAAGCGCTGTTTCGGGCATCGTCATTACTTCTGTTATGCGGTTTGTATTGTTTTTAGCTGCACTGGGCGTGGTATGGCACGGAGGAAAATTAAGTAACGATAATCCTGCCGGTTCAGTTTTCCAGGTAGCTGCGGGTACTTTGGGTTATAAGTTTTTTGGTTTTGTTATATGGTGCGCTGCCATCACTTCTGTAGTCGGCGCTTCTTATACCTCCGTCACATTTTTTAAAACGCTTCATCCGTTTATAGAAAAGAATCAACGGATCATCATTTCGCTTTTTATCATTGCCTCCACTATTATTTTTATTGCTTTAGGTAATCCCGTTACGTTATTAATCGTCGCCGGGGCACTCAATGGTTTAATCTTACCTGTGGCGTTATCTGTTATTTTATTCGCTTCAACTAAAACCCCAATTGTAGGAAAATACAAGCATCCTCTTTGGCTCCAAATTTCAGGATGGCTAATAGTAATAGCCATGATTTACATGAGCATAGCCGGTATACAGCAATTTGTAAAATATTTATTGTAAACGCATCTTTTTCGGTAACTGGTGAAAGGCGCTGAGAGAATATTTTTATGGACCCGGCATTTGTTCTCTCTTCATCAGCCGTTGCGTCGCACACTTATACTCTATATCATTATTCAGCTTTTTTTCCTACTGCGTAGAAGTTTGAGGATTTCGTAGAAGAACCTTAAGTGCAGATAAATCGACCCAATGAGATGTAAAGAAATTAAAATCTTGAAGCAAGATTTGTTTTAGTATGTAAGATCCGGATTATGACAACGGTTTCTTGCGTTACTTTATAAATAATCTTATTTTGTTTTCTGAAAATATATACCCGTAACGTATTATCATTCTTTGCAGGTCGGGCAATGAAAGGTTGCCTGGATAAAAAATTGAAAAAAATAAAAGTTTTCCCTAAACTTATCGGTATACACTTCTCCAAACTCTCTTAAAATATATTTATAAATTGCTATTTAATCTTTATCAGCTTTTTGGGTAATAATTACTTTATACTGCATTATTTTCTTTTGCTGGTAAATTCTTCCAGCGATATTACATCTCCACTTTCATAATCAGCAACACCTTCCTTTACAAGAATCCACTCTTCCGTGGATAACTCGAGTTCATTTTGGTGTTCAATGTCCCATTCCAATTGTTTTTTCCAATGCTTAAGAAGCACTTCGTTAGTAGTGGAATCCACCATGTATTTTATAGCTTCCTGATAATCTCTTAAACTCATCTCGCTCTTTTATTAAAGGTAACATTTTGATGAATAATTAGTGTTTTTGGGCATTCATAGTTCGGGGAATATTTTTGCTTTATGTCAAAGCTTTCCAATTAATGTATAAAGTACAAGAGTGCGACGCAACAAAAGCTTCATTGAAACACTGCAGCTAAGTACATAAAAAATACTCCGGCTTTAAAGATGTTTTCAAATTAAATCAGTTAGCATGCAGCAGTTTTTCTGCCCTGAACAACGGATCAGTTGCCTGTAAAATCTTTGCTTTCAATTTAGAATTATAATCCGGATGTTCTTCTAAAAACCGGCGAACAATTTCGGCCGCTTCATTACTTTGGTAAGAACCAAAAGTTGACTGAAGCCAGGCGGTTGGAAAAAAGATGTCTCCCGTCATTTGAATTTCCTGTAGGAGTTCCAAGCTTTGCTGTAAATACTTCTGCGAAGTTTGGGAACGTAAGGGATGATGCAGGTAATCTACAGCAGTTGCTATCCATGCTTCTTTTTCCCTGTTCTTTTCCTCTTTTAAAGAAGTGAAAAAAGTATCGCGAACAGTGCTGTCAGGCGATAACGCAGGCATAAGAAATTGCAGCCTGTTCTTCCTGTCGCGGTTTTGAATACGGGTTAATTGTTGCTGCAAAATACCTGTGTCACGATAATCTTTTACAGCCAACGTTAATGCAAGTGAAGTATAATCTTCTTCAGTAAGTTTAATCCCTTTCGGCGGCTTTTGGGTTTTCCAGGTTGTATACAAAGTGTCTTGTGCTTGTTTGCCCAATGCTATGCTTTGATACGTTTTAAAAAGGAGCTTCTTTTTGTTTGCAACAGTATCGTTTTGCATCGATTGCCGTAAAATGTTTTCCAAAGCCGTTGCTTCGTTTGCTCGTTCTGCAGGTAAGATAAGTCTCCAAAATATATCATTGATATGTCCCGTTATCAACCGCAGGTTCAGCTCTTCTGTTTCTTTGGCCAACAAAGTTTTGTAAACCTCCATCAGTTGTTTTGGCGTTACACCATTTCCGCTTAGCATGTTTTCGTATAGATTAATATAAGCAGCGGCACGCATCACAGGACTTTTTAGAACTGTTAGTTGAGAAAGCATTTTATTGTCAACAGGAAATAGTCCATATCCTTGTCCCGATGAATTAAACAAAATGAAATCAGGGACCGGTTTTCCTTTCAGAGAATCAACAGTCACTTGCTGTTGATTCATATTAACTGTCAGTTCTTTTATACTATCAGCATATACCAATGCTATTTCAAAAAATTGCGGTAATAAGTTTCCAGGTATAAGTTCTCCTTTCTGGCTAATGGTGAATTTTGAGATTATATTATTTTGTTGTTCAATCGTGTAACTTATTTGCGGCCGTCCGGCTTCGTTTACCCAAACTTTGTTCCATGCATTAAGGTCGGCAGGAGTGTGTGCATCAAAAATCTGGATAAGATCAGGCCATGTAGCATTGCCGAATTTGTATGTTTTAAGGTACTCGCGCAAGCCATCCCTGAAAGCTTCCTTACCCATTAAACGTTCCAGTTGTCGCATCATTACCGGGGCTTTGTGATAAATGATGTTTCCATATAATGTTCCGGCTTCCTGTAGATTATTTAGCTGTTGGCGGATAGGATTGGCGCCGGGAGTACGGTCAACGCCATAAGCAGCAGGGAAGTGGTCGATTAAAAATTTCAATTCGTAAGTAGAAGCAGGCTGGCTACCCTGTGTAATCTTATCAGCGATGAAGTTTGCGAAAACCTCTTTCATCCAAACATCGTTAAACCATTGCATGGTTACCAGGTCACCAAACCACATATGCGATGTTTCATGTGCAATTAAGTTAGCCCGTGCATTTTCCTGGTCTTTTGTAGCACCGGAATCTAAAAACAAAGAGGCCGCTTTATATTGTATTGCCCCTACATGTTCCATTCCCCCATATTGAAAATCGGGGATAGCAACAAAGTCAAACTTTTTAAAAGGGTAGGGAATTTGAGTATACTCTTTTAAAAATTGCAAGGCATTTGCATGAATGCGAAAAATGGAGTCTGTGCTAAGCCTTATTTTATGGGTGTCCGTTTCCCGGTGATAAAAATGCATGGTTCTATTATTCACCTTTTTAGTCATCCGGTCAAACCTCCCGGCAGCAAATGAAAAAAGATAAGTACTGATCGTGTCTGATTTTGCATAATTGTAAGTCTTGCTTCTGCCGGCTACAGAAGAATCTTTTAAAGGAGCATTGCTAAGGGCTTTCCACGCTTTCGGTATAGTAAGTGATAAGTTGAAAGTTGCTTTTATATCAGGTTGATCGAAACATGGAAAAACGGTACGTGCACGATCGGGTACAAGCAAAGTGTACAGGAAGTCATTATTCCTGTTCAATGATAAATCTCCTGCTATAAACGTTATTACAATTTTATTTAACCCCGTTTTTAACGAGGCCGGCGAAATGATAAGGTGCTCTTTTTCGAAAACTACCGGTACCTTTTTTTGATTTACAGTAATCGTTTGTATATGATCACGCTGTTCTTTAAAATCAATTTGGAGAGGAACGGTATTTTCCTTCAGTTTAAACGAAATACTTTCAACAGCAGGAATGGGTTGTTGTTTATTTGCCGGAATTTTTAAGTGAAGTGCATAATCAACATTAGACAATACTTGTTTTCTGTAAATAGCAAGGGTTTCAGAAATGCCGGTTTCAATGGAAGAGTTGCTTATAGCGTTTTGCCCAGAGGCAACAGACTGGGTAATTACGGCAATAAAAATTAAGAATAATTGGAGGGACGTTTTGAGGAAAGTGATTTTCATGTTAACGGTAGATAAATGTAAACGATACGGGATCAGAATTTCAAAAAGAAATTAAGACGAAATACGAGATCGCAATTTAAGATCATTGAACATCCTGTAGTCCCCTGGCTGGAAAAAACATTCATGAGTAATTCTTCTACAATTGCGTAAACAAGAATCTCAATTTGTAGGAGTGGCTTTAATGTTGAGGATTATAACTACAGATGCCCTGCATCAAAGAGAATTTGATGATATTCCTTTTGATAACTAATAAGTTACACTTCTTGCCTTATAAGTTGTGCATTGCTGATTATTGAACAAATTGTACAAGAGTGCGACGCAACGATGTTAAATAGTAGAAATACAACCGGGTTCATAAAAATTCATTGCTCATTTCTGTGCGGCGCGAACTTTAAAAGCCTGTTAAACAATCGAGAGAACTTTTTAAGACAAATGATTTTTTGGGAAAAGGTGCTATTAATAACTAATGGGGAAATTATTTTTGATGCATTTTCTTATTGTTTAAACTTGTTAACGATTTTTGATTAGTTGAATACGTAAACGGCATCTCGTTGAGGAAATGGGACAGGACTTTATTGAATCAAATAAAATTAGCGCATTAAACTTATTTTTTATTTGTAAATTCACATGGCCCTTGCTGTCTCAATGCCCTGCTAATGAATTGTATCGAAATAAAGGATCCTGAAAAATTGGTTAAGTACTGTCGTGAAGATGATGATCGTTCCAGAATTTCGGTTTTTAAATGTTTTTATGCATTATTCTTCGAAGACTTCAAGAAGATTTTTTGGAATTACTGTGTTCTCAATTCTTCATTATATACAGTTGAAGAACAGTTGAAGATCTCTTTTATCAACGGCCAGTGTAAATTCTATGAAGGCATTGTAAAAAAAGGTTGGGAAGAGCATGGTGCAACTGTCAAAACCGCTTTATTTACCTTCTGCTTCAACCAACTTAGGGCATTAACTAAATTTTTACGGAACCAATCTGATCATCACACAGGTGCTGATCCAAAAACGGTAATTGAATCGGTAAACGAATGTGTAGAGACTGACTCTGTTGAGGCAGAAGAGGAAGCAAGGAATTTTCGATACCAGGTGTTTGTAAAGGCATTTGGCCAATTGGATGAAAAATGCCGGGATTTTATACGGTGGCGAAGGCTATTTGAAATGTCAGACACTGATATGAAGACGAAATATCCTGGTATTGATTTCACCTCTCGTGTTCCAACTGACATTGCATTTCGCTGTGTGCAGGCTTTAAAAAAAATTGTAGCTAATCTTGGAAGGAAAAATTAAATTAAATGGAACTATCGCTGGAACAATATGAAAGCATCCTGCAATACCTCGATGATAAAATGACCGATGAACAGGAAAAAGTTTTTATGGATGAAGTTAGCAGCAATTCTTTATTGCAGGAATACCTGCAGTTTGAACTGGAACTTCGGCAAAACATTCATTTTTCGGCCGGCACAAACGATATTTCTTTAATAAACGCCAATGACGAAAACGTCGTCGAAAGCACAGGTTATATCAAAAGTCTTGCAAAAAAGGCTGAAGATGAATGGATACAGGAAAGCAAAACAAAAGACCACTCCGGCTTAGCTGCCAGCGAAAAGAAGCCCGCTAAAGCAATTGCTGTTCCTTTATGGTTGCGTATTGTTGCAGCGGCCTGTTTAATTCTTGCTGTAGTTGGTGTTGTAAAGTATATGTCGCAGAAGCCCGAAGCACCAAAAGTTGTCGGAAATAATAAAGTAGAACAATCGGATATTGTTAAGGATACAAGCGCGAACAATGTTGCCATCATTCCTAAAGATTCTTTTGCTGATCTGCAACCCCCTCAGCCAAAAACAGATTTTGCTGCTCTCTTTGAAAAGTTTTATAAAAAAGACAAAGCGCCTGAACAAAAGCCACTGCTGCTTGCAGAGGCCCTCATTGATTATGAAAATGATGATTATAGCAGGTTAAAAAAGCTTGATTTGAAAAATTTGCCCCTTATCCGCGGTATTCCTGATGATGATTTAAATAGTGATCAGAATGTAAAAGAACTTGCACACTATTATAAAGGAATTGCTTTAATGCAAGTCCGCGAAATCAGGCAGGCATCCAGCCATTTTCAATGGTTAACAGACCATGCAAATAACAGGCAGTTAATTGTAAAAGCGCAATGGTATCTTGCTCTCTGTAACCTGGCATTAAACAACGTCGATCAGGCAAATACTTTGCTTACCTCTGTTTCCGGTAAGAGAATTGCTCCTTATAATAACCAGGCTAAAGAATTATTAAAAGTATTGAAACAGTAGTTAAGCTTAATTTGCCGCAAATTCCTTCGCTGGAATTCCTTCAATAATTTTTGTTTGCTGCATGACATCTCCCGTTCTTTCACATTCTGTTCATCAACGTTTTACGTTTTATTCTTTCCCATTTGGCAAAATAAGAATATGCTGATGATGATAATCGCATTATAGCGGCTATTAATATTTAACAGTTCACAAATATTTATTTCATCATTCAATTCTTATTTATGAAAAAGTTATTTGTTTCAGCCATTAGTTTCTTTTGTTTCGCTTCTGTTTTTGCCCAGGAAGATGTAAAGTATCCCCGCTATAACGTTGGTTTCGGATTAGGTATCGACTATGGGGGCATTGGTGGTCGTCTGTCCGTATTGCCGGTCAGCCAGGTTGCGGTGTTTGGGGGTCTTGGTTATAATTTAAATGGTGCCGGCTACAATGTTGGTGCAGCTTACCGGCTTTCTCCGGCCAAACGTTTTTGCCCTTATGTTATAGGGATGTACGGGTACAACGCTGTTATAATTGTATCGGGTAGCAAATCCTCCAACAGAACTTATTATGGTCCTTCAGTTGGCATGGGTTTCGAAAAACACAAATCCGCCGGTTCAAAAAATTATTTCAATTTTGAAGTATTAGTTCCTTTCCGCTCCTCTGCATATAAAAAATATAAAGACGATTTAGAGGATGATACTAATTCAAAGATAATTTCTTTGCCGATTGCAATAAGCATTGGTTATCATGTTGGTATTTGATTACAAATGTTTCCCCTGTGCCGGTTTTTATTCATTCTTTGATCTTCTCTTCTTTAATCTACTAATTCACTTATTCTATAGGAGGGTATTATTATGAAAAAATTTTCAATCATTTTCCTGCTTGTTTTCAACCTTTTGTTAACGGGCTGTAAGAAAGATGACCTTTCTTCCGATTCGGCTTGCGGACAAATGGTAGGCGAGAAATGGACCTACCAGGTTATTGGAAATGGCTACAAGTTCTCCATCCTGACCGAGCCTGTCACCGGAATGATGGGCGGTTATAAAGTTTACCGCTGGCGTCGTTCTGATAGTCCTAACGGCCTGGGAGATTACATCGGGTGCGATGCGACCTATGGTAAAGTTTGGGTAGCAACCGATTCCTGGGACGTTTTTAATCCGGCTAATTTCGACCATAACATTTTCGATCCTGCAATTCCTATTGATTTATGCCCGTATGGTACCGCTGCAGGTACAACAAGAGACAATAGTAAGTTTGTCGACTTTAACAACCGCACCGAGTACAAAGTAATTTCTTATGAAGATGTTACCGTTCCTTACGGATCGTTTAGTAATGTGCAAAAGCTGCAGATTACCCTTTATGACGATGGTCACATAGATGATAACGAACCGCCAATCTACAGGTGGGTAGATAAGGAAATCGGAATGATTAAAGAGTTGGAAGTAGTGCCTCAAACAGAAATAGGATCGGTATTAATTGCTTATTCTCATCCTTAAATAGTGTAATTGCTCCGCTTGTCTTTTTTCTTCGTCCGGTTATAAATGTTATAAGTGAGTGATATGACCCCTTTAATGTGTTGTGTTTTTATTTCTTAAATCTCTTTTATTTCTGTCTTGTTTTTTTTGAGCCGGCTTTATATATCATTGCAATTCCGGTTGTGTCACTCACTTGTACGTTATCTTTTCATGGCATCCATTTTAACCCTGTTTTAGATCAAGCCATGCCGTTATAAAAAATATTTCAATTAGATGGCTAATTTCTTGCTTTAAGAATTGTTTTAAATTAAATTTATACTAAATATATTGGAAGGGGTAATAGGTTAAAAGCCGCTTTTTCTTCAACAATTACTAATATTTTCCGGTACTCGAGTCAAAAGCCTACTTGTTCTACGCATAAGCCTTCCTTCTTTTTTTTTCACTTATAATTCATCTCGTTATGAACATTCCGCTGATTGTTGCTGAGGGCGCTGTTCGTGAATCATTATAAGCAGCTCCCAGCTTTTCTTATAATCGTGAGTTTATAGCTTTATTTATAGCTTTCTTGATCCATTGTTAGCAGTTACACCTGATTGTTCTGCTAGTGGGTCTGTCTTAATTCTGTCTCCTGCTATTCCTAACTTATATATAGTTGTCTTTCTTATTATCAAATCCATTTTTCTTACCCTTAATAATTTTGTATGAAAAAATTTATTACAAGAATGGCAGTTGAAAACCTGTCACTATTCTCTAACAAAAAATTATTGAGCCCGTCAAACTGTTTCGAAACAACATTCCTTGCCAAGTTAGAGACGAATCCCTTGTAAATTTTATTGCCTCCTTACACGAACCGACTGCGGTAAGAATACCACCCACTTCAAAAATATAGTTTCCTGAAAAGGTTACTCTAACTCCCGGTTGAATGGTTAAAGAGGCTACAAAAATTGCACTGTCTACAATATAAGGCGAACTGTCTTTATACCATGTTTCACCTTGGATTAAACCTTTTTTATGGACCGCGGCATTCGATATTATGCTAACTAATATGCCTAGAGAAATAATAAAAATCTAAGCGTTCCGACAAATTTTGGATATT
>Ga0181470_100346_pt2 | contig 11274 bp, 10 predicted proteins | sample InSIn5SAF170_FD_119082 | JGI IMG/M metagenome (GOLD analysis project Ga0181470, IMG submission 119082) | Clean room microbial communities from NASA Spacecraft Assembly Facility at Jet Propulsion Laboratory, Pasadena, California, USA -... ...
GGCCAGAAAGATGATCAGAAAGATAATCAGAAAGCAAACTTACAAATTATGCCGCGAATGTCTTTTGGTGTATGTTTTTTAGAGAAGGCAAGTGAAGAATGAGCTCCGACATTCATGCCAAGTAGCATGCAAAAAGTTCATGCAGCACTTGACCGAACCCTGTGGAAGGACGGCAAAGTTGTGCTTGCGTATCCCGAAGAGCAGCAGGGACGACGAGAGCAGCAGGTCAGGATCTGGCTCCTCTTATGTGTTGAACATGTGTCGAGGAGATGAGTTTGGACAGTTTTTTCCAGATCAGTGATCGACTACTGAGATGAAAACGGGAAGCTGTGCGTTAAAGAATCTATGGTTGGATAATTGAGTCTGCAAGACTATGGGGTCAAAAGTAAAGGTGAAGAGCCTTTCTGACACGATGAACTGCAGGCTTATATTCACAGAGGCGCTTGGTTCCTTGTACGCGACTGACAGATAGACTACGTTATACAATCATTAGCGAACAGCGGGCGAAAAGGGCTCGTGTAGTTACAGCACGGACCATATCAGATCGATGTTCCTCTTATTCTGATTCGTTCGACAGATTCACCGCCTTACCAAGGACACTTCGGGAAACGGGGTCGAACCCTCTAACAGGAAAAAAAGAAGGCTAGGAACATCCTTAAAGTTGGTTTCCGATGATGGATCTCAGGGGATCCGACGCGGGCAATGACACTTCAGGAAACGGCATCGAACCGTCTAGCAGGTGAAAAAGAAGGCTAGGAACGTCCTTAAAGTGTGTTTCCGATGATAGGTCTCAGGGGATGCAGCGCCTTGGGCAACAACCAAAAAACCCGTTTTGCAAATCAAGGCCGCTTCGAATGTGAAGGGAATAACGTGGTAAATGTGCAGTGCATCTCGATTATGAGAGCAGAGCATCTCTGTGAGCGTCAAGAAGTGAAGTTTGCGTTGCTCAATAAGACAGAAAAGAAGTAGAAAATAAAGATTTCAACGTAGTAAAATGCTGTGGGGAAATTCCTTGTACCAATTGAGCTAGCCTCAAGAACAGCTGCTTTCTTGATTCGGTGGCAGAGCTCCAGCTTGCAGTACAACCTCACCAACGCACCCAAAAGCTGCCGCCATGGTTGCCAAACTTCCTCCACAACGGCTCCTGTCCATCCTCTCATCCTCGTTCAAACCCCGCCATCGCACTCTAACATATCCATCAATTGCACGCCGCACATACTCCAGCCCACCAAAGTCATCTGACCCGCCGCAACAAGAACCAAAAGTAGCATATTCGCGACCAACGACCTTGGGCGGCGCCGATCACCAATCCTCACCTCTCCGCATCTGGCCCTTCGCCGTCATCCTCTTCGGCGGCTTCTTCGCCTTCAACCAGCTCATCAAGGAGCGCTCAGGCACAAAACCACCCGACAAGGCCGTCAAGACAGAACACCCCCGCGGTTGAGGTGCGCGCACACAAATAGGAAAGAACCACCATGGCACCTGCAATTGACAAGACGGATATCGCGCAGCTTCCTGCGCCGAACAGAGAGAAACCGCTGTACTCTGATGGGGAAGTCACGGTCATCTTTGTGCTGGGTGGGCCTGGTGCGGGCAAGGGCACGCAGTGCGAAAGGCTGGTGAAGGACTATGGCTTCAAGCATTTGAGTGCTGGTGATTTGTTGCGGGAGGAGCAGGACAGACCAGGCAGCCAGTTCGGCGAGCTGATCAAGACGTACATCAAGGAAGGTCAGATCGTGCCAATGGAAGTGACGATCCAGTTGTTGGAGAATGCCATCACCGCCACCCTCAAGGACGAGAACAACAGCAAATTCCTCATTGATGGTACGTGGCCATTCCGATGCCAATCCATCATCACATGACCTATTGAACTAACATGAGCATAGGCTTCCCGCGCAAAATGGACCAAGCGCTCAAATTCGAAGAAGCCGTCGCACCTGCCAAGTTCACCCTTTTCTTCGACTGCCCCGAAGACGTCATGCAGGAGCGCCTGCTGAACCGCGGCAAGACGTCCGGCCGCAGCGACGACAACATTGAGAGCATCAAGAAGCGGTTCCGCACGTTTGTGGAGACGAGCATGCCGGTGGTGGATATGTATGAGAAGGAGGGACGGGTCGTCAAGTGTGATGCGACGAAGGGTCCGGATGAGGTTTATGTGGATGTGCAGGCCAAGTTGAAGGAGAGGGGTTTGGAGCCGTAGATCTTAAGATAGAGATTACAGGGAGGACGCCGCTTTCATTTCTTCACCCTGGGAGAAGACCTTTAGACATATCGATGAAAGATATTGTTATTTTCACAAGCGCAGCTATGGGCCAAAACATGGCATTCTCATTCATATACTCATCACGTTGCATCCGAACACCACATGTACATGCATACTCAATTCGCAAAGAGCGCAACCTGCACGCCTCCCAGCGGCGTAATCACAATATCCGTCACCATCCTCGGCGCCTCCCCACCAGGCTGCCTACTCTCCACCCTCCCAAACCGCTGCAACAATCTAACCATCGTATACCCCATCTCCGTAAGCGCGAAGTTCTGACCCAAACAAATCCTGGGCCCACCATTAAATGGGATATAATTCCACGACTTGGGGAACCAGTTCTCCCATCGTTCAGGGCAGAAGGCATCTGCTGGGGCGGGGTGACTGGATGGGTAGAGATCAGAGCGCCGTTGCATTACGAGGGGGGAGTAGGCGATTTCGGTGCCCTTGGGGACGCCGATGGGGGAGTTGCCGTCTGGACCGCCGCCGTGGGGGAGGGTTGTGTCGTGCAGGGCTACCCGGACGTTGACGGGGACGGCGGGGTAGATGCGCAGGATCTCGTTGATGCAGGACTGTGTCGTAGTCATGGTTGTTAGACATCTCAATCACGATCACAATCATAATCACATGACTGGTTGTACTGCTATTCAACAAACTCACCTGCAGGTACTTCATGCTCTTCAGATCCGCGTACGTGGGTTTATTCTCCATACCAACCGTACGCTCGATTTCTTCTCTCAACTTCCGAACGACCTCCGGCTGCGTAGATAATTCATATAACAACCAACTCAGCGTGCAAGCCGTCGTATCTCGCCCCGCAAGAAGCGTCGCCATAATCTGATCGCGCAAGAACTTCTTATCCTTCGTCTGCTTCGCCAGCGCATGCAAGAAAGTATATCCGCTATCTTGGCCGCGTTTTTCCAATTCCTCTTGTGGGAGCGCAGTCGCCATGTCGATGAAGGGCTGGATGAATTCGTCGACTTTAGCTAGGGCCTCGAAGTATCCCTTTACTGGGAAGAGGAACTGCAATGGGCCTAGTATCATCTTCATAAGTTGCTTATGCTGCACGTCCTTGAAGGCCTCTGCAAATTCATCCTGTCCACCTAATGCCGTCTTAGAGAGCGAATCCGAGCTCTTACCCAACAGGAAGTCCGTCGCCGCATCAAGCGTATACGCAAAGAACAGTTCCGAGATATCGATTTGCTGTCCCTCACGGTCCTTGATGATCTTCAGCAATTCCTGCACATGCACCTCGAAGGTCTCAAGATCCGAGACGCGGTCCTTGATGAACTGGGGACGCAGCAAGTTCCGCGAGTTATGCCACAACGCGCCGTCAGTGGTGAAAATGCTGTTTCCTAAGAACGGGGCGAATTCATGGTTGAATTTCTCGCCTTTGCCATAGTCTGCAAATTGCGTCGTAAGCAGGGCCTTGATATTCTCTGGGTCTGTCGTCATGACTGTCCAGCGAAATAGTAGAGGTCCCAGGACGGTATTCGGATTGGCTGGGTGGCCGAAGTCCTGGAGTCGTTCCGCGAGCATCTCCATTCGCTTCTGCTCCTTCATTGCCTTGATGCCGCGTCGGAAGCGGCGGAAGTTCTCTGGGTTGAAGGGCGAAGGGCCCATCGGGGGAATGTGCCCAAGACGTTTGCATTTGAGCATGAAGTGCCAGTTGGCGAGCTGGGAGGCGCAGAGGAAGAGGAAGATGACGATGACGGGGGAGAACAGGAGGAGGAGGAATCCTGCGATCCATGGGTTTAGATGGAGGTTAGGGAGGATGTTGAGGGAGGACGGGGGTCGAAGGAAGTCAATAAGCATATTGGCGGTTGCTTTGACGTCCTGCTTCAAACGAACACAACAAAACACAATACGATATGGAGAGCAGTTTGTGAAGGACAAAGCAAGAGACGAAGCATCACCTCGTCATACGAGGCACGAGAGCACTTCTATATTCCAGCTCGTGCCCCGAGCGTCCATCCAGGCTCTTTCCGAAACGTCGAGTTTCATTCGCTCGGTTCATGGAGCAGACATCACAGATCGAGCAGTCGCCTAGGCAGTCGAGTCAACGCGGCCGTCACAAAGACCGACGAGCGCGAGAGTGTGGGGTAGGTCCAGGGTAGGGCAGGAGCTCGAGAATTGTTGGCTGGGTTGTGTGGTTTTGGCGAGATGCATGTGTGATTTGCGGCAAGGATGGGGTGGTGCGCCTCACGTGAGAGGGCTGGACTACTTGCTTGTGATTGAGGTTTTATCTGATCTATCCCTCTCTGATCAGAGTTGGATGCGTATTGCGAGTCCTGCCTGGTCGCAAGTCATACTTTGTTCAAGGTGTGGATTTCTGCTAAATCAACTGTGGTCTATACCACTGCCAGATCTCTCGTACGTCTCGTATTACATGGTCTGGCAAGCGGACTTTTTGTATTTGCGAGATATATTCAGTCGCGAGATATGCTGGATCAAAAGTCCGCCATAATTCGGCCACTGACTACATGGCATGTTCAGTCAACGGCCAAGCAATGCAGTAGACTGCCAAGTAGGAGGACGCTTAGGCCAAAGCAAGCTGCACGATAAATGCACCCCTTACCCACCCATGCATCCCCGATCTCCTATCTTCATCTTCACGACCATGGAACGCCAGTAACGTGCCACAACGCACAAACAACCATGACATAAAAGTTCCGCACAATTTCTCAACCATGAAGCCTGCCGAGCGCTCCGACGGCATCCCGCTCATGGAAGATGGCGACTCCGACGACGGACGAAGCATCTCCAGCTTCGACTACGAGACGGACAAGCTCCCAGCCCGTCCCCTAAGTAGACCATTCTTCCTGCAATGGACGCGAAAACGAATTGCCGTGGTTGCGTTTGCTTCATTTCTTGTCTTCATAACTGTATATACATTCTTTTTTGCTGATTGGACGGCTTCGGGTCCGGCGTACGCGCTGAGACCTGGGGTGCATTTTGCTGCGCCGGTGGGGCAGTGGTTGAATGATCCGAATGGGCTGTTTGTGGACGCGAATGGGACTTGGCATATGTACTATCAGCGTGAGTGGTGTCTCGGGGAGTGCGTCTTACAGTACTAATATACCCCAGACCTGTGGTCTCCAGAGGGAGACGCATGCAAGAATTGGGCACACGTTACTTCGCAGGACTTGTATTCGTGGACTTCCCATGGCGTGCCGATCGAGTGTTCTCAAACTCACGGGATTTGGTCGGGATCCATTGTGATTGACGAGGAGAACACTTCTGGACTCTTCCCCAAGGGTCAACGTGATGGCGTGGTGGCAATGTACACACAGCATGGGCTTGACCACGGAACCGAGGAGCAGTCCCTCGCATACTCAACAGATAATGGTCTTAGCTTCCACCATTACACCCACAACCCGGTTCTAGCCCATGGCAAGCCAAGCTACGATTTCCGCGACCCCAAGGTCTTCTGGCACGCAAAGACGCACAAATGGGTCATGGTCGTCGCTGTAGCGGCCCAACAGCAAGTAGAGATCTACCTATCGACAAACCTCCGCGACTGGACTCTCGCTTCGTCGTTCACCAACCCAGCCCTCTCAGACGAGCATCCCAGCTTCGAGTGTCCAAATTTAATCGAAATGCCCGTTGTGGACGCCATTCAGCAAACTGGGTTCCCATCCGCCGAGTCAGGAAGCCTCCCCCAATCCACACTCTGGATGCTTACACTCTCCTCTGGCTCGGGGCATCCAGGTCCCCACGGCGGTGGGTCGGTGGTGCGATATTTCCCCGGCGAATTCAACGGCACACACTTCGAGCCCGTGGATACACGCACAGACCGCCTTCTTGATTTCGGACCCGACTTCTACGCCACGCAGTTCTATCAGAACGCGCCCTCGGCGTCCGGACCCGTCAGTATAAGCTGGGCAGCTAACCTAGCAGACTGCGATGACGTCCCCAGCGGCGACCGCGAGCAGTGGCGAGGCATGATGGCGCTCCCCCGCACGGGAACCCTCATGCTAACCAAGGACGGGGATATCCGGTACATCAGCGGGCCTGTTGGACTGGACGCCCTGCGCGGTCGAAAAGTCATGCCCCAAACGGCCGTGGCATCGAATTACTCCACCTCCGTCTCCTACAAGGACGTGCCCTCAGGCGCCGTGGTGATCGACCTCAAGATCTCACTCAAAGACCCCATCCCCCACGGATACGAATACAGTTTCCCCGTCCCGCGCGTGGTGTTTGCCTTCGAATCCTCCAGCAAAGCCGATACACTCACCTGCACCATCTCGCTCTACAAAGGCGGGCCCAAATTCGCATGTACCACCGCAGACGGGGAGAAACAGATGAGCACGCCGATCCCGCGGTTTAATGGCGAAGATGGCGTTTGGGAAGTGCAGATGGTGATGGACCATTCGATCTTGGAGGCGTTTTTGAATCGCGGGTTGAGGGCGGGGACGATGACTATGTGGCCGAAGCGGCCGTATGAGAGGGTTTCGTATCGAGTGGAGAGGTGGAATGAGGAGGTTGGGGTGGTGGAGGTGTCCGTGCAGGAGTTGGTTGCGCCGGTGATGAGTTGAGAGTTGAATAGCGGATGTTTTGGGGTTTGTATTTGGAGTGGTGTGATGATATGGCGTTTGTGGTCTGGGTTGTGTATGATTGGGATGGGGATGGTTATGTACAGTATTGGATAGATTGGATGTATATAGCGTTGGCTGTTCGAGGATTACGTCAAGGGTATTCATGTCTGAGCAGTACTCTAAAATTCAGAGAGCTGGTCTAGTCTGGTCTTTATTCAGTCCACAATCACCAGTGAAGTGTGATGTATGAACAGTTAATTAATCAACTACACACCTCAACCATCCACCATCTCCGCCTCCTCATCCACCATCTCACCCTCCCCAAGACCATCATCCACCACCTTCCTCGGAATCTCAAACACAACCGCCCCATTCTTTACCCCCTTCCCCCCCTCTTCACTCAACAACTCCCACCTCCCCAATTTATGCTCCTTGCCCACAGCAGCTACAACACACAATCCCACCCCTTCCTTATTCGTGCCCACACTTGTTTTCTCGCTCCTCTCTACGACGGCAATCCCGTTGACGACACCCTTGACGGGTTTCTGCTCACCAGTCTGGCCATTGGCGAGGGACGTGTGCAAGGGCGAAGAGCGTCCAATGGATCCAAGAGCCTCGATACGTCGACGGTCGGGCGTCACGCGCCAAAGACGGAGATAGCCATCCCAGCTCCCCGTCACGATGATATCAGAGAGGGGAATCGTGGCTAACGCGGTGATCCAGCGCGGTTTCCTGCGTCCAGGCCGTTTCTTGTCTGTTCTTCCCGTCTCCATGCCATTGAGATCCTGCTCCGCGTACGCCTGTTCAAGGGTGAGTGGTTCGTCGGCTCCGTGCGCCAGCGGGATAGTGAAGACGGGTTTCTTCCTCAGGGTACTCCAGAGACACAGCGCGCCGTTATCTGATCCCGTGACGAATGTATCCTCGTCGATCAGCGCGACGGTATCTAGACTCCCCTCTGCGTATCTCGTGTCGTCCACCACCGCCTCCTCATTCACATCTCCGTTCGCAGAGTCCTTTCTCTTATCCTTGGTTGATGAGCCACCACCGCCTCCGCCACCGCCACGGAACACCAATTGCTGCTCCTCTACCACTTTGAAGAGGCGTGCCGTCCTGTCCCTCCCGCCTACTGACACGAATTTCTCACCGCTGCCACCGGCGATACCAACGACGCCCTCTTGGTGCCCGAAGAGGGTCTGCACGTATCCCCATCCCTCGGGGCTGTCACCCTCTACACTCCATACCTTGCATGTGCGGTCCGCAGACGCACTGTATAAAGTGTGTGTGCCGCGTCTGAAGCTGAGCGAGAGGACTTTGTCTCTGTGGTGCGTGAAGTGTTTGAGTGGCTGCAGGGTGTTGACGTCCCAGATGACGATGCGTCTGTCTGCGCCGCCGGTGGCGAGGAAGCGGCCTGAGGTGGGCACAGCGAGGCAGAGGATGGGTCCAATGTGGCCTGCGTATTTGGGTGAGGGACGGCGGGGCGTGCGGAAGCGGGCGAGCAGCTTGGGTCGTTTCCGCGGTGTCGCGTTCGTGTTCTTCGTGTTCTTCTTTTCCTCTTCTCCATCATCATCATCCTCCTTCTTCTCGTTGATGGAAGAAGGCGACGCGAGCTCCCACTTGGCAATACTCCCATCGCCGCTCACTGTGAATGCAAACGGCACCACCACAGCCACGCCCGTGACGCCCCTCTGATCCGCACTGAAGAACGTCCTCTCCGCCCCGCCGAGCGCATAGTTCCCCGCAACGATACGATGCAGTCTCCCCTTCGTCTCCGCCACATCCTCCCGCAGCCGCTGCGCAATCAAATCTCTATCCACGTCCGCAGCATCAAACGCATACGGATCCTCCGCCACCTCTTCGCGGATATTATCCAGGTACCGCTGCGCAAGCCGCAGCCGCCGCTCATCGGCCGTCTCGTCCTCGGCGCCAGAACTCTGCTCGCTCTCGCTGCCCAGATCGTGGGCGTACTCGTCACGTGCTGCATTGTCGGAGTCCTCGCTGTCGGCTTCCGAGATTGACTCGTCGCGGACTCTTCTGTCCTTGCGCTGGCCTCGGGACTGTGGTGGTGGTGGTTGTTGTGCTGCCGTGCTCGTGACGCCTCGTCGTTTGTTACTTGACGGTGCTGCTGCTGCTGCAGATGAGTCTGGTCGTTTCCGTTTCCGCTGCGACGCCGGCGCAGTGAAGAAGCTCGACATTTCTGCGTACTTGAAGCACACTTGGGATTATAGTAATGTGTGCAGCAATTGCAGGTTTTGTTTCTGCTTTCGTCTGCTTCTTCGCATCTTATTGGAAACTTTTTTTTTGCCCGACCCTGTCTTGGGGACTAGATTGGACCGGAGCGGGAAATCTTGGCGCACTACTGCTGCAGGCGGGAGCGGAGTGGAGCAGGGATGCGCGGAGAACGGATGCGGCTGGTCGTCATCGAAAGCTGGATTTGTGGTGATGAACTCGAACTTGCCTTGTCCGGATTTGAGCTATCCAAAACTTAGTGTACTGCATTACCAAAGTTTAACATCACCCAGCCAAATCACTACATCAGATCAAGAATCAAGATCACTGTCCAGTTCTGATTCATTGTTCTCGAATATCACGTGGGAAGAAGCCATGAGGATTGCCATTAGATAATGCTGCGCTGTGTAGGTCTGCGGGCCAGCGAGGCGGGATGGCGCTACCATGTCGCGGCGAGCGGAGGCACGAGCTTGGAGCTGGCGAGGGCGAGTGCGAGGGCGAGTGGACGACGATGTGTGTCTCTGCCATCGTCGTCATCATTGCATGTCCCTAGACAGTACAGCGGGCTCGCACGGTGGCCGTCATCGACACCGGCGCGACGAGAGACGGAGATAAGCCGGCATGTGTTTGATACGCTGGCGCGCACAAGAGCATCGAGCCAGCCGTCAGCGCAGCAGCTGGCGACGACGGCATGGAGACGGCACGCACATACGCGGTCCAAGAGGAGGCGCCTGTCAGCGGCGATACCGCTGCAGATGGTACGGCACAAGAGCACGAATACAGCCAAGGACCCGTCGCAGCCATCCAACACAACAGCACCGAAAGCTGAGCTCTCGCCCGACAACAAGGCGCCTCCTCCTGTCACACCTCCCCCAAAACAAGAACAACCTCATTCGCAACCGCAACCACAACCACAACCGCCCCAGGAAGAGCACTACTCCATCCTCAACCACCTGCCCCATCTACCGACCCTCCACCGCCCGACCAAGGACGAACTCCTCGCCGCCGCCACGTCTGCCTGGTCCCGCTTCAAGATCCACTTCAAGTGGTTCTCCATCCGCTCCTTCCGCCCCTGGAACGCCGACGACGTCTCCGCCTTCATCACCTGGTTCGTCGCCGGCCACGTCATCTGGATCCTCGTCGGCACCACCACCTTCTTCAGTCTCATCATATTCCTGATCAACACGGCCTTCACACAGGAAACGCTCGCAAGGTGGGTAGGCGACTACCTCACGCAGAGCAGCGGGATCCAGGTGGTGTTTGAGAGTGCGGTTGTACCGAAATGGGGCGACGGCGTGATCAGTTTCCACAATGTCTTTGTGAGTCGTCGGCCGGGCCAGGGCAAATCCACCGTCAAGAAGGGGTCTCAGGCGGAAGCGGCGGCGGCGGCTGCTGCATCATCGCCCAGTGCCCCCTCTACCGCTGTCGAGGAGGCCGACGACGGCAACTACACCCAATTCGACGTCAGCATGGACACAGTCAATGTCACCCTCTCCTTTGCGAAATGGTTCAACGGCAAGGGCCTCCTGCGCAGCGTCGAAATACGCGGCGTACGCGGCGTGATTGATCGCACGCACGTCAACGCCTCCGCCTGGGAAGGCATCGACCCGCGCTCCTGGAAACACGAACACCAAACCGGCGACTTCGAGCTCGAAGCCTTCAAAATGGAAGACATGCTCGTGACCGTCTACCAGCCGGACGGCATGCGGCCCTTTACCGTCTCCGTCCATCTCTGCGAACTCCCCCGCCTAAGGAAGCAATGGCTCTTCTACGATTTCCTGTCTGCCAACGTCGTCTCGGGCGCGTACGACAATGCCATGTTTGCTATCCATCCCTCGCAGACACCCTCACTCCACCCCACGCAGCATGCAGCCGATATCCCCTGGAAGAAACACGCGCGCTTCCGCATCGATGGCCTGAATATCGAACACCTCAATCGAGGCGCCGAGGGCATGTTCGCCTGGATTAAAGAGGGCAAAGTCGATATCGTGAGTGATATGATGTTTCCCTCGGATGAGGAGGGGATTGCCAAAGTGATGAGTGATTTCTATGATCGCGTTGAGGGGGTTGTCACGAGCTCGGCGAGGGAGGCTAATGTGGCACTTCGAGAGGGTGGGTTCGGGAGTATTGCGCTTATGAATGGTGCCGAGACGAAGAGAGACGAGGAGGAAGACGATACCAAGAACAGGAAAAGAACCAGTGCGACAACTGCTGCGAAGAAATCCCCCGACTCTTCATCACAATCGC
>Ga0181470_100405_pt1 | contig 11242 bp, 14 predicted proteins | sample InSIn5SAF170_FD_119082 | JGI IMG/M metagenome (GOLD analysis project Ga0181470, IMG submission 119082) | Clean room microbial communities from NASA Spacecraft Assembly Facility at Jet Propulsion Laboratory, Pasadena, California, USA -... ...
AGTCGGCGAGCTAGCACCGCCAAATAAGCGTCCCCTTGCCCTCTCAATCGTCGTCTCCGGGAATCTGCTCGGAATTGTCATTGCACGTATCCTCTCCGGTGTAGTGGCCCAGTATACCAACTGGCGCAACATCTACTGGATCGCTCTTGCGCTGCAATACATCATCTTCGCGGCTCTCTATCTCTTTATGCCGGCTTACCCATCCACCAACCCTCTTCCACCCGGGAACCGCCTGAATGCATTCTGCAAGGCTTACCCACGTCTTCTATGGAGTATCGTGCAGATAGCTTATAAGCACGGCGTTCTGGTTCAAGCAGGCATGATCTCCTTCTGCACGAGCGTGAGTTTCACCTGCTTCTGGACAACACTCACGTTCCTTCTCAGTGGCCCGAGATACAATCTGCCGCCGGTGCCAATTGGTCTCTTTGGTCTCATCGGAGTTGCGGGTATCCTTTTAGGTCCGCTCTATGCGAAGTATCTGATTCAACCGCTCAAAGTGCCATTATACTCGGTCGTGGTCGGCGAGTTTGTGAATCTCCTCGGATGCTGCATAGGCACATACACGGGCAAACTTACCCTTGCGGGACCGATTATTCAGGCTTTGGGTCTGGATGCTGGCCTCCAAATCACGCAGATTGCGAATAGATCTGCGATCTATGCCGTTGCTCCGGATGCGCGAAACCGTGTCAATACTGTCTTCATGATCTGCACGTTTCTGGGCCAGATCACTGGTACTGCTGCTGGGAATGAGATCTATGAGCGGTACGGCGATTGAGAGGGCAAGGGGACGCTTATTTGGCGGTGCTAGCTCGCCGACTAATGGTAACATAATCTGAGGCGTGACTGTCGTGATAGCAGTGATGAAACTGATGCCCAGAAAGACGCTAAAGCTTTTGGTGATGCAGAGGCCAATCCTAAGCATGTCAGTATGGCCCAAATTTCGGCGACAGTTGAAGGTAGTTCATACCACATTGTTGCCGTGAAGAAGATCAAAATCAGCGTGTAAGGCCTTCGCGGGAAAAGATCGCCAAGCGGGCAGATCAAAAGTAATCCAACAGCATAGCCAGACTGCATTAGAGTCGGTACCCTCGACACTTCGATGTATGACACATTGAAGTCATCAGCAAGGACGTTGAGGATGGCAATGCTGTAATAGAGGTTGGCCACTGTGAAGGCACCCGCAAAGCCGAAGAGGACATTCTGGAAAAGTGAGAATGTTGGGGGACTGTTCGGATCATAGCGACACCATGGTGGTGTCCAGAAGATCTTGCCTAGAAGATTTCGTTTTGCGCTTCTTGAGTCGTCTGTGGCTTTCTCATCGCTGTCATCTCGTGTTACCTCGGATGATAGGCGGCGTTCCGGAGCTCCTCCGGTCTTTGTGGCGGCGTGACTCTGATGGTTGCCATTGTTGATATCGCGCCCATCTGACATGTTCTGGTGGCTGTAAACAGACGAATACTGCGGAAAGCGATGTCCAACGACATCCTGACCGCGATGTAGGCATCATCAGGAGCAAGTGCGAGTGGTGGGCCGAAGCTAGGAAGCATCCGGTGAAATTTGGGTGGTCTCGTAGTGGAGCCCTACGGTCAGCCGGGTAAAGCTTCAATGCCGATACCGAATCTCGGGAAACTCCACTTTTTGGATGCTGTGTACTATTGTGCAACATAGTAACGGGCGAGGTTGAAGAATAAAGAGGTAATGACCGGCAGCAGCTTCGATCAGAGGAAGGCCAGCTAGGGAAATCGTCCTTGTTCGGCACCGAAGGCATTGATCGGCAAGTCCGACACATCGTGGAAGAAGGTAGGACCAGTCATGTTACTGATATTGCGGAACTGCAGATCAGCTCGCAAGTTCTTGCAAAGGTACTCTAGGATGACTGCTGTCCAGATACCCCACCCCAGTCGCTGAGATTACATCCCGATTATGACCTAGATCCAGACTGCTTATATTCTCGCTTGCTTATCCGCCAGATCCAGCACAGCATAGGCCGCTCGATCGGCACAGTCCACAACACGTCGTAGCCAGAGCCAGCCTTGATGGTGCACTGGCAGAGCCGAACGGAATGCTTCTAATCCAAGCCATCTACCACTGCAGTTGAGCCGCTCATTGTGACTACCTACCAGAGGCTTGAATGTCTTTAGCTTCTGGATCTAGCCAGCAAGATATTCCAGCTTGGTCGACCGATGTGAGCTCATCATCAGAACTGAGATCTGACCATGATTTGATTGTCTGGCTGGCTTGCGGTCTTCTGGTGCTGTCGAAGTCTAAGAAGACTCGCCAGATAAGCCGTGATATTACTGGTATGGTTGGCAGTCCCAAGAGGCTACTCAGTAAGTTATGAAGGTGGATATTAAGCACGATTAGACAAACGAGACAAGTACATCCCAGCTTTCGCCGCGTCACCACTCATCGTAGTCCGGAGTGCGAGGAAGCGAGGCCATGGGTGCGTTCAAGTCGGTGAAGATTGTGCTGCGGGACACTCGCTTGCTCGACTTCTTCGTCTTGCTGAAATTTCAAATCAATTGCATCCCTTGTACCGAGCCATGTGGATTATGAGGTATCGCGCATTGACCGCCATCTTACATGAATGAATGCAACTGGTTGCCCATGCCCGACAAAAAGCTGGATGTTATGTATAAACATGGATCGATGTATCATCAAAAAAGGCATTGAGACATGCAGATTCGACGTGAGAGGTTGGCTTGGGTATACAATCAAGAAGACCATTGTCTGATGCAAAGCGCAGGGCTTTCACGCGCCCGATATATGTTGCCAAAAACGCAGAGATTGCATCTGCCATTCAGCCATAGTCTATCTCAAGCGGACACCACTTCCGGCCGCCCTGCATATACCCCCGACACAATAAAACGAGAAAAAGAAACGCTCCATGACCCAGAGAGCCTAGACACCATATCGAACACCTTGCTTTAGTGCTTAGCAGTAACAGTCTCGCCAGTCAACTTCTCCACAGCCTCTTTGGCAATATCACCAAGCGCGACCTGTTCAGATGTTTAGCAAATGTTCTGTTTCGGGATCGTGGTTAGACATACCATGCACACGGTTTGCCAGACACCAAGGCATATACGAGGAGTAACGCCTCGGTACAGACCCATAATACCGTTCTGACCATAGATGTACTTGAACGTCTTTCCGACGGTCAAATTCTTTGGCCTGTTTGGGTCGTCCTTTTTGCTCTGCATCTCGACTCGGATGACTTCAATCGGCTGGTTCCACGCAGATAAACCGCCGCCCAGAGCTGATGCGAGCACCCTTTCGAAGGCACCCAGTTTCTCTCCGTTTTCTTTCTTTGTGACTCTTCTGATTCCTTGTTCGGCCAGCCTGGACAGTCCAAACCTTGAACCCCAGTTGGTGACTTGTCTGATAGCAACAGCGTTGACACCCTTGTTGATACCCCTTATACCCTCCTTCTTATAGATGTTCGCAAATGTCACCCAGGTAGATGGTGGTTTTACACCCTGTGCAGCCAATTTGTGCTGTGTGATCTCTACAGTCTTCATACATGTGCAGAAGCCCATAGTTGCGTAGGCCTGAGCCAACCCTCCAACCATGCCACCTGCAATACCTGACGTGAAGTTTCCTGCGCCAAAGGTTTTGGCGCGGTATTCGGCTTCGGAGGCTACGAAGAGCAGGACTGCACCTTTTGTAGAAGCTTCGATCCATGCCCAGGGAATGAGACCCTGGTAGTCTACGCACATATGTCAGATCTGGAGATGAGAGCGGGAAGTGTTAATCATGACTTACATCCAAGGATACCACCACGTCCCCATATCCGCGCCATAGCACCAGCGAATCCGTCAGATCTATTTGCAGCCATAGTAGTTTTGATCACTTCCAGGGGTTGACCGAGGGTTGTGACTTCGAACATGTTCAGACCGGCGCCGAGGAGCAAGTTGCTGAACTTGACCGGCTTCTTCTCGAGTGTAGCCGGCGCCGACATCGTTGTAGTGTTTGAGTGTTGTCTGCCCTGACCAAGGGAAGAGTGCGGCTCCGTTGCCTATGTGTTTATGTCTGGCTGATAGGAGGTTTGTGACTGCCGATAAGGTATTCCCTGCTTTGCTGAGGAGGAACCACTACGCTGCTGGAGGGCAAATGAATCAAATAGCTTGATTTAGCAGAAAGGAGAGATGAGCGTTGGTAAGATGTGGAAAGCGCGACGACGGCTAACAAGAAATGGCGAGAACAATAGAAACGCTGACCTGCTGTTTACAAATTCGGTAAGAACGATCATCACAGAAAGTTGTCGGCAATGCAGGCGCAGCTCAGCCAAGGTCCCATGTGCTTGGAACTTTTTGGTGAGATTCGGCCTCCCCAAGCAGTTAATTTTGGCTCGTTGACACCACACCGGAGCCTTAGAGCCTTGCAGATATTCAAGCCTGCCGCGCCTATCGCTTCTCGTGGCATAGCTTAGCGTCCCGGAAGGGCGCCTGAGCTCCATTTCAACAAAGTTCTTCGTGTTAAGGGCTGACGCTATCAGCATCCTGTAGTACGGAGTACCGACACTTAAATTTGCTTTTACGAAGTACGAAAGAGGTCTCAACAGAACGTTTTGTCGGTCTTGGAGAAGTACGTATTACCATATCAAACACGCTTCGCTAAAATGCAAAGCCTTACAATTTGTGGCTCCTCTATGGCCAAAGCCAGCCGCTACCCGAACCCTAGAAATCATAGTTTACATGAGACCTGAAATAAACTGTGCATGCAACGTGCACTGCGTCGTCTCGTTCCGCAAACTTTAACGTCAATCTCTTTACAAAGAAGCTCCAACAAGCTTGGCATAGGCATCGGTGCTGAAGGACTTTGGTCGCTCAATTGGCGCACCCAGAGCACGGTCAATGATAAGTTGTGGTAGAACACCAAGGGCTCGGGAGACACCGAAGAGAACGGTGTAGTAGTTGGCTTCGGTCAGGCCGTAGTATTGGAGGAGGACACCGGAGTGCTGACAAACGTTAGTCTTTAGCAATCCAGAAATATGGGCTGACTTACAGCATCAACGTTGGGGAACGGGTTCTTGGTCTTTCCGTGTTCAGTCAAGACACCTGGGGCAATCTTGTAGACTTGCGACACGAGCTTGAACATGGGGTCCTCTGGCAGTTTTCGGAGACCAAATTCTCGCTGAGACATGTATCTAGGGTCAGTCTTTCGGAGCACAGCATGTCCGTATCCTGGAACAACACGGCCGCCGTTGAGAGTCTCCCAAAGGTAGTCCTTGATCTTCTGGTCGCTCAAGTCGTCACCAATAGCCGACTTCATCTTCGTCAGCCAGTTGAGCACCTCCTGGTTGGCCCTAGTAATCTATTAGTGAAGCACGATAACTCGGTTTTTACACTTACAATCCGTGCAGCGGACCAGCAAGACCGTTCAAACCAGCAGCGAGGGACAGCATAGGAGAGCTGAGGGCAGAGCCGACCAAGTGAGTGGTGTGGGCAGAAACGTTGCCACCCTCGTGGTCAGAGTGGATGGTCATGTACAGACGCATCAGTTCGACAAAGTCTTTGTTCTCGGAGAAGCCCAGGCCTTTGGCCAAGTTGTAAGAGAAATCCTTATCTTTCTCGATTGAGGCAACCTTGCCATCCTTGTACACATTGCGGTAGATCTTGGAAGCAATAGTTGGCAGCTTGGCGATCAAATTCATCGAGTCCTCGAAGGTGTATCCCCAGTACTCTTTCTTGTTGACACCCTTGGCATATGCCTTGGCGAACTCGGAGGTCTGCTCGAGAGCGACGACTGCGATAGAGAATTGAGCCATTGGGTGAAGATCGTTCGGGCATCGGTCGATAAGCTCCTCGACGAATTTTGGCAGCTCTGATCTGGCAGCCCAGTCGGCAGAGAGGGCTCGGACTTGCTGTTCTGATGGGACTTCACCAGTCAAGAGAAGCCAGAAGAGACCCTCAGGAAGAGGCTCTTCTCCACCAGGTGCCTTTGGTAGCAGCTCCTGGCATTCTGGAATAGTCTTTCCTCTGAACCTGATGCCCTCCTCGGAGTCAAGAACGGAACCTTCCCAGACAAGAGATTTGATGCCACGGGCACCTCCATAGACTTGGTCAAGGGTGACCTCGCCGATGACCTTGCTGCCGTAGTCTTTCCTCAACTTCTTGACCTTCTCAAGCTCTCCTGGCAGCTTGTCTGCGAAAGTGTCTTTCAAGGACTGCACGCAAGTCAGATGGCAATCTCCATGCGACAATGTCTCTACTGTACCTTTGAGCTGGCGCATCGTACACCAGAATAAGCGGCTTGTTGAACGATTGGTCGGGAAAGTGCTCCCGACGACCGAAGCAGAGAGCTTCCGAGTCTCAGCGAAGAGGCCATTATGAGATATCACACAAGTCGGCGAGGTCAACAAGAAAAGTGATGCAGAAGTGAAAGCTCGGGTTGAATTATGAAGATGGTATCAGATGAACTCAAGGAGAAGTAACTTATCGCTAATCTTTTTTCCTGAATGTAAGAGCTTTAACTTTGGGAGGCCGCAGGTGGAGTACCGTCGCGAATCTTAGCATGCGAACTGGACTCCCCAAGGACATTATTTTGTTCGGAGCAAGCCAAAATGAGCTGTCTCGCTGCCCGTAATCGACATGAAGTCACACCCGATACTAAGCTCAATTAGTGTTAGCTTGCTCCTGGACTGAGTCGCAATTGCCGCCGCAATCTGCGCTGGTTGCATGCATTTTTAACCGATCAAAGTTCTTCACCACCACCGCATCCTTCTCCTCACCTTCCATCTTCACGTTTCATCTCAACCATCACGAGTTCGACTCTCAACGCACCCTCATATTCGTGTAATCCATCATAGTCATCTCGTATCATCCACGCGACGATCAGAGAGTCGTAGCGGTGTGGCTCATAGGACGAACCTCGACTACGTCACGTCACCCACTGCCTGCACTGTAGAGCCAACTACCTGCGTTGGACATTGAAAGGTGTCTAGCAAGTACAAGTGAATGTTCGCATATCACTGGAAAAGACTTAGAGTGTTCACGCATTGAAAAGAACGAACACTTTTCTTGTACAAAGTACAAAACTATCCTACTACCGCGTACATTCTTGCCACGTCGCTTGTCTATTCGATCGAGTATCAGTACCAGTACCAGTATCAGAAGGACTCTTCTCCAGTATCCAAAGGTCGTGCTGTAGCAGGGTGCACATTCACTATGTCCTCGGCAGTAGCTGAGCTGGACAATGTCCTGCAGTCTATGCTGCACCAGAAACCACCAGGTGTCTCGGGCTCCAAGATCAACGCCTTGACCTCTCTCTGTACAGCCAACATACAAGTACGTTCGATACGACCGATCGCAGACGACGTAATTCTAACAGTGTCCTAGTCCGAGTCTGTTCTCGTGGGAAAGATCTACACTCATTTCAAAAAAGCGCCAGGAACACATAAGCTTGGGGTACTCTATGTTGTAGACTCAGTGACTCGTCAATGGGTAGATCAGGCCAGAAAGTCTGGTCAGCAAGTTGGCCCAGGTGCCACTGACGGGACTTTCGCGGCTGGCGTCAATAGAGTTACCGAGCTGCTACCTTCACTCATGACCGACATCATCAATACGGCACCTGATGATCAGAAGGTATGCTCTTCCCCGGTTTGCGGTGCATGCATGCGCTATGCATTTCTCGCACGAGACGCGCCATCACATTATATGCTTCATACTGACAAACATTCTTCTTGTAGCCCAAGATTAAGAAACTTGTGGAGATCTGGGAACGATCCAGTACATTTCCTGGCCCCATGCTATCGTCCATAAAGAGCCAGCTTGATGCAGCACCTTCGAACAGTAAGCCATGACCCTAGACAGTTTCGCCTAACGCACGCTAACAACCGTACAGACGCCGAGTCAACGACACCGATCAATTCACCATCTCCTGGCTTTGTCCCACTAGGACAAGGTGCTGCTAACAGTACTCCAGCTCCTGCTGCTGCTCCTCAGCAGAACCCGTCTTCCATTCTAGAAGCTCTGAAGGCTATGGCAGCCAAGCAGACGAGTAATGCTCCTGCCGCTCCTCCTGCCTCTGCTGCTGCTTCGAATAACTTGAATGCTCTGCTTGGGATCCAAAATGGCACACCGCAGTCGACCACGCCTGTAAATCAAGGTCAAGCGCAGAATAGTAATCCCTTGGCTGCACTTTTCGGTGGTATGACCAATGGAGCACCAATGCAAACTACGCAAGCCGCACCTCCCAATCCTCTCGCTGCATTGTTTCCTCAACAGCAGCAGCAGCAGCAAGCTCCTGTCCTTCCTACGGCTGCACAAGTCGGACCAGACGCACAGGCCACTCTTCAGCTGGTACAGCTGATGGCACAACAAGGCATACCGCCAGATCAGTGGGCAGCTGCATTGCAAGTATTGAATGCTCAGAAGGGAGCACTCCCATTTCCACCTCCACCAATCCCTGGTCAACATGCGTTCGGCCAACCTCCGCAATCACGTGACCTCGATAGTCAGACCCGATCTCCACAAAACGGCAGACGGCGATCACGTTCACCAGACTATGGTCGAAGAGGAGGTCGACCGGGTAGCCCAGGCTTCGATCGTCAGCGCAATGGTAGTGATGGTCGAAACGGTAGACGTGGCAATGAGTACCGGCAACGAAGTCCGGATCGACGACGCCGCAGCCCGTCGCCACAGAATCAAACACAAAATCTCCCACCGCCCGGTGAGAAGTTTATAGAATGGGACCACAACCTCCCCAAGGACACTATCAAAGTCATGTCTCGAACGCTGTTCGTGGGTGGTGTCACATCAAGCGAAGCACATCTCCGCTCCCTCTTCGCGAAGTTTGGTCTCGTCCAAACCTGTATAGTCAACGTCGACAAGCGCCATGCGTTTGTCAAGATGCTCAATCGCAAGGATGCTGAAGCTGCACGGCATGGAATGGAAGAGTACCGTGACGGATCAACGCAACTACGGGTAAGCCCAACCTGAGATGATTCTGCAATTCCGTACTAATCCTCCACAGACGAAATGGGGCGTCGGCTTCGGTCCCCGAGACTGCAGTGACTATCAAACTGGAGTTTCCATCATCCCGACTTACCGCCTGACAGACGCCGACCGGAAATGGATGGTAAGCGCTGAATACGGTGGTACAGGTGGCAAGCCGATTCAAGAAGGCATGGTTGTCCAAGAACCTGATATCGAAATTGGTGCTGGTGTATCATCCAAAGGTATGCAATTTAGTCCTCCATTGCGTTGATCTAACGAGTACTAATCATTTGCTAGCAATGTCTAAACGCATTCCCACAGATCAAGGCGGTCGACGTGGTCCACAATCCTCCAACCGCGACAGCGCAGATAATGGTGGTGGACGGGAAAGAGAGCGTGGCGGAAGACGTGACCGATACCGGGACGATGAAAGGCCTGGATCCTCAAGTGGTAACCCGAACAACATGCCCTTGCCCTTTCCCAACATGATGGGTATGAACATGAGCAACATGGCAGGCATGAACTTTCCAACAATGCCGAACGGAATGCCCATGCTACCGCCGGGCTTTCCCTTCGCTTTCCCACAGCAGAATCAGAATCAAGACCAGGATGGTCAGAGAATGGAGCAGTAGCGGGTTGGCTAGGGCCAAACATGTTTAAAGAAAGAGATGTTTCATGATACCAAAGAGCATATTCTGGCGTTAGTAACTTGGCCTGGTGGATGGCATTCTCGTGGGAACATTTGGCATTGCGAACTCTTGAGGACGAGTACTATGCTGGATGTTTATAGTATGCATCCGCTAACGGAAAGTTGCTCCTATCGTTGCTTGGGCGAGCTGCAATATGATGGCTGCATAACGTAGCACTCTAAAGTCTAGGTCTTGTTCGACGCAATTTTATTCCCGCTTTGCATTTCCACGCCGCGTCCTGAGTCGCTCCGATGTTCCTGCTTCCCACGTCTCATCGTAGAGTGGTGACAGTCCAGACCACATCGCTCAATGGCATCATGAGACCGACACGCACGACGAGTGTATGGAGTACCATGGAAAACCGCGTCCAGCAGTTCTTCGTCGCCCCAGACTGAACTAGCCATTAGTCTCCGGCGTTTCCTTCTCCGCTCGGAGACAATTAGTAAGACTGTCTCAATACGCTAAGCCAGATACGCTGGCATCACGGCCTCTCGATCTACATCACCGCTTCCACGGCTACTGCCTTCCTCTTCGATACCGACCCAGCAGCGTGTAACCCATTCAACATGTGCTCACTCATGCAAGTGGGGTCGCCGGGTCCGCCGGGTCCGCCGCCTCAACATGTCTCCGTCGTGCTATCGCTATCGCTTCCAGACAGTCTCCGATGCACAGACATATATGAGATCCATTCTACCAGCTTGAACCAGATGACAATCAAGACCCAACACTGGAAGCTGCATTCCCCGTTACAATTGCCCCAAAAATTTGCACCACGCCAATCAAGATGTCTCCACAGGTAGCGTGCCCTTGGCTCCTCTACTCCTACCCCTGGATGCCCTATCCCCGCCGCCTAGCAATTTATCTGTCCGAAAAACGCATCCCATCCACAGCAATCCGCATCATCCACGTCTCAGACCCACAATCCGGCAACGCCGTCGTCCCGTCTCAGGCTGCCTCTGTGCCTCCACGTCCCGAGGGTTCTTTGCCTATCCTTGCTATCCCACCGACCGCGGACAACGGAGAATGGGTGTACATCCGCCAATCAATGGCAATCATCGCGTACATTGAAGAAGCGTGCGCACCTCGCGGAGATTTATCCGACATCGGCGCGAGAGAACTCGTCAGGGGAGACACCGCGCTTGAACGAGCGCGTATCACTGAGCTGACCACGCTCGCTGAGGAGTTGCTTGTGAGTTGGAATCCTGTTCGGCTCTTCGGCACTAAGGCTGGTACAATTGTGTACCCTGAGGGTGCGAGAGAGATGTTACGGTGGGTTCATCGGACGTTGGGGTCTGTCGATAAGCTTCTTGGTGGGCGTGATCTGGCGTGTTTTGGGCGTGATGAGGATCCTGTGAGCGTGGCGGATATCGTGTTGTTCGGATTTTTGGAGTTTGTGGATTATTGTTATGGCGTTGACATTACGAAGGGGAGTGGCGAAGAGAAAGTTGATGTTTATGGCAAGACGATGAAGGAGGAATATCAGCGAATGAGGGAGTTTTACGAGGGCTTCAAGGGGAGGGCGAGTGCCAGGAGGGATGGGGATGGAGAAGTTGCTAGCGAGGAGGTGTTGGCGATGATGAGAAGTTGGCATGAGGGCGTCTTTTGAGAACAGAAGTT
>Ga0181470_100406_pt1 | contig 11228 bp, 14 predicted proteins | sample InSIn5SAF170_FD_119082 | JGI IMG/M metagenome (GOLD analysis project Ga0181470, IMG submission 119082) | Clean room microbial communities from NASA Spacecraft Assembly Facility at Jet Propulsion Laboratory, Pasadena, California, USA -... ...
CTCTATGAATGTGTTCAGCCGCAAGCCACAAGTGGAACTCTTATCAAGTCGATACCAATGACGGTAGCAGGACTCACGCCAGTGTCTCATTTAATGGAACTAGTTGAATTGATAGTCAGCTTGTCTGACTTCAGCGATGAGGGTCGCTCTCGACGAGACATTTGGAACACATGTCGATGGCTCCAATGGGAAATTAAGGGCCACTCACGCTCTGGCTAAGAAGATTGCTGCTAGATGGGTGGAGCTAGGTGGCAAGCTGGAGTTCGAGACGGAGACTAATATGGTCTGGCTGGATCTCGTGGATGCGGAAAGCAGTGCTGCTGAGTTTGCGAAGCTAGGGAAGGAGGAGGGCTTAAAATTGCTGAGTGGCAGGCTGGTGGTGCATTACCAGATTGGTGACGAGGCAGTTGAGAAACTTGAAAGGCTCATGAAGCGGGTCCTAGACCAGAAGAGCAACGGAACGAATAGAACGAACGGAACAACAGGGAAAGAAGCTGCTGTTGGAGAGAGGGTGTATGGGTTTAATTGATCTATAAATGTGTATCTATGATACCGTGAGCAAACACAACTCAATAGAGTGGTATTGATTTGCCTGTTACCAACATGAAATGATATCAACAAGGTCAATATACTGTGTACGATTCTCTTATTTGGTGGCATGAATTTTTCATTCAAAGGTGTGGACGTGCTAGTGGGTGAGTCCCTTTCTCTTGCGATGCTCAGGCTACATGTCCTGTGCATTCATCAGAATTGTAGCATTCTCCACCACAACTCATAACTACTAGGCATTGGGGTTCCATGGCTGCATACGGTCATGCAAAACTCGCCTCCTACTGTTAAACACATCAGAATCAACATAACATCCCTTCAGCCATCTTTCACCACTCTCCGGGTCAAATTCTCTTCTACCATGCAGCACTCGTCTGTTATTGAAGATAACACAATCACCTGCTTCATATCTGTATTCAAACAGGTTTTCAGCACTCTCGGTTGCTTCTGTGAAAGCTTTCAACGCATCCATCAGCGTGTGCAATTCATTATCCGTCTTGCTGTAGAGCTCGATGGGCAAAGGTCCCTGAAATGGCGGAGAATGGTTGATGACACGGATGTTGTCACGAGATATTGGTTCGTGATCGCGGCGACGTTCTACAAATGGCGCAGTCCTGGAATATTGGTGGCCATCATTATCGTACTTGAAGTTTATTCTTAGTTCGTTTAGAGCCTCGATATGTGCCGGTCGGAGTTTGAGTAGTGCATTGTAAGAATCAGAGAAGAGTGCATCACCGCCAGAAGCGTCATTCTTAAGGCAGTGAAGAAGTTGGAATCCTGGGGGCTCATTCATATACAGCAAGTCCATATGTAGACCTAGGTATTGCTTGGTATAGGCTACATTCTTCGCTGCCTTCTTGGACTTTACGTCCCACGTTTGACCATAGAATGAATTCCTGATGATACCAATACGATGTGCTATCGTTTCCACTGACTTCTCGTCAGAAGGGACGTTCTTAAGCAAGAGAAAGCCATAGTCCTGGAGCTGTTTCACGGCATTAATCAGGAAGTAGTCATCTTCCATGTAATCTTTATACTGGATGCGTGGTAGTTTCTCTGCATCTTGTCTTTTCCACAATGTTGGCCCTTTGTTGTCGTGATGAGACGCTCTAATGTTTGAATCGCTTAATTGCTCGTAAAGTAATGTTTTTGGCACATGAGTGACATGATTTTCAAAACCTTGGATGTCATTCTTCCACTTGATGTGTACTCCATCATCACGACTTTCGAAAGTTTCAACTGCTATATCGTTTGGAATTTGACATGTATCGAAGTTCTTCTGTGTGGAGCTCGGATCAACACATTTGTGACACTTGCAACTGTCTCTCAGAAATAACAGAGGATACCGTCCATTCTTGCCAGCAAGATTAATCACCTCAAGCAAGGTGGGTGATTGGACGCCACTTTGAGAAATTAGTCGCGCCCAGTTCTGAGGCTCTTTATGTTGTCGATTTGTGTGTGATGCAAATCGTGCAATGCGAGTACAAACTAAAGGCGTAAACTCAGATCTGAAGTGGCTACATGCTCTATATACATGTTTCGTGCGAAACGTTCGAGATCGCTGCCACAACAGCTTCATGTTGACAGGTTTGGTGAGGAAGGAAATGAACAAAACATATCACAAGTCAACAGATGAGCGACAGAACCAGATTGATAAACCACTAACCCGAGGTTGAATCGGTGCTGTGGACCCTCGGTGCAGAAACGTGATACGTATTAGGGATGGCAAAAACAGGACAAGGACGACACCAATATTTCACATTACTTCTTGGGGTAACAAACCTAGAGAGAATAAAGAGTACGATGATGATGAGACTTTGATGCTGAGATGGAGATAGTCAGGTAAGACAACAGGTATTATGTGCAATAATGGAATGATGCCAAGTTCCCCTTCAGCCGTTTAGCCACAAAAGTCAGAAAGCAAGAGTTTCTAAGTACATGACACACTCCCTACAAAATGATCGAAGCTCGTTATAAGAGCTTGTAAGTGGATGTCGCAAGGCGAAGGACGCCTTAAGGATGAGGTATGAAAGATCTCTAAGATTTCGAGAAATTCAGCGCTGATGGAAGGTCGCAGGGTTCCAAAACCCAAGTTGTTCTCGCTGGAGCTACAGCTGGGTTGATCGCAAGGTACAGAGCATGGAATACATACGCGACATCAACACTTACAATTACGTAGATTCGTTATTGCGCCGTTGGACGTCGTAAAGATTCGTTTGCAGCTCCAGACACATTCCCTATCCGACACCGCAGTACGGGACGCACATGGCGCACCCGTCTACAGAGGGACAATCCCTACGATCAAGCACATTCTCCACGAGGAAGGACTAACGGGACTATGGAAGGGCAACATTCCTGCCGAGTTGATGTATGTGGCCTACAGCGCCATTCAATTCACGACCTATCGAACAGTCGCGCGTGGACTACAAACAACCTTTGGTGAGCATAGGTTACCTGCTTCTGCAGAAAGCTTTATTGCTGGCGCATGTGCGGGTGGTGTTGCGACAACTGCCACATATCCTTTGGACCTTTTACGTACGCGTTTCGCTGCACAGGGAAATGATAAGGTCTACGCTTCACTATTGTCTTCTGTAAGGGATATTGCAAGACATGAAGGACCAAGAGGTTTCTTTCGTGGCGTGGGCGCTGGTGTGGGACAGATAGTACCGTACATGGGCATATTCTTTGCTACATATGAAACTCTGCGCTTACCGTTGGGCGGCTTACGGTTGCCGTTCAGTACTGGGGATGCTTTGGCAGGCGTCATAGCTTCGGTGATTGCAAAGACAACAATCTTTCCGCTAGATCTGATACGAAAGAGGTTACAAGTGCAAGGTCCGACGAGGTCCATGTACATCAACAAGAACATTCCAGTTTATAAGGGCGTTTTCAGCACAATGGGGATGATTGTAAAGGCCGAAGGCGTTCGAGGGCTGTATAGAGGTCTGACTGTTAGGTAAGTTCAGTAAGCCGACTATCTTGTTGACTATCATTGACCCGCAATAGCTTGTTCAAAGCTGCTCCTGCAAGCGCTGTGACGATGTATACATATGAGAGAGTGTTGCGAGCACTCATTGCGCTAGACGAGAACAAGGATACATTGTAGCCAAAATCTAATATGTAAAATGTATAGTATGAGAATTAGATATAGATCGAAAGGAAACGTCCCATACTCATGGTACTTTTATCATTATCTAATAACAAATTCTCAAAGTTCCTGCGTTTTCGGATGTCTCACAAGACTAATGCAAAAGCTACACCCAACAATCCCAAAGCGCTGTCCACCGCGAAGGTTCGCCCCCCTGCGTTGGTATTTGTCGCAGTCGTTGAAGCAGCGGCAGGAGCTGTAGTGGTGCCGCTCGTAGACGTAGCTCTCGTTCCTGTGCTCGTAGATGTCGATCTTGTCCCAGCGCTAGTTGTCGTTGACGAAGCACCTGCGTCTGGAACCCCAGAAGTGTATGCCCCCGTTCTCACATTTCCTCTGCCTCCTTCATAATCAACATAGTCACCTTTTCCTTTCAGTTAGCATGCTCGTTCCCAACCTCTGATCACATCTACGTACCGTTGGAAACATCCAAGCAGAAATAATTTCCATTATCCTCCTTGTAACACCCTTGATTGTCTGCGCAATCCAATACTGCTCTCTCCTCAATGGTGGTTCGTCCCTGCGCCGCTTTGTAACACGCTGCAAGTGCGGTTGCATCTGGGGTGGCTGATCCGCTTCCGTAGAAAGCAGAACAAGGGTCAGCCAAACATGTTGTTCGACAGGTTGTACTCGATTGACTGGCACAGTATGTTCCACAGGCGGTGCTCAGACAGTTCTGGAGGCATGTTGCTCCATTGTTGCAGCCTGTGGTACAGGTGACGAAGGCTGCGTCAATTCTATCTTGTAGAGAGCCATTGGTGTTATTTGATACTCCAGTCACACCAGGAATGTAAGTCTGCGCATTCGAGAGATTACATGTTGCAGCGAGGGTGAAAGGGAGAAGGGCGAGGAGGACGGTGGCTTCGGTGAGATACATCTTGTTAGAGGTACAACGATCGACAAGTATACTATGCAGCCACGGCGTGTGAAAAGAGAAAGAAGGGCTTGTGAATGGTATCAAAGTACAAAGGTTGTGTAACCTCCAAGTATATGTACTTCCAAGACCAACACGCCTCTACGAATGAGAGATATGGCCCTCACCCGAGCGCCGAATGATGCAGCATCTCAAGCTCTGTGGCGGATGCAATCTGCTAGCAATACACGTTTTAGGACGGAGGCTTGTCAATGCAGGCTTTCTGTACTCTATGAATGTGTTCAGCCGCAAGCCACAAGTGGAACTCTTATCAAGTCGATACCAATGACGGTAGCAGGACTCACGCCAGTGTCTCATTTAATGGAACTAGTTGAATTGATAGTCAGCTTGTCTGGCTTGTGACGCACAGAGGGTTGTTCTTTGAAGATCTGGCGAGGCACTTTTCTCAGTTTGCTATTTGGTAGGTTTCGAGAGGCATGTCTAGACCACCCAAGACTTTATGCTCTGCGCCAAGAAATAGGGGGAAAGCTTATGGTCATGTGTAATTCTTCACGGTTTGCGACGTTGTATCTCCCCTCAACTGCTCGCCTTTGTCTATGGGGTCTGTGAGACAGATCGTTGAGTGCCCCGGTGTAAGTGGGGATCTTCAATGTCTGAATGCAGGAACAATGCCAAAACCTGAGGATTTGCCCGAAAAGTTTTGATCTTTCCCTGAGACATACTACCTCTGAGAGAGGAACGCATCGTCATCGCTCTGGTCTTACAGCGACTTGTGAAATGGTAACTGAAGATCCCCATGATGTGAGGAGCTTCGGTGACTGTTTATACGGGCTATACATACGAGGCGCATTTTTGGAGCGGGTGCGCGGGATGCTTATGCACATTCGCCAGAAACGCTGCATAAACAGAAATGGAGTTCGCTCCATGTCGGATACTCCTATTAATCGTTGATCAAAGGACGAGTCGATATGGGCAATTACCTAGACTGGTTTTCTGAGATTGCGCCAGCAAGCAGTAATAATCATTTTGTCGGGCATTATGGACTGTCAATCTGAGCACAGCAACCACTTCACACGGTAGGCTTAAATACTCAGTGTTTGCGTACCGCCATCCAATAACAGTCAAACGATGCTGTCAGGTTTTCTTCATTATGTTTCTTCGAAGGAAAATAGCCTTGGGATTGCCAACGAACACCCGAAATCACACAATTAAGTGTCAGAGATGAGCTGGTGATTCTGCTTCTGGTTAAAAGCATTATCGTCTGCATCACTTAAAGTTGAGCAACCCGAGTCTCCTTCCTTTTACTATGCTTGACTTCTGTCATTCTGTATTATACATCACGTTGTTTTGTTGCCTTTGCGTCAAAGAGTCCTCCTCAATCATAGTGCTTGTCTCTTGTGCCCATCGTATCTGGATCTGTTTTTGCTTTCGGTATGGTTACAACTCGTGAGGTACGAGCTTCTTAAGTTGATTAATTGCACAAGCTTGCATGTCATCAAACATGATCAGTGGTTACCTCCTCGCAGGAGATGTGCTTGTGATGACAGTGGCTGCCTCAATCAACAAATGGAGCTCATCTTATACACAGTTTAACCTACGTTACGAATCTGTGTGGCTGTTTATCAGTAGCTACTTTCTTGGATCGCTGACCCGGATCTATGATGTGGCTCAATATCGCAGCTATCTTGAAGGAATTGTGCAGCAGAAATTGGAGTCAGAAAGTAAGTCAAATTCTTGATACTAAGACGAGACAGATTGAGCCTCTGTCAATGTGTGGTGAATGTTTTCCGAGAGCTAATCTAGCAACCAACACATCTATATGTCTGACGATCATCATGGGCGTAGCCGCATGTGGTGCAGCTAGTAATTTTATGTTCCTCTGCTTCCCAATTTTTGACTTCTTTAATTCAATAATAGAACGTTGTTGAGCAAATGGTATTTTACACTTCATCTTGCTCTCATTCTTTATACATACAGTGAGGGCCTTGCCGTATATTTATGTCAGTAGGACTCATGTATCGAGCAATATGGCACAATAGACAATTAATTTTCACAATCAATCAGGCGCTTACGTAGGTGATTTAGTTGAAGAAGGCCATATTCGTACGTCTGGTTGCACATCTGCTGAACCATTGGGAGTTACCTACCTTCTCTCCTGCTGGAGGGACATTCCAGGAACATGATTTGGAGAGTACATATCGAGCTTGCGCACATGGAGACGAGGAGGCTGGATTTAACAGAAGAAGTGATTCTTCAAGAGCTGATCCTGGTTCTTTAGATCCTCATGCGACTAGATTGATTAGACTGGTACATAGCCGGTGCTCTGCTTACTAGGACTGCCAAATGCCATTTCTACGAATTGTAGCATAAGATACGGATATTACTCGTACATGGTACTTTAAACTCCAAGCAAATGAAAACATTTATTTCAAGGAAAAAGATTCTCCGTAAGATTATGCGCATGGACAGATGGATGATGGTGGTTGTTACATTTCCGGGCGAAGGGAGAGGAAACACCCGTAGCCGCACATGACCTAGGAACATCAGTGCAATCATGAGATAACAACCCAAAACAATGACAGCACTTCCAGCCTTTTCCTGACTCGGGCAATTTACTTGTAAAGCATCTCTGAACGAGACTTTACCTTAGCCTTCAACGACAAAATTCCAGATTTTTGCAGAATCGCATTGCTGAAATTTAGCTCGAGAAGGTCTAAAAGATCTCTTGAGAATTTGCATGTGACAACACATCCCACCAGAAGGAGTCTCTCCACCAAACATGCCACAACCGCCCAGCTCGTCCCTCCCTCCTCCTGACCTCGAAGCTCTCCTCTCACCACTCCTCGCATCCTTACCTACCGCCTCAATCTCCCCCTCACCACCAACAGCACTCCTTCCACTCCTCTCGCCTATTCTTCGTCAACGCGTTCAGCTTCTCTCTGAAGCAAGCAAGGATCCATGGCTCCCACTACTCTGCTACGACGAGGCGAAAGCCGGGAAACTTGGGGCGGTAGTGAATAATGATCGATTCGAGCCGCACCCAGTTAGTAACGAGGTTGAGGTCGATTGGGAACACGAGGCAGACGTTAGATATAAGAGGTTGGACGAGGAGACATTGCAAAGCCTGGTCACGTTGAGGGAGTTTGAGATTGTGGTCAAGTTGGTCTGGTGTGTCAATGATGATGTTGGAGGTGGTGATGGTTGGAGGATCGGTGAGGTGCTTGTTAGTAGTGATGAGCTTAGGGATTGGGGGGTGAAATCGATAAGTGAGGCGGAAGCTGCTTTTGCTGGTTCAAGTGGAAGTGGGAGCAGAGCGACGAATGCCACAGTGACAAATGTGACCGAGGAAGAAGGGGAAGACGACGATTACTGGGCACAGTATGATAACACTCCTGCGCAGACACCTGGACCGAATGATACTAGACACAATCGATCTGCCAACTCGAACGTGCGAAGTGGAAATGGATCTACCGACGAGGACTCATATTATGCTCAGTATGCGAGTGTTCAGCCAGCCATGGACAACCATGATCCAGATGAGGCACAAGAGAATGGACATGTTGAGTCGACTTTGGGAAAGGAAGAGATCACTTCACATTATCAAGCACAGCTCGCTTCGCAACACGATCTAGAAGTACATGATACTTCAAGGGCATGGCAGGAGAATCATCCTCGAGTCCAAGCTAAGGAAAGCGACGAATTTGTAGCTCATCCACGACCAAGTAGTTCACAGAGTAGTGGCTCTGATACTGTTGCTCGGTTAGAGAAACTTGCTGCAGATGAGGGCAATAGTAGAGAGACGAGTGAGTTGGGGATCAAGCAGCATATTGGGACCAGTATCAAGAGTCTGTGGAGGCTAGCGAAAGTTGTGGGAATGGAGAGGGAGGAATTTGAGAGAATCGTTCGGACAGAGTTGGATTGTCTTGGAATGATGGATGAGGATGATTGATCATATTCAAGGTGTGAAGGGGAAAGACATTATTTCTTGCCGAGCTGTTTCTGCATAGTTCAGGAGTTTGGTGCATATTTGGCATTTTCAAGCACTTGATGTGATAGATGTTGCAAGAGCATAGCATTTAGAGTATATCATTTCCCACAGCTTTGCCGTGGAGCATAAATAGCTGTATTACAAACATTGCAGAGTACAAGTTCATCATTTGTTGCCATGTCTCCCAGCAATCGGAAAATAATAGACTATGCTTTTCGCAAGTCGATAATCCTCTTTGCATCGTGGCTGGTAAGATGCAAGAAGACTGTTCCTGGAACTATCGATCCAATGGCATTCCTCCCATCCCTCAAGGAGGTGTGACATGGAATTTTGGGTTGCATAGTCCCCTGTCGCCACCGTTGGAAAAAAAAAAAAGGTAATTGATGTCAAAGAGCTGAACATCCAACAAACGCAGCACATGCCTTTTGTCACATCGGTCCAACGCAGAGTGACTTATCCCAAAGGATTCCTGCAGCGGACGCTAAAGTATCGTAGTGACTTTCAATGAAGGATGCAAACGCGTGTGAGGCAAGAGTCAGGTCGGTGGACTTGGCGTGGATAAGCTGTTTCCTTCGCGTCCCTGACCGCCTCCCACCACTAGCGTAACCCCACACTTTGACCGTAGCGAATCGGGGTAGATCATCTGCCACTGAAAACCCTAGCAGAGCAAACATAAAAAAAGAGTTTTGACTGCGACTCTGTTCTCTCTCGACAACGACCGATATATTGAACAAGATCACCTCGATTGTTCTTTAGCTTTCCTTCCTCCGACCACATATACTGTACTTGCACGTACGGTAACACATCCAACTCAACTTTGCCTAATGGTATGTTCGGTCTACTGTCCTTAATTTGCTTCAATATTGCCCCTCTTCAAACTGCCAAACAGCAGCTTTTGCTAGACTATAATGCAGCCCCAAAGCCTCTTACGAAAACATGCTAACTCTACTCTCGCTGAAGTAGACAACCTTTCAAATCCGACACAATGGACGCTGGATTCGGTGGACAACAACAGACCGGTGGTCGTGGCTGCTACAACTGTGAGTGTTATCGGTTTCTTCTACCTGTTCTCTGGTGCACGCAGTGAGCATACCTTAATCCTGGCTCGATTTGTTCAAAACACATTCTATGTACTGGATATACCTCTTCTTAGAAGAAGTCAGATCTGCATATGCAATGGCAATTTGAGTGCTTCGTCAAAGTTTGCCAAGATCCTGCTAGAGAGCTCGAAGCATCTAGTCAAACAGACCTACAAACATATTTCACTTGTTCCAAAGACTTACTGGACTCTCTTAAAGTTAACCATTTACTAACATTGACATATAGGCGGTGGTGAGGGTCACCAGGTACACATGCACACAACCATTATGCTCTCTACACGAGGAACTAACATTTTTCAAAGGCCCGTGAGTGCCCAACCCGTGGTCCAGCCAAGTGGTGAGTCGTTTCTTTGAAGATTTTGTTACACGTGCTAATATTATGCCAGCTATAACTGTGGTGGTGAGTAATATTGACGAAAAAACGAACTCGAACTTTATATTGATGCGATCGTGTAGGCGAGGGTCACATGAGCCGTGAGTGCCCAGAGGGACCAAAGGACAAGACTTGCTACAAGTGCGGCCAGCCAGGACACATCTCCCGTGACTGTGCCAACCCAGCTGCCGAGGGTGCTGGTCGTCCAGGAGGATACTCTTCTGGAGGCTCCCAGGAGTGCTACAAGGTGCGTCTTTCGTGAACAGTGCAGCCGGAATATATCTAATATGGAACAGTGCGGTAAGCAGGGACACATCGCCCGCAACTGCCCAGAGGCTGGTGGCTATAGTGGTGGATACCAAAACCAAGGCTATGGCGGTGGATATGGTGGACGTTCACAGGGTGGACAGACCTGCTACTCATGCGGTGGCTACGGTCACATGTCTCGTAAGCAAACACCCTAGCCATGCTGCAATCGTTTACTGACAATAATCAGGTGACTGCACACAGGGTCAAAAGTGCTACAACTGCGGCGAGGTTGGCCATCTTTCCCGCGATTGCCCATCTGAGACTACCAGCGAGCGCACTTGCTACAAGTGCAAGCAACCTGGCCACGTCCAGGCTCAATGCCCAAACTAAGGTCGTCTCATTCGCAATGATACAATGAGGACCGGATGATTGAGAGTACGAAATGCCTTCCAAATATGCATGCGATAGTCAGGAACCTGGAACTTCAGTGAAGGGTAGTGGTGGAGATGCAAACAAAATGACAGAAACCCGAGGATATAATGCGAGCGACTTTACGGCCTTCATGTACATTGTACTTATGCGCAACTTTACGACATTTCTTTTTACCATCGTCAAGATTTATCAAAAGCATTCGATCTTTCGCGACTTCGGTTGCTAGGGTGTTTCTAAGGACGATTTTATTTTCTTTTCGTATCACGGCTTTCGAGAGACTCCATTAGTGAGTCTATTTGCATGGATTCATGGCGTTTCTCAAGGGCGAACAAAAAACACAAAAGTTACCTAACGGTGATCATTTCTGGGCTGGGAAAACAAGCGAACATCTGGTGGGAGAAGTATCGAGGATGGGTGATGCAACGACTCGAGAAGAGTTGTGTTAGCATATGATTCATGCGACTACGACCTAGACGAACAGACAGACAGCAAATCGACTTTGGTAGTCCATCTTGGAT
>Ga0181470_100408_pt1 | contig 11200 bp, 9 predicted proteins | sample InSIn5SAF170_FD_119082 | JGI IMG/M metagenome (GOLD analysis project Ga0181470, IMG submission 119082) | Clean room microbial communities from NASA Spacecraft Assembly Facility at Jet Propulsion Laboratory, Pasadena, California, USA -... ...
CCGGAGAAGATTGACAGCAAAAACAATGTTTACATGCTTTAAGAGCCTGCCTTATAAAAAACCGAGTAGAGTCACTCAAACACTGGGAGTAGTACCTCAAAGACCGAGTCACTCCCGAATCCCTATTAAAAATTACTTCTACGATGTGGTCGTTCCGAGATGTAACCGCTAAGGAGTGCCCGCAAGATGCTCGACAACGTGATAATAAGAGGTTTCGGAAAGTAATCAAACACAAGATCGGCATCAGCGTGGTCTCAAAAAAGACGAAGTACATTACAAAGCGCTGGAGCATCGCTGCTGGGTTTCTTCGTTCTCTGTGCTTACGCACCTCCCTATCTATCATACGCACCCAGCCCTACACCCCTTCTCCTTGCATCAATCACAGCACCGAGACACTTCCCAACCCCTTCCAGATCACCATGTAACCCAACATGGCCCCTCTCACTCTCGATCCTTCCGCCCCTCACACATCGATAACCCGTCGGTAACTGCGCCGCACTAGCCAGCACAACCCCGTCGCCAGCCGCAAATGCAAGCTCTTCGAATGCGTCATCGTACTTGATCGCTTCGCGTGACTGCACAAACGCGCCGTACACCGTCGGCGTGTTCTTCGCAAAGACAATCCCGGCCGGTGGGTATGCGTTTCTGGTCTGTAGCTCTGGGAGATGCGATAGACTCTGCTTGAACTGGAGGACTGAGGCAAGGGTGCTGCTTAGATATGCCGTCGCAAGAGGAAATGGGATAGTGCTTTGCGTCGCGACTGTAGGTCTATGCTTGGCTGATTGCGAAGAGCTGCCTGCCATGGTAGGCGAAAGTGGTGCTTCTGGTTTGGCCGCTTCGGCCGCATCTGCCACGTCTTCTTTTGCATCCTCTACTTTGTGACCCAGTGAAGAATGGTGGTTGTTCTGTTGAGTGCTGCTCGTATCGTTGTTCCAGGATGGGAGCCATGAACCGCGCTTTGTTGGTTGAGACATTGCTTCGGATATCGAGCCCATTATGCTCATTTTCCTCTCTGGCCGTTGACGGGGTACAGGTGACTTGATGCACGGCGAGAGACGATACTCATCCCAGCTTTGGGCATCAAAGAGGTCAATATCGTAGCGCTCCCCTGTCTGCTTGTTGATGAAACATCTGCCATCTTCTGGTAGCAAGGCGTAGCTAGTTCGGAAGGTAAAGTTGACTTGAGCAGTCAAGACTCGAGAGCTGAACAGGACGTCATCCCCATTGCGCATCGGGCCCAAAACTAGATACAAATTAGTAAAGCTATAACGATAGGACCAGTGCTAGGATGGCTCGCGGATACGCGTCGCCTAGGTGATTGACCCGAGACGTACTGTATAACACGTCTCATTGTCAATGCTTTGGCCGACCATTTGTTGCACAGTCAAACCATGACGAGCCGCTCAGGGGAAAAGACTTACTGTTGACACAATTCTGAGGCGTCCCGGCGTACACCACGCCAGCAAACAGATCAGGCCGCTTATTAACAGCATACCGAGTAAGAAGTCCTCCAAGACTATGTGCAATGATCCAAGCGCCTCGTTCATTCACTGGTAAATCTCTCCTATTGCAGGGCAATGCTTCGAGGAACTTGATGAACCTATCCGCAAGAAGATCCGGACTCAACCGCCAATCGTAGCCATAGTCATGAATTCTCAGCTTGCCGTCTTGTACGTTAGAACACTTTCTGCATTTCCTGATTAGTCTCCGACAAATATCGACAGGGCCAACATGCGATAATGTGGTGCCAGGAATGATCTTCTCCTCCATCCGCAACTCATCTTCTCGCGTTAAGCCAACTTCTAGATCTGCCTTTCTCAGGTTCATGCCCACTTTAATAGGCACCCATAGTTGGCGATGTGGCGGCTGTGCTTCTCGTAGGATACTGCCTCTGTACCCTCCTAGGACGACAAGGTCACCATCAGTCCTAGACAGTGCTTCTTTCAGAATTGGGTGCTTTGAGGTGGAAGCATCGCCAAGGCTACTTCTTTGCTGATTCCCATTGGTGCTTCTAGGCTGCAGTAGAGAACCAGCATTCATCCTGGTGTTGCTCCTCGTCTCATCGCTATTAGTCCTCTGCCTTGGTTTCAAGTATTCTCGATGGTTCATGCTTGGTAGCTTCGGCATACGCAAGGATGAATCTTGCCAAGTATCTGAGATAGCTTTGAAACGTGAGTTGACCATCTCGGAAACGTTGGCAAATGCACTGTAATCATCGAACTCCGATGCGCCCGTCGCAGCCCTGCGGAGATAGAGAGACTGGTCGGATGTGGACCGACGGAGCAATTCCGGCCTCTGCGCACTTGATCTATCACTGCTATCGTCCTGGCCGTCGCGTCTTGCACTTTGCTGGTCCGGTTTCGCAGGTGACACTACATCATTCGAAGTCTCCGGCGCCTTCTGGATGCGGCTAGCCGCCAGAATTCTATCGCTAGGCTGTACAGAACCGGAACCTGCCAGTCCGAGCGTCGTTCTGCCTGAGTCGTTGGAACCAGACATATCATAAAACTTTGACATGCTCATTGACGGCATATTGGGAAGCCTCTTCCTGATTCCGTCGACTATGCTTGAGCCAGATGAGGCTCTAGGTCTGGTATAGCTTCCAGCAGCGCCAAGTATCGAGCTGACGAATGAAGACCGCTTCTCTGACTTTTCGTTCGAAGAGGGAGCCCTCCAGGGTGAGGGCGTGACTGCAGTCTGCTTCTCGTTCCCATCAAGCCCACTCGGATGATGTTGTGGACTAGCACGGCGTGGTCCCGTCAGCAGCTCCTGCTCTAATGGTTCCTCGAATATTTGGGCCTCATTGTCAGGGTCAGCTCCGAAGTAGCTTTTCGAAGCATCGAGTACTTGAGCTTTGGTTGCAGCGGGCGTAGTGGGCGACTTCATGTCATCTTGGGCACGACTGATGCTGACAGCCACCAAGCTGCTGGCATCGTCTTCGGCATCTGCCGAACTATCGATGTCATCTTCGTCATCGGTATCGAGGTCGTAGTCACTAGTAACTTCTGCATGAAATGTGTTGCCGCTCAAATTTGCTGAAGTCTGCGGCGTCGGTTCTTCTGGGTGAGGTGCTGCTACTGCCTCAGATAGCTTCAATGCAGGTGGGGATGCGGCCATGGCTGATCATGGATCTAGAAAGATAGCAATGCCGAGATACTAGGAGCATGGCCGGTATTCTAAACCATGGCATAAGTTGAAAGCTGTAAAACTTTGATGTCAGATAAGGTAATGCATAGTGACCTGATGTCAAAGAATAAAACGAGGCAACATATGCAAATGGCACGGAACGAGCATGATTGGCAGGAAGCACCGATGAGGGTGTTCTCGACGTCGGGGGCCGGTACATTCGGCAACAGCACAGCCACACTAAGCTCTGTGGAGTGAATGAGTAACAGGACCGGACATGTCTTGAGACGCCATGACGTCCAATGTTACCTTGGACTTTGTAAGGGCAAGAGTCCACATAAAAGTCGCTATCATTGGGAGAAATTGCACCAGTTGTCTGGTGTGTTGACGGCAGCGATGAAAGACTCTGGAGGAGGTAGATATGCCACAAGACATTGTGAGCAGAAGCGAGACGACGGCGTGTGAACGGTGAGTGATTTGCCCTTGGAAAATTAATTCCGGGGTATTTTCGTCCGAAATAAGTCTCAAATGTCTTGGCGGGATTGCTTCAACTGGGGGACCAACGTGACCGGGATACCGTGCAGAAAATCAACGTCGACGCTTCAGACATCATTTGATGGAGTCTGAGAGGCAAGATCCTCTTCGCTTGAAGCGAATATATGCAGAGCTTATGAGCACGGGAGTTCTCCCGAGACACGAAATGAAACGCTGTGAGGAGACGCGACAGTTCGCACAAGTCGAGCTCGATTTAAATTTCCACCCTCCGCCAGCAATGGCGCTCTACAAGATAGGGCACCTTCCCGACGACCTAATTATCCGCCAGCTTGGTGTTGTATTGACAGGCTCTCCTCCACCGCCACAGCTCAGCCATGCCGTCAGTACCATGATAACATCGCCACCTACCAACACTGACGCCTAGCTCGAGCGCTGTGGCCTTCATGATGCAGAGTCAAAGTGATCGCGGCCAGGTTCGTGAGTCGCTAACACCCCGTGACTCAACCATCCAGTCCAAAGCAACCGAACACGCCCAACTCACAACGAACAGCAGGCCCAACTCATCCAGTCCATTCGCCATCGTAGTAACCAACTACATACATATATATCTATATACATCCGGCCTACCTAATCGCACACCGTAGAGCTCATGACCAAACCATGACCAACCCATGACCAAACCATGCACAGAACCATGCACAAACCCGACCCCGCCATGCCCCTATTCCACGGCACCAAAACCCACAGCCTAGCCTCTGCCCTCGCGCGACTCCTGCTCCCCAGATTCCGCCGCTAGAACCGAGAAAGTCCAGCCGGAGCGTCTGCGGCCTGAGAAAGCGGCGCTGGCCGCAGCCTCAGTCGCGAACGACGATGCTGAAGCCCGCGCGTCTCTCCCGTCTCCCGGGTGGTAACGAGGAATGTTCAGAAGTCGCTCGGCCTGAGGCGGAAAACGCCAAGAGGGATGCGGTTCAGAACGCGGCTATGGGTGTTGTAGCGGCCGATCGTGTCGATACCAGCGGAAGCGCACCGACATCCTGTTCGAAGAGTGCGTCGGGCGGTGACGGCCGTGCGAACGCAGAGGGTGTGAAGGCTGAGGTTGAGGATGGCGACGCTGCTGGTGGTGAAAGTCTCGAGATCGAGACGAGGAAGCCGGGAGACAGTGGCACTGCGCCAGGTCAGCTGGCAAAGGAGGCGGTGAAGGAGGCTGATGCAGCGGAACCAAGCTAGCACCCCGTTTATTCGCAGAGAATTCAGGCGCTGGGAAGAAAGAAGGGTGTTGAGAAGGAATTGTTCGATACTCGTAAATAGGGATTCGGGAGTGACTCGGTCTTTGAGGTACTACTCCCAGTGTTTGAGTGACTCTACTCGGTTTTTTATAAGGCAGGCTCTTAAAGCATGTAAACATTGTTTTTGCTGTCAATCTTCTCCGGAGGATCATGCTTGCTGCATCATTCCGTACCGTGCAGCATGGCAAACTTTATATCCATGTGCTTGCTGTCAGTTGCCACAACTCAACTGTTCTTGAGGATGTCGACGTTCAACTTGAAGCTTGCTACATCCGGTCTGCCAATCTTACATCTAACTTTCGAGGTCACAGCGTGCAGGAGGTAAGAGTCCTCAACCCGGCCATCTCCGTCAAGCAACGATTTCCATCATCGTCTCTATCTCTCTTTCTACTTTTGTAGCTGTGGCGTCGCTCCGCTGTGGCTGTGCGGTCGAAAGCTTGTTTCTCGTTCCTCGAGCTCGCTCCTTCGCTGACGTCAAGCATGTCAAGGATCGGGCTCCAGGTTGACCAAGTTTCGAGCGCTGAAGTGGTGGCATAAATGGCCCGCACCTGGCCATCAGTGGAGATGAATCGACATCATATTATCCTTGTCACGCATTAGCACAGCAGCTCAACTTCTCTTTGCCGGCCACCTTGACAGTCTTCACAATCCTCCAATATGTTTAGATCAGACACCCCCGGAACGAAAGAGAACTTGTCATCATACGGCCAGATGAACGCACCACCAGCAGGCGCGAAGAAACACAGACTCAGCCGCTTTTTGGGTGGCTCAAGTGCCAGCAGAGATCACCAGGAAGCGCGACCTGCTGCAATGACGGAGCCGAGCCAACACGACTCGGGTTACGCCACCAGCGACCATGCAAATCAAGATATTGTCCAAGTCGAGAATGATGGCTCCATCCCCAACACGAACAGAGCTCAGAATCTCGCGCTGGACAAAGGCACAGGCGAGGTCTTTGATGAGGATACAGGACAAGTAGTGACAGTTGTCACAACTACCACAACAACAACGACAACGACCACAACATCGGGAGGAGGCAGACAACAGCAGCAAGATGTTCACAGAGATGTGCAAACCACGCAACATGAGCAGCCGCACGGACAACCCGTTACGACTACCACCGGACCCCCACCTGGATCTACTGCGCAGCACATGCCTCAGCCGTCGAGGGACAGCGCATACGCCTCTGGAGGGTCTGGTCTCACAGCAGGCTCGGGCCTCACAGCTCCCGATATTCCCCCGAAAAGTGCACGCAGGTCGGGCGAGTACGATAGCGCCCACTACCCGGCTGGGACGAACACGACAGACATGCCCACATCTCCTTCGAGACAGAACTTCAGCTACCCGAGTCGCAACCCGCCAAATCCACCTGCTGCCACAGAAACGGGCTATTCACCTCAGCAGGAGACCCATGCAAAGAAGACGGGACGATTCGCCGACCTCAAGGCCGCTGCTATCGGTCTACATGTGAGTATTCGTCTAGATCCTCGTTGTTGGATAGTGTACTAATGCATCTGCAGGGTGTTGGCGAAACTCTCCGGGGCACCCTCAACTCCACCGTCGATGACCGTTTCCCCCGCCAGAACGCAAACAAGGCGGCTGCGGCCCAAACGAAGAATGCCACCGTATTGGAAAAAGGCAGAAACGAGATGCAGCATATCCCGCACAGGAATCAGCAACCTGTAAGCCCAATACCAGGAAATGGTGGCGGCTACACACATCAGCAAGGACTTGGTCAGGGGTACACGCACCAGCCAGGACCTAACGAGAGCTACAATCACCAGCCCGCGCTTGGCGAGAACTACACAGATCCACCAGGAGTTGGCGGAGGATACCAACATCAACCAACGACCGACACACATCGCGGCTCTCTTCCGCCAGACCCAAACACAAATCTCAAAGGCAGCGCCGCAGACGGATCCCACAGCGCCGTCTTCGGCTTGACTCCTGACGGCCACAGACACCTCGATACAACACCCTCGCCTACACCGCCGCAGCAGTACGCCGATGGGACAAATGACTTCTCCAGCGTGTCGAATTTGACGAGCAGCTCAGGCGTGCCGCAAGCCGGCTACGCCCCGCCACCCGGCGCACCAGTGAGAGCCGACAGCGGCACCGCGCCCGAATCAGTATCAGGCAACGTGGAACGGATACCGACTGTAAGGCATGCTGCGCCTGGCACGAACCAGGCCGCTGCGACTGGTGAGGAAGTTGTCAGCCCCGTGAGTCCCGAGGGTGGGATCAAGAAGCAGGGCACTTTAAGCAAGTTGTTCAAACGGAAGCCCGTCGGTGGGCCTGGACCTGCGACTGAGAGGACAACGATGGATGGGGACAGGAAGAAATACTACTAAGACCTGAATTCCAAAATACATAGTCCATAGCGACGCCAGATACTGTAATTATAACGTTTGGACATTGTACGATCAGGAGCAAAACGACTGATGAGTTCACGGAGACACCAGTGATGAGTACCGTGAATCTCAAAATGCAACTTCTTCCTCCCCCGGTGACCCATATAACCCCGTCGACAGAGCGGTACTTGACATTTCTCATGCCCCACGCGTCCAACCACCCAGCCTTTTCGCACCTTTAAAGACGTTCCATACCGGCAGCCAGCCAGCAGGACAGACACTCTCCTCATCACCAACACAGCCACCACCGCCGCACCCGCAGACAGACCAGCACGGTCCCGCTCGCTCCCTCCCCACACTCACTCTCACCATCGCATCCGAACTCAAAGCACGAACTACAACACTGCAAACAGATCAGATCGCTGCCCTACCCCAAGCAAGCAAGCAAGCAAGCACGACCAGAGTAGCACCGCAGCCCGTGCCCACCCCCAAGGCGCGGCAAACCAAGATCAAGACAGGATAGATAGTCTTCGACCCGACCCAACCTGACCAGACGCATCATATGATATGACAGCGACACACCGGCATTGGCCGATAAGGAAAGAGAGGGAGGACGTCGCGAGTCGGCGGTATAACCTACTTACCTAAGTACCTGCTACCTGCCTGCCTGCCTGCCTGCCACGTCTGAGGCAAGTAAGACGCGATAGTCGTACCTGCCCCCCCACGAAGACGTAATGTACGGCGTGAGGTCCACGACAGAGAACGCAACTCGTGGTCGCGACCGTGCGTGCTAGCCTCCTATGTTGCTGTAGCAATTTGAGGAAGGGGGGAAGGAAGGCGGGAAGGGCACCGACAAATAGTTGTACATCAAATTCTATACAGAAATAGAAGGTAAAGTTCGTCATCTCAACCCTGCACAGTGTTGCTGCACATGCCATTCATGTACTGCACTCGTGTGACAGCTCAGATCAGGTTGGTAGTTGGTGGTAGCGGGAGTACCCCCGCAAGCAGCTCCAACCCAGCCGGATACAGCCCAGGAAGGCCATATGGGAAGACATCATCCTCATCCAAGTCATCCAAGTCATCCAAGTCATCACCTTCAAGATCGGTGTCCATCTCCCAGTCGTCCATTATATCATCGTCATTGAGAGCAGAGTCGATATCACTCTCGTCATTGTATTCCATTATCCAGCTCTCATCACCAGCATATTCGGGGTTCTCCAGTAGTTCTGGTACAGCCCCCTTCCACGTTTTCTTCTTTAGGTCGAAGTCCCCAGACTTGATAGCGACGTGCTCGAGCGGGCACGGGCCGCCTTTGAGCAGGAAAGCGTATATCCTCATGCGTAGGGAGTTCTCTTCGGTCATCATGGGATTGACGTGCCAATGCTGCATGCCTCCGTTTGTCAGGCGGGCGTTGATGTTCAAGGATTTTAGATTCTTCAGGTGACGCTGCATCCATTTGAGCATGTTGACCCAGCAGGCACGTGGGATCTCCATGCCTCGAATCACCGAGAAGTCTTCAGGCACCAGCATCATGTTCGCTAGGGAGATGAATTCTAGCGTCTCGCAACATGGCTTGAGTACGTTTTTAAACTCCTTGGCAGAAATGGTGATGCCATAAAGATCGAGAGAGCGTAGTTTGGGGCTCCAGATGAGTTGTGCCGGGACTGATAGAGGGTTGTGCTCGCCTGGTCTGGACTGGAACATCGAATTGCACGTCGTGCCTATGTCGTCATCCACAAGGTCCGGTCCGTAGAGGCGAATGTCATCACACCATCTATCGGAAAGCGTTAGCCCTTCTAGGTTCTCCGCCGCTCGGAGGAGGGTTTGTAGGTTTGCCATGGCCCGTGTGTCAGGGAAGTAACCGATTCCCTCTGTGTAGAGGCTCAGTGACTTGAGGCCAGCCATATTCCGCTGAAACAGCGGTCGAAACTTCGTAAATGTGCCTTGCTGCAAAAAGTTCTGCCAGCTCAGGCCGTAGAGCTCGAGTTGTTGAAGAGGTTGAGAAAGCTTGCTAGCGGCTATCATGACGGCGTGAGTATATGTAGCTCGAGGCAAGTGGCTCACACCCAACGCCCCACGCTCAAGTCTGGTATGCGGGTGAAGCCCACAGGTCTCATGTGCAAGTTGTGCATAGAAGGATGGCAGCATTTCGCGCGTAAACCCCTGATTGAGGTGCTTGCAGGAGTCCTCAACCACAATGTGTCTTAAATTGACCAGTGCGGTGAACGCTCGCTCGAGATAGTTCAGCTGTACCATGTTGTCCATGGGCACCTCGGCCCGTATCTTCTGCGAATTGATGACATGGGCATGTTCGATGGCGCTCTTTTTCTCATCTGTGGAGATCTCACTGCTCCATACAGTTTCCAGGCGCCGGATGAATCTGTCTGTCAGGGCCAGATAGCCCGTATCATACTCTAAGTGCTGGACGTGACATCGAAGGCTTTCGGACTCGGCAATGCTCAGTAGCCGTTCGAAACTGCGAATGTGAGGATACAGGGTGAACCTCGCATAGAGGCGTGGCGTCGTCAGTTTTTTTAGGAATTGCGAGCTCTGGCGCAGTGCCTTGAGTTCGGCAGCTTGAACTCTGACAAGGATATTCTCCAAAAGCTCTACAGGCAAAGACTGAAATCGCGCATCGTCGTTGACTGGTCGCGACATGGTTCAGTCTCCGCGCTTTGCGAACGAGACCGGAACCCGTTGAGCTTAACAGCAAGATTTCGACAGGTCCAAGAAGAGTTCCTTTGATGATAACTTGGGCATACCGGGATCGGGCAATATAAGTACTAAGTCGACGAGAGGGAAGTTGTGATCTGATTAGGGCAATAACGAGAGCAGCAGGAGCGACCGGCTTCGCGACACGGTGCCTGACGTCGAAGGCGCTTACCCCTCCCCGGGGTGAGGCTCGACGCGCTACCACGTGACCAGCTCGATAGCATGGATATCCTTCTTGCAATCGGAACGGTGGACCAGCGATAGGAAATCTTGATACCGAGACGTATGTAATACGGATCTAAAACCTTGCGATACAGAACGAGCAGATATCTATTCTGAGTTTTCCGGGTTCTGCTCGACTTCCTGATCTTCATCGTTTTCATCAGGAGCAGCCATTTTTCCAGGTGCCATATGCACCCAGACCTCCTCCTCACCCATCTTCCTCAGCCTCTCCCAATACTTCTCTCTGGCATGCGGCTGCAACCTCTTTCTTCCTTCGTGCTTGACCTTCAACCGAACAGCCGTCCACTTTGGGTCCGGTTTATGCTCGGTCGGCATCTCCTTCACCAAATCCAAATCCAAGAACTTCTTCTCTGGCAGACTTCTCCGAAAGGCTTGATGGCCATCCTCTTCCCCTTCGAAATGCAATGTACGATCCAGAAAATCGAGCGACGCGTCGATGTTGACATCGATAGCTCGGACAGGGTCCACCGTCATCTTCATCACTGCACCCGCGATCCGAGGGTAAAGTATGCAGAAGTCAGACTGTGAGATATGTACCGTGCCTCGAACAGTCAGAAGCCACGCAGGGTGGCCGGCGTCTCTCGCTTCTTCACACACCTTTTTGGCGATATCGAAGTTCGCATCCCAGTACATGAATGCTTCGCTGTTGATCCCTAGGAGCGGCACATTAATATGTTGCTCGGAAGTGGTTTCCCGCACAGGCTGGCCCCAGATATCGTACACTATGCCCTGCGTGATATAATGATATTTTGTCGACGATCGAAGCATTTCGACGGTAGTTACTGAGCCGAATGAATGACCGATAATGGTCACGTTGTCACAATGCAGCCTGCTCTTCCAAGCCGAAAATTCAACACCATCAAGGCCGAGGGAGGATGCGTGGGGCATGAGAAATGTCAAGTACCGCTCTGTCGACGGGGTTATATGGGTCACCGGGGGAGGAAGAAGTTGCATTTTGAGATTCACGGTACTCATCACTGGTGT
>Ga0181470_100409_pt1 | contig 11187 bp, 8 predicted proteins | sample InSIn5SAF170_FD_119082 | JGI IMG/M metagenome (GOLD analysis project Ga0181470, IMG submission 119082) | Clean room microbial communities from NASA Spacecraft Assembly Facility at Jet Propulsion Laboratory, Pasadena, California, USA -... ...
CCTCTTTGATTTGTCCGGGTAGGGGAATGATCGGAGCTGATGGTCGACGTGCGAGAGATAATCGACGGGCTTCCAACTCAGCTTGCGCAAGCTCTCTAGTTCTACCAGCCTGCCGTGGATTACTCAATGTGTTGTTTCTGATGGAATCAGCCATAGCATCAAGTTGTTCGAGCGAATCGTAATGGAAATTGTCGCTTCTGCGTGGTTCTTCTGAAGCTTGCCTCTTCTTTCGACGAGTGTTTCCACTGACACTATTCTTTCTTGACAGGGTTGGCATGTTTTCGTCTCTCTGGCGGCTTGGCGATCTTTCGCGATTTCGACGTCGATCAGGTGAAGGGTCTCGCCTCGCACTGGTACCTCTCTCTGGTCGTCTGCTCGTACTTCTCTGAAGCCTGGAACGATTCTGATTCACGAATCGGAGTGCTGCCTCAACGCTCAATCGACCAGCGCGGTCTTCTTCCGAAGGAACCATCGGTAGGGGTGAAGATGGAGAACGAGCAACTGACCCTCCCTTACGTGATGTACTCCTACCTCGCCTTCCAGCCTGCTCTGGAGGCGGGCTGGTAGTTCTGCTTGTACCTTTGGTCGATGTCCTGCGCTTCATGTCACCCCGAATTGATCGAGATCTATGTCGTCGGCGACCTGCTTCGACAGTTGAGCCTGGTTCTTTGCGACCATGTCTACTTGAGAGGTGATTCACCTCGTTTGCCGATGCACTGGCAGAGTTATAGCGCGAATCAAAGCTCTCCACACTGGCAGTGAATCCTCGAAGGTCCTCAGGAGACATTGGCACTGGAGACGATGGCGATCGTTTTGATGCAGGGATATCTTGGCTATCGCTCGCATCTTGTGAGTATTTGTGATTGCGATGTTTACTCTTTTTGCGTTCAGGTTTGCCTTCCTTAGCAGCACGGCTCGAATTGCGAGAGCGCGTCCGGTCATGGTACTGTGCTTGTTCGAGACTGCTGATATACTGTTCAATACTTTTACCCCCAATGCTGGGGCTCTTGACACGATAGCTCTCGGACCCCGGATGAGGACTCATTGTAAAGTTTGTTGTCTGTGACTCCGTCGTACCTGGTCTATCGAGTGGATCCGGAGTATCAAAACGGCTTTCGACCTCTGTGACCTGTAATACTTGTAAGGACAAACCATCTGGCTTCTTCCCCCTCGATCCCATCCGGCCATGGGCAGGCTCTTCCTTTACCTCATTGAGTGAATTATGCCAGGTAGAAACTATGGTGGGCCTTAGCGCGGTTTGCGGTGTTTGGTATGGGTCATACCGTTGAACTGGCGTGGCGTTCGGGTCATATTTCACTGAAGGCAGCAACGTCAATACTGGTGCAGACCTATCTTTCCGGGAGTCTTGGTCGTTGACTTTCGTGGCTGCGATCTTTTCCTTCTCCTTGTCGGAACCCGAATCAGCAGGCGTTGGGGGAGCTTTTGCTAGATTTCGTACGGGGAAGACTGGTGTCTCCGAATCTACTGGTGTCTCGCCTATACTGGCAAGTCTTGGCCGTGCCGATTGTGGCCCTGCTGACATTGCTGCGTTTAGGCTCCGCATATTGTTTAATCTGTACGAACCTGAGCCACCAGGGGATATGGCCGACCTATCAATCGCAGATTCAGCAATCGGTGTGATGTTAGTGGTGTTGGTGGGCGTCATGTCCTCGGTCTTCAGTCCTGGGAATTTGAATTCATTTCTTTTTGGTCCGAAGGAGGTAATCAACTTCAGTCCTCCAGTTTGAGGGGTTATCCGTGTCCCTTTCGCTGCCGCAGTTCGGAAAGGTGTTGGTGGAGCGGGCATAGCCACAGGCGTCTGGGCGTCACTATAACCTAATCCCTTGATACGTGCGAGATGTGGATGCGGCGGCATGGATGGAATAGCTTGTATTTGTATTTGCTGTGGTGCAGGATATGACGGTTGCAACATTGATCCTATAGGGCTGGCGACTTTACTCATTAATTGTGCGGTTGGTGAAACCCATGGATCTGCTGGCTCAACTCCCGTACAGGAGAAACATCTGATAGCCAGGTGTTGTTGAGAGTTCTCGACCACGTGTTCGCCCCACTTTCTGACCAGGTGGATTGTCGTTGCCAGTCAGACGGCAAAAGTAGGCATGTCAACAGAATAGCTTCAAGGAAACAGCTTCTCGACACGTATACTTCGATAGCATCGTTCTTGTCTCCAAGAGCTAGGAGTGCAACGACTGCCATATGAATCTCACCTTTGCTGAGCATCTTCTCAACAAATATCTGACCAAGCTGTTTGCTTTCCGGCCTGCTGTCCAGTATGCCCAGAGCTAACCGAGCCCAATCGTAGGATGCATCTGCCGGGGTTGAGCCCATGATTTCTGCTATGGCATTGGTGTCGGAGCTGAGCCATCGTGTCAGGAAAAGGGCGTTCAACGCATCTGCAGGCTGTCTCTCGAGTTCATCCACAATCAAGGCACGGATGTCATTCTCCCAACCAAAGACTACATTCAACATGTGCTGTCTGAGGTCATTCGGTGTCATGCTGTTTTCATCAAGGACTCTGGATTGTTGATAAGGAACATCACTCAGCCTTGCACGCGTGAATGGGAACAAGTCGACAGCCACTGGCTCTTCGGGACTCGCCGGGCTTAATACCACTTCCTGCCGAAGCCTCGAACCTTTCCTCATGCTGACACCTGTCCTGGCTGACATGGCAGCAGGTGACGTAGGTTGTTGCTGTGCAGCCTGAGGATATGTATAACCATATGCGCCCATTGAAAAGGTCGTTGCTGACTTCTCGGTTTTGGAAGGCGAAAGTAGTTCGTTCATGCTTTGCTGAGGCTGCTTCTTATCAGACAATCTTGAGCCAGTGGACTGGCTGTGGCCGGAAGGTGAATTCTCAGATCGAGTCCGTTGACCTTCACCGTCATACCTGGTCGGTCGTAAAGGTGAGGTTAGCTCATGCTCCTCAGATTTTAGGTTGAATTGCTTTATGTGCTCCTCTGGTGGCGTTGGAGGTATTGTCATTGGCGTATGCCGGGTGGTAGCGATCATCTGGCCTGAATCTACGTCGTATTGTTGTATAGTGAAATCAGGACCGAGAGTGAAAAGAGCTGCCGTTGGACCATGAGCGGCGATACCTTTAACGTACTCAATTGTCGGAACTGGCACATAGTTGACGTCCTTTGTTCGCACGTCCCACGCCCAAGTCTGACCTTCAGAAAACTGCAATATGCGGCCATTTTTGGACCAAGAGACCCAATTTCGGCCCTGTACAAAACCATCATCCCTTTTCAAAATACGGATGACCCTCGGTTGGCCCGATGTCGGCGGCTTTGGTACACTCCACACCCTTAGGTCACCATCAGAATTCTGAATTGCCAGCATGTCTGACTTTTGCTTTGAGGATGAGGCATGCCAAGTCAGCATAGCAATCGGCGATGGGGAGCGAGATGTGTTCAATGTGTGCAAAATAGTAAACTGTGGCTGCAGAGCGGCCAGCAATATCGAACCATTTCGATAACCAATGGCGTAAGTCTTACAGTCAGATGATGGTGCTAAAGCGGTTATAGGATCGAAGATGGTTCGAGCTGAGATGTGCTCACTGGAAGAGGGTTCGAAAAGGATAACGTCACCCTTCTCGTTTCCTGTGACAAGTTAGCTTTGATGGCTGGTTGATTGTACAAAAGCATTACCGAAAGCGATGTTTCCATTGCGCATCCATGCTGCCACGAGCAGCGGCTCGTAGGACGCAAACCTCGAGATCTGTTCACCAGTGAATAGGTCCCATATAATGGCTGTCTTTCCCACATCATATGTTACAACCAAACGGCCCGCTCCTCTTTCACTAACATTATCCACCGATATCAAGCGCAAATCATCAGTGTGGCTTTGAAACCTTCGCTCAAGCTCGAGGGTATCGTGCTGAAGAACGATGACGGCTGAGCCCTGCGCGAAAAGAAAATGGGAGGCAGTCGCCGCGCAAGGTTCGAACGGACCGTCCATAGCGATGTCCTTGCCCTTCGGTAGGATCAAGAGAGGAGCTTCTAATCTATTCGAGACCGACTTCTGCCTCGACAAAGCGCCCGATGCCATTGAACCTCACGTATGCGCCACTGCAGGGCGACTAGCCAGCTGTCAGCTCAATGTTCATTTACCTCTATGAAAGTGGCACGATCACAGAACGGTCTCACAAACTCCCTCGTGTGTGACCGGGGACTGTTCTTATCCGTGGGGAGTCTTACCAAGCTAGAGACTCGTTCGCATGCAATGATGATATGTCTGCACGAGGCTGAGAAGGAAAAAAGGGTCTCCCAGATCCAGGGACTCGGTGCAGGAGTGTCGAATTCCTGATATGTTGGTTTCGCGGCTAGCTGCAGGACATAACGAAATGTTTCAGCGCTTAACAAGACCCTTCTCTTCCCCGATATTCCTTTGAAAACCTCGATGTGACACAACTTCTACACAGAACCAGGTGCCGAGACTTGAGGTTTTGTAGGAAATAGGGGGACTCTGCTGCTGATGTGGACCTAGATGGTGTGAGCTCCAGTAAGGATATTAGGATATCTCGCAATTGCGGTAGATATGATGACGGGATTACACGGCGGCGCGTAGGGAGGCTATGTCAGGCGAATACAGCTGGTCAAAGGCAAAGGAACAAACGCGATCGAATACCGAGAGAGAGAGATGGGTTGCTGCTGAAGGGAGTGGAAAGCATTCATCTCACGAAGTACCAACAATGATGTGCATTGCCAGCAACAGAGCTTGACTGGCCATAGGCGCTTGATTGCGTCCCCGCAATGGCCAGAATCGACACCAGGGTCGACTCGGAATGGCTGGTCAATGTTGAGCGCTTCTCGCAAGGAATTGTACATCTGGCGTGGACTCTGTGAGCGCAGTTTGGCGGAAGAGAGAAGGACGGTCAGGCACGAAGCAGTCTGGCGAAGTCTAGTGAATGAGTATCAATGTTGTGATAGGTCGGATTTATGAGCGCTAATGCAGTTTTATCACATCCTCCAACCAGTCATCGGCATGGTAGACGGTTAATTCTTACCTAACCCCTGCCGGTCGCTAGGGCTTGCAGCTTCTTTATCCCAAGCTAACACCAAGCAGCCTTAGCTTCCCTCCTTGGCGGCGATCAGAGGCGCCACTAACAACAACGTGGGCGGTTAACAACTTGACCACATTGGCAGCCCCTCAGTGCAAGAAATGCCTTAATGGAAGTGCTCAATCTCTTAGCAAAGATGATTACTTCAAGATCTGATCATCACTGTGCTCAAATGCGCTCATCAACCACTATCGCACGCCTCACCTGCTCATCACTCACACCGTTGGACCTTCACAGACCTAAGTGGGAATGCAGACTTGGTGATCGCAAAAATCATGCTGGAGAATTAACGATGCAGACACAGGCGTCCTTGTGAGTGGCTTGCATGTATTACAAATCTCACAACGGAGTGCTTTGTTGGTGATGTCTCTTGTGACTTGTCCCGGGAACATTTTCTCGACTTTGCGACGGTGTTTCTCTTCCAGGTTAAGAATTCTTTTGAACATGAGTCTGAAGAAGGATTACACTACAGGTGTACCAGTACAAACATGGTGAGTTAAGCTGCAAGGAACCGTTTGTGGTGGCACGGGTATATCCATCCTCCCATGCTTTCATATCCACAGTGGCTCGATGCAATGTTGTGCGTCAGTGTCCGTTGCTCGTCGCACGATCTTTGAGCTTCTCTGTTTCTAGTATATGCGGCACAGCTTTCAAGCCCAAGATCTTGTCCTTTACTTGAACAAATCTTCCTCCAACGTCATAGCGCACGGGGAATTGAAGACCGTGTTCCGTTTTAATCGGACAAACCAGGGTCAGCATATGGCGGTCAACTTGGATTCAATAACCAAACCAGTCCGGATCATTATTTTCTCTCATCGTTGCTGTTGCACCTTGATAAATCCTGGAAGTTTGAGTCGACCCCGAAGCCGCGTTTGAGTGAGAACCGATCCAAAACAGGGAAATCTTTCTGTGTATCTTCCAGAGGACTACTTGTTCATGCTGGTGGATTGTCACCAAAACATGCACTGTAGACGAATACTGATTTTGACTTTGCAACGCTCTTTGTTACAGGGAACTTGCCAGCTCATGTTGTATACGACGAACAGCCGAATCGACGTTACGAGGTCTCACTTATACTGAATCGAGTACGACCGAAGATCTCCTACCAGTGAAACAATGTCATTCCCTCACAGCTGACCAAGTCCTTCTCTTCTTCACATCCTCTGATGATTGTTGTACTTCAGCGATGAGAGGACATTCTTTGCCCAATGACGATCGCTTAGCGCCTCATGATATTGAGGCTGCCGTCCAGCTTCAACAGTCTCAAGCTGCGTGAATTCATGTTGTTATCGCGCTCGGTTCCTGCATGATGCACTATTACATCCAACAATCGTCTCCGTCACACCAGACGATGAGCTTGAACAACTTGAACCTCATGAACTTCGTGCAACCATATAGCGACCAGAGTATTGCATTCTTGTGATTAGCTAATCCATCACAGAAATTCCCAAACAAAATGTGATACCAAACTTTCAACATGGTATTTATCACTTACGACCGAGCGACAAAGAACCGAGGAACACAGGTCCAGAACAACTACCTTGCCTACTGCTACACCAATACCAACACAGCAAATGCTACCCTCTCTATCGTTATAACTAACCAGCCATACTCCGCTAGCTATCAAGCTCTCGTCACTAATATAGTCCGTTCACAAAATCGACCCCTGATCAGAACGGCGTACTACCACCGCGTGGAACAAGAGTACTACCTTCATCGTCCACACTCACGCTACTGCCAGCGTTCTTCCTTCAATCGATATGAGACGAGAGAAGGTTCTTTGCCACATTCCTCATCCCTCCGGAATTGTTCCCATGGCAAAGTGATTACCACAACACCGAAACTTGACACAAAACTCCGCTTCAAAGCATCAGGATCGATGTTCAGCTCACACATGAATAGATACGTAAATAGATCCACCACCATTCAATCGCAGGACACTAGTTGAGAAGTCGATGATGCACCACCTAGACACGATACATCTAGAAAACTGCATGAATACAATCCGATCAAGTACAATTCCATTCAATGGCCCCAGCCTTGATCTCAGACTACTCTTCTATGTACATAACTGTCCAGCTAGCAAAGCACATAAGTATCCGCTGATGATGGTGGTGGCAGTAGGTAAGTAAGTAGGTATCAGTGTGATGGCTCCTAAGCATCCTCTACGTTCTTGAATCATGAGACATGAAACTGTCGCCGGTACAGATTGCTCTCATGAATGTATATACATACGTAGGTAACACCCATCTTTCTCTCGTATGTACGGACGTGGTAGAACCGACACAGCCGGCGAAACCACAGCGTTTATTCACCACACCTATGAGGTCCATAAAAAGCCAACTTGGAATTTACCATGGTATAGGTACACATCGTGTATCATCATATCATCATCCCTATAGTTGAAAAAATCGCTACAAATCAAACATGCTTCCGTACTAAGACTCTTCGAATGACTTGTCACAAGCAGGCACAATTCAAACGATTAGGCAAAGAAGACTTCTTGAAAACACATACTATGTAGTGTAAGCATACAGCAGGAATCCCATCCATCAGAAAGCAACCCTCCCACCCTGTCCGTGTCCACCAAGGCTGCTCTAACTCACAGCTTCAATACTCCTCTCGTAATTTGCACCGTCGCTACGACATACATGCAAAAGTACTAGCTTCTCTTGACCTCGTAACTGTTTCGCGACCACTAGTGTTCCCGTAGCCGTGACCACCGAACTCATGACACTCTGTGCACGTCCGCCAACGCCAAACAACGGAACTCCATGTTCAGCAGTATGTATCTGTCCTATCCCAGCCTAGATACGTATACTTCAAACCAGCCTCGCCGTATTCCTGCCGCATCTACGTACATAACTTACGCGCGAATCTTACCGCTAAGCCTCGTTCTCAATGACTCATGCAGTATGTGTTTTCCAGCCTTCTAAGCATGCGTACATGTTAGTACCAGCGACGAAATTTTCCGCGATTTCTGCGCGTTCAGCAGTGTCAGCCTGATCCGAGCTGATGCACAGCGACTTTGACACGTAAGCGCTACGACGAATCGTAGACTTCGCTAGGGAATCTTGATGCTCAACTTGATACGAACACGTAGATTGCGGCTGAACTCCTGTGATTGGATAGATGTAAGGCGCAAGGCAAGGGGGTCGAAGGCATATTGACTTGGCACGGTGCTGATGATCGATATATTGAGGTGATCCTACCACTTGATTACAGTATTCTTCCAGACTTGTAGTGGTGCTATCCTTCCAACTCTAATTGTGTAGCCTCAGCCGGAGCATAAGATCATCATGTCCAAACTATATCGTACTTTCTGTGATGTCGTTTCAGTCGAATTAAGTTCTTTGAGGCGCAGCGGAATCAATTGTAGAGTCACTTGTCCATGGACGCCAGAACACCAGAAAGAGGCAGCAAATCGACTCAGGTTAGCAGCCATGATCCACGCAATTGCTGCAATGAAAAGCTTCTGGCTCACAAAAGGCCCGACGAAAGCAAAGCCTAACATCGAAGAGGCATTGTCGGATCCAGAATTCATTGCTTGGTCAGGGTAAGTCAGAATGTTCCACAATCAAGCACCAGTCATCCATACTGACCGTTGGGTATGGAAACAGATCTGAAGGCTACTACAACGACAACCGTCAAGTCAGTAACGTCTCTGATCGGACGTCTTTGATCAAAACCCATCAATCTCTGGCACTGATCAAGATGGTGACCATTGGACATTCGGAATGCTTGAAGGTGATGGCGTGGACACATGTTACGGGAGCTTCCATGTTTACCTACCCAATACTCGGTACAATCCTGAAGATGTCCTGCTAGACGACACATTCTGGATCCGACGTGCCCTTGCCGAGAAAGACAACACTATACCCGTTCCTATCGGAACCAGGGGCGTGCATTACGACCAGAAAATTCATATGAAATCCTGGGAGAGTACAAAAAGGCGATACCGAAACCCGCGCCAAGTCCTTGGAGCAAGATGCCGCATTGAAACATGCCAAAACTCCCAAGGGCATCACAATCTGTTCGTTCAAGTACTCAATGTCGGAAGTATTGGAATTGGAGATGTCAAGTATAAGTGTCCATAGTTTCAACGAGAGGGCTAAAGGCGAGTTGGACAAGTTGGAAACTCACGACTACACCTACTAGAACCACGACTGCACCTACTACCACCACCACGACTACGACTACAACAACGACATTAGCCCCAGTGTAAGCAGCTCAACTTTTACTATCATTGTTACTCTTTCTCGCAATCTTTGCTGACCAACATTATTTGCACAGTGCTCCGAGTCCAGTCAAATGCTCAAACGCTCAGTGTAGCACAGGGGGCTACGATCCTGCATGTGCTGCTGGCTGTCTCTGCGTACCAGACTATGAAACCAGACAGGGTTACTGTACTGATGGCCAAGGGACTGATATGACTTGTAGCAAGGATTCTAACTGTCTTCCGGGCGAATACTGTTTGGATGGCTGCGGTTCAGGACTCTGCATGAACGTCGTGGATTGCGAGAATCAAGCGAGTCCGGCGCGAATGTTTGCATGATCGCCCAAGCGAATTAGCTAAAGCCGTAGGGCAAGATGACAGGACTTTTTCTCTGTTGATGGCCGCGAAATTCTACAGAGATGCAGACCCGCTGTGCCGAGATGTATTTGTCCAAATATCGATTGAATGGTAAAAAGCCGAGGGAGCTACGTACCTCTGCCCTCCGAACACAGTGACGAGTACCTAACGGCGCGAATTGGATGATTCGGATTCGGTAAACAGTCTGATGCGGGGGAAGTTTAGGTAAGCGTATCGATAAAACTACCTAGGTACCTACCTAGGTACCTACCTAAGGTACCTAAGCTAGGGTCTAAGTAGCTTGCAGTTCAGAGCTCCCAGATGTGGGGCCAAGACAGCTCCAGCTCCAGCTCCAGCTCAGCCCTAGCCTTACTGTAGTACCTACCTTACAAGCAGTGCGTGAAAGTGACAACAATTCAAAACTGCGCATCGTGCAATCATCATCCGTAGGTACTCAGCATCACCATCCAGCAGCATGTGGCTAGAGCTGGGACCTTCTCTTACCAACAAGAGTCAATCCATGGTGTCGTATCCCAGGCCGAGTCTACGTTCATTGGATCGATAAATGAACGAGACTAATACTGTACTGTACATTCCTTATGCGCAGCTAGATTGAGCAGGGATGAGAATTTGCATGCACGGCGCAATTTTGAACCATCTTCACTTTTTACGCACTGCTTGTAGGAGCTCTAGGGCTCGTCGCTGGATGATACTGGGGGTAGTCAGAGCCAGAGGGGTATGAATCTTGGATGAACACTATTATGAGCTCTATCTTATGACAGCTCTCGACCTCTAAGACACACCTCCAGACCGGAAACGTTGCTACATACTGTAGCACTGGATCGAAATCCTAAATAAAGCTTGCTTTACCACTATACAATACAGGTCTAGCTAGTCTTACGATATGTCCGGCAGTCGAGAAAGAGCTTTATACCCGAACCCACACGGTGGGTACCGACCTACCTACATACGTATATACTTTAGGTACATACGGTAACATCCGCTTCTACTGTAGATACGAACGGCATGCCTCCAACTCAATATAAATGCAGTGCCTGCTTGGCAACCTGACCACTGCAGTTAGTACCATACCATATACAGTACGTACCTACATATGCACTTCTTTGCTTCCTGCGTCGTAAGAGAACACACGGGCAAGCCCAAAGGTATTCGTAGTGTGAACTGACGAGATTACATTGCTGCGGAACTGTGATTACTGTAGCTTGAGAATTGGGTACTTCGACATATTTCGTGGCCAAGAGATATTACTGTACGTGGTTTTTTCGATGACCATATTGTATCTTTTCCGTCTTATTGCTAATGGGCAATTTGTGAAACCCAAGCGACGGAGAAGTTGACCTCGTCCACAATTTGCTCGTCGATATACATTCGTATTTATCTAAGGTTGGATGATCTAGTCCCACGTAAGATAGTCGATACACAAGAGTCTGTGCAAATAAAGCTGTATGTAGGTAATTACTAGTGTAATCGACGAAGCTCAGATACGTTAAGGACAAAGACCCAGAAAATT
>Ga0181470_100411_pt1 | contig 11171 bp, 14 predicted proteins | sample InSIn5SAF170_FD_119082 | JGI IMG/M metagenome (GOLD analysis project Ga0181470, IMG submission 119082) | Clean room microbial communities from NASA Spacecraft Assembly Facility at Jet Propulsion Laboratory, Pasadena, California, USA -... ...
GAACCAACTTTGCTAGTCTATGCGCAATTTAATCTACCCATGTGTCATGGTCTATGTCTTCCATGCAATTCCCATGCAATGTTTAAGCTCTCCAACTCATGCGTTGCTAGGATACAGAACCTCGTTCAGTGTGCCAAATTCCTCTTTCAATGTTCGTGGCGAAGTGAACCTCATAACCATGTTGACACTACCAGCCTTATCACTCGTGCCACTGCCTCGAGCACCTCCAAATGACTGCTGGCCGATCACAGCACCAGTGGTCTTGCAGTTGGTATAGAAGTTCCCGGCTGAGTACCTCAATTTGTTCTCCGCTGTTCTGATCGCAACAGGGTCATTGGCAAAAATGGCTCCGGTCAGCGCGAAGTTACCACCCTGTTTATCAATGGTGGTGAGTAAAGAATCAAAGTCAGCGTCATCGTAGACGTGCGCCACGAGTACTGGTCCAAACAACTCTCGGTCGAACATCCAATGATCAAGGGATTGTGATTCATATAAGGTTGGTTCGATGTAAAAGCCTTTGCTTCCATCGTAGTTGCCGCCGGCCACGCGGTTAAGTCGGCTATCTGCGTTGGCTTCATCGATTGCCTTCGTGATCTTGTCAAATGCAGCTTGATTAATGACGGGGCCGATGAAGTTCGTGAAGTTTTCGGGAGGACCCATTTTCAATTTGGCCATTTCGGCTTTGATCTCTGAGAAAAACTGTTCGGATTGACTTTTAGGAATGTAAATCCGCGAGCAAGCTGAGCACTTTTGCCCAGAGTACTCGAAGGACGCTCGAACAGTGTGCTTGACAGCATTGCTGATGTCTGCTGATGAGTGAATGAGGTGGAAATTCTTGCCTGATGTCTCGGCAACCATCTTGGGAAAGTCACGGTATTTCTTACTCTTCACCCCATCAGCAGCCTTGGCATACAATGATCGAAAGACATCTGACGAGCCCACAAAGGCCAGTGCAGAGAAATCGCGATGGTCGAGAACAGCCTCAGTGACCATCTCGGCATCGCCATTGACAAATTGAATAACGTTTGGTGGAAGTCCAGCTTCGAGCAGAATTTTGTGCAAGAGGTAGCTGGGGTAGATATTGGCGGGCGATGGCTTCCACACCACCACATTGCCCATTATTGCCGGCGCCGAGATCAAGTTTCCACCAATGGCAGTGAAGTTGAAGGGCGAGATAGCATATACGAAACCCTCGAGAGGCCGCCAATCGGTACGTCTGTAACACATTAGTTCAAGGTAGATGAATACCTTCAAAGGGGTAGACTTACCCAGCTTGTCCGGGACTGTGTATCGTCGGCTGCTTCTCGTAGATTTCCTGAGCGTATGCTACATTGAAACGGTAGAAATCAGCAAGCTCAGCGGCTGCGTCAATTTCCGCCTGCCATGCATTCTTGCCCTGGCCGATCATGGTCGCGGCCATTATCTCATATCTGTACTTCCCAGATACGAGTTCGGCTGCTCGCAAGAAGATCGCTGCTCGATCTATGAAAGGCATGTCTTGCCATTCCTGCTTTGCCTCAAGTGCCAATTCAATTGCAGCCGTGACTTCCTCCTTCGTAGCAGGCGAGTACTCGGCAAATGTGTTGGCGATTTCATATGGGATGATGGTCTTTGAGTGTGCTTGAGTGGAGGTTCCAGTATGTTCGCGGCCGTTGATGACCTTTGGCACCGATACCGGTAATTGGGTTCTTAACTTGTCAAGAGCCTGTACCAGCTTTTCTCTTTCCGGTGACTGCTGTGCATAATGAAGGTTTTTCTCATTATATGGTCCTGGGAGCTTGTATGCTCCTGCAGTTGCTAGCAATCTCCTGGATGAGTAGGGCGGGATGGTCTTGCTAATTGAGAGGGCAGCTCTAACAGCGGGTCTTACATAGGTGATTTTCATGGCTACCTACCTGTGTGAAGTGATATTGATCCAAGACGCTGCCTGGCCAGTGATTGCCAGACAGGAAGTCCTGGAATATGAATGGGCCGGCAAAAGAACTCTAGCTTCGAGTCAGTTCCGCATTTCAAAATGGGATCTGGTGTTTGCCGTCAACGACAGGGCGTGGGACTTAAACATAATGCCGAGCATCGAACGGGTAACCAGCCGTAGTGTGAAAACGATCTGACCAATCACAATTGCTCATGGTCGACTCCGTAGGTGGGTTCCACCGGTCGATACCTAAGCATGAACAAGCCAAGCCAGCCTTTAGATCTTTAGATAGGCTCTAATTCCCTTTAGCAGCCATGGCGGACAGCAGAGATCACGTTGTCGCGATCTTAGGATGTGGTTTGTGATTTCCCTGGCCATGAATTTCCCTGAGCACTGATTTTCTACTTCCAGGGTTTATGGGCACGGCTCTACTAAACGGCATCGTCACCTCAAAAGGTGTGAGAGAAGGTCCGGTGAAGAAGTATCTAGCCTGTGTGCGCAGAGAGGAGGTTGCAGGCAAGCTTCGAGATCAATTTGCACAACAAAAAGACCTTGTGGAGGTCTTTTGCAATGATAATCTGCGTGCAATCGGAGGAGCCACCATCGTCGTGCTTGGAATCCGGCCAAGCGAAGTCAACGTTGTGCTTGGCGACTCTGCGGTTGCGGACGCACTTCGGGGCCGTATCATCGTCAGCATGATAGCTGGCGTCTCTTGCAGTAAGATAGAAGAAGTTTTGGTGGCAGGTAGTAAAGAACGCCACAACTATCGCGTCTCGAGGGTGATTCCAAGTATTGGGGCGCAAATCGGCCAATCTGTTTCATTCATAGCTTCGGCAAAGCAAGACGACGCTGCAACGTCGCTTGTTAGCTGGATATTTGGCAAAGTGGGATCTGTTCATCCGGTGGCGGAATCATTACTGGATGTCTACGTCGCCGTCAGCGCAACATGTCACGCACTGGCAGTGACTGCAGTGGACGCTCTCACTGATGGCAGCGTATCGCGAGGCGTGCCGCGTGCAGAAGCACTTCAGATTGCCGCCAGATGCTTACACAGCGCGACAAGCTTGTTACTGGAGGAGATGACATTGGAAGAACTTAAGGATTCGATGTCTGTGCCGAAAGGCATTACCACCGAAGCTTGGATCTCACTGGATGCAGGCCATGTTCGTCCTGCAATTTCACAGTCTGTTCGGCATGCAGTAGACTATGCCGCACGCATGGCTTGACTTGATTGATATCATCATTCGCGGCTCAGTAGCGATGCTGGACACAGTACACCTGGTGCAGCCTCTTGGGAAATGAAAAGCAGCAATATTGGATTCACCCAGATTGTGTACTTGCTTGACGTAACAAACAAAGTGGTGCCTAGCCTGCATGTTCTGCTCATTGATCAAAGTTCTGTCGATAGAAGAGTACTGTTTGGTTAGCTCGACAGATGGGAGTGGAGAATAGAGCAGCACCTCGCTCCTGGCACTGCATCAAGTTGTTCCTAGCCTGTTAGTCACCAATGGCAGTGATATCGGTTGGCCTTCCGAAGTGCTATTGTGCTGATAAGAAGAGGAATTGGGAGTAGTTGATCTCAAATGACGACACTGCATGGGAGAGCGCCAAGACGCTGTTAGTGTGAGGCATCTTTCAGAGTGCTGGTGCCTGAGAGAAAGTACTGTACCTAACGCTTGACTTCAAGCTGTTGTTGAAACTGTCCCTCAAGCATTGGTTTCGAGAGCGCCACCACAACGGGTACACAGCCGGCGGTCTGTACTTGCTGGTAGCACCATGTATTTAAGACAGCATATTGAATGAATGACCATGGAGAAGCAGCGAAAGCAGACTACCAGCGCCAGGAAGCGCTCCTCCAATGCGTGAGGCTGCACTGCCACAGCAACCATTTTGTCCTTACTAACCGTGTCATGATCTTTAGCTGCATTCGATGCCGACAGCAGAAGATCGGATGTACTGGTACCTTTCCTTGTCAACCATGCACTAGGAAACGACTACCATGTACCTTTGATGAGAGTGCTCAAAAGGTATTGGTCACAAAGGGGTAAGCACTATCCCCGGCCTACACAGCATGTTCTTACAAAAATTGAATAGCTACCTTCAAGAGCTACAAAGTAAGGCTGAACAAGGCCGTCCGGATCTACCAGCATCGCAAGCACTTCCCGTTTCCTCGGTAGGCTTGGTTGAGACAGAAAAAACAGTTTTGCAAGGTGCAGAGAACTCCTATCTCCTGTTTTTCAATGTCCGCTGATCTAGTATCTAGAGGGCGTGAGCACGTGGCTTGGCACAGTTGAGGAGACAGTCGAGCCACCAGGTCTAGCTGTGTCTGACGATGCAGATGAGGGAAGACGTAGGGGATCATCGGCCATGGGCGCCAACCTCACGAATCCTCTAGCACATGAAACTGGAAACTACATGACCGATAATCGTGGAGACTTTGGTAAGTGCTGTTACGCCAACACGTTCACTGTACTGAGTCCTTCGTTTGAGTCCATCTGGGCAAGTCATCCAATTGGTCATTCGGCCTTCGTGTTCTGCGCATGTCTTGCGAGAAACTCGGTATCGAAGTCCCTACAGAAGGTCTTCACTTCGAAGGTATGGTGTATGATCTAGACTGGCAGATCTTGCAACAATCTACCGAGTCTCCCACACATCTATTGCCCTCAGCCGACTACGCTGTCTATCTTATCAATGCTGTCAAGTTTCACTGTGGGCAGATGTTCCACCTCTTCGACGATGCCGACTTCATGCAACATTTCGCCACTTTTCACGCCGAGAACAGTAACGTTGACCGAGTCCCTCGACTCTGGTACATCCACTACCTTCTGATCATTGCGTTTGGAAAGGCATTTGTAGCCCGAACCGTGCAGGGAGGGCGGCCTCCAGGTGCTGACCTGTTTTTGCAAGCAATGCGCCATCTTCCCGAAATAACTTTCTTTGCTACCGACCCACTAGAGTGTGTGGAGATTCTGATCTGTTCAGCATTATACTTGCAATGTCTGGACTTCCGAAGTGTAGCCTACAATCTGGTATGTCTTCAAGACTCTTCTACAGTATCTCACAGGTCATGGTTTCAGGGCTAATGTTTTGCAGATAGGACAGGCAGTCCGGAAAGGCTTAGAACGAGGTATGCACACCCCCATGTCTTCACGACATCTTTCAGATGCTACAATTCAGAGGTGTCGCAAGATCTGGTGGACTGCATATGTTCTCGACAGACAAATGAGTTCGTTGATGGGCCTTCCCACCTCCGTCAGGGATGAGGACATATCGGCTCCATTGCCCGTTTTCACTGACTCGCCGCAAAAAACCATCACGTTGGACCTTCACGTGAAGCTGTCAAGAGTGATTGCAGATATCCTCAACAGTACGTACAATCCTTCGCCGTTGTCTATCGACAGGACTGACCGGAGTGCAGCAATCTACAGCACCGAGGGTAGACTCGCTAAAAGATTTCTTGCCAGCACGAAACAAGCACTGAAAAGCATTGCAGCCGTGACTGATCTTTTGAAAGCTCACATGGGATTGCCTAGCAGTCACTTGACAGCTGGAATGTCTCGAAGTGTAGCACATTTACATCTTCTCCATCATCAGGTAAGTAAGGTCACGACGTATGCTACAACTGCAAGATCTCAAGGTGCTTCAATTAACACATGTTTTCCAGTGCATCGTGCTTACCACCAGGCCACTGGCTTATAATTACTTAGAACGCAGATTGCGTAGTCCAGGCAGGAGCCCTACGTATCATGTCCCAACTGGCAGTGTTCGGGCGCTGTTAGCCACTTGTATCGATTCGGCACAACAGATGTTGTATATTCTCTCGGCTCTGCAAAACCAGGGACTTTTAGGTAAGCATGTTACTGTGATTCTCCCAATGTATTCTGTCCTGACTATTTGAACCAGAGAGCTTTCTGCCTTTTGACCTTGAATCGGTATTCATCTCAACAATGATCCTCACGATGTGTACAGCCATCGATGCTTCTCTCCTAGAAGGCCATGCATCGTGGTCAGAGGTAGCGTACAGCATATTGGACGAGATGATATCTTGCGGAAATACGATCGCACTGCTTCGTAAAAAGGAATTACAGAAACTAGCCAGTATTCTCAGCACCTTACCACCACCAGGAACGCCTTCCCAACTTCAACCTTATTCTAACCCTTGGGCCCATGGTGGTCCTCTCACTTCTTCCAACCGAGAGGCGATGGCGGGTGGTGTAGATTCCATGCTCGATACCTCACAATGGCAGGACGAACTGAGCGCTGCACAGTTGATGCTGATTGCTGATTCTCTTGACCTTGACGGTCTGGATTGGATGACAACTTCTCTGGAAGACTCCTCAGCACGGTCTCAAATAATATGACGAGATCTACCGAACATTTCTGTCGAATCAAAACTTTTTTGTTTTGTATCGCGAACTGCCTTATGTCTCAAAAACCCGTTGGGCAAAAGGAACCATAAGTATAGAGTGATTCAGAGAGCATCCTGCCGGTTAGGATTCATAGAGATAGGAAGCATATCTGAATGAGCAGTGTTCAAGGCGATTACGATTACGTCCTTTAGCGCCGGTGATTGTGCTATCCAGCGCCTGTGAAAGTCAAGAGAGGAATCGAGGATAGAGGATACGATAAGCATCCGGGACGAACTATCCTCCCCAGCGGCTCGTATGGCAAGCACCAACGAGTTTGTTATCGACAAGTGTCTACATTCACGATAGCTGAAACGATATATGGAAAGCTGGGCTTCGTCGACAGTGATGACTAGCTGAGTGATGAGGCATGACCCGACTGAAGCCTCATTCACCTGGCTATGCCACTCACCTCTGTGGTTCGTCCCCGCGCGGAGTTGTGTTTTCTTTGGCTCGAGAGGTGGGACCACTTCCCCCACTTTTGGCCCCACTAAGCATCGATCTGATTCTCTAATCGGACGTTGTCCCGTTACAAGGATATTCATTCAGCACAGTACCGCATTCGAGTATTCGCGAATCGACAAATCTGACCAGGAGTTAGCCGCCGAGACACAACCAGCTACATTTGGCATGACGGTGTGACGGGACGGCTACCGTAGCGTATCTGAACGCTTCGGGTACCTCCATTCAATCAGCCTTGATCATTCTACCATTCTCTGGTGGGGCTAGAATCATCCTCGGCCCTTACCACACTCGTGGCTGTGTGCGTGGGGGAATCGTTAGACTTGCAATGAAACTCCAGTCGTTCGTCAGTACACGTTCTTGGGGAGCAGCATCCAAAACTTTTGAGTTCGTGTCAATGAAGAGTCAGCATATTGGCCAAGTATTTCGATAAGTATCGCGGTGCTCCGGAAATCCGAGCCTAGGGTTGACCTTCACTGGTAAACTGGTGGCTATTGCTCCACAGCCCATGCAGTTGCTGATCTGCTATCGACCAATCCAATCTCTACTTATATTACCACAGCACAGGAACGAAATCACGAACAACAATAAAGATCCAGGCTTGCTCAAAGAAGGAACCGGAACGCCTTGTGACATATATGGTCGCCCATTCAGGTCTTCCGAGTGATTCTGATTTAGCCATTACCATGTCGCCCATGTGGATTGGGGTTTACTGACCGGTATTTAGTACACACGCATGACAAAGTGCATGGTTAGAACGACGAATTAACTTAACCAGTTTGAACGATTTCTGTACACTGTCCCTTGCTGAGATTCACTATGTCCCGCCGTCTGAGTTGCCCAGTGGCATACTCGTCCTCCACAATCCGACGGGTTATTACAAAGTCTACCATAGTCGCCCCAACACATCTGAGATGCCAGTCGTCGGCCGCCCTACCCAATTCCTCCGACGCGAAGCCATCTCAATGGACCGGGTCGACCGTCAAAACGACTATCTCACCCATGAGAAGACTTCCGACCTGGAACCTCCTACGCAGCATTGCTACGAGCTATTTTCTCACTACACCGATTTTACTCAAGCCAGGAATGGCGTTAATGACAAGAGTGGCGAACTCTCGGTCTCTATTCCTAAATCCAGATGTCAATCCATTGTTGAAAATGATCATCAAACCACTTATTTACCAGCAATTCTGTGCAGGAGTTAACTTCAAAGAAACTCAACAGGTGATCCAAGGCATAAGAGACCTTGGCTTTGCCGGAGTAGCACTGACATACGCAAAGGAGATCCATTGGAACAAGGGCAAAGATCTGGTAGGAGCACATGGTGATCATACGGCTCAACTTCAAGCTTGGCTCAATGGTAATCTACAAACTCTTGACATGATAGAAAGCGGTGATTGGTTAGCTATCAAGCTCACCGGTGCTGGTATGGATGTAGCCGAAGCACTTCTTCGTGGTGACGAGCCTCCAGCACAGTTCATGGCTGCCCTAAGGACGATTTGCGAGAAAGCAAAAGCACAGAACTGCCGGGTTTGGATTGATGCAGAGCAGCAAGCTGTGCAACCTACGATTGATAAGTGGACACTATCTTTCATGCGTGAATTCAACAAAATCGGTAGCGTCCTGGTATACACTACAATTCAAGCCTACCTGAAATCGTCGCGACAAACACTAAAACACCAACTAGAAACAGCCCACAAAGAGGGCTGGACATGTTGCGTGAAGCTCGTTCGAGGCGCATATATATCAAACGAGATCCGCGAACTCATCCACAACACCAAATCAGACACGGATGCCTGCTACAATGGGATCGTCCAAGGAATGCTGTCCGGCACATTCGAAAATCTGTCTCCCGAACACTTCACCAATGCAAGACTCCTACTTGCCGGACACAACTCGGAATCAGTCCGACGTGCACTCGAGTTGAGCAGATCCTTAGCACTTGAAAGCAAACTCAAAGTCGCGCCCGAATTTGCACAACTACAAGGCATGGCAGATGATATTGGTTGCGAGATTGCTCAGTGGGGAGAGGAGCAAAAGAAGAACAGTACTAGCATGGCAGCGGAAAAAGCCCACGTCTTGGAATCCTATGTACCGAAAGTGTACAAATGCTCGACGTGGGGAAGTGTACAGGAATGCATGCAGTACTTGGTACGCCGAGCGGTTGAGAATGCTGCTGCTGTTGACAGGATGCGAGAGACTGCGGCGGAGGCTAAGAAAGAGCTGTTCCGACGAATGAGACCAAGTAGTTGATATAGAGATTTATACTGAACACGCTGACTAGTGAGACGAAGTTCGACCTTGAGACGATTTTCCGTTGTTGACATTATATGTGAGGCTTGTTATTTAGCAAACCTAGTGCCTCGTCTATGGTGCACAGTTGGTCAGCATATATGTACTTCGTGAAAGTCCTGCGCGGAATATTCAATAAAAAAGAGTTCAGGGCGTTTCCGCATATATACGGTATATATATATGTATGTATAAGTCCTTCAGCCCCTCTCAGCCACCCCCTGTCTTCCACTTCCCTAAATGCATACCTCAGATAGAAGGCATGGATAGAAATTTACGTGCTAGACTGTACGTCACTGCTAGCCTAAAATGCCTACCTAAGTACCTAGCTTCTCAACGCCTTCCACAAACCCCTTTTCAGATTCATATCCATAAGTATCTCACCACCCGTCCCTACCTAGGTACATGTATGTATGTACTGAGACAAGATAAAAGATCGATAAATGAAATCCCCTTGTATACTTAGCTTGAGAATGCATGCATATCATCCATACACAGTACTCCTAAGCTACGTACGTAGCTACATGTATATAAACATAGATCCTATCGTTTACTTCCGTATATACTCATAATCTCATAAATCTATGCATGTGTGCATAAATCCATACTGCTGTATGTGCTCTGTCCATACATCCCTCTATCATGGATTCAAGTTTGCCGGTCGCGCTCGGTGTTCTACTATGTTGATCGGGCAACAATGAGTTTCGCACCACACCACGACCCTTCTCCTCGTCGTCACGACTGCAGGTAACTCGTTGCTACACATTCACATTCAAACCAACAACGACAACACCGTAAGTAACTTACTGAGTTGTTATCAACAGAACATCACATCCACACGGATTGAGAAAGATAAAATTATGGTTCAATTAATTATCGTCGTTTTCATGCCTGATGACATTTCAGACTATGTTGCGGCCGACTCGCCGATATGGTGCATGCCGGCAGTGGAGCCAACAAGCCCTGACTCGCTGCCGTTAATTCGTCACCAAATATGTTCATAACGCCGCTGACCCGAATGCCGCATTATCCAACCGCAACCGCAACCGCTTCTAAGCGGTGAATAACATCAATGTCGCCGCTGTTTGACATTCAGCTAGTACTGTAAGCCCTCCAACCATTATGCATACATTATTTCTGAATCACTGGGATAAAATAACTCTGAACGCCTTGCTCTCGTCAACAACGATAGCGATCTTTGGGGTATCTAAAACACATACATACTTTCGTTGGTAATCATGGACAAGAATAAATAAAAGTAATCAACGACGACCACAGCCCGAGGCATTCCATGTGTAGGTAATTTGTCTTCCATAGCGAAGGATTCTGACCTCCGCAGCCGAATACTCCCCCTGCTTTTATGATGCAAAATAACTGAGAATTCAATGATCGTGAAAGATAGTTAGCAATCTCTGTATCAAGTCGAGTGAACTGGACCCTAGCATCCTAACCACGCCGATGACTTCACGCAAGCCACGGGCATGTGGAGAATGAACGGTTCCTCCTGGTTCTATCTGGGAGGAGATGTATGGTAGTGGCCGTTAGGTCGGATATCGGTTGCTTCAGCTTGTTGTGGTGAAGCGTCGCCAGCAAGATCTTTTTCGGAAGCGATAATCTTGCGATGAATAGCAGCCAATTCGTCGCCTCGAATGCCCTTGTTTGGCCAATAAGTAACGGCATAGTCCCTGATTTGTGTTAGCAAGATGAAGTGAATAGAATGAGAGGAGTGAACTTACCAAAACCGCTTCTCCATTCCGTCTCGAGACTCATCAACGTCGTTCATTGAGTCTGCAATGAAGGTCCCGACGTTCTTCAGAAATTGTCTTAAGGCGTTAGCTCGAGTCTGACTGTCAGGTACCATTTGCTTCGTGGTGTTTCTCATTTCTTTGAGCGAATCTCGAACAGGTCTAAAAAGCATCTTCATCATTTGATCCTCTTCAACAGCAGATGTTCCATTGGTTTGACTGTCCGTGCGCCGATGAGATTCTCCATGTCGATGAGATGACGAGTGCTCACGCCGAGGCTGTGGTCGTCGTTGATTACTTTTATTTATTCTTGTCCATGATTACCAACGAAAGTATGTATGTGTTTTAGATAC
>Ga0181470_100412_pt1 | contig 11164 bp, 16 predicted proteins | sample InSIn5SAF170_FD_119082 | JGI IMG/M metagenome (GOLD analysis project Ga0181470, IMG submission 119082) | Clean room microbial communities from NASA Spacecraft Assembly Facility at Jet Propulsion Laboratory, Pasadena, California, USA -... ...
TACGCTGTCCTACCTGAGTCTCCCCATGAGCGCCGCAGCACTCGTCTCCTCTCTCGTCTCTGGCATCGCAAGCGATTGGCAAATCAAATACATGGCGCGCAAAAATGATGGCATCGACGTGGTTGTGGAGAATAAATTCGTGGGCACGAACCTGCAAGATCATCCGCTGACTGGTATCTCCTACGTGAGTTCGTTCTTACAGGTCATTGCTCCTCTCAAATGCACACATAGTGAAGATATGCAAGTGAAGTTCGAAGCGGAAGTCGAGCTAACGAAACCATGCACAGCGAGTCAATGACGATGTACCGACGGGCGAGACGGCCATCCGCAATCCTGAGATTGGTGGCCAATTTATGGAACTCTATACGAAGCATGGCAAGGGCCCCATGACGAGCGGACTGACTGGCGTGGGCTTTTCAAGCCTCCATATGGTCGCCGACGATCTCAACACCGAACAGGTGGACTCGCTCATTGAGAAAGCGAGCAACTACCAATCTACCGCCACCAGGAAGCAGCTCGAGATTCAAGAAGATCAGTTGCGGGACAAAAACGAGGCTTTGATACAGTGGATCACAATTGCAGCAGGTGTGGATTACAGTCTCTTCGATAGCGACAAAAACGCAGCTTTGGCGCATTCATTCCCAGGCGGATACGCAACACTACTTGCAGTTTCGACACACATGTTCTCCCGCGGCAGTGTACACATTCAAAGTGCGAACCCGCTGGCATACCCACGTATCGATCCAAACTATATGTCGCACCCGCTCGATGCGGAGATGATGGCTCGAGCGATCCTGCACGCGCGCAAGCTACTTCGCACAGAGCCTCTGGCATCGAATTTTCAGAAGGATGAGAATGAAGAGCTCATACCCATCCCAGGCCATAACGGCGATATCCACGATCCAAAGACGTTGGAGGAGGCGAAGGAATATGTTCGTCGCAACTGCTTCACTTGCTATCATCCTATTGGAACTGCGAGTATGCTACCGCGTGAAGAGGGTGGAGTTGTGGATAACGAGCTGCGGGTGTATGGCACGAAAAACTTGCGCGTCATCGATGCTAGTATATTCCCGCTTCATGTGCAGGGGAATATAATGTCTCTGGTATATGCTACTGCAGAGCGCGGTGCGGATATCATCAAGGCTGCAAGAAAGCGGACGTGAGGGGACTTGAAATGAGATACCATCGAGGAGTTGGTAAAGAACTAGCTTCGAGATCTAGACTCTAATGTGGAGGCGCACCGATTTCTATGCTCTAATTCTCATCAAGAAACATCATGACCGGCAGCTCTTCTCAGAAGAGCACTCCGACTTGTAACAGCTCGCCACCTTTTACCAAGCATATACATTGGGATCCCCGCAACACCGAAACACACGTTCAAGATCGCCAGCGCCCTGTACGTGAAGATTGCTCCGTTTGCAGCGAACCAGCCTGGCACGTAGAAAGTAGCCAGGAACATGTACAGCGATTTGAAAAGTGCAGTTGCCACGAATGCCTCGCTGGCGCTATTCTGCATCGTATCAAGAATGTATGTCGTGCATGCCGCTGAGCCGAAAGGCATCGCAATGCTGAAGAGGGTATTTGCAAGGACGATTTGATAGACTGGCGCGTGGCGATTGTAAAGAGGCCCGAGGATAAGGAAGCCAGCTGTGGAGATGATGACGGCGGGTATAAGCAACAGCAGTCTGAACTCCGGTTCGTAGACACCACCATTTTTGCGCGCCATGTATTTGATTTGCCAATCGCTTGCGATGCCAGAGACGAGAGAGGAGACGAGTGCTGCGGCGCTCATGGGGAGACTCAGGTAGGACAGCGTATCCGGTTGCAGGTTGTAAGGAGGATAGAGCAACACCTGGGCGGAAATGATGCCACTGATGACGACCCATGTAAGCATGGCACCGTTGACGATGGTGCTAAAGAGCACAGACGGGAAAATCATGAGCGGAAATGGTCGCAGGAATGCTTTAATGAAGTTTCGATCAGTGATGCGTCCTCGCCAAAGCCGGAGCTGCGAAGCAAATGAATGTTTGGCCTCTGTCTCTGTAGCCAGTTCGATCGTCTCTTCCTTCGTATATGAGATCTCTGTTGATGCAGGAGACAGATCCCGTGGAGTCGTCGACGACGATCGACTCTCTGGGCTATGCATTTGTCCGACTGGGTTGTCAGTCTTATCGCATGACATGTCTTCCACTGGTCCAACGATTTTCTCCGACCTTGGCTCTTGTTGTTCTATGGGAGCCTGGCTTCTTTTGAAGTAGGTCTCCCAAACGAAGAGGTAATTGAGCATGACCAGAACAAACATGACGCAAAAGCTGATGATGTAAAGATATTTGACACCAAGGTTGGCTATGATGTTGCCTGATATGATCGAACTATGCATATATCAGTATCCGTACGTTGATCAAAGCCAGTCTCTCAGGCACTGACCTGATATCAATGCCAACAATAGCAACCACAGAAGCGAAGGCCATTACTTTGCCCCTCTGATGCACGTAGAACAGATCGGTAGTAAGTGGAGCCGACAGGAGCTCAGGCGCTGTCCCGAAGATATTCAGGATAATCGTCATTGCCTGGTAATAACCTAGAGAATTCGCAAAATAGCCCACAATCATCATGATCCATATCACACAGACAGCCACAACGATTGGCAGTCGTCTCCCATAGACTGCTCCGATGGCGCTCACGAACAGCAACGCAACAGCACTTGCTGCGATACCAGGTGGTTGGAGTGTGCGCACTAGTGTTGGATAGTTGACATCGTAGCGCTCGGCGAGGATACGCCCAGCGGTATTGAGCATAGACTGGATGCCGCCATTGGCAGTGATTGTAATGATGACTACGAAGCAGATCGTTGCCTTGACTTTCATAGACCAGTTCAAGGGATCATTGGGAGAGTCCGATGGCTGGGGCTCCAGAATGGTGTTCTTGTGCTTTTTGAGTGTGGTGTTGTTTAGTGTCACCTCAGAGTCGCTGTCCCGTGTACTGATGTCCTGGCTGAGGATGATAGTGCCCGGTGGTCGGGCATTGGTCTTGTCTTCCAAAACTCCCCAAGCCATGCTGGAGATTTTGCAAGTACGCACAGCCTGCACAAAAGCGAGGTCTTCAACTAGTTTTTGCAATCCGAAAATTTATCTGTTCTCTCCCACCCGAATGGCAAGTGGCCAGCGTATGTCCAGCATGTCGTTATAAGAGCTCTCTGTCCGAAGGTCCAGTACACATAGGTTGATATGTTTCAGACACGACTTTCAGATGTCGCTCCATCCATACCTTGAAAGCATATACATTATAAATTTCATCATGCCCAGCGTCGCAACCAGGGCAGCGATGACAAGGAGACGCCACTGACGATGTCAGACGCTGATTGGATCGCCTTGTCCGTGGGACTGCAGATCGTTTAATATTGGGCAAGGCTGAGCCGCATGTGTGCTTGGCTCCATGGATGTGATGGTGAGCAATTACTTGGACGAGTTAGTAAGCACTTACTGCATCTGCATGATGACAAAGGTTTCTCTACTTGCGATCTGCGGGAACGACGACCAACGGGATTCTGAACAGTGTGTATGGCTATCAAATGACGGTTCCGCCAAGTTTTATCTTGAGGGACGGGATAGTGAATAGTATGCAAGAGAAGAGGGCTAAGATATCGCCGTTCATTACATAGGGTTGGACGCTCAATCCGAGTGGCTTGACCGAATCAGCATTTCTGCAATACAACACAGCCTGTGATGCATGGTTCCCAGAACCAAATGTTGGTCCTTGCAGCTTACTATGCATTCGTCTCTGCACAGAGACACGAAGACCACTCATGTGGGCATGGCAGGAGCTCGATATTAAGACAAAGCTTATTATCGCCCTTTTATTTTGTTTCCACCACACAGATTAGGTGTCTTGTTACTATCAAGCAATTCGACGAGTGAGATGTATTTCCAGTATGCACTGCTTGGGGCACGGATCTAAGCATATGCCCTGGTTCCCTCCAACGCGTCTGGGCTGAAGCTCTTGATGATTGAGTTGTGACCATATCCAGCACAGGCAAATGGCCGTTGTCTCTCACTCTGCATTGTATTCTTGGTGCAGGACGTGGTGTGAGACGCACTTCGAGATCTGGCAAGTGGCCGACTTCTCAGTGAACTGGCACGAGTTGACATTTTCAGCGTCACTCTCACAACTAGAAATGCATGATCACATAGCCAAAAGATATGGACAGCGATCACCTGTCGTTTAGAGCACGTTCTTGACATACTCTTCATGCATAAAAATCGTCATAGTCCTCCTCTTCATCAGCTGGTGGCGGCGGTGGCTTTTCTTTCTTCTTGCCTAATTCTTTCCTGTGATATCCATGGTTAGCCTTCTTCCAAGTCTGTTTGTGGGCACCACCTTGGCCTTACCTATCTAAAGGACATGTCGTTTCGACTGTGAGCCATGGTTGTATGCATTCGAGGTCGAATTTGTGATCGGGGTGACAGGGCAGGCGGACAACGAGCGGGTATGGATCTATAAGGTATGATTAAAACATGTCGGCCACATAAGAATCGAAGGTGCATACCTTTCAGGAACTCGTTGGTGCAGATGGGGCATTCTTCGTCCTTCTTCAATTTGCTCTTTGGGATCCTCTCCAGATCTGCAAAGAAGCTCTCTGGCAAGCCTTTCTTGCCGCCCGGATTCAGTGCATCAGCGTCGAGCTGTTCTATCATGCCTCGTACCAGCGGATTATTTGAGTCAGTATCTTGAACAATCTGTTCTAGGAAATCGGCGGCCATGCGCATAAGCGCGGTGACGTTCTGAGGGCTCGGCTCTGCGTGCGGATTTGTGGCTGGCTCATCGCCAAAGGTTTCGTTCCTTAACGACCAGAAGGAGGAGAGATCCGGGCGTCGTGAAGGTTGAGCTTTGTTCTCTTTGCTAAGGTCGACGCCATGTTCGACGTCATACCCGGACATGACGATTTTCGGTCAAACGAAGGTCTTTTGCAGTACAGATTCATGCAAGACCAAAGACACGAGTGGACACAAGTTCGAGCTATTGGCCGATTTATGGAAGAATGCTTGGTATAGGCAGAATGTTTGCGTAGACCCGCATATGCGTCCGTGCGGCCTCCGAACGTGAAGACGGACGATTTCCGCTTCTCCAGCCTTGCCAAAATGTCCAAACATGTATTGCCATAATGCCATTACATTTGCCATAAGAAGCCATTGAGATATGGATGCATATGAAATTGTCTCCGGGTTCCAAGGTCATTTGTGCTAGTACCAAATTGACAGGCAAGACTGTAATAGCAAAGAACAAGAACATTGTCATGCTAAGCAGTCAAACTCGTGCATGTACTTCTGCCAGAAAGCTGCTTGTCAAGAGGAAAGGGCGAATGCTGCAGCACTACAATCTAGTCTACAGCTAATGATCATGTTTCGGATTATATGGACTCCGCCGCATCGGTTCAAATTTGATTCCAAGGCAGCTGTAATTCACAGAACACGCTCTGCTGAGACGACAACGTCTGAGCATGGCTACCGGCATCCTGGTAAATGATGCACTTGCTGGGGCAAAAGCGAATGCTAGTTTCATATGCCGAGGAGACGAGCACAACTGCTTGCTCGTCTTGCTCTTGATCAGTCTCTTGAAGTAGACTTCCTGTTTAAGCTCTTGAGCAGCACTTCATAGTGCTTCGAGCGTTACATGTTATATTTCATAGCAAAATATCGCACAAATTTGCAAGAGCGAAATGTACGCCATGTTAAGGGATCTGATCGTTCAAATGTAACCTTAGATGTTCTAGCCTCCAGCCCCGCACAAAACTCTTAGCTGCTCGCGTACTAGCTTGAAGATAAGGTCATCGACAAGCTTTTCGGGGCCCTTATCAATTACCTTTTGCAGTTGAAACATAACCTACAACAATGCAATAGGAGGCTGGAGCGGCCCGCCCGAACGGGCAGATGCAAAATGCACGATTTCAGCGTGGCGGCCACTCCACCACCAAGCGCTTTCGGACCTTCTGGAGCGGTCACCTCGACTCCTCTGCATCCCAAAGCTCAACAACTCCATATCACCTCCTGGAGAACGAGGTTGAGCTAGACGAGATGTCGGATCCTACTATGGAGCTCAAAGAACCGTACACGATTGCAGGTGAACACCCGCCTGCATACTCGACATCTCCGAACGAGGATGGCGCTGCCCTTAGACAGAGTGGGCTTTTTGGCGACTCGCCTCAAGACTTGCGCGATATGCAGAGATTGGGCAAGCAGCAGCTGTTCAAGCGCAATTTCTCCTTCATTTCGACCCTGGGTTTCATCTCCATTTATATGGCGACATGGGAATTTGTGCTTGTCTCGCTTGCATCAGGCCTGACCAACGGTGGATTTGGTGGCTTATTCTGGACTTTCATTGGAACTGTCGCCTGCTACAGCACTATTGTTGCCAGCTTGGCTGAGATGGCCTCGATGGCACCGACTTCCGGAGGGCAGTACCATTGGACGTCGGAGTTTGCACCAGAAAAGTACCAGAAGTTTTTGAGCTACGCTTCTGGATGGATGTCGACGCTTGGTTGGTTGGCGAGCACAGCAAGCAGCGTATTTGTGTGCAGTACCTTGATACAGAGTCTGATTGAAGTACCTACCCCAGAATGTAAGTGAGACTGTCCTGAGGACCACTTTTCGCCATCCATTGCATGCTCTACGACGAACATTCACAAAGGCTGGGCAATGTGGGCAATAAATGGAACTTTCAGCAGATAAAAGCCTTGGGCGAATTGCAGACTAACCGTTATCAAGACTTGTTCGCCAATTGGCAATATACACTCCTTGCTCTTGCCTTCCTGGCTGTCACTATTATATTCAATACCTATCTAGCCAAAGTGCTTCCGGCGCTGGAGACACTGAGCTTAGTCGGCCACCTGGCTGGCTTCGTTGTTGTGCTGATTCCCCTCTGGGTCATGTGCCCCAAGAACAGCGCGTCGGAGGTCTTCACAACTTTTGTCAACGGTGGTGGATGGAGTGACGTCGGCACCGCGTGCCTGGTCTCGCAGACAGCTGTGCTGTACTGCAACTTAGGTCTATATTCCTTCACTACATCTTTAACTGCACTCATTCTAACGAAGCCTAGGCTCTGATAGCGTTGTCCACATTTCCGAGGAAGTCGAAGACGCGTCATTGACTGTTCCACGTGTCATGTGGTGGTCATATCTACTCAACCTCTCCCTTGGCATTGTCATGCTAATCACCATGCTCTTCTGCATTGGCTCGCTCGAAGAGGCTATCGGCGCGGAAGCCCCTTATCTTGCGCTCGTCAACAACACTGGCTCAGAAGCAATAGCGCTCGTGCTACTGATTATCATCTTCCTCCTCATCTTCTCTGGTAACATCACCTGCCTTGCGACGGCATCCCGAGAAATGTGGGCGTTCTCACGTGACCATGGATTTCCATTCTCGCACTGGATCTCGAAGATGAATGAGAAGTACCACATTCCATTCAACTCGGTCTACCTCACGTCTGTCCTATCAGGTGTCTTGTGCTTAATTAATTTGGGATCTTCCTTGGCCTTCGAGATCATCATATCTCTCACGCTTCTTGCCCTTCTCTCTACGTATACGATATCTATAGGCAGTGTGCTTCTGCGCCGCATGCAGGGTAGAGAGCTTCCGCAAGCTCGATGGTCACTGGGTAGATATGGCATTTATATCAATGGCTTTGCTTTTGTTTATAGCATTTTCGCGATCGTATTCGCATGCTTCCCTACAGAGTAAGTGGTGCCAGTCTCAGATCACACATTTCAACCTGATACTGACAACATACAGACTGCCTGTGCATACTGACAATGCCAATTGGGCACCTGGTGAGTTCCATTGTTTTTCTAACACGCATTGCAATATTATAAATGCGAGAATCTAACAGAACTTTTCTAGTTGTGTGGGCTGGCGTAATCGTTTTGAGCATCATCTCTTATATTGTTCATGGACGGAAGCACTATACCCCGCCGGTCGAGTTTGTTGAAGGAAAGCGAGTTGGTGGTTTGCAAGGAGCTGCATGAGTGCCCGAGATTACGGACCAAACTACGACAGCATTTGGACATGTTGAAATCGGGGCCTCGTTGCAGGACACCGCTATCGAGACTAAGAATTGATTGTCCCTCTAGTCCTGTTTTCTGTTCTCTTTTTTCCAGAGAACCTCTGACAAAGACCGTCAAACATAAGGTTCATCTAGAGCAAAAGCCATTCATGCAGGAGATGTACCAATCTCAACACTTAGTTTCGCTGCGTATGCCTTGGTACAACGAACATTCCTTTCAAGTTTGCCTTCGACAGAGCGAAATACTTGCAACTCTTTACTGTTACGCTCGCGTCGCACTCCATCGATCGCAGCTAACATGCGACGACGATGTAACACCACTGAAAGTCACGACTAGACTTCTGAGTAGGGCTATGTTGCTATCCAATAGACAGTGACATCACCCGTCCTATCCGCTCAAATGGGCATAACCCTCGGCAAACACAGCCCAGACGGGCCATCCCGCCTGGGCTGTGTCCACTCACGCAGCCTCCACAAAGCACCACACCAAAATGGGCACAGCCTTCGATCCAGTGGTTTAATTCACCATATGTTTCGCGTTACGAGTTGAGGCCGCAAATGGTGGCTGTGTTTATAATTGGACAATTCCTTGCTCAAATTGTGGGGGCCGTTCGCGATCAAGATTTTGGCGCGCTAGAATATGGTGGTGGGTGTGCAGCTACTCTGATGGAGCAAGGCACTGCAGAAAGCTTGATCCTTGTATGGTGAAGAAGCTATTTCGACAGGCTGGGTACGTATCAACTTGACGAAGATGCGATCGTGGCCGAGCAATAGCAGCAGATGGCAGACTTTTACAACATAAGATATATGGAAACCGGACTTGAAGATGATCATGAAAAGCAAATGATATTTTTTGCTTCCTAAGCCAAAGCTGTGCGCGACAACTTGAGTCGACAAAGTTCTATCCTACAGTTCGCGAAGTGAGAGGAGCTCTAAACCACTTCCGCAGAAGCGGTGAGCTCAACTCTCCAACAGTCTGCTACCAGCACAAACGCGGCAACAAGGACTCCCTTCGCATAAGATTACATCCGGTTCCCTGCATCATGTCTTCTGCGCTTTAGCACGTAACTGTCTGTGATGAAGCGCGAGGTAACGAGGTGCTGATTAACGATCCAATCAGGGTACGATAAACTCGCCAATGAGACGATCCAATCCAGCTTTTTCCCTTTTCCTCCGTAATGATGAAGTTGAGTAAGGAGTTTTTCGTTCCTGAAGTTTCATGATGTGGACGGTGATTTGATGGTTTGAGTGTTGTGTGGCAGTCTATGTTTGGGCATCAGGCTGCACGGAGGTAGAGTTGCTATTTTCAGCTCACCCGCCCTCCCAGCCGACCCCCAACACACACATTGCACACTCAAGGATAGAACGATAGTGAGCGTCGCGACGTTTTGAAGTTTGGCTCGCGGACTTCGAGATTGTATTTGATATCCTGTTCGCGTTTCTCGGCTTTCCTCAGTTCTCGCATATCTTGGTCATAGAGACTTCCACGCTTCAAGTCGGCAACCAGATCTTCAGTCGAGTCGCGATCACGTCGTCGTGATCGTGGCGACGGTCTCGGTAAACTCGGCTCGACAAGTTTGGTTTCGTATGTTCTCCGCATGGACAATTGTGGTTGTGTTTGGGTCTCAAAACTTTCCCTCCTCGTCCTTTCTGGTGACATCCGTGGCTCGATGTAGTAGTGTTTGTCCATTGAGCGTGGCTTTGTTGGGAACTTCTCTCCCTTGCGGACGGCCCTTTCCAGGGCTTGTAGGAGGGACAATGTCTGGTGATAATCGTGCGGTATCTCTACCCGGACCTCTCGCTCGCCATCTCTGACGCGGCTGTATACTGCGCCGTCTTTGCGACGGAAGAAGAGCATGTCTGCGACGTCTATGGCGAGTTCATGTCCGGTGCGGCAGAGTTGCCTACCTGCCTTGGCGACCCTCAATGGGTCCCGACAGGCGTCACACTGTACTGCGTGGGCCTCGAAATAGTAGCATATCCATTGCTCTTCGTTTGTGGACGGTCTGCTGATTCCAGTTACGCCTGCGAATCCGACTTTAGGGCTTCCAGGCTCAACGCCCTTAGGCGAGTGGTGCCTCTGGAGTCCTGGCATAGTGATGAAGTGTGATGTTTGAAATGAGGATTTGAGTCCGGTTATGGGGCGGCAGCAGGGAGATATATGACTGCCAAGCAAGTTGGGCCCTGGACCGAGATGTTTGGTGCCCAAGTCGTTGAAAGTGAAATCAATTGACAGGACAAAGGCAATTGAGACAACAATCGAAACAACGATTGATATGGTACGAAAGTGTTTGAAAGATGATGCAGACTTCCATTGGAGAAAGGGTGGCTATATGTACTTGCCTAGCTTCTATGGTGTGGATGGCTTGGATGCCTGCCCGGGGTCCACAAGCCTTATGCAATCCTTATGTCCAGGGCGTAGGCAGTAACGCCAGATGCATAAATTGCGTCTAGGCTGCGACCTTGAGAAGCGCTGGGCCCAGTTAAGGGAGACCGCGGCGCAGACACTTTGTGATTGGAAAAAGTGGTCAGTCAAGAGACGCAGGTATGACTATTGGCCGGTCAGTTGGAAAATTACAGGGTGTGAGAGGCGGAGCATGGGACCTTGGTGGTTAGGCGTCGACTCGAAACGGAACACCTGGTGACTGTGCTCGATCCATAATCGAACGCGATCAAAGCGCGATTAAGCGCACCTACAGTATGCCGTTCATGGAGAATTGCTAATGCACGCTTGGAGTGGGACTTGCGGTCTGTCGAGAGCAAGGGAATCGTAGTTGAAAGGATCGCATTGGTTCTCCGCACGAACGAGAAGCCAGAGGCATGTTAAGGACAGGCCACAAGTCATGTAACTGACAACCCACCTCACCACTTCTGACCGCCAGGATGGCAATTGCACCGCCATCAGCAATGTTCAGCAGCCACACTGTCTTCACCATGCTGTCATCCTCACAATATGTGGAACATCGCTAGTAAGTGCATGCTAGAAGCGTGGAAGTCTCTATGACCAAGATATGCGAGAACTGAGGAAAGCCGAGAAACGCGAACAGGATATCAAATACAATCTCGAAGTCCGCGAGCCAAACTTCAAAACGTCGCGACGCTCACTATC
>Ga0181470_100415_pt1 | contig 11101 bp, 14 predicted proteins | sample InSIn5SAF170_FD_119082 | JGI IMG/M metagenome (GOLD analysis project Ga0181470, IMG submission 119082) | Clean room microbial communities from NASA Spacecraft Assembly Facility at Jet Propulsion Laboratory, Pasadena, California, USA -... ...
GGTGGTGTTCAAGCAGGACCAGAGGATGCTGCTTCGCGCAACAACAGGGAAAGCCTACAACAGGGCGATGATTCTCTTGCCTTTGGTGCGCAATCGATCGCGTTAGACGACATCCCACGCTTGGTCGCCGCCGAGCAGGCACGTGAGCAGCGCCCCAACGCGTCGAAGTATGCGAGAGGCAACTTGATGCGCGAGCAACAGCCCAGACTTCTTAATGGGCATCGACGCGATTTCTCTGGCGGCAACGAGCTGGATAGGGCGGTAGGCGAGGGTCAGTCACGATCAAGGCGTTATTTCTCCGAACTTTCACCTCTCGAATATTTCTTTGTGCGGCACATTGCAGTACTCAACATGGAGCCTCTCCTTGACGGCCATTTCAACCAGCAAGAATTACTTAATTTGATCGAGGCACCAGAGAAATCGGGTACAACATTCTGGGCACGCTTCGGCAAGGCACTAAAGGGTGGAGGCGGCAAAAATGAAAAGCAAAAGAAAGGCGTATTCGGCAAGCCACTGGAGCAGATTGTCGATCGCGATGGTGCAGAGTCAACAGATGGCGTCGGCCCAGGCGCGTTACGAATCCCAGCGCTGGTGGACAGTGCGGTAGCAGCCATGCGAAATATGGACATGTCGGTTGAGGGCGTCTTCCGCAAGAATGGCAACATTCGACGACTGCGCGAGCTCAGCGAAGAAATCGATACCAAGGGCTGCGAAGCCGTTGACCTGACCAGAGAAACACCTGTCCAAGTGGCAGCGCTGCTCAAGAAGTTCTTACGTGAATTGAGCGATCCCATCATGTCCACGAAATTGCATCGTCTGTGGATCACGGCCGCCAAGATCGCCGACGAGGAAAAGCAACGCCGTGTGCTCCATCTTACTTGCTGCCTCTTGCCGAAGGTCAACCGCGACACCATGGAAATACTGTTCAACTTTATGAACTGGGTTGCGTCTTTCCATACAGTGGATGAGGAGACGGGCAGTAAGATGGACATTCATAACCTGGCGACTGTCATTGCTCCCAACATCCTGTACTCTGATATCAAGAGCCCGGATATGGACTCGTCTTTCCTGGCCATTGAGGCTGTGGCATCCATGATTGAGTGCAACGAGATGTTTAGTGAGGTAAGCGACATTTCTTTCCGGACGACAATGCAACCGAAGATACTCACATCACATTTGCAGATTCCAGAGGATATCACCTCGTTGCTCAACGACCCCATCTTTGAAAAGGAAGCCGATGTCACAACCAAAGAAATCCTCAAGCGCTACGGCGACATGTCCAAAGCGTCCAAGGTCGCCATCTCGCAAGGACACGGCAATGGCTCGCGTGAAGGCCGTGGTGCCATCCAGTACGTGTCTGACGACCACCCGAATTGGCCCATGGAGACGTCTGTGCGGCATGTAGGCGCGGGTGGCGGACCGATGCATACCCCACCTCCGCATTTCAATTCAATGCAGCAAGATAGCGGCTCGCCAAATCGACAGAGTCAGTTCAGGTCTTCGGGCGTGCCGTCTGGAGGGCGCCAGCAAGGACCACCTCCGCTGGGTATTACTGGAGCAGGCTAGTAGGATGAAATAGCACAATCTGCTGATATCCTGTCTTGTCATTATCCGATGTGGATGTTTCCTTTTTCTTACTTGTTGGTGTGCAGGAGCTGAGGCAATGGCTATTGAGCCGCCCATGCTGTTTTCTGAAACAACTGCCAATACGATGGCAACAAGTGCTGCACCTATAACCAGAATCACAACCAATCCTCTTCCTCATGATCACGCCTGCACGAACAACGACAAGAGATTTTCATTCTTCAAACTGCGCATCAGGCAGCGTCAAAAGCATGGCTGATGAGACTGGTGTCCTTGACGCACCGTCCGGTTGAGCCATTTCCACGACATTCGACATGCTCATTTCCCAACACTTCGGCGGCGCTCTGCCATTGCCATGGTATGTTAGTCGATCTTCTCACTGAAGGTTACGTAAACTCATGGCCTCTCTGGTTTTCTAGTTCGTTTTGTGTCCGGAACATTACGACTGAATTACCTTGATCTGCGCAATCGGGCGCAACTATGAATCTCTTGAGGTAAGCATGCATTCAGATCAGGAGCCTTCCATATGAGCGAGCGAGCGAGCCGAGCAGCGGCAGCAGAGAGCGTTCTTAGTCTTGTCCTGGATTGAAACTCTAAATTGAACCACATCGAACACATTGGGCTTCACTGGATTCTGGACACCGTACTCAGGCATCATCGGCATCATGGGCACCATCAAAACATCATGGCCAATTTCAGTTGAAAAGAAATGCATTCTGCAATTTCATTTGGACCCCATAGCACAGGGCGGCGTTCTATCAGTTTTTGTTTCACTTTCCACTTGTTGATACCAAACGCCGCGGACAATTGAAGCAAGCAGGCTGTGACAGGAGAGGGCGTGTTGTGTTTACATTTTGCGATTTGAGAGTCGATATGGATAGGGGTTAAGCAAATGCTCGCTGCTCCTGTGGATTGTTCTTCACGCATGAATGGATGGGATGGTTTCTGGTGAAGGATGGATCTTCATATCCTTTGACATTCTGAGAGATTGTTTTGCGGGTCATTTAGGAAGAGTGAGAGTCTGGTCAGTGACTCCAGCTTCGTCGTCAAATTGGGCTGCCTCCACGGATGCACATACCGCATCTGAAATAATGGATTCTCTCTAAGACCCGGCGGTCTCCACCGTCTTGTTCCTGTTTCTTCCTTGCGTCCGCGTTCCTTAGTATCTGCGTTATCATTATCGGCATGCAGAGCTATTATGCATGCAGTACTTTATAATTTGACTTGCGGAAGTGTTGCGCAGAACGTTACGTCCCGTCAGCCTTGCGTACCTCTCGGCCCGGTCGTGGAGTCCACGGCCTGCTGGTAAGCTATTCCTTTCTAGGGCCGTCCAGGCGAGCCTACATGTCGAAGCTTAGTGGCCGGGGCCACCAGGATGGCAACCTTTCAAGGTTTCTGAGTCTTTGTGGAGAAAGGTTGATGATGGTCGCCCACGCGCTTATCGGTTTCATCTCAGATTGTTTGTCTGGATGATTATGTTTTGCTTTTAGATCATCAGCATCATCATCATTCATCGTCTGCTTCTTTTTGAATGTTTCATTGGGAAAATACAAAGAAAGAATGCACGTGCAGCAGGTCAAAACCACCCAAGACCAAAAAAGCTCGCTTGCCATGCAGGCTTGTCGGCGGTTCTTGTCAATGTCAAGAATGGCTGATCCCGTCCGGATCATGCGTTACTTAATTTCTCGTCCCCCTCTCGCTCCTAATGCCCTTCCATGGAATGATAAGGGACCCAAGATCTGTGAGCCTGCGTATCGCGTGGCGTTTCGTTTCGTGAACATGACCCTCTTCCCCGCTTATGGACAAGACCAGCTTCCAACCTATGAGATCTCGATGGTCACCTCCAGAAGACGGCAAGTCCACGCTGTATGCAGCGCAAGGCCCGCTGCCGATGCCTGGGCATTGGGACGATGCAGACGCGCACGCGGTCCTTTTTTGCTCGCCTCTTTCCTTGTGGTGAGGGGGGACGCTTAACTTTCTTATCTTTCGTTCGTGGTGACCCGCATGCATGTTGCTCGCTAGCTTGGTATGGTTGGCTCGGACCCTATCTGGTAATTATTCTGGTCGCCCGTCGCTGCATATATCGACCTCTTGATTCCTCTCGCGGTCTTGTGCAAAAGCTTGGGGAATTGTATCTGCTGATTCTTCATGTCGCGTTCTTGACTTGTGATATTATTTTCTCTCCCCTCGCCCTTCGCCCATAGCTGGCCCATCGCTTTTCTCGAACGGGTCATCCCCACTATCTAGTCCATGAGAACGAGCTCTCCATCTGGTCGAATATCTCTACGCCAACGTCATGGCCGATAGAAGCGCAAGCGTCACATCTGCGGCGCATCATCGCAAAAGCGTGCGCGATGAACCGGTAACATCCGTCCTGCCTCAAGGCGATGTGCCATACGATCCTGATCACGAGTACGATGCCGATGAGGAGGTTCTGGCCGCGCTCGGTTACAAGCCAGAGTTCAAGCGCGAGTTCAGCCTGTTCTCAACTTTCTGCGTCAGCTTCGCCGTTCTCGGCTTGCTGCCCTCGTTTGCGAGTACGCTGTACTATGGAATGGGATATGCAGGAACTGGAGGTGAGCAATCAAAGTACCCGTTCAAGAATTCTCTGAGGAATCAGACTGACATCTGGGGACTCTAGGTATGACGTGGGGATGGATCGTTGCAATGGTGGGCGTACAGTGTGTCGCCATGAGTATGGCGGAACTCTGCTCCAGCATGCCTACAAGTGGAGGTCTTTACTATGCCGCTGCTGTCCTTGCTCCGCCAGGATGGGGACCACTAGCTGCGTGGATCACGGGCTGGTCGAATTGGCTCGTGCAGATCACAGGTGCACCATCCGTCAACTACGCTACCGCTGCTATGATGCTCGCCGCTGGCTCGATCTATAACCCATCGTATACGCCGACGGACTGGCAGACGTTCCTGCTTGCGACATTCCTCATGATCATCCATGCGTTCATGTCGTCCGCGCCGACGAAATGGATTGCGCAGATCAACTCCTTTGGCTCGACCTTCAACATGATTGCGCTTGTGATTGTTGTTATCATCATCCCGGCGGCTACCAAACGTGAAAGCCTGGGTCTTCCGAAATTTGCCCCATCCTCGCAGGTCTGGGGAACCATCGAGAACGGCACAGACTGGCCGGATGGAATTGCTGTGCTCATGTCGTTCATAGCTGTGCTCTGGACCATGAGTGGTTATGATGCACCCTTCCATTTGGCTGAGGAGTGCTCAAACGCCAACATGGCGGCGCCGCGCGCCATCGTGCTGACGTCCACCCTTGGAGGTATCTTCGGCTGGTTCCTGCAACTAGTAGTTGCATATACAGTCATCGACATCGCAGAGGTTATTGACTCTGATCTCGGACAACCGTTTGCCGCATTCCTTAATCAGACGCTCGAGCAAAAGACTGCCATGGCCGTGCTCGCAATGACTATCATCGCCGGCTTCTTCATGGGCCAAGGATGCATGATTGCCGCTTCGCGAGTTACCTTCGCCTACGCTCGTGATGGCTGCTTCCCATTCTCGCACCTCTGGGCACATGTCAATACACGCACCAAGACGCCCGTCAATGCGGTGTTCGCAAATGCCACGATTGGCATCCTCCTTCTTCTCCTCATCTTCGCTGGCGAAGTGACCATTGGAGCTTTGTTCAGTGTTGGCGCCATTGCTGCCGAAATTGCTTTCTGCCTGCCCATCTTCATTCGAGTCTTCTTCGTGGGTAACAGATTCCGACCTGGCCCGTGGAATTTGGGACGGTTCAGCATTCCCATTGGTGCAACCGCATCAGCATTTGTTGCGTTGATGATTCCAATTCTGAATTTCCCGAGTGTGCGAGGTTCGAACTTGACGTGAGTTGCCCCTGCATTCTCCACCTTTCACCCATTTTGCCGATCATGATACTAACATATGACTCTACAGTCCCGAAGACATGAATTGGACCGTGGTAGTGTTCTTTGGGCCCATGTTTCTTGTTATGATCTGGTGGTTCCTCAGTGCGCGCAAGTGGTTCAAGGGACCGAAAGTCAATGTTCAGCACATGATGCTGGGCCGGGAGGGCAATGTGATTGATGGGGCGGGCAAGAGCCAAGATGGCGATAGCTCTTCTGATAATGTGATTCGGGCGGCGGATATCAAGGCTGCTCCTGTGGAGGAAGCGCCGGCCCATGCTAAGGAGGTCAACTGAGGCGGTAATCCCGCGCTTGACACCCATGCGACGCTGGATACCAATCTGTTCAAATGTGCTGTTTGACCATATTCTGCCTGCAATTTGAACTGACGACAGAAGCGAATGAGTTTCTTGTTGAGCAAGGAAATTGATCGAGCACGAAGTGCAGTGCGCCACGGCTATCATTAATATATACTGAGCGAATTTCTGAGCAGCAAAATCCCTCAAAAGGCTGAATAAGATGCGCTCACGTGCAAGGAGCAGATTCCATTGACATGGCTCCTTCGTTCGGCCATGGTGTTACCCGAACAAGCATTTCGAACAAGCATGAAACGAGGCTTGTCTCGTCAAGTTAGTGTGGACACTGCAGCTGGTAAAAAAAAATTGCAATGTGCATCCTCCACATCAATAATGAATCCTAACCAACATAATCATATGTGAGCAAAAGCCGCACTCATCTTGCAAAGGAAAATGGAGTCGTCGGTGCTATTGGTGAGTAGTTCCTGGCTCTGCACTCGCGGAACCCCTCCGTCTCCAGCCGTTGCTAAGCCCGGCGCACAACTACATCATAGACTTCTGCACGTAGGACGAGCTGTCGTGTACCTGGGCTCCACCTCAGGCCTCGGTAGGAGCCTATAAGATAGCTGTGGGAGCACCGTCCGAATGGGCGTATTACCCTGAGAAATAGAAAAATATGATTCACTAACTGTGTTGCGCGCAGCCGGCGCAAGTCGAGGGCATCGTAATGAAGGATCCATTTCCGATAGGTGCGTACTACATGCATGTTCCTGGCGTTTCCATGAGGCACCGCGTCTGCTTCTTGTCTATACTCTCTTCTCCAAGAGCTATAGGGGCAATACTGAAAGTGTCTTGACCACACTGACGCGAATACTGTGCATATAGGTCCCGCAGGCCTGGCACAGTCCATCCGGCCCATCTCCAACTACCTAGGCCTCACCACCCTCCCCCTCCACATCCATGAGGCCCTCTTCGCCTACGCCCTCTACGAGACGGCCTTCCGCGTCATCTCCCCCTACTTCTCGCGCAAACTCTTCCCAGCCCGCTATGGTAAGATGAGTAGGCGGCAGCGCTTGAACTGGGACGCCCACATGGTCTCCATGTACCAGGCACTGTTCATCAACACGGCTGCGCTGTTGGTTATCCTCAAGGATCCAGCGCGCAGTGTGCAGAACCAGAGTTGGAATTGGATGGAGCGATTGTGGGGGTATAATGGCGCGGCGGGGATGTGTCAGGCCTTTGCGGCAGGGTATTTCTTATGGGATTGCATTGTGAGCACCGTGCATATGGATGTGATGGGCCCGAGTAGCTTGGTGCATGCCGTCGCCGCGCTGGCAGTGACGAGCATCGGATTTGTGAGTCTCTTATTCTTCCCGTCTCCACATGGAAGATCGTATACTGATGTAGTATCCGTGTGAATAGCGGCCGTTCGCCAACTACTACGGCCTCAACTTTGTCCTCTATGAGCTCTCCACCCCGTTCCTGAACATCCACTGGTTCCTCGACAAATTTGACATGACCGGTTCCACAGCCCAACTCATAAATGGGATCCTCCTCCTCGCCAGCTTCGGCGGCTCTCGCCTCGTTTGGGGCTCCTACCAATCCCTCTCCATCTACCGCGATATTTGGCACGCATGGAACGCGACTAAGCCCTTGACGCCAGATTGCCTCAAGTACGTCACGAGCCAGTACACGGGAGATGGGTTGAGCATACCGACGGATTGCCGGGCGTTGCCGACGTGGCTGGCGCTTGTGTACGTGGGTGGGAATACGGCTTTGACGATGCTGAATTTTTACTGGTACTGGAAGATGATTGCGGCGGTGAGGAAGAGATTTGTGCCCAAGGAGGAGAAAGCAATTAACGGCAAGAAGGAGAAGTAGTGGTATTCATGCTATGACGACGGAACGAAATATTGTTCATGATGCCAAATTTCACGCGTGTATGTCGAGAAGCATTGCCCTGGTACAACCTGCTTTCCACAACCCAATATTCTACGTGGCATATGCTTATTGCGCTGTTTCAACCAGTGGATATGTCAATGTCGCCTGCGCATGTACTCCTGAACGCGTCTCATAGTACCAGATTCTCGTATAAACGAGCCCCCATTCGGTGCCGACGGCGCAGGCATCACTAAATTCCTTCCATTTGGCGCAGAAGGCAAGCTAGACGCTGATATATCGCTGCTCTCATCACACGACGACGAGTTTCTGCCATCACCCTCATCTTCCATGTCACCTAGTTCTCCATCTGAGAGGTCGTGCTTGTCGGGAATATGAGTTAGTCCTTCTCCAAACGCGTGACTGGGGCTCCTGCTTTTGCTCGAGCTTGAGTCCTCTGCACTCTCTCGTTCTTCCGGTATGGTGTCCAATCTTGACGTGGCTGCAGGATAAGGCGACAGTGCCCGTCTCTTAGTGAAGCTCCTTGTGTTTCCTGGGGATGAGCTTGAGGGATCACCAACTGTGGGATGCGTCACAGTAGAACCCGAAGCATAACCGCGATCTTCAGCGATGGAATCTAGACTGCCCTCTGGAGAAGCAGACCGGAGTAAGCGGAGGAAGTCGCGAAATTCCTGGTCATGGGCTGGCGATTGAAGGTCACTGCCGCCTTTCTTTGCTAGCCCAGCTTGGTTGCTACCTTTGCTATTAAGGTGTTCGCTTGACTGAGCTTCACTTGCATTACAAGGAACAGCCTTGCGTTTACCCTTCTCCTCTGACGAAGACGGAGTGCCTCCTTCCTCCTCATAGTCTTCACCAACCAACACTGACGACCCATTCGACGATAGGCTAGACGCCCTTCGTCTCCTTACCGGCACCGGCCGAAGAAAGCAGTCGAAGATCAAGTAGACGGCAGTCAGGAGCACGAGGGGGAGGAGAATACCAATGACCCAGTGAGGATCGATGCCTGGGCCGCGATCCATGCTCGGCTGTGATGTTTGGGGTTCGTCGCAGATACCGGGCATGTCGTGGGTGGTCGGCTGTGGATGTGATATGTAGTGGCAGTGGGTATGGGATCAGGGCGGGTTGGTTGATTCTTGATATATGTATGGCATTCTCGTGACGATGGAGTGGACATGTCTATTGCGTTTGATTCATCAAGAGCGTAAGAAGATGCAGTCATTCCGTCTCCGATGCAAGATACGAAGATGAAGTCATGTCATCATGATTTGTCGGCAAACACAACAAGCAATGCATGAGTAGTGGTCGTAGAGGAAGACTGACAGGAGGGAGGGATGGAGAGCGAAAACAGGAGCCAGAGTAGTGGCCGTGATTCAGACCAAGAGAAGGCGGCGTCTTGTATTAATGTGTGTTATGCTGATGCCAGAGCTGAATAAACTCGTCACAACTGGGCTGCTATATTACGCAGGGAGAGTTGGTCGTAAGCCTTGCGTGTATGACGAGCGCCAATCGCCATACGACGACACTTGAGTCAGGATGCAACGCCGCTATCGAGCAGAGTCTGCTGGTCGTCCTTGCCTATGCAGGTGATGGGCTGCGCCGTACACTAAATTCGTCTCCGCTCCAATTCTTTGCATCGCCGCTCATACCTCTCGAACCGTCTCATGATATCCGCCATCGATTCTTGGAATGCTAGAGACACAAACTCGCGAGTCAGTCAACACTGCGGTGTTCCCATTACATCTGACCTTGTCTCAACCAGGCGTAGTGGTGGTAGCAGCAGCGGCAGTAGCAGCAGTAGCAGCGTTGGACGCCCTCGCGCGTTTCCTGCCGCCCTTCTCGCCCTCCTCCCGTTTTCGCTTTGCTGGGCGTGAGCTGCCGCCCTTGGGTCTGTATGCCTCGTCGTCCTTTGTCTTTCTACCCCTACCGCTCGGCTGCGCCTTCTCCTCGGCTGGCCACTCCTCTTCAGCCTCCTCACCCTCCTCCTTTGCGTGCGGCTGCGGAGTGCCTGTATTGGCCACGCTCGTAATGGTAGCCATGCTTGAGCGCTTGCCGCCTCCACCTCCACCACCTCCTCCCGCGCCCTTACTCTTGCCCGCCTTCTCGGCTGCAGCTTCCTTCTCCTGAATGAATGTCTCAGGGTGGTATCTCCTCAGCCACGACAGCACAGACATGGGGTTCGCGTTGAGCAGCTCCTTCTCTGGTGGGAGGATTCGCGAGCGAGAGCGTTGTGGCAGCCACCAGCCATCTGCTGCTAGTGCTTCTGGTGTGGCGAGCTGGGCGTCGAGATTGGCGAGGTACTCTTCTTCGTATGTAGTCGTCAGGTAGCCGGGGGGCACGTCGCCCAGCATGTCGGCGGGCCAGCTGCTCGCATCGACGTCTGCGAGGGCAGTGTGCGGGACATTGAGGAGGGCGGCGAGAGATCGCGGGCCCGGGTGATCGTGGTCAAGGGCAGGCACTGCATCTTCGCTGGGCACGACGTCCTCGTGAGGAAGCCCCAGGTCGTAGCCCGGCACGCGCGCCGTCTCGTTCAAGTGCATCAGCGTCTCGAGGAACTGGTCGTTCTCCTCCTGCAGGCGCTTGGCGAGCACGTCCAGCTTGTGGCAGTCCATCCACAGCGTGTTGCTCTGTTCCATGTCCTTGTCGAAGCGCAGCTTCATCTTGCGGTACTTTTTGCGCCACGAGCGCAGCGGCACCTTCTGCTCCTTCAGCACGTCGTCGAACTTTTGCGCGTCCGGCGGCGACGGCGGTTTCGGGTTCATCATCGTTTCCAGCGACATGATGGTGAAGTGCTTATTATGAGACGTGATATGTGTTGGACGCGGGTCAATGGTGTGGGTGTCTGCATATGAAAGGGAGGGTATCGTGGTGTAGCTGCTTTTACGTGTTCCGATCGCGAAGCCTAAAGAGGATCCGCATCCGCATCTGCAAGCTGCACCTGCAAGGAAACGTCACATTAATTACTTAGCTAGTCTCTGCCTCCTCCGTCTGGACCTTCGAGAGACGGACCGCTAACTACACCACTCTCCACCCACTTTTTATTGTTACAGCACTGATCACGCCTGTATCAGCTTTTCTCCAGGCTGCCACCACAGGGCCTCTCGGCATAGCACTGGACAGAACAGCGTAGACTCGCCCCCCAGCACAGGCACCACTGTGTACCACAGTAAGTTACGTGGACTGACCCACTCTCGCTCTCCCTCCCTCGCTCCCTCTCCGCGTATAGGATCCGGCCGACGCCTCACAGTGTGTGGCATGACCTGTCTCTTTCCCTCCCTCACTGCAGAGCTTACTGTTGCATACCCACACAAAAGCTGACCGCGTCCCATCATGTTAGCAGACACCGGAACCCTCACATCGCACTCGTCGCATTCGCATCCGCAGTCGCACATCCTGGCTGCCAATCATCACCACCAATACACCACCACCACC
>Ga0181470_100417_pt1 | contig 11072 bp, 8 predicted proteins | sample InSIn5SAF170_FD_119082 | JGI IMG/M metagenome (GOLD analysis project Ga0181470, IMG submission 119082) | Clean room microbial communities from NASA Spacecraft Assembly Facility at Jet Propulsion Laboratory, Pasadena, California, USA -... ...
GTGCGAGATGTCCTGGAGAGCGGAGCTGTGGTTCTCCTGGACGTGTTTCGAGTCAGTGCCGTGGGTTGAGCCTTCCTCGCTGCTCGGCGCACCGGTAAGACCTTTGTTTTTCTCTCGGGCGAGGACGAACCTATAGCCGGAGTACTCGACCAGGAAGGCGACGAAGAGGCCAGCCATGACCACGGCGGAGGTGGTAGCTTCATAATGGATGCCTGTCAGGCAGGGGTTTGTGAACATCAGGGAAGCATGGGTGTAAAGATGAACGAAGGCAGTCGAGATGATAATGCCTGTACCGAACTGCTTGATTATTGTGAAGACGGTTCCGTTGATTCTGCCCAAGGGAAGTTTGTGCAGGAAAAGTGGGAAGAAGACGGCTAGACCTGAGGTTGCGAGGATGATGAAAATGCTACCCACTCGGAGCCCGACATTGTAATCGCGGGTTGGAGGTGCGTCGCAGGATGACGCTGTTGCGGCGGAGGACTCTGATTCTCCTGATGCGACGCAGTGTTCGACGCCGGCATGGAAGTGGCAGTTCATTTCTCCCTCGGAGGCTTCGTCGGCATGGCCTTCTTCTTCGGTTTCGTGGTCTGCTTCGGTTGACTCCAGGATGAGGACATCGTTGCCTTCCTCATCAACGCAGTATGATTCTGAGCCATGGGAGTGACAATCCGTGTATTGTGCTGGCAGCGGTGTTGTTGGCGTTCCTGTCAGAGATACTGATACCTCATCGCCATGGCCGTCGACGCAGAAGACGTCTGTCGCATGAATATGGCAGCTTGTTACTGCTGTGGTTTGTGCTTCCGCGGTCGTCGATGCCGCGGCTGAGGCTGGAGTTGATGATGCTGAGACTGCCGTAGCCAAAGTGGTCATGGCTGTCTCAGCTCCATCTGAGTCATAGCAGTATGACACGGAATCATGCATGTGGCATCCTGTGTAGGTTGTTTGTCCCGTTGCTCCTGCCGCCAGGAGGCCTGCGATCATAGCACTTCGAGTAAGCATGTTCGCCAGATGATATGGTGAGATCGATCTGAATCGCTACGATGTGGTATCTAGAAAAAGCTCTGCTTTGTATATCGCTTCAACATGGTCCACAAAGTCATTAAGGACCGACATGTGAAAAAACTCATGCAGTCGATAAACCTGTGCCGCGACTTCCTGCTCATTGAACGCTATGAGGTAAGTGCACGAGGCAAATTTTCTGTATCGGGATATGGTAGCATCGTAGCAGTTGCCAAGAAGCTATACACCGGAGACAGGCGACGATACTATGCCGCTGAGCGGTCACTCGAATGAAAAGCAACAAGAAAGAGTCCATTGGCGGGTTCAAGGATCTCTTGGCTCTCAAGGTCCTCACTTTTGATTACTTGGCATCAAAGCCGTTAGTGCTTGGCGTGGTGGAGGAGCGGACAGTGAATCCTTGCCTTTCCTCAACCCCGATAGATTGAGGATCCAACCGGCTGACATTACCGAGTCTACCAGGCTAGATTGCCTAACAAGTCTGATAGCATGGGGAACCGGAGCAACAGTACGATGCTTACTGGCATGTCGTCCAAGGTGATACGTAGTCGATCCTGCTGTGCTTGATGCAAACAGAGAGATTGAGAAGTGTAGAGGATCACACAGGAGGCACAAGGTCTTTCCAGCACCGATTCTGCAGGCCTGGCAGGTCATGTAGGTATTGACGCGAACGTTCGACTGCGCTTTCCTGATCGAGGTCCCCAATTGAACCTAGTCCTTCACCATGCGCAAAGGGGGCTGTACCTTCCACGTGGGAGGATTTCGATCAGTTGACCATGCATGTGGTGTCCTCACTCCGACTCAGAATCGAGCTGGATGATAGGCCCACTTACTTTGTCCAGTCACTTCTTCGGCGACGGCCCGACTGCGTCGCAGGTCACGATCACCGTACATGACGATCCATGCAACGTTGAGCTTGCCAAAGCTCGCGAATTTTTGTCAAGGTCCGCAGCGATCATGGCCACTGGCTTGGCATGACAGCGGCCACAGATCTTGAAAGAGGAATAACGGTAGAGAGCCGGCTGTTTGCAGAGGTATATAGTCTCTCGTGTCCGGTACCTGCAGCAGTACTCTTTTCCATCTCGAGCATTTACCTTAACCCAGTCATCCTGTTAGACTCTTACTCGCATCATCGTCTTGATCAGTCTTAGCATGTACATAGCACCGCTCATCTTGGCGGCTGCCACGGCTTTTGCAGCACCTACCTCTGTTCAGCTAGAAAGCCGACAACAGCCCGCACCGTTCCAACAGGAATTAAGTGCATGGAACGAAGGCGCTGTCACCGCTTATCCCATTCACTCATCCTGCAACACAACTCAGAGAGCTCAAATCGCGGCTGGACTCAACGAGACCATTCTCTTGGCAGAGCATGCCAAGGAGCACGTCCTCAGATGGGGTAACAGCTCGGAGCTTTACCAGAAGTATTTCGGCGAGCTGCCTCCGTACGAGGTCGTTGGTGCGCTTGACTTGGTCGTCAGCGGTGACAAGGGAAATGTGCTGTTCCGATGTGATGACCCCGACGACAACTGCCAACAAGATGGTTAGCACACACATATTAGTCCGTGTTGAATGCAATGCTGACACTTTCTGCAGGATGGGCCGGTCACTGGCGTGGCGAAAACGCAACTGCTGAAACTGTCATTTGCGACCTCTCTTATGAGACCCGAAGATGGCTGAATTCGATGTGCGGCCTCGGCTACACTGTTGCTGACGGTGCTACCAATACCTTTTGGGCATCTGACTTACTGCACCGACTATACCATGTGCCCGCCATTGGCTATGGCTATATCGAGCACTTCATCGAGACATATGACGATGCTCTGGCTTTCGCCCAGAACAGCACTGTCACCAACACACATGATAGCGATGTTCTGCAGTACTTCGCCCTCGACGCGTATGCTTATGACATCGCTGTGCCTGGCGTAGGCTGCACTGGAGAGACCACCTCGAGCGAGTCGTCCGAGTCGGCAACAACCCCCAGCGCCACTCCATCGGCATCTCAAGCTCCATCGCAGACATCAAGCGCACCAGCTGTAAGTGAAAAGCAGTGACGCTCATAATGGGTTACTAACTTACCTTTGCAGGAATGCCATACGCATGATGACGGAGTCGTCCACTGCTCATAGACACCAGCTTGACAGAACATTGCCGGAAGAGGTCGGCATCAGTGAATGGTCACGAAAGGATCATGATATCGGATAGAAAATGAAGATTAATGCTGTCATGTCATCGGAGCTCGTATAGCTACCGCTGCTCGTGATCGCATGCGCAAGGATAGAACAAGCGTGGTACTTACCTACATTGCTGCTCCTTCTACATGACTTAGACATCGGTCACCTTCAATCCGGCGGTTTGCATTGCGCGGACAAGTAGGTCTCGTGGTCTACTTAATAGCACACACCGCCCAGCCCTTACGAGCATCCTCGCAGGCTTTTTTCAGGGCTTGTTCCTCAGTGTCCGTCCATTTGATAGTCAATTCGTCCCACTTCTTGACCTTGAACTCCTTGCGGTATTGCTGCTGTTGTGCTTGCAAGCGCATGACGGGCTGTACATCGGCCGTGCCGCTAAATAGAACGAGCAAAGATTTTTCAGGCAGTGCATTGTAAATCTGTTGCACTCGTTCAAGGATCTCGTTCGTGATGGCGTTGAGTTTGTCTTGATCTTCGTCGCCTGTGTCGTTTGTCCCAGAATTATCCTTCTGCCGCTCTTCTGGAAGTTGCGGGGCTGCGCCATTGACCCAACCTCTGGCATATTCTAGAGCTCTCAGTCGGCCCCAGACATAGTCTACTCCGCCAGCAGGAATTTCGAAGTCGAAATAGTCGTCACCTTTCACAGCTCTAATGACACCTTTGACAATATCGTCATCGTTCTGACACCCAACAGTATGGGTAGCGTCCTTGCCGAAGCCGCGCTCTGGTGTCCCATAATCGATCATCGCGCTCGTCCTACCATTTCGCTTGAGGCGCCTGAAGATGGGTTCGCCATTTGCTTCAATTGTGCCCCACTTCGGACCTTTCTCACACTTGAGCTTCACCAGATCTAGGACAGCTTGTGCATCTTCGACCGAGTTATGGCCATTCGCTCCACCAGTCTGAATCTCTCGTTTGAGATACTTGTTTGCGAGGTACTTAAGAGACGATCTTAGAGGTAGACCTCTTGGATGTGGATAGATGATGGATGTGTCAACCACGAAAGGATGAGTGAGCTTCAAGGCGTTCAGATCGGAGTCGAGAGAATGGCCCAGCAATAACGAGGAGGGAGTCAGAATTTCAAGCAGTTCTTGCTGAATGTCTTCCAGACTTGTTGTCACATTTTCTAGCTTCTCGAACGTCATGCCAGAATACTGCGTGAAGTAGTTCGTGATGGGGAGTTTCGGCTTCACAAGCTTGTCAATCACCACTGTTCCAGTCGGATATCTGATCAATGAGATTCTTGCCAAAGATGTCGCATTTTCTGATGTTTGCACCATCTCGCAATCTAACGAATAGATCGACAAGCCTTTTGAAATGGGGTCAACGCCATCAGCAGGAATCTGTGGTTGTGAGACCGCCACCTTCGTGTCCACCCAACCGTCCTTGGATGACTGTCCAGTCTTTGACCGGCGAGCGGCTTCAAGCTTCGCATCTACCTCGGCTGTAAAAAGTGCTGGGTGAATAGGAAATTCTGCTTCTCGAAGCTCATCAGTATCGTGAATGAACTGGGTTATGGGTGTCCGCTCGGCTGTGAAGTTATTGTTGGAGTTTCGACTCTGCTTTTGATCCGAATCTTGAGAAAGAAGCATAGCTTGAAGAGGTGAATGAACTCGGGACATTTTCGTGTCACCAGGTGCTTTGACATGAAGCACATTCCCAAAGAGCCAAGCCCGAGGATCGTCAGATTTTGATGCTGCGGCTTGAGATACAAGATGAAGTGCTACATCAGTCTTTAACTGGTTGCTCGACCCGTCATTGCTGATCTGCTCGTTGTCGGTGATCACGGTCTCGCCGTTTGATGGTTCCGGCCTCGAATATTCCGAAGCAGACTTCTCTGCTCGTCGCAACAACTTCTCATCCAAACCTGGCACCATAATGACAACGACCTTTCTCACCGATCTCGAGTTGGCGACAGCTGTCCACTTTGGCGCGACTTCATCAGCCAGCACATACAAGCCCAGATCCCGAATGTCCTTGAGCCGAATCTCTGATTGGTAGTTCTGATAAGTACGGAGAGCCGGATAGTCATCTCGCTCGCCACCTTTCCCTCCATTCTTCTTGTCACGTTTTGATGACTTGGACGAAACCTTGGTCCAGCCGTCTTCGCCATCGAGCTGTTGACTCACGTTGTCGTCATTGTTCATCGCGGAGGCATCAAGCGCCGGATTATTCGCATCAATGGACAGGCGTCTTCGCTTGTGGTCGCTCACCGATGACGTGTGCTGATTGTGATGATGAGGCTCGCTTCGACGACTACTTGAATAATGATGCTTCCTCTTCGACCCCATGGTGACTGTAGACTGCTTTACTAATTGCTTGCGCTCTGCTACCTTCGGCACTTGCTACTGAGGAGTGGCCTATCAGAACAAGGCGAAGGCGCTGGCGCAAGCGTGCGACGGGGACAATAGGTATTCTGGTCACCCAAATGGGTTGCTGGAGGCAATCGTGACAAATTGTAAATATTTGATGGAAGTCCTGCCTCAGGCTGACAAGTGGCCTTGGCAGGATTAAAGTTCTTGTGCCCTTCCCAGCTTCAATCATTTCCCTTACACAATGGTATTTGGGTCGCCATTGTGCGTCCCAGGCCATATCTCTACTGCACTGTCGATTTCGATCCTACTGGGGTGTACAAGACCTACGCCTGCCGTTTACACGGGTATCGGTTCAAAGATGGCAGAAGTAGGCTAGCCCTGTTTGCGACAAGAGAGGCGAGCTATAAGTGCGGACAGGGATACAGGCGCGGGCATAAAGTTATGCTTACCTTATTAAGGTTTCACATTTGGCGATGCAGGCAACTTACACGCAGAAAGACGACTACACCTCTTCTTTATCCATATAAGCACAGTAGCGAAGCACTGCTCTGATTGTGCAAGCACTGCTAGTTGGTATCTAAGTAACCTATTTGTAAATGATACTCTATATAGATCCACGGTATCGCTTAGGATATACATCTAAATGTACATCGAAAAGTTGTAGAGTTTGATGAGGTAAGCCATATTATCCAGAAACTTTATGTCAGGAACTGTCCATCCAAGACGTCCACGAGGCGCCCCTCTCAGGAGGATATCGGAAAGCTGATGCCACCGTGCTGATCAAGCTAAGTCATCCGCTTCTTGTCACAGTCAATGAGCTTGTTGACTTGCCAAGTTTGTTGCCTTCATCCACCTCGATTTTATGCTTGCTCACGAAGCCTCCTCAAACTATGCATTCTAGGAAACTTGCTGTGCGATCAACCGAATGTTCGAAACACAGCGATGAACAGCCAAAAACAGACAGTCCATGGTCCTCTCGACGTAAGGCTTGCGACCGATGCGTTCGCGGCAAGCGACGTTGTGAAGGTGGGAAGCCGTGCAGTCGATGCAGCAAGCGCGGTCTTCGATGCGACTTCGCCCCTGACCATAGAACGGAGTCCGAAGGCAAATCCTCTGCTGTTGCCCTCTTGACGACTGATGAAACGCAGGACTACTCCATTGGCGACTTCAATATCGACCTTGGCTGGGTTGATGCCAAGGGCTTCGTTGGAACATACAAAGGCTTCTACAACGAACTGCTACCAGACATGACTGTTCAACTTACTTCATTCCATATGAACCAGCTTGTGCAACGGATTCAGTCATCTATACGTATCATGGCGGAAGATGCACAGACCCCGTTCCTCAAGCCGCTGCAGATTTATGGGGAATCAGCGGACTCATTTCTCGACGAGGCGCTTCTCGTTTGCTCCGCATATATTCACCGGACAAAAAGTAATCGAGCATCTCTGAACAGGACAATTGCGCGCAAATACATCAAACTCACCAGGACGCTCCATGGTTCTATGACTCTTGACGTATTGTTGCCTGCCCTGCAAGCTGTTATCCTCTTCGAAATCATGATGCTCTTCGACGAGGAAGGAAGCATGCAGAAGCTAGCAGAACACCTGCTTCCAACGGTCGAAGCAGCACTGAACGACCTACAACAGCGTCTCATCGAAGAACTGGCGCACCCCACATCCTGCTCAGGCGACGACTCAAACTCGCAATATTTCCGGTGGATTCTGCACGAGAGCATCAGACGTGTCGTGTTTGCACATTGGATTGTCAAGGCAGCATACACCCACTTACGAGACGGCTATTGTAAGCTGGTGTCAGTGCTCGTCACTTTGCCACTCACGCGATCGGGTGACCTGTGGACAGCCTCGTCCGCAGACGAATGGCGGCTCAAGGCACAGCGGGAACCGACGCAGGCCGACGTTGTACCATACGTGGAGGCAGTCGACTTCTGGATAAAAAATGGCTGTGTCAACATGGACGACTTTCAGGTCATGCTGTTTGAGTCGTGCAAGGTCATGTCGGCGCACGCATCTTGGGAAACACCAAAACAGGACTGACGCCGAGAGGATGTTATATTTGTCTTGTGATAGTATACATCGCCACTCTTACAACTTATTCACGCACCGTTCATTAGCGTGCCCCATTCTTCACTGAAAGTTCAGTGAAGCAGCATCGTGAACGCAGCTCAGCTCTGCCAGGCCTCAAGACGCCGCTTCACGCTACCGCCACAATATCCCTGACGATCTCCTCGGCATCCTTCTCTCGCAGCCCAAGCTCCTCCATCCAATACCCCGTCTTATCGCTAAACTGATTCACCCCTCCATTTCCCATCAGCCCCGCAGAAATCATGCTGATGATCGCACCCTGAAACTTAGGGGTCTTAGTAAACACCTCGGGCGGCGCACCAGAACTTGCTTCCTCCCTAAACGCCTTCTGGCCTTGTGCCGCAAGCTCACCGATCTTCACATATTTGATCGACCAGTCTGCGTCGGTGGTGTTGGTGTATTTCTTCAGATATCCCAGGAGTTGGTTGGGCGTGTACGTCGCGCTGTGGACATGCACGAACTGGTTCCGGGTCGACTCCATGTGCTCGGGGAGCATAGTGGACACGACGGCGCGGGCCGCAGCGTCGATTGTCGAGGTTTCAAACGGAGTGTTACCGTCGTCGAAGATGGTGAAGGTGCGCTTCTTGAGGTTCCAGTGGGGCCAGCCGGCTGCAACGGGAGGGTTGAGGCTCTGCGTGACCGAGTCAGTCAGCTTTGATTCAAAAGCATGGAGTGCGGCCGTTGCATTTCCATGTGAAGAATAATAGAAAGAGGTGGGAGGGAGGCACTCACGAAGTCGATCCACAAACCGCAGAATACGCCCGTCCAGGAGATCTTATCCTCGTTGTCCCTCAAGTACTTTATGATGTTCTTCTTGAGGAATAGACAAGGCGCGATTTCGAGACATAGGGCTGAGCTGGTGTCCATTCCCAACTCAGCAGGCAGGAACCTCTTCACGCCTGCTTCGACCGCTGCCTTAACGATGGCCATTTGGTCGCCGAGGGCGGAAGTACTGACGGTGCTGATGACGATGTCTTGGCCTTTGAAGGCTTCAACAAGGGAAGCAGCGGTATAGTCCGTGCGAACTGCTGTGACGCCGGCGGGAAAAGTGCTCTTGGAAGTCGTGCGGGTTAGTGCCGAGACGCGGAAGAGGTTGGTGGCAAGGAGGTAGTGGGTTATGGGGCCCCCGATGTTGCCGGCTGCGCCGATGACGATTACTGAGGTCTGCAACTGAGACATCCTGTAAAGTGTTGGGGATTCAGCAAAATGGTCGAATTGCATATGCTGATGGGTAAGGATATTATATAGTGTGATGGTTTGAGCTGCTGTGTGCTTGATTTCAACGGCTGAGCCCAGCTACTTGTACCCGTCCGTGATTTCATCTTGATACGCAGGTACATCATATCTCCTTGAGACTGTGAGTCAGTTCGAAATCAAGTCCGCACTTCTGTATATGTCGACCCCTGGCAACCTCCTGATCGCGGACTTGGTCTTGGCAGGTCCCTGTGAATTGCGGAATTCCGCAATTGAGCCATAAAGACCTTAGTAAGCTCAACTAGCACATCCAAAATGGCCGCGGGGATGCACAACTATCAAATGATGGCAATGGCATATTTTCGAGGGATAAAATGTTAAGAGTTCAAAAGTGTGTTACAAAGCCTGAGATCTAGTATCCGTCTATACTAATGGCTTTCTCACGCGTAAAGCCTCGCCGTATCTCCAGACCTCCGCTGGTGTGCTGTACGTAGCTACAAGGCGCGGGCTTTGCTTTTCACAACAGCGCGGTGTCCACTTCGAACACAATCTATTAGACGCATTGAGACGCTTTGGTGGAGAGCACATACTACGCCATATACTGATCTGCTGCTAGCACATGACGACCCGCATCGCACTCTCTTTACTTCCGTTGTTTCATGTCCGAGACGGTGACGAGAACACCGCTTCCGGCATTTCAGTCAAGGTGCGGCTTTCTTCTTTTATCTCCCCTCTTGCTGCATCGCACTTCATGAGGACAATATGCCAGGTGCCCTGCGGTAAGACCAGGTCCAAGAGACAGTGCGGCGAGGGCGTTTCCGTGCATTTTTCGGCAAGGACACAGAGAGTGCGGCCACCGTTCTGGGCTGTTCTTTCGTGGCCTTATGAAATGGATCCGAGCAGCCGGGGTTGCAGCAGAGGTGGGAGGTCGAGTCAACGGTCACAAAATTGGTTCAATTTATAGATTAGTCGTATACAGAGTCCAGTAAATGAGTTGTCAGACAGGAGTTAGTGTAGAACGCATTTGAAGATGTCGCAGGGTGCACCCTTTGATTGAAGCTTCTTGACAAGTTGGTCGATTTCATGGTCGTTCTGCTCCTACATACTCGACATGCTGCACTAAGACTCCATGTCTCGTTTCTTCCTTCCACCTCCTGCCCTGAAAGCCGCCGCACGCTTAGCGCCTCTATCGGTTGGCTTTTGACCAGGTCTCTTATTCAGCTTCTTCAAACCCTTGGGTAACGAATTGCTGTTTGCTCTATGTCCCTCAAGCACTACCTTGTCGTTCCTGGCAGGTGGTCTTTTCGGGTTATCTCTCGCCTGATTACGCGAACCAGCGAATTTGCCTTTCGATCCAGAGTCCCTCCTCTGGTCTTTTCGTCCTTCAGTTGGCCCCTTTTTCTCCCTCTTCATCTCCCTCTTCGCCCTGCTCACCCTAAGTGGCCTAGGCAGCATAGGGGGAAACTTCTTCCCATCCATCAGCAGCGCACTCTCAACTGCATTCTCGCCCTCAAACTGCACATAGGCAAAGCCCTTACTTATCCTCGTCTCCTTGTCGCGCACCACCCTAACACTTTCAACCTTTCCACACTTTGCAAACGCTTGCCATAGCCCCTCTTCGACATCAGCCGGCTCCTTCGCTCTTTTCCTCTTCTCGCCGGCTTCGGGGTCATCAATGGGAGTTGCCTCATCAACGAAGCTGAGGTTACCCACAAATACACACCGTCTGTGGTCTTGCCTGGCGGGGTTGCCTAGATAATCAGCCCGTAGATGTCTATCGAGGACCACAGTTCCATTTAAGCGTGCCACCTTTCGCGCCGCCGCCGCAGTGTTTAGCACAACATAGGCATTCGTGCTCTTCATTGTTTCATCCATGAGTTCCTTTTTCGCGTAAGCAGCTCTCTTTGGCCCTGCATCAGAAACAAATGCAGTGCTGCGGAACCGTATTGACTCGATCTTCTCGTGGTGTTTCTCAGCGAGGGCAGAGCGGATGTGCAGAATGAGGGTCTTTTTGGCGGACTTTGACTTGATCACCGAGATAGACACGTTGCCCAAGAAGCAGGTACGGTCTGTTTTCTCGGCTTCTATGCCGTGGGCAGTACCTGCGATGCTTTCGTGCTTGGGTATAGCATCTTCGTCTTCGTCTGCGTCTTTGGCTTTGGACTTGGCTTTGGATGGACGAGGCTCGTCTTCGGCCTCGGAATCTGAGAGGTCGTCGAGGCCACTGTTGAGGTCTGAGTCGCTCGCATCAT
>Ga0181470_100391_pt2 | contig 11060 bp, 6 predicted proteins | sample InSIn5SAF170_FD_119082 | JGI IMG/M metagenome (GOLD analysis project Ga0181470, IMG submission 119082) | Clean room microbial communities from NASA Spacecraft Assembly Facility at Jet Propulsion Laboratory, Pasadena, California, USA -... ...
GAAAGTGTCCGTTTTTTCCTGAATCTTGTTATGTCCTTTTCCAGACGAGACTGTGGTTTCTAGGTCTTTAACAGATATTGATGTAGCGTGTTGTACTGCGATCTCATTCAAAATTATAACATTTTACAACAGACGTGTGACTCGAAGTTCTTTTACGTAACTAATACTTCTGCTCCCGATTTCGATATTAAACTTATTTATGGCTCTTCTTCCAAGATTTATACTTTCAGCTTCTTTCATCGTCCGTCATAATTATCTCATTTATCGATAGCAACCTAATATGAAATCAGACACTAAAATTGGATTTAATTTGAAGGGGAAAAAGGGAGGAAAACCAGGAAATTTTTCTCGTTTTTTGCTTGACTCGGATCGCTATCGGGATATCACACGGATTACCTAGTCTATGTAAAGCCGCGATTTTAATCTGTACAGTAAATAAAACGAGGAATTTTCTGTCCCCTCGCGGTCTCTGCGGTTTTTCGATTTCATTCATTTTACACGTGATTTATTATTCAACAATCGATCCTAATTTTCATATTCTTTGACGAACGACAAGGACTAGACGAATAAATAAAAAAACTCAAATAAAACGGTTCGCACAAAACTAAAAGGTTAAAAAAAAATCTCATCATGCTCTAATTGTCTGATGTATTGTTTGGCTTTGAATTGAATGGTAAAACGATGATTCGAGATGAAAGATGGGAAATAAAAAAAAGTCTACGGCTCATAAAATTCTATCTAAATTCGATATCAAAGAGGAAAAAATTTTTATCATTAATTTAAGAAAATCAGGACGCATGACACTTTTTTATTTCTTTTACATCGCAATCTCGGTTGCATTGTAAAACAAAAGAATTACTCTAAAACTCGGAACTTAAAGGATTTTTAGTTTTAAAAAGAAAAAGAATCATTTTTTTAAGCAGATGAAACCTAGTTAATATTAAAATATTCTTTGAGGAGATGGGGGGGACTTGATCTCTTGTGATACCATTTTAATAAATATTCATAAACACTGAGGAGACAAGTTTCCCCAACTTATGTTATCGTTCCATTTTTAATATGTCGACTTTTTTTCCTTAACACTCCTGAATTGTTTAAGCATGCAAAAACTTCCTTGTTGCTTCCGAACTGCCGCAGGAATATTGCGTTTGACCCAATTAACTTTTTTTCGCGCCATCTTTTTTTTCCCTAAGCACTTTACTCGGAAATCTACGATGACATCGATGGAAACATACGAGGCAAGATTTTACGACTGGTGGTCGAACGGGGAGAAAAAAAGGGACGAAAACCTCCTTCTTAAATAAGGGATAAACTAATACTATTATTTCAACAATATGGTATCGCGTCCAGGGAGAAAAAGGCCTCGGGATAAAGTAATGGCTCTATATCCGCTTTGTTTTTATGAAAACTCCCGTGATATATTTGTTGCCACCCTTCCTCGCCATCGTAAAATTGTGGCTTCAGATTATGAAAACTTTATGACGCTGTAAATTTTCTAAATTTTATGCTTTTTACCAAAACTGCACTCGACTAAATCTGGCTATCTGTTTATGTTGTAATAAAAAACTTTTTCCGGTTTTTTGGGCCTCGGAGAAAGGAAACTATTCGCAAAAAAATATGACACCTGACACAAAAGGGTGAGAAAGTTTTTCGTGACGGAATTCAAAAGAGGTAAAACAGGCTCGAACAAATAAGATGATTCAGAGTCATTTGGAACAAACGGATAGAACCTTTAATTAGAAACAAAGAGATAGGAAAAAACTGGTAAAATATAGTAGTAGGAAACTCTTTTGCATTTTGAATGAAAATCCTACGACTTTTGCGAAACTTTTCGATACGAGTTTTCAGGAGCAATCAAAAAACTTACAAAGTTCTTATAGCTTCATTCGTTATTTTCATCTTGACAAAAGAAATCGCTTTTTTGGTTTGTTAGATTTTTGTAGAATGTTTTTTTTATTCAACATTTTGTAACATAAAAATGCTAAAAAGTAATTTAATAGCGCTAATAATTACTACAAACAAACCACTTCCGTTAACAACCTGAACAATAAAACAAACGAAAACACACGCCTTTTTCATGTTTGGTTAACGATTTGCACATACGAGAATATTTGTGCAGTATGTGTCGCCATTGCTAAGGCCAGCTTTCTATAAATCCAAACTTTCCAAGTTTTTTTATTATTAGAAACTCGAGAAGCAGTTATAAGGCGAACAAAGTTTCGATGAGGCGAAGCGATCAATGTCGAAGTAGTTCTAAAGATATAAAACACTTCAAGGCAAGATACGACGAAAAGGAGACCATCTCAATTCTTTCATAAGAGGTCATCGGCAGAAAATGAAAAACTAGGATGGAAATTGAGCTTTTAAGTTTCTTCGAGTTTTCGGATTCGTTCTTTTTCAACGACTGACATGCCTTGTAATCTTCTTCTACGACGTTGTATATTCTGCAGATTAAAAAACGTCAAAAGAATTTTTTTGTTTTGCAACATCGTATAAATTATTAATGTCGACGGGGATTTCTCTAAAGGGTGTGGTCGGAGAGAAGTTCGTTTGGTCGCAGTTCAAGTCGATGGGGTCACCCCACGCACGAGCCTTGCCAGATTTTCTTTTTTTTTTCAACTTCCCAAACATTCTTTCGATGACAAGAATTAAAAGGATTTGAAAAATAATCGAATAAAATTTCAACAAAAGGTAACTCACCAACACTATTTGGGAAATCGAATCGATTAAATTGGACGAAATGCCCGATACGTTTCGGGGTTTTTTTTTTTTTGAAAGAAATTCCTCATAGAATGAAAGTCTAAATAAATTAACCGATGTTTACTAAACAAGAAGGATCCTACGAAGCGGAAATGAAAATCGGTTTCGGGAAATGACATTTCCTTTTCAAGCTGTTCCCAATGAATGACCATCTGGAACGATCAGTTTCAGATAAAACTCAAAAACTATACTAATTCTACGACCTTTGTTTTAAAGATCGAAACGTGACTTATAAAAGTAAACGGTTTTCTCGAGGATCTGCAAGCTCCGATTCAGAAAAAAAAGAACATCCCTTCGGTCACGTATTTCTTTCCTCTTTTGCATAATTTAACAATTATTCCAAACTTGTCGGGAGGTCGGTAGTTAACAAAACTGTATCTTTAGAGGATCGTTTAACAGGCAGTGTAAAAACAACGAGAAAGGAAAGAAAAATCTCGAGGAAAATAAAAATATTTCCACTTTTACCAGGTCCTATTCCGTTTTCTACAGAAAATCTGAGTTCAGCTTCTTCTTTTAACCGCTATGAAAAAGGCTATGGCATAACCGGTCGCCGTTCAAGGTAACAGCTTGTAGGAAAGACAGCGACTAAGAGAGGTGAAAGAGGTGCAGCAGAAAAATTAAAATCTTTATGAGGACCAAAATTTCAGCAATTTATGCGAGGTCTACTTCTCGTCGATAATGACGACGTTAAAATTCCACTCTAACTAGAATATAAGTGCCTTCCTTTCATCTAAAAAGTCATAATAATTTGCAGATGTTTAAATTTTAATATCTGCTCCGAGAGATAAAAGACATTTACTTCCCATTGAGCGAACGGGTGATTGAAGAAAGTAAAAGTAGTTAATTCAATACAATCCCACAATCACTTTAAGTCGGTGGAATAACACAGGAACCTTTCCCCTGCGTCGGGTAGGTTTAGAGCAGAAATTAACACCATCAGAATTGTTGAAAAACACAACAGAACCCCTCCTTTTCCTTTCCTTCTCCCCCCTCTCCGCCATAAAATTTTATTAAACACAGTCTTGAAGCAAGAGTAACAATTCATTTTGTATTCAAGAGATGAGACCCGTGTTAAGTAAGGAAATTCGTACGTAAATCAAGTAATATTAACCGTGCTGAAGCAACCAGATGCTGGGCCCGGGGGGGTTACAACCGCAGGGGTTCCGAAATGGGGAGGCTTTTTCATTTTTGTTAACATTCCCATCCTCGACTTTTCAAAATTAAATTTTTTTTTATTTCACGATAATACCCGCTCCCGGGAATAATCGCTTTTTAATAGTTCGATTCGAGTAGCTAATTATTTTCGATAACGCATACCGGAAATAAATTTCCCGATTTCGAGGGAGTAAACGCCGCTTGCATCGATAAGGAGTTCGAAACCACAAAGGAATCGGATCCGAGAAAACGGATTTAGGCGACCCCTTTCCAAATGCATCTAAACGACTGTCCTGGCCATAATTAAACAGGGCTAATTGATGGATGGCTAATTAAGTCGGTAAGCAACTGAGATTCGGTTATTAAATTAAATTTAAGCGAGCCCTTCCGATCTGTTCGGTTTCCTCGACCGTTCCATTAGCTGCATCTAATTTTTACTTTGACAATTTTTGTTTAAGAAGGTTATAAAAGCGCACATCTCGCAAATAGATATTCATTGCCTTTAAATGGAAACCATTAAGGAAAGATTCACGTACCCGTGCCCCACTATTAAAACAATGTAATTTAACTTGAGTTTTAATGCAGGAAACTGTAACAAATGTCTAGGAGGGTCGAATGTTGATTGCATCGCACCCCGCGGACTTATCCCGGCTAGATTTTATTCTAAAACCCGACTAAACTTAAACGATATAACGTTTTAACTTTTTCTAAAAAAAATTTTAATCGAATTGAAAGTCTATTATTGCAAAAGGAATCGTTAAAGCGAGTAAATAAAGATTTGAAGAGGAGATCCGAAAAAAGCACCCGTCTAAAAAGCGTCAAAATTTCTCGAAATAAGGAATTAGCGTTAATCTAAAAAGCCGATTTGAACGAGACAAAAATCTGATAACGCTCGATAATGAATAGTCTGAAATCTCTTGAAAACGTATCTTCATCTCAGGAAAAAAAAGGCCGTTTTCTTTATAGAATTTAATAGCATAATTTATCTTGACTCGGCTCTATTTTACTTTTGTCAAATGAAATGGTAAACCCTTTTCTTTTTTCTTCTACGGCGTAAGCCTTTTTTCCGTGCACTCGTTAGAACGGTCATCAAAGTATTCAATTACAAAAAGAGCGAAAAATTCGATCGCTCATCCGATTACCTTTGAAGTTACTTTTTCTCTCGGGTTAAAATAACCCGGGTCGTCTTGAGAACGGCGTCGAGTGTTAGAGAGCAAGTGGGAAAATGAAAATTAAAAGTTTATACGCTCACCTCAGTGCACATACCATGCATCGTTTAATGAAGGGGTGTTATCGCCCCCGTTTAGAACCTTGTGACGAGGGTGGTCACCATAAAAGGGTGAATTCCGATACGTTAACTTATAACATAATAAATGGCTTGGCTTTTTGTTTTTACAAAAATATTAGCCCCACAAAAAAAAATGTCGGAAATTCTTTCCCGTCGGCATTTCGAGGACGGCAAAACTTTTCGAAAAAAGCTCGCGAGATTAATTAGAGAAACGGGAAAGTTTTCGAGGGAGCGATCCATAATTACGGATTTGTAGAGAGAAAGTTAAAGGACGGCGGATCGCAGCGAGATGTCCGGGACCGTTCGAGAAGGGAGCGAAAGTGATTTAAAGGGACAAGAAGACCTCCGCAAGAGGGTAGTAATAGCTGTAATATCATTGTAAGTTGATCCTGGAAGAAAGGAGAGGGGGGAAGGGAGAGAAAAGGCGCAGAGAACCGACCCTCGAGCCGACGAAACGTGACGTGAAATTCAACCGATGATGGAAAATTAACACGTACTGCGTGAGTTTTTCAACTAAACAGTCCAATTAAAAGAAACTAAACCGTTCGGGAACATAATAAAGAGAAAAGCTTTCGATTTCAGTCGTTCGATAAGTTGATGAATATGATAAAAAAATAACTTTAGCGTTGGACATGGAATTGATAAAAAGCAAACATTCTCGCCTCGGTAATGTAAATACGTTCAGGTCGGTAAAAGAGGGAAGAATTATTTGTCGTCCCGGTACATCGAACCACGAGAGACGTGGATATTTTCCAGTTTGCTAAATAATTGTGTTGGAGAGGAACAAAAATGTCTAAACAGAAAGATGCGTCCCGTGGGAAGAATGATGAACTGTATGTCCGGTTTTACTCACTTTTATATCGGTACATTTGTCACATTGCCCTTCTCTAACCCATTTTCTTTAATTATACACACGTTTTGCTAGAATACCTATTAAAATTTTATTTTCGACACGGATGAGATCACTTAAATGGGATACGGCAAAAGCGAAACGGGGGAAAAACATGTTTTTCATCGATAAAAGCTTTCTATTATGCGATGCGAAATTACCATATTCAATGGTCAATCGATAAAAAAAATCAATCTGACCGAGTCGAGAAAGATTCTTACAAAGCGACAACTAAAAGTTCTTTTGAAATAAGACTGAAATATAGTCGAGCCCTCGGTGCCAGGCGTAATTTGATCAGCGAAGCCGGTTAAACTAATTTTCATTTTCAGCATCAGCGCTTATAATGTCACTACTTTAACTAACTTTTGCAAGATAGACAAATTGTCACGGAAGAGAAAGATAGCAAATCGAAGGATATTGTTTCATACTAAAAAATAAAAATTGTCACCGGATTATTCACGCAACAACGATCTATCCAATAGTCATTTAAAAAAAATATATACTACTTACTCAATTTTATGACATTAACCCTTTCCTTACGCCCACGGTATACACCTCTAAAAAAATTTCACTAAATAAAAACTAACAGAACCGTTTAACGCGACCGTTTCGGCGAAACTGAACGGATTCTATTTGTAAAATAGAGAGCCCCTTAAATAAAAGAAAAGAATGGCGAAAGACCGTTCAGGTTTCGGTAAATTCAGGTAAAAAGAATTTGAATAAAACGTGAAAAAGCGTTTTTTTTTTTCACAGAAAAGGTCGTTGGACGAAAACGTTTTTGAGAGTAGAAATATATAAAGGACTAATCCGGCAAGGGCAGCTGTTTAAAAAAATAGTCCAACAATTTCAGTTTGCCGTTACTATTTTAAATCGAATTGCTTATCTTGCATTCCTCGAGAAATACTCAGAACTGGGCTTTTTGTGCAGTTGCACTGCAGGCCCTGCTGATGCTACTAAACAACAACAGGGAGTCAGTCGAACGCTTGCATTTTGTGTTTGCTGTCAGAGAAGATCATAAACTGGTATTAAGTCGTATAACGATGGGATTACCTTGCTCGACGGATATAGATGGTAAAAGAAGCGGCGCCTCAAGAATCAAGCAGGGCAAACGAGATAACCTTCCGTTGGACGCGGCGCCGACGGGATTTCCGAGGCGATAGTCTAAGCCGAGCTGATATTATTTTAAAATATTGCACCCATTTTTTTATCATTAAAAATTCTTTTTATGCGGAATCCGAATCCCACTATTATTTGACACGGCCACAAAATGAACAAAGATGATGAATTTAGTGGATTGACCCTCTCGAGATGATTTTCTCACGAGCACGGGGCGTCTTCCTCCACGAGGAAGTCTAACATTATTCACGTCAACATATCTTTACTTTAAAATAAATAAAATTCAAGACATATAAAGCAATAAATAGAATAAATAAAAGGGCAAGTGCCTAAGAGAAAGATTAATATAGACACATAACTCTTTTGTTTAGGTGTAAAAGTCAACATCGAACCCGAGACATCAAGACATGCCTGCATAATCAATTAGTAAGTAACTCAAGATTGATGGGGATGGTTCCTTCTGCCTTCTGACGTAATTCGTGTTTACATCTTACTTTAAATTAAACGTTAAATGCTTCTCGGCGTTAATAAGGCGATCCCTTCGACGTCTTATAATTGTCATCCCGCGACAAGTTAGTCGATAACAATTTTGCATAAACCGACACTACTTACGTCTGTAAACTCCTTAAAATTTCCCTCGGTTAATTGAAACATGTTCCGCATTTCCTCAACCACGTGCTTCAGCTATTTTTTGTCTTTTCCTTGTCGGTAAATTTGATTTCCAAGTTTTGTTCATTATCACCCTCTTCATGGAATCGATATTGCGCTTAACAAACAGGAATAACACAAAGAAAAACCGATGTCGTGAAATCCGGTTGCCGAGGACAATAAATTTTCCCCTTTTCGATTACCGGTATTCGAAAACACCTATACGTAGACGTTAAGTCAAATAAATGAAGGTCTAAAACCCGAAAAGCGAAGTTCAATAAGCAGAGGCGCCAAAACATTAGTTATCCTCTTATATTTTTCTCCCTATACTTATCTCCACATTATAAACGTCGACCAGAGTCATTTATCATTGAACGGAAGTCTGTATACACCAACCCTATCATCACCTTTTTTTATATCACACTATCCTGCTTCTTGCTTTAAGTAGGATTACATTCAGAGGTGGAAAAAAAATTATATTACGAGTCGAATTATGTCTTTAAAATGTCGAGTCCGAGAAATAGTCGGAATCTTTCGAGGAGAAAAATCTCGGAGAATCTGTCGAAAAGTAACAAGGCGAGGACGATATTGGAAATGCCGTTTCGAGGGAAGCAAACAATACGAGAGAGCAATGTGAATATATGAAGAGGAAATTATCCGTCGCGTGGAAAGGATATCAAGAAGTCGGGGAATTTGTCAATATCCAATATCTTAGTTTGATATATGGTTTTTCCTTTGTAAATATTGTTCTACCGAAACTATAACTCCTGCTCATAAAAAGAAAAGAGAACGGGAATAAATCGGCAAGGTTTAGCATCCCGATCACGAATCTCGAAAAATTCCTCCACTCGAATCTCGGATTCAATCAAAACAAGCACCGCCGAGATCGTTAGGGTTACGGCCGCAATAATCGTTTGGAACCTTTTTTTCTCGATTTAAACAACTCGAATTCCACGGAAGCATTGTCCACTATAAGAATGTAAAAGCCTTTTTGTTACTGAAATAATAGCAAGTCATCTCGACGCAATTTTCTTTTTATTTCGCAGGGAAAACGAGGGGCGGGGGGCGGAGGGAGAAAAGAGCACAAAGCCAATCATTCGATAATTCTTGCCGATATTACCCCCCGGTCTTGCAAGGAGAATTCCGAGAGAATGAAGATATACAACCCGGGGAGGAAAGACGACATTCGAAATTAAAACGGCGACACAATCGGGGGCGAAGAGCGGGAGCGCATCGGGGACAAGGAGGAACTTTAAAATTTATATCAGGAATTCAGGACAGGGATTTTATTGATATTCCTGTTAATATTCATTTCAGACTAATGAGAAATGTGAGTTTATTCCGAAAGTCGAACCATCGGGAGAATTCTCGCTAACGATCAGCCGAAGATGCCACGTACAAACGATCAAACTTATCGATGCGGTTTTAAATTCCGTCCCGCGAGGAATATGAAACCGGTTAAAAAAACTTTCATTTCAATTTCAACTCGTATCACTGCTTCGACTTTAATTGTTTATTTGAGAATTTTTAAAATTGCTTCTAAGAAATTTTGCATAATTTTACCACTTTTACACATTTTAAGCATCTATCTTATCGATCTAGTATTTCGATATCGGCTACAGAATGCCGACACTGTCACATTCATCTTATGAAAATTCAAGCGATGACCATTTACTGGACGTCGATCGTGCCTTCAGGTAAACAAAGAAACTGTCCGCGTCCGTTATTCAGCGAGAAAAGAAAACCCGTAAATAAAAGACAGGCATAACATTGTTATGTTATGAATAAAAAAGTACATAAATTTATCAAACACAAAATGTTAATAAAATTGGCAAAGAAGGAGTAGGGGGATCTTTGAACGAGAAAAGAATCAGAAAATTCCAACCCTCTCTACCTTCTCCTATTATTCCTCGAATCCATTTTCTTCCACGCCATGTCTTTCATAATTTTCGAATTCCTCCGATTTTTATTCGATTATGTTTTTCTTTTGTTTATATCACATTCAATAATTCTATTCTTTTCCTTTTTCTTTTATCCTTTTAATAACTGATCCCGGATTATCCTCCTTGCTTAGCTCATCGCTTTTTTCCCTTCCCGTAACGGGAGGCCACCCTTACCTTGCGTAGCATCCACAAGATGACAGCTTTAAAAAAAAAATGAAAAAAGGAGGAGAATGGTTTCTTTCTGAATCTAATTTCGGTTTTTCTTGCGTAAATACCTTTTCCCCTTCTAACGAAAACCAACAGCCCTTCTTTTATGCTTTTTTTTCATACTCTAACCTTATTCTTAATTATTTCCTTCGTAAAAGTATCATCATATCCCGACCGGGGGGCTCTGACTCCTTTGAAAATCGAACGATCAAGGGGGGAAAAATTGGTTCGAAATAATTCTCCTAAAAGTTCTACATACATAAATTAATTAAATTCAAACGAAAAGTGCAAAAAAGTCAAAATGTAAGCAAACAATGGCACCACTGCAACTGACGATCTGCTGCCAACCTTCACTTGCCTCCCATTCTCCATTCAGGAGTTGCACCGACCGGTCGTATTTTTTGGCATTTCTTTAAAAGTTATACTTGAAATAAATACATATTTAACAGTGAATTAAACATTCTTGCAGGGGTTAGAGTAAAAGAATAATTCCACGTGAAAAAATCTAAGCCATTAATCAAAATTTCATCGACGACCAAGTACCATCGTTCAGAGCTTAAGAGATTAAACAAAGGCATTGTCAGACACATGAAAGAATCAAATAATGATGAAATGAAGTCCAATTTAGTTTTCAATAGAAAGGTGAGAACTAATGGTTTAAATTTAAATGAAAAATAAAATTGTGTATATTTTAACGCCCTCGTCTCTTTCGATAAGAAGTCGGGAGCTATGGGGGGCCGCTCCTCCTCGATCGGGCTTCAATTCAATATCACTCTTAAGAAAATGATACTTCCTTTTTAACACCCATTTCCTTCTGTTTATTATGTTAAAATATTCGACGTTCGTTTCCTTCGAAAAGTTAATTTCCTACAGATTCGACTCCTCGATCGAAACTGTTTCACAACTCCACCTTTAAAGCGGATCCGTACCTGAAAACCCTCCCTTTTCTACGAAGAGGAAAAAAATTTAATTTTCTGATTTGTACAAAAACTCAAGGATGTAAGAAATGACGTAATTTGTATCTCGTAACGAGATACAAAGCATCTGTTAAGGG
>Ga0181470_100420_pt1 | contig 11040 bp, 4 predicted proteins | sample InSIn5SAF170_FD_119082 | JGI IMG/M metagenome (GOLD analysis project Ga0181470, IMG submission 119082) | Clean room microbial communities from NASA Spacecraft Assembly Facility at Jet Propulsion Laboratory, Pasadena, California, USA -... ...
TAGGGGTCAGGTAGGTATTTCAATTTCTCCATTAGGCCTTTCAGAGTCTGTTAAAAAGGGAAATTTTAACATTAAATGAGATACCTTCGCGGACCCCCTAGAAAGGCGCTGGGGGCCCCCAGGGGTCCACGGACCACAGTTTAAGAACCATTGCAATAAACGATCGGGATGAACAGAAGTAAGCAAAGTGGGATGATGAAAATTAAAATGTTTTCTTGTTTCTAAAATTCCTTATATCTATCAAACGCTATTTTTCGAAAAAAAAATTGTCCTTACTTAAGGGATACCTTAGGAGGTAAAAAAGCTCCAGAAAATACAAAAGCTCCTAATTCAAATATATAAGCAGTGACGAATTGTGATAGTGTTTTCCTCAATACTTTGCGTTATATCGGAATTCTAGTAGAGTTTGAAATACCTACCTGACCCCTATGTTGTAACTCATTAGCAATAAGTGACATTGACATTAGTATTCAAAACGAAAAATCAGAAATGAGTACACTGAATTAGAAGGATCCAACATAAAGACGCAGTCCATTCGTAGTAAATCCGTAAAACACATGTTTTTCCCTATTATTAATGAAGCATTATCAATAACTGTTGAAGAAAATTTTGACACATGTGGATTATATCTTCACGGAAATTAATAAACAAAATCATTTATATATTGTCTTGCAGAAGTACCTCTACACAATTTTAAATATTGGTATTCATACAATAAATGTTAAAGAAAAAAGGTCAAAAAACACGTTAAATACAATGCATGCGCAGACTCGCAACAAAACAAAAATCCTTAATAATTGCTCAATAATTAATCTAAAACATAGAGGATGTAGTGCTAGAAATAATAAAAAATCTTAAACATAATATTATGGTAGTCGCATGACCTCAAACCTTTTAATTGAGTGCGTTTTGTTGAATAAGCCATCATATTTTTTCTTTGAAGACCATTATTCGAACCACGACTGCATTATGTTTCCAAAACATATTCTCTTTTAACATCCATAATTCAGAAAATTCAATTTTTATGCTACAAATTATTTTGACGTGTGATCCAATCAAGTTGATAAAAAATGTTAAAATTAATTTTTATTTTTTTAAGAAAGGAAATAAAATTAAAATGGAAAGATATATTGGACAGTGTACTTGAAGATGAAAGATCAGAAAATGAAAATATCTATAAAATGGAAAATACAAACAGAAAAAATAAGGTTTGTCTCCACTCGATTTTCCGAATACTTTCATAAACACTTTAACTAAACTCTTTATGAGTTCATGATAAATCTCTGAAATACGATACATATAATAAAGACATTTGCGATAAAGCTTCTTAAAATTTGATTTTATTTAGACAACAGGAAATGATGTTATTGTAAACCCAATGTTTCTACCTCTGACCACTATAACATTGGACACACACACACACACACATACATTCATCACTCTAAAAATATCAAAAATGAATTCAGGACCCCTTAAAACATATAAATATGTCAAAACCTCGAAGTGTAATTTTTTCATGATTACAATACTTTTCTTACATAGTATAGTTCAGAAAGTGAATACGTCCTATTAAAATTGGGAAAATTATTCTCATAAACAGGTATTGAATGTTTGTTGCAAAATAAAACTTTTTTTTTCATATTTTCGTCGCAGAAAGAGAGCAGGTTGGTTGATTGAGGAAATAAAGCCGATTGACTGCACGAGGGTCCTAGGCCTAAAGGGGGAATGCCTCGGTTGGGGGTCTTTCTAAGGGTCGCTAAGTCGATGGTGAAAGTGAGTATCGAACCCGAAACCTCAACAAGCGCCATCTCTCAGTGTTCAGGGGTTAGACCACAACGCCACTGGTGGGCGAAAGAAAGCAGGATAATAGAAAACTAATTTTTGAAATAATATTTTATGATTAAGAAGAAAAATATGAAAAAATAATTGTAAAATAAATGTTAAATGAATGCATAAACAAACAATTAGATTGATAACTTCAGAATTAGGAGATATTGTTACTTATATAAATACCCAAGAATCTTAATTTTAAAGAGCTTGATTATATGTTCCTTATTTTCTTGGCAACACATGACTTTTTTTTTTCAACTTCATTTTGCTCAAGCTATAATCAAATGAGAAAAACCCTTATTGAGATTCACTCAAAAACGTTCTGTGTAAGAGGCAAAAACAGCCATATTTTGCATACAACCGAAAGTAATTTTCCCCCTCACAAATATCTGTGCAAGGAAAAATACGTATTTGTGAAAAGAAAAGAAAAAATGTATAGGGAATATAAACAGAAGGAAAAAAATGAAATGGTCTCAAAAGTATAATTTTTTATTTAAAAAAAATCTTTTGAAGCATTATTTTCTACTTTTTATTTAGTTATTTTTAGCGATCTTTATTCTGTAAATGTTGTCGATATTTATGATAAAATGCTTCTTGTCAACGAGAAAAAAATCCTTTTTTTTTAACGAACGACCAAGCAACTCGTTTCTATGTTTATTTCTTCTCGAAATTTGATCAGGGACATCTGTAATATATAGAAATATAAATGCAAAATACTGGAGATGAGATTCTAATTATAAGAAGTTTCTTAGAAAATAGTTTAAATATTTTGTAATAAATGACAATGTTTATTCTACGTTGGTAACAGAAAATAAATAAGCGATTTGACGAAATTTTTTTTGAAAATTAATGTTTATGATTATCAATGTATCCTGATCCTATAAAAATTTTAAATTAAAGTAAGCTGAATTCCTGATCTCTTGGAATTGTAAACGATCGGAACAAAATTGAGTTTCATACACATTCCAAAGGAATTGAATTATATGACTAGGAATTATATTATTTTCTTTTCTTCTATAGAATTAATAAAGCCACGATAAAAAAATAAATAAACATAGCTTCTTGAATTTGTGTTTAATTCTTCTGGATTTCCTTGTGACTAGAACAAACTTTCTCTCTTAATATTTGATGCTCTTATATTAGATGAGATTATACTTAATTTAAAATTTACATTATTCCGATAAAACATAGAATTTCATGGATTTTTCAATTTGTCAATATATTACAGGATACTATGAAATGAGTTAATTATTAAATAACTGACCATATGTGGAATAAGTAATTTGCCAAATAACTCTTACAGTAATATTTCTTATACTTAGACAAAGTTATTCTAAATTTAGCTCAGGAAATTAATTTTTTAATGAGAAGATGGAAGATAAAAATTATAATGCAACAACCGCTTTTCCTATTTTATATTTTTTTAATATAATGTTAGCTCAGAAAACCATGAAATCATTCTTTAATAATTAGCGAACAATTTTATTTAGTTTAATATCACGTATAAAAATATAGGTACTTGTTAACCGCTGCAAGTATTGTAATTTTCATTTATTTGCTTTCGCATTTCTATTTAATTTGTTTTTATTTTTATTCTCACATTTACATTATAGACCATAAATCAGAAGTAAGGTTCATTCAGGTTCATAAAAAAGGGATATATCTAATGCTATTAAAAATGTAAAATCTTTTTATTCTTCCAAAAGCAATTTTCAGTTTTAAAAACTGTTTATAAAATTGCGTATTTAAGATAGAAAAAAAATGAAGAATCCTAAATTAAATAAATAAAAGATTATATTACGTAAATAAGCATTATGAAATATTTATGGTCTCAAAGGTACATATTTATTTTTTAAAATCACTTCTAGCATTATTACCTACTTTTATATAGCAGACACGTTACTTTAATTTGACATACAATAATAAAAAGTAATGAAAATATAATTACAAACTAAAATTTTAAGTATGAAATTCATTGGCGAACCAAAGATTACACCGAATTATTTCACAGATCCTTCATTAAAAATGTTTGATATCTGTAATTAAGGATACAGCCGATTCCGGTTAATCGCACCACATCGGCACGTGATCATTTTGGTTCTATTAACCGGCTGGTCCGATTAAGGATTTAAGCTATAGGACTTGTTTTTGTTCTTCAGGATTTGGTCTGAATAAGTGGCTGATCCTATTAACCGGTGGTCCGATTAACCAGAATCTACTGTAATTATATTCCTTTTTGTTTGGTCTTGTTTAAAAACATTCAAATTATAAAAGTCCAAGTTATTAGTGTTTTCATATTACAAGGTCATTAATCTTTGAGGAATTAAATTGCTCGTGTCAAACATTTCGAGATTTATCAAGTCTCAAATTAATACCTTGTACGATTTAACTTTCAAATTTCAATAAACGGCAAAGAAACATTTGATAGTATAGTAAAATAAAAAAGTTTATTCTAAATTTCTGTAGTTCATTCATTTTGTTCTTTATTTACCATCCCATGCACACTTTTTCTTGTTATCTACTCATCCCTTTATGCAACGTATTATCAGACGAGAGCAACCATTATTAAGGTTCATAGCAAAACATTCTAGAAAGCCGTGAAAATTACGATATTTTTCATGCATCCGAAAGTCATTTTCTGTTCAGAAAACCATTTATAGAAAGAGAAATACGCATTTGGGAAAATAAAAAAAAAATCGAAATGCTGTAGAGCAAGGAAGGAGAAATATTAAAGGAAGCAAACCAGCGGCAAGAAACTGTAATGGTCTCAAAAGTATAATTTTCCATTTTTGGAAAAACCTCTTCTGGCATTGTTTTGTGCTTCTATCTAAGTTATTCGTAGTTTTTCTTATTCTATAAATGATGTAGTCAATGTTTATTGTAAAATATTTTTCCTGTGAAAGGGAAATTATTGTTTGTAACAAAAGAAACTGTCGAAGTACTCTGTTATGACTTATTTATTACAGACTTATGGGTTAAATACTACTATTTACAAAAATATCCAACCTGTTATGTTGAGAAACTTAGATGATTAAAAGAAAATTTTTCAAAAATAACGCAGTCACTGAGAGCGCAATTTTAAAAATTCAATTTTATTTTAATTTAGAAAATTAGAAAATGGTTTCCTATATACCTACATTCGTACATGAAAGTTTTTATTATGCTACGAATGCATTGAATGCGAAAACAAACTCGTAAACGAAAATTTATTCATGAATATATTTCTGAAAAACATGACATATGATTATATCTGAAATAGTAAAAAAAAACATTTTCATATAATATTTAATCCTCATTACTCTGTGACTCATTAATTCTTCTACATTTTATGGAAAAAGAGCTCAAGATATAATATTCGCAATATATACAATAAATAAAAGCATTCTGTACTTAATTTTGTTGAGTGAATTATGAATATTTCTTTTATAACTCTGTTAAAACCTTTCAAGATATTCATTTGAAATAAATGTCATTTATGTTGAAGTTTTCCCGTAGTTATAACCTTTATAAAATTTTAAACTATAATAAAGAGCGTATAAAAATGTTTCTTGGGTAATTTGCAAATAAAAAATGAAGCATATATTTGTGCAACTTAACAGAAATAAATATATACATTATTTTAAAGTTTCTGAATTGAAAAGGAAATTAAGGATTTATTAAAAAGGTTTCAAAGTAATTACATTTAATGATAATTAAAATATATTTAATATTTACATTGCTTTATAAATTGATGCAATACAATTTCTTTGTTTGTAATTTAACTTATAGAAAGTATAAAAAACAAATAAGTAAATAAATATTCCAAATTAAATTAAGAAACTGAAGTCTTATTTTGAAGTATATAATTATTTCAATTTTATTTGTTCCTTTTTTTATATATTTATAAGTTTCAATAAGATTCTTCATAGAGAATTGCCTGCACAAAGCAATTAATAGCAAAAACAAATATGATTTTTTTTTTCTAAACTATTGAAGTAAAAATAAATTTAAAATTTTCTGTGTTCCTTATACATATTCAGAAATAAGTTATTAGCTTGTCAGTCGTTGCCAAATATAAAACACGGATCAATATTATCAGTTATTATGCTTCATTTACAGTTTATTTAAAATAATATACTTATTTTTTTTAAATTAAGGAAAAATTGGTTCCTAAAACGTATGCACTTAATCTATTGTATATCTGAACTTGATTAGTGTTGAAAAAAACATGGAAGTATACAGAAAACAAAAATTTCCCAGCTTTAAATTCATGAGTACATACAAAAACTTATATTTTAATGAGCAAGATGTGCCAAATTTCAGAGATCTTAAGGCCCTAAATAACAACTCATGAAAAACAATTTGAACCCCTCCTTTTTTATTTCACGACGTAATTTACATTTTTTAATGTTTAATACACTATATTGATGTACATTTATTAGGTAATACAGATAATCCTGCAGTTAGTGTACTTTTTTTTTTACAGTGCACTTTCCCATGCTTATGTTATGTTTGACCCAGTATTACTACGAGATTTCAAGTTTTCTGCAATTATCCTATTTATGCGAGAAGTTTGTAAATCTATTGCTGTATGTTGTGCTGTAAATACAGTTAGAAACAAAGTGAAATTATAATATGCAATTAGCAATCAAGTTTTTTATATATTTTTTTTTTATAAAAAAACTATATGGACATAAATTTTCATTTTTTTCTTTTGAGACGTACTATATTACTTTTATGGTAACAAACATTTAAACATATTGCGAAAAAATTGCTTATTTTGAAAGTTATGCTATAATGTGGTAAAAAGAGTATTCAATTCTAAAAAAATATTAATTCAAAATACTTAATGTAAAAAAATATTATTCAACAGCATTTAATGAATTTTATCTAAAAAAACTAATTATAATTCCATAAAATCAATTTTAAACGCGGTAAGTTTATTTAATGTCCATATAGTTAATAATCAGGTCGCCAGAATATTAACTAACTTTTTAGAAAGAGTTTTCATTAAGGTTTAATTAGAAAGCATGATTTCCAGAGAAGATGGTAAATTATTCAGTTTGTGATTAAGATTTTATGATTAAAAAATTGTGTATGGAATGGGTAAAAACATTAATGTATAGGTGTTTTTAAAGATATTTAGTTGTTTTTAATTTTATCCTAAGAAATGTGGCATATTAGACTAAATTATGATGAAAAGCAAACTACTTGAATTAGCAAAATTTAATTATTTGTACTTATAATGAATGCTTAGTGAGATTTTTTATCTCGTTAATTTCAACGTGATATGTCTTTTTACTTCAATTTAATCCAGTTTCATATATTTTCGTTTTACAGGTTTAACACATTTGAAAATACTATACATAAATTTGAAATTTAGATTTTAAAATTTAATGCCCTTGCTAATAGGCATCTATTGCTGCAATATTTCGTTTACTCCTGAAATATTTTTAAGATATTAGATTACCAACAAAGTAAAAAAAAACATAAAAGGAAAATAAAGCTATTATATTTTTTTACATACTAAATCAATTGTTTCATTTTAATGACACTTACTGTACCTTAGCCCTACATCTAACGCACTACAGCCTATTGCAGTCCAAAGCAATAAGATTTTTGCTATCTGGTCCTATATGAGACAACACACCAGTCTCCATTATATATTGTTTAATTGTTACGTCGTCACACTTTAACTTGTGTGTGGGAAACACAGAATAATCACTCAGGTCCAATAAGAGTAAATAAATAGTCGCCTTTAATAGTGCAAAGACTATTTACAGCACAGGACAGCTCAGAATCACTAGATAGAATTACAATCACAAGACTAATTCACTTAAACAGGACGATATCACAATACAAATTAAGTCACGAAAGTTCTTGCTGGAAAGCAAACGCTCAGCAAACGACTAAAATGTCTCGCACTGAACCAAAAGCCCACTTCGGTAGGCGCGTCTTCTATTTATAGGCTTGGCGTGGAGGGAATCCGACTCTTCCAGAAAAGTCGCCAATCTTCTTCGCCAGAACATTCACCAAACTTCTGGAAACTTCTGGAAATCTCGCTTCCTATTGAAGCTACACCCTAGAGACTTTGGCGATCCAAGATAAGGTTTTGTCAGAAAAAATGTCGCCAAAATCGCCAACTTCGCCAAGTTAAGTCACTTCGAGCACATCCCAAATCGCCTTAACGTTATTTTTCCGGCATAGCTCTCTTTGACGCAAGCCGCAACAATATATTGTTTTTACGTCATTCTCAACAAAATCAAGCCACTTAATTGATGGTCATTTTCGCTTTCCAGCTCCAATCACTTTAGATTAAATGCGAGATGTTTTGGATTCCTTTCTCAATTTTAAATATCCTACACATGGAATACTATGGCTTCCATGACATAAATAATATCAGGTTGACTGAAATTTCGATATATTTCGTAATTTAATATTAATCTCCCTACATCATACTTACATTATCACAAAATACAATTACTTGTAAATTTAGAAGTGAAAAAAATATAATTTAAAATTGATTCTTCTTTCATTAATTCATCCCAATATAATAATTTTGACAACACTTGCATAGTACAACTCTTCCTCGATCAGTTCGACTTAATTTAACTTGATGCTCTAATTATAAGCGGATTTAAAGAAATACATAGAATTTCCGCACCTGTAACTTAAGATTTGATCAAAGCGAATAAAGTACTTTATAATAAGTATGTTATATTAATCGCAGCATTATTGTAAAAATGTATCTTTCAAACACAAAAATCGTCGAGTTGAGTTGAATTTAATGCGCGTCGTACCTTTTGAATATTTTCATCGTGTATCACCTTCGTATATGTTTATATTCTGTTAACTTTGATAAAGATTAATATTTTCCAACATAATGCTACTAAAAATATCAATAAATGGGCTGAATTGCAACAAGCAGCTTTTGCGTGATAAATTTCAATACCTTCCATACTTTTAATTGCTTGTAACGTGTATCTAATTCATGGATTATTATATTTTTTACGAGAATTATCTTTTATAAAAACACACGTAATTTTTTAGAGATTTTTTTTTGTCAAGCCTACAAGTTTTCAAATGTATAAAGTCAGCCAGACCAATGACAAATTATAATTTTTTAATAACTGCATAATTTTCTAGTAGCATTATGCAGTATATATTATCGAGAAATCAAATAAAACGTCATTAATGTCAGAATAATATCGCTAAATTTCCTTTATACGTTGAAGTTTATAAAAGGAACCAAAATTTTAAACTTATCTTTGCCCTTACGTAAGGAATGTAATACGAAAAAATATTCCCTTTTTTTTTTCCTCCCATTAGCGTTGAGTCAGCAATATTTATTATTCGGCGGAAATATCGGGGCACAGATTTGTAATGCTAAGATAACAATCTCAGAAGGCGGTTAAACATTGAAAGCACAAAACTGCAATATTGCTCCCCCGTGGTTACAGCTTGGGAGACTACATATCCGGTGTTACTTTTCTTTTACTCAAAGTGCCGTATTGAATGGTTTGCTTTGAGGGGGATGGATGAAAATATAGAACGAAGATGATTCGAGACTTTTTTTTTTTTCCCTTTTAAACGAAAGGTGTGGAATTGGTTCTTTCATTGCGTTTATTGGATATGACCGCAAAGAAAAAAATCTTTAAATATAAGACGGTACAGCTGCTGTCTTTCATTTTTGTGTTTGATCAGCGGTATTCCGGATAATTGCAATAAAGAGTCTTTAAGATTTGTACGATTGCAATGCATTTGTGAAAAAAAAGAAACGATATTTATTTTTTTCTTTTACTTTCAACTAATATATGTCAAATGAATATCCATTTTTTCGAGTAGAAAACTATTCCGATTTTTATTTTTATACTGCACTACATACAATTAAATTAGTCAAATATTTTGGATGCAATCAACCATCATTTTTAAAATCGTAATTAATATAAAAACATTTGTGTTACACAATAACTTTAATAATTTTCTTTCATCTCTCTCTCTCCTCAAAACTAAACATCTATATTAGTTACCATACAATTTATTTCAGGACGTAAATAGCATTTGAGAAATACAATTCTTGAACATTATCATACTTACAATCATTAATTGATCATAAAATCTTTTATTTTCCTACATTTAAATTTATATTTTAAATTCCTAATATTCCATTAGAATTATAACTAAATAGCGTAAATTGGAATAAAATGTTTTATATCCCAACTTAAGGAACAAAAACATAAAATATTAAAACTATTTTCAATTACATTTCTGATAATAAACATGCTATAAAAATAATTGAAACTAAGTTCTTTAAACTTAAACAAATTATATAATTTAAAACTCAACAATCTACACAATACAATGCTAATACTAAAATACTAAAATGTCTTATTGTATCTCAGAAACATGTTTTCAAATCACTTAATAGAAGATACTTAATTCATAAAAATCTAATAAATTTCATTAGATTGGTATTCCATTATAGTTTAAATTCATGTTTCAAATACACGTATTACACAGTAACTAGATTTTTTTATTGAAAGTGGAATATGGATTTTACAATATTTTTCATTAAATATAGACGAAAGAAACAAACGACACTTTAAAATAGAAATTACTAAAAGAAAAATACCTTTATAAAAGTAAATTACTTTGAAATAGAACCCTTAAAGTCACGTATACAGATCAAATAAAACTTTATTATATGATTGGTAAAAACAAATCACTTTATTGGAAATTATAAGAGAAAAAAAATTATGCATAACCAATAATTAGGCAACTAGCTTATAAATCAACAAAGATTTTAATTATTTTTTATTCAGACATTTTAAAATAATGTTAAAAAAAGAATTTAGTTTTTATATATTTTTAGATACATATAATTTAATCTTTGGAGTATATAATCATTTGTACGGTGAAATAGGATTTGCGAAACAGCTAATTTCTCAAATAGATGTCTTACGAGTAGAAATTTTTATTTTGCAAATAAATCAGAAGAACATGGGTGAAAACAAACTTTTGTATCGATATAATTATTTTGCTCAGTTTAGATTAATAAACGAGTTAATCCTCTAGGAGTTTCAAACTCTGAGAAAATATCTTCATTTAACAGCGTTATTTCTTTGAAAACACTAAATAAACTTATAGAGTACCTATTAAAGTAACAGCTGGTTTAATATTAAAACACTAAGATTACAAAACTTCAAATGAGTTTTAAAAGCTAAATGTGCT
>Ga0181470_100424_pt1 | contig 11013 bp, 6 predicted proteins | sample InSIn5SAF170_FD_119082 | JGI IMG/M metagenome (GOLD analysis project Ga0181470, IMG submission 119082) | Clean room microbial communities from NASA Spacecraft Assembly Facility at Jet Propulsion Laboratory, Pasadena, California, USA -... ...
ACGGGAGGGTACCGAAGTACTCGTAGAGATGTTGGAGGAGACGTCTGTGACCTTGGGTCAATGAAATGTTCTTGTAGGGTCGTGAAATGGAAAAAGGTCTTACTCTTGTCTACTCTCTGGGTTGTTGGAGGCCATATTCTCCATCAATGGAGCCGCTCCGCCTCCGTCGAGGAAGTTGACTGATCGTCCAACCATACCACCTGTGTTGGTGGAGGCGAGTTCACCGTTGAAGTATGGGAGGAGGTTGACCTCTTCACCGTCAACCATTCCTGGTGCCAGGATACCTGGAACTGCGATGCCGACATTTGGCTGCGTGTCTTTTTGTGCATATAAATTAGCTTTCTCTTTCTCTTGAAGTTGCGTTATGTGAATATTGATTGTGATGGGGAGCAAGTGAGTGACGACTTACAGTTTCCGATAACAGCAGTGTTGACAACCAAAGTCAACAGAGTCTTCTGGTTCGCAGCTGTGTTGTTCTTGAGTAAAGCAGTAGTGTAGTAGTCGCAGATTGACACATTAGATGGACGCCCTTGAGCAACGACGGTGCTTGCCAACACTGTGGCCGCGAGGATAGATTTGGTAAACATATTCGATTCTTCTTTGTGTGCTTTGTTTGGTAAAAGAGAGTGAATATGGTTTAGGAAAAATACACAAGGAGAAAGAAGGAGAGAAGGAGTAGAGATGAAAGAGACAGAGAGAGAGCTTAAGATCATGAACTAGCACAGCATATCCAGACAGAGACAAGCAATAACACAAGGCTAAACTCAATGTGAGGCACTCTGACCATATCTTCCCCTTCTCTACCCCAAACACCCCAAGCCGCATCTGAACAAGTCTCATCCACGGATGCTCCTCCTTCCAAATCATTCCTCCTCTCCCGTCTTCTCAATCTCGTTCTGACTTCTGGTCCTCACCATCTTGGGACTTAGGGCAAGATGGATGGAAAGTCAACTCCCATGATCCAGGCTAAAGTCCAAGGCAAGAACAAGCACCTGATCATCACCAGGACAGGTCATATCCCGATGGCAGAGGCTTGATCCGAGCCACATTCTATGGAAATACAGAGATTATCATTGGAGGACGGGGTGATGGGTAACGGGTTATGGCGTTTCCGAGCATGAATGGTCGATGATGATGGGGAAGATCGCCAGACGCAGAAACGTGGAGAGGAGAGATTTGAGACTGAGCGCTAGGCTGGTTCCGGATTTCCGAATTGAAATGAGTCGCGAGTTGAGGAGATGGAAGGGAGCATGGGCGAATCAGGCGGTCAATTGTGCCCTCGAATGTGGATGGAAGTGGGTGCAATGTCTAATACGGACTAGGTGAGACATATACGACCGTGGAGGTGTGATGTCAGTAATCAATCTGGCAAAGAATTGTAGATCTTCTAGAACACAGTATCAAGGAAAAAGTTTTGCTATGAGTCGAAAGTAGGAGTCTGTTACATATGGTTACCAACGAATAAACCTAAAGAGAATGTAAGTCAAGAAGCCTTTTCTCTCCAACCCATTCTCATCTCGCATCAGCAACAACAACAACACAATACCATAGACACACCCTCTACCCAAGTACGTATTTGATTCCACACGTCTAATCTCCTTTTCTAGAATCCATCACCTTCGCTCCCATAGCTCCTATAGAAGCAAAGGTAAAACAATGTTTACTAAAACACTAGCGATCCCGCCTAAAAGAAGCTTAGCGCCATTAAGCGAAGGGAGTCAATAGCTTAAATGGACTCGGATGCAGGAGCTACCGACGGCTGAGACTGTTTCCTTTTGAAATCGTGGGCACATGATTTGCTGGATAAAGCAGGAAAGTTTATGAGCTTGACGGAACGTGCATCTGATGTCTGATCAGTCACTAGGTTTCTAAATTGATGTTCCTGACTAGGCTCTTCTTGGAAATGCACCAGAGATGGAAGGGTTGACGGCTGTACGCTTCATTGATCGATGATGGCAGCAAAGTGGTAACAATTTTACACATTCTATTTCCGGAATTCTTACATAACAATCAATGTCCTGTGACCCAATGCGCCGGCATACAATATTTGTATTAAGAACAGTATCAAGCTGATCCACCACCAATCTCAGACTTGACCCATTTCTCGAATCCGCCTCGCGCGATGATCTCTTGCACGTTGGGTGGTAGCTCACCAACCTTCTGGCTCCAAGTCTCACCACCTTCACCTTCTGTAACGACAACCTTGCTTCTTTTGACGTCCCACAAGAACGTCCATCCCGTGCGTCTAGTCAAGACCTTCTCGTTCTGTGGTGCAGCTTGCTTAGCTGGGGATTGAGCATACAGACTCTCCTTGTTGCCTTCTGGCTCATTCACATCTGTCTTCGCCTCGACGCTTTGACTCGAGAACTTCTCTCGGAGTCGTTGAACGAGACGGGGCACTTCCACACCCATTAGTGCATTGTTGATGCTGTTTCGTGCAAAGATGTTCCCGAAGCTACCACTGACTACTAAGGGGATCTTCTTTGCTAGGATAGCTGTTGCTGCTTGTTCGCGAGAACTGCCGCAACCGAAATTGAAACCTGCGACGAGAATGTCCCCCGCTTTGGCAATAGAGCCAAACTTTGGGTCATAGTTCTCCATGCACACTTCTGCCATTTTTTCGACAGACACGCCATCTTGGTAGGTGTACTTTCCAGGGTAGATACCATCAGTATTGATGTTATCCGCGTCACAGAAAACAATCTCGCCCTCGACCTTCTCAGGGAACCCAGGGAGGATGGAAGTTAATGATTCTTCGGATTCGGATTCCGTAGCACTTGTTGATCCGCCCAACAGATTGTTTTCGGCGGATTCGATAATCGAGTCTGCTTGCGAGATGAGTCGATCGAGTGCTTCTTCAATGCTTATTGCTTTATCTTGCTCAACGTTCCCATTTCCTTCACCAAGAACGACCTTGTCAACACCAACCGGTTTCTCATACCATCCTGGTCCGCTAATCTTTCCGCTCAACGCACTCGCAGCCACAACTTCTGGAGAAGCAAGGTAGGCTTTGGCATCGGGAGATCCCATACGACCCTTGAAATTTCGGTTGCTGGCACTGATACCAACCTCACCAGGTTCCAGAAGACCTGTTCCTAATCCAATGCATGGACCGCATCCTGCTGGTAGTGTTTTCGCGCCAGCATCAATCAAGGCTTGCCAGTCTCCGGAGTCTTCCGCAGCTTCCTGTTCTGGTATCGATGCTGCAGCAATGTAAAAGTCCACTCCTGGTGCAATCTTTGCAGACTTGCCAGCCTCCGCAGCATCCTTGAAGACTTTAGCAGCTGCAGCCAAATCTGACGCGCGAGAGTTTGTGCACGAAACCAGATATGCTTTGTTGACTTTGATGTCTTTTGTTTCGAGGTCTTTTAGAGGTGTCGCGATTTTGACTGAATTAGGTCCAGATACATAAGGTGAGAGTGTGGATAGGTTGAGGTAAAGAGATTTGGCATATGTGGCACCCTTGTCGGCCGAGAGCTGGTTGGCAAGCAATTCGTCTACATTTGCATGTGAGAACCGCGATTTTGTGCCTTCGCCATCAAACAGCTGAGCAACAGTGACCTTTGACTTCAGCCATGCTCGTAACAAGTGGTCGATCGGGAACAGTCCAGTCAACGCTCCCCACTCCGTGGTCATGTTCGCGATAGCCAATCTGTCATCGATGGGTAAACTTCTCATGGTCTGCTCGCTCCCAGTGAATTCGATGGCATGGTTGAGCACTTCGTCGTTGTTGAAAAGCCCACACAAAGCCACAATGACATCTTTGCCCGTAACCCCCTTCGGCATAACTCCTGTAAAAGTCACCTTTGCAATGGGTGGAATCTGCCACCAAGTCTTTCCCGTAGCCCAAATACTTGCAGCATCCGTTCGCACCATGGCTGTTCCTAGACAACCTACACCACCATACATATTACTGTGACTATCACTGGCAACAGTCATGGTTCCTGGCCATGCGTAGCCCTCCTCAACCATAATCTGATGTCCAATACCACGTCCTGCAGGATAGAAATCGACTCCTTGTTTGCCAGCAAACTCTTCAATCTGCCGATATTTCTTCAGGTTTGTCTCGCTCTTATTCTGTACATCGTGGTCCAAGGTCATTACGATCTGCTTGGGGTCGTGGATCTTGGACGCGCCAATCGACATGAATTTCAAGGCTACCGGCCATGAGTTGTCGTGTGTCATGCATCTGTGCGGCGAGAGAGTGACATAGTCGCCGGACTTGACAACTTTTCCTTCTGCTAGACCTAGCGAGTATCTTTGCACGATCTTTTCGGTCAGAGTTTGAGGGGTTTTAGGAGTGGTTCTAAGGGAGTTGAGGATGGTAGAGGAGTCGGCGGCGGCGGAGGACTGAGCGTGGAATACTTCTTGATATCGCTGTGCGGAAGCGGTGAGAGCTCGAAAAGGTTGTCGATAGCTTCTCATGGGATGGAGGAGAGTTCGAGACGATCGCATCTGAAGGCCATGAAGGCCTGATCTTTGCTGGAAAACACATGAGCATGGTTTCATCTTTGCTTGTGCACACACTTACCAAGATCATCGTGATTCCATTGACAAGCGAATGCCAATGAGTGAAGAAGTAGGAAAGTGTCAATTGAGGTTGGTCGGTGACAAAAGTTCTGAGGCCGAATCTGGGGAACCCTGAACTTGGGAAAAAAATGTCAGCGATGTCGCTGAGGCGTTGATTGGCCCAGATCTCACCTTGTATGCAGCAGCTCAAACACTCCCGGAACTACTTATCACTGTACCTAAGGACATGGCGCGGTTTGTGAGACTGCATTGGTGTAAAGAAGTCCAAAATATATCTTCAAAACATGTCGTCTGTGATTTGAACATTCTTCTCCATTCTTGAGAATCTCATCTTTTGCTCACATATCGGTCGAGAATGCTTGTACCGCCAAACACGTCAACCCCTCCAATTACTAGCGTGTTATGCACGAGATTTGTGCATGGAACGCGATTATCAGGAACTCCCAATGTGACCTCAGTATGCATGCCGCAGTGTGTACGACGACGACGACAGATCCATAATCAATTGTTTCCTCGATAACCCGTATCAATCGATCGTTCGCTTGTTTAGCATTACCATCTTCTATCGTGCCCTCCGTAAGACTGTTCATTTCGCTATTCTTCAAGTCTCAGTTTATCGAGATTTCCAAGACATTTTAACTGGTACCTGAAAACGTGAAAGAAGTGGAAGAACTTCTCGGAAGGTTACACTTCACAACAGATAGAGGGCTTTTCAAGGCGAAACGATGCTCATTCTAGTCATAACTCGTGGGTTCATCATGTCTTGAACGATTGCACAAAACCTGCCGTGGGAGCAACAATCCCCGACCACGAAACATCATGGATAACCACGAAAACCCATTTTCCTCAACCTTCACCCCTAGACTACCTCCTCCAAGCAAGCATAGACGAAATGTTTCGCGTTCACCGACTCGCGCCCACCGTGGGAGCGTCACAGAAGACATCTTTAGAGACTTTGCGCCTGCTCGCATTCTAGATGCGTTAAAGAATCCTACCGGTCGATTGAAGACGAGTATGGATGCCGCGACTCCAATAGATCGTGCGATAGGTTTACGCGCTGCGGTTGCTTCCACAAACATAATAGACTGGTGTCGTGAATTGGAATCGTGGGCATGGCCTGACGAAGGGGGAAGCGTTGGATTTGAAGTGCCGACAGCGAAACGGAGAAGAATATCCAACGAGGGAGGCACAGCCCAGGAGAGTCAAAAGATTGAATACTTTGGTAGTCTTCCCTCTATCACAATGTTCGCATATGAGAAACGAGTCAACCAGATACAAGCGGAATTAGCAGATCTGAACGTGGAGGAAATCAAACGACACGTGCTCGAAACGCATTTCATGCCTTCGCGACCATCATCTACTGCTTCGAACGTGTCTATGAATTATCTCTCGAGCTATACAAGAATGGAAGACTTTACTGCTGTTGTGACCGCCACTGTACTAAAATCACTTCCGAATCTGGGGAAACTCATGCGACTTATGGATGTGTGGATTATCCGACTTGGTCTCTTGCGAAGGGTTCCACGATTGATGCAGTGCTTTGCAGAAGTTGAGAGCGCTCTGGAGAGTGGATGGACAACGATACAAGAGTCTGGAAGGATATCGGTGGGCGGTTCAGAAGAGGTCCAGCTTTCTCGAGACACTTTTGAGGTTCTGCGAAGCGGATTGCAGGACAAGGTTGGAAGGTTGGGGCGAGATCTGGATCATATGCTTGACACCCTAGAGGGACGAGAGGATACGTTACCAGATACTTGGCTAGACCGTATGGAGGCCATTGAGCAGGACTACAGTGACTGGACAGTCGCTGGAGACCGTAAAGTGCGAGAAGGAGAATGGGCAAAACTAGCAAAGTTTCGGAAGCGGCGCGAAGAGGAAGCACGACAGCTTGCGGAAGTCAAAGCACGTGAGAAAGTGATTCTGATTGAAGGACTGCAAGAAGACGGGCACGTACTCGACAATGCGGCGAAACTGGAAGACCATTCAGTTTCGGAGCAAGTCTCGTTAGATCATTCATCAACGCATACGACACCTGAGGTCTTCGTTGACTTGAAGAAGGAAGACCGCCATATTGATGGCATTTCTCCAGCAATCAGGAATGCACAACCACTTCCTAAGCTTACATATAACGCTACGTCTTCACAGAAAACATCAATCGACCAGCCTGAAGCGATCAATGACAGTACTCCAATAGACCCCCTGCAGTCGGTTCATTCACAAAGCTCTGGAGATGACGAGACGATAGAAGTTTCAATGGAGACGTTTATCAACACAAATGGCATGCAGGAACATCAAAGTTTGAATATAAGTCAAGAGAAAACTTTATCGAGCGATATCGATGACCATAGAAGTCAATCTCAAGGTGAAGACGATGAGCATAATGTTGCTGCCACTTCAGCAGATACTGTGTCTCCAGCTGCGCCTCTGAGTTCAAACGATACATCACATGTTGACGCAGTCGAGCCTCAACTCAGCACTACAGTTGGTAGCCAACATGATCACAACAGTCTGGATGCCGACCGCTTAGAAGGACCAAAAACGGCAGAGAGTCGTCGTTCTACACCGTACCAGCATGTAGACGTTCCCCAAACATCGATAAAGGCAGGCTCGCCTAAACAGCACATGCAAATGCCGCAAGACGACCTGAATTTGTACGTACAATCCACAGATATACAGACTTTGGAGCCACAACCCATAGCCAATCTTCCTGAGGGTGTCAGGGATCCGGTCATGCCATTGTCATCCCATCAACCGCTAGTAGGTGGGTCGTCTTGGTTTGATTCTTTCTCCTCTGACATTGTCGACTCGAGGGACAATGGTGATGCTGTTGATGAAGAAGGCATGTCCACTTCACAGAATGATAGAGTCGCAAGACCTGTTGATCCATTTAATCCGAAGAGCGAGAAGCTAGAGAGCCGAACAGAGACTGCTGTCAACACTAATGCTGTGACTAAGGCCTTGACACTGAATCCGAGAAAAGCATCTACAGAAACAGAAGTAGAACCAAGTAGTGCGCAAAAGAAAGCCTTACATGCAGCACAACGAGAACGTGCTGAAGTGGAGCGATTGCGCGCCGTTCTTGAACTGAAACGCCAATCTGTAGCAAATCCACATGTTCTTCAATATCTACAAGGACAAAGTCCCGTAAAGACGACGTTTGATGCAGGTGCTGCGAGTGAAGCAAGTAATGTGGCATCCCAAGACAAGATGGTATACTCAGGGTATCAATATCTGCATGAGCCTGTGTCTCCTATGGACGGTTATGATAAAAGCTCACGATCTTCAAACAGCGCTACCCAGTTGACTATGTTCGATGGGGCAGATGACGGTGAATCAACAGAAATAATATCTTTGTTTCCAAAACCTTCGATCACATCAAGCCCAAAGGCTGACGGCTCTTCGTCTCGTGCTCAAGAAGAGCGACCGCTGGCTCTTCGAAGTGTGAATGTAGAAAACAAAAGCACGGAGGGCAAAGACACATCGCCTGCGGCGAGCGCGACCACTGTTAATGATTCCTCCCCTCTAAAAAACACTTTTATCGCTCAGATATCTCCTGGCATTGACAGCTCTCAAACGGCTTCCCCTACCACAGACTCACACACTTCTTCAAGAAGCACTCCAAGGATTTTACATACTCCAACCTTTGGTCCGGTCATCGATGACGAGTATCTAGAGGCAGAGCAAGCTCAGCCTGTTCCTGGTACAGGCGATCAAGACAAAGTAGATGCAAAAGCCATAAAACCTGATAACCTTCGTATGGTATATTCTGCTGAGACCGGCACCTTTAACTATGCAGAATCTTCGCCAAAGCCCCCATTTTCCGTGTCTGATCAGACTCAGAACGGTTCGGACGCGAAACCTCTGCCTGATATGCCTCAAGAATATTTTCATTTACATGGATACTCAACAGCAGAACCAACTCCTGAAATTCTTGACGCTGAACCTACACATTACTTTCGTTCAATGGCATCGTCTATCACAAAGGCACCTGTTTCAGGTTTGTCAGATAGATCAACTCGTTCCAACAACTTGCCGATTTTTATCAACACATTTGGTGATCCTGTTTCACCTACAGGATCTTCTGCCACAGAAACCTCCTCGCCTAGTGCTTCAGCACCCAACACGCCTCAGATGTCGTTGTCTGGTACCTCATTCGGACAAGGCATCTTACCAGTAGCTGCAGTTGATGGGACTGTGGAAAGTAAGCCTACCGCAGATATTGAGATGAACAACGTCAAAAGTAATAATGTGTCTATTCATAAAAAATCAATCTCTTTGATGGGCAGTCCATCTATCGCGTCAATATCTCGCCGAAACAGTGCTGGATCTAGCACATCCACTGTTGTAAATACTGCGCCAAAGAGCCCTACTGCTCCGAAGAGTCCTGCTGCACCAAAAAGTCCTACCTCACCTCGCCGTCGTGCATCACCTCCGCCATTACGTCCCATCACCCCTACATCCCCAAGATCATTACATTCTCACGATATGGACGATCTCTCGCCATCTATCCGCCGACACCGTAATGGTAAATCGCACGATTATACGTCACCAAATTCTCCGCCTCCAATTCCTCAGATAGCTCATAGAAGTCCAGCCTCTCCAAGAGCATTTGGATCTTTTTCCACAACATCAGAACGCTCAGGCTCGCCAACTACACCTGTACGCAGCTATGACTTTCCTCCAGTCCCAGCAAGTAGCCCAAGGAAAGCCACCACGGATGCACAATTGCAGCATCAGATCTCAACGCTTCTTGAATCGATTCCTGCACGTATCCACTTGACGAACTCGACCGAGACAGAAGGTCAATCATCAGCGTCTCTTACTGTCAAAAAGATGCGACGACCAGTAGGCCCTGCTCTACGGTCCAGTTCTAGCTTCAGTAACTATTCTCGTGCACCAACACCTTCATTCACACTTGCACCTGCACATAGCAGCACACAACCGCGACAAAGATCCACTCCCAGCAATCCAGAAATCAAAGTCTACCATCTCTCACGGTCAACTGGCGAAGCGCCGATCAAGCTTTTCGTGCGTCTAGTTGGTGAACATGGCGAGCGAGTAATGGTAAGAGTAGGAGGTGGCTGGGCAGATCTAGGCGAATATCTCAAGGAATACGCCTCTCATCATGGTCGTCGTGCAGCAGTAGGCGATGACGATAAAGTTGAGATCCAGGATTTACCACCACGAGTCGCATCCGGTTCTTCTACCTCAACAGCCACCCTTCGCAATGGTCGTGACACTCCAACACTCAGACCAGCTAGCCGTCTGAGTCGTCCACTATCTAGTCTTAACATGCGTAAGACAAGAAAATCAGTGGGAGATAATCTAGACTTGCCAATTTCTCCTACTTCATACCGTAGTCCCTCAACTCCAATACCCTCATCACTTTCTCGCTCGCAAATTTCATCGTCTGACACACCAATTCCTTCAGCTCCGAACAGTCTCGACAAAGACAGGTCATCATCACGTATGTCATGGATTGAAGATGACTCTTCCAGACTGGGTCTGGCTGGTCCCAACGGCAAGAGAATTACTATCAGTGAGAGGGATCAGGAGTGGGTGGACAGTATGAAAGAGAAGGTTAGATTGGCTAGCGCGGAAAAGGATAAAGAGAGGGAAAAGGAGAGGAGAAGAGCCAGTGGTGGTGAAGGCGTGATGAGGAGAAGGGAAACTAGTTTTGGGGAGTTGGAGTCGGTTGGTGGGACGAGGAGATTGTTTAGGAAGGGATGATTGAAGTGAGATCAGAGAGAACACTAGAAAATCCTTGAAAAGGCTGGGAATCGCATCAAAGGGGCGTTTTTTGGTTGGATATAGAGCTCGGGGAAGGGCGTTGTACATTTTCGTTGGAGGGTTTTCTACTCTGCTGGAGAACTCATAATCAAACGCCTTTTTGAGGGGCATTTAATGGATCGGCGTACTGTGTTGATGACACAAAGATACCTCTGTATTTCTATTTGCATAGATATTAATGAAACATATTTTGAACATATAATGCATGCCTCTGCCTCATAATTATTCACCGAGAACTTATGTGGGAGACGTCTCCAAGATGGGGCTGCTTGCGCAGGGGGTTATTTGCAGGTTACCCTAGGCTTCCTTCTAAGTATCTTAGATCGTGGCCGAATTCTCCTTCTTGCTTTGTTACCGAGCTCTTTAAATTCCCTTGTTCACTTACGACCACAGCCGTCTGAGATCCCAGCATGCCGAGAAAGCGCGCGATTCGACTGTTGACCCTTACTATCTATCAACGCATTATAGAATTTACACTCCCTTTGCGTAGAAGCTTCTTTGCCGTTCAATGGTTCAGGGGACGGTGTTTGGAAAGGATTTAATCAAGTAGGTGGTGCCATTTCGACGCGTTGTAAATGTTATGACATAAGGTGTTGGAAATGAGGCTTCTGGGAAATGTGGTTGATTAGTCATGCGTACATAATTCTGACGACCCCTGTTGACCACGAATTTTATCACCCACTGTTAGTAGCTCCA
>Ga0181470_100262_pt3 | contig 10981 bp, 14 predicted proteins | sample InSIn5SAF170_FD_119082 | JGI IMG/M metagenome (GOLD analysis project Ga0181470, IMG submission 119082) | Clean room microbial communities from NASA Spacecraft Assembly Facility at Jet Propulsion Laboratory, Pasadena, California, USA -... ...
GAGGTGGTGGCTGGAGGTCTCATGGAAATGGCGCAGGAGATTGTAGATAAGTCTCAATGACATCAGTAAAGGATGTTCATTTCCACGTGCCCTTTCCTATTCCTCCCCAGCATTTTGCCCGATATTCGCCATTATCTCTTGTGATGCGAATTAGCCGGTGTATCGCGTGTCTGTGATAAGCCGGGGCTACTACTAACCTATAATGGATAAGCTTTGTGCGGAGCGCCCTGCAGGAAGCTGGACGGCTTCAACGTCGCTGCATTGCGCGTCATCCAGCTGTCTTATCGCTCGCGCTTCAATAGGTGGGCGTCCTTGACGACTGTGAATCCACGACGTATGCTCAGAACCCTTCCGCCAACCCAATCCCTCCAGCTCATACCTAGTCTTGTTTTGTTCAAATCGAGCTATGGAAGTCGAGCCTCCAAGACCCACCAAGAAGCGTCATCTAGCGGCAGAAGAGCGACAACGAGCAGTTCGCGCGTAAGACCCACCACTGTCTCGCCGAAGAACGCGAGGCAGAGTCTTGGCTGACAAGCATCGCATAGGTGTGATGAGTGTCGCCGTCTCAAAGAGAAATGTGAGGATGGTACACCGTGTAGGCGCTGTCGCCATCTGCGCCGACCGTGTAGATACAATGTTGCGCCTGCTGCAGTGGACAAGCGAGGACCGGGCCTTCCTGACTCGCTCAGTGAGCTGATGGACCGCATGCGATGTATGGAATTCATAGTCAAACACCAGTTTCCCAATCTCGCCATGGATACCGTTTCTCTACAACGCATGTGCGATTCCCTGTCTTCGCCCACACCACCACGCGACCAGAACGAGATCATCCCCGAGTCTATCGAGCCGTCGGGGAATGCCCAAGTGTCTGACAGCCCTGATATCGGAGACGAGGATTGTACCATTGACCGCGTAGACGGCACGACAGTCCGTACGTGCTTCTTGAACCTCTTTGTTATCCCTCAAGCACACTGACGAGATCTTTTGTCGCTGTGCAGATTACTCAGGCGAGTTCTCCCATTGGAACTTTTCCATGCACATCAAACGCAATATAGACGAACTTATGGCCAAAGCCAATGTGCAGGTACGTGCGGCTAGCCTAGTCTGTTCCTGTTTGCTCACCATCTCTATCAGAATTTAGAAAACGTAACGCGAGTACCGGACTTCATTCGCGTTGGTGAGGCAGATCCAGCTTCAACTTCAATCTCGGACATCCTTGCTGTTATGCCACCCCGTCCTGTTGCCACCTTCTTGACCAATGTCTTCTTCAAGCATGCCACCAGCGTCTACTACTATGTAGACCGACGCTGGTTTGATGAAACCCTAGACAACATATACACCAAACCCGTCTCGCTACGCTCTAAAGATGTTACTGCAATATGTGTAGTACTGATGGTGCTGGCAGTCGGAACCCAATATGTCCATTTAGAATCGCCTGATCGTCATAAGACCTCCAGTACGGGCATTGCAACAGACTCTGAAGTTCAGAGTAGTTGGGAGCTCGAAATTGGATCCGGCTTTTATCGTCAAGTGGCAAAGCTACTTTCGGAAGTCATCCATGCTGGCTCGCTGCTCAGCGTCCAGGTACTCTTGCTTCTCGGCCTATATTCCTTACCCATTGATGCATCTGGGCTGAGTTACATATATCTAAACTTAGCTATCAAGGTGGCCATACAGAACGGGATGCATCGAAAGGTTTCGCGCAACGTCCTCGATCCGAGAACCAAGGAAATCAGACGTCGCATTTGGTGGACAGTGTATTGCATGGAAAGGTTCGTCGGTTCTTAAGTCTCTGATACCACATCATCCCCGTGCTGACGAATCCGACCTACTAGAAAGATTGGTATATACCACGGCCGCCCGGTATCCATAGTACAATCCGATATCGATGCAGATCTACCTCAGAGCTCTGAAGCACACCTTATGAACGATGACTCTTTCTATCCTCAAGGTCTCCTGGAATCAATCAAGCTCACAAGGCATGCTGAAGCATTCCTCCACGAAATGTAAGTCCAGATTGAGACTTTCTAAATACACAGAAACAGAAGACAGTCAACTGACTATATCTTGCCAGATCATGTCTCCGAAGATGTGCAAACGCCGAAGTCGGGGCGATCCTGAACCGTATCAAGCGCATGAAGGCAGATTTGCGAGGGCCCTGGTCACCTCCTCATGGGGGTGCATTATCGCCAACCCCGAACCACCAGACAGAGCTACCAAAAAACCGCGCGTTAATCCATACTCGACTGGAGTGTTGCCTGTTGCACATGTTCATCGGACGACCCTTCATCCTTGCGCACCGTCACGCGCGGACCAGTGAGCATTTCAAGGACGGCAATGCCGCATCCCCAGAAGTACGCCGGAGGAAAGCATCAGAGTCCCACTCACAGTGGGACTTCCTGGTCCAGAATTGCGTTGCGGCTGCGAAGGAAGTTATCAGTATATGCCAAATCATGCAGACGGGCGATATGGGCCTTGCAAAGTCGTCCTATGCCGAATATAGTTCCTGCCGCGCGTCATTGCTGGTCTTGATCGCCTATAGCATATGTTACCGCACGAACGAGTTCGCAAGCACCCTACAAGTAGGTCTCCAAGCGATAAGAGAAATGGCTTCTGCGGGCGATTCTGCGCGTTCAGAAGTGTCGCTCCTAGAGACACTGGAAGCGGCGCTGCATCGACTTAACGTGTTCAATCCATTACCAAGTAAACCTGTGGCCACGGAAGCCAACGATCCGGCTGAAGAGGGCTACAACGGTCTTCTCAACTGGTACAAGAAAGCGGAAAGGTCCGCGAATCCTTGTTTTGGGTCTTTAGCATCCGAACATGCAAATGCACAAGCAGCGACGGTGCAAGGCCCAAGGGTGACACCAAACAGAGCCGATGCAACAGTTGATAGCATACCAAGCGACATATCTCTTGATGGATATCCGTTCGATTTCGATCTACTCAACTCGGATGGAAGCGTGGCGTTCTTCACCTCGGACTTTGATGAGCATGGTAACACAGAGAGGGAGTTCTTCGAGAGCCTTTCGTGGCTACCGAAATGATATTCAGCACACGCTAGAACCGCCAACACATGAACGATAAAGAGTGTCCGGTTAACTCTTTTGGCCAACGAAGCGCGTATGAAAATTAGCGGATAATTTTCGCATTGCAAAAGTGGACGATCTAGGTCCAAACTCTCCGCTCTATTTCACCGTCACAACCGTGCTTGAGCAGGCTGGCTTTCCGCAATCTGTTGCCACATCTTGAGAGACACATGTTCTTTGGGTTGATACCATCTACTCTTGGTGATGCGGTACGGCACAGGGAGATCCACATCCTCGGCATCGCCCGTGATGACCATGGAAGCGACGGCTTTTGCGCAGAAGAAAATCTGCGGCATACCGTGCCCACTGAATCCTGCGCACATATACTGGCCGGGTCTTCCGCAAATTGGCCCAACATAAGGGAATCCGTCGTTAGAATATCCCATGACTAACACGGGAGAAAATCAGTCAGTTCTGAAACATTCAATAATTGGCGCTGGTGCAGATGACACTTACTTCCAGTCCATACATCTTCTGTGCGTACATCGCTGTTCTCCCATCCACGGAAATGTCGTTGCATGTAACCGTCAAAGTAATTCCGCGCGCCATCCATCAGTCTGCTGTCGTCGGATACATCGAACCATTCGTCCAAGTCTTTGTAGTAGTCGCGCCTTCCGCCACCGACGACGATACTTCCGTCCGGTCGAGGAATCATATAGTCGTACTCGTATTCGGAAAACCGCATCATATAACTATCAGTCATCTTTGGTGCGTTCTCGCCCGCTAAGCGCGCTACTATGCCTCTCACTGGGACGACTTTTTCCTTCATTTCCGGTACGAGAGCAGACGTGTATCCGTTCGTAGCATAAATGAGAGTGCTAGTCTCAACGGAGCCACGCGATGTGTTCACGACCCAACGATCTTTTGTGCTTTCATCGGCTGCTGAGACGGACGATACTGGGGTATTTGTTTGCAAGTTGACACCCGTAGACACCGCTTTTTCTAGCAAGTGCGCCACAAGTCGGTAAGGCCACAGGCGAGCGGCACTATATGTATGGCAAGACTTTGCACCCCAAACGCCAGAAACCTATGGGCTTGGTCAGATCGTTCCAAAGAGATGATTCCACGAAGCATATCAATACTTTCATCTCCAGACACTACATACCTCTTCTGCTTCGCTGCCCGAAGTAAACTTTATCCCTTTCGCAGTTGAGATATCCGCTTTAGCGATTTTCGCGATGTCGGCTCTGATTTTATCGCGGCCTGCTTCGTAAAAGCAGACGTCTGTAACCCTGGTCTCTTCGAAGTCACAATCACAATGTTCACGCCGAACAAGTTCTTTAATTGCGTCGACCTGGCGGGCCTCGAATGTAGCCACGTGCTCCGCGACCGCTTTCCCGTGTGTTTCCAATACACTGGCCGCTCTTGACAAAGGATCTGGTTTTAAATGGCCGCCTAAACCCTCAGATTCAGTACGTGCGAGATTGAATCTGGATCTCAAGAGCATACGATACGTACCATTACGTCCGGTAGCGCCAGAGCAGGCCTCACGTGCCTCAAGGATAAGTATCGATGGGATCGGGCGATCGCAACGCACACACTCTTCGATTATGTGATGCACAATCGATGCTCCAGCGTATCCCGCACCAATGATTACAACATCAGCCTGCGCGGGAAGATGTTCAGTGCTGCGATGGTTATCGATGGGCCCGACTTGTTTCCTCCAATAGGAGGGAACAGCATCCGCCACCGGGAAAGGTTTAATGTCAGTACTAGGAAAAGACATGTTGGAGGTGTAGGTTGTGAATCATGTTCATGTATTGGCGGTAGTTTCACGGGGCTGTCCAAGTGCAAGGTGGGCTATTAAGGTACTCACGCTTAGTCATTCTCAAGGCAGGTGCGCTTCTACTGCACCCAACCCGGGAGCTCACGTACCTCAATCATACTGGTAGGATACGCAAGCCAGGAACTTTAGTCCTTGGCTTCAAGTGGCTGCGCAAGGCGGTGATCGTTAGGCAATCGCGACCGGTCCGGTCACCGGGCCGGTCACCGATAAGGACCCAGTAGACGTTGCCGCCAGCAAGCGAACACCCGTTCAGTACAGCACAATTCGGCTTAGAAGCTTTGTGTTCGTGTGACAGCATCTGAACTCCTGCAAAAGCCCTTCAGTCTTACCTTTTGCCCACAACGCTGCATCAGATGCAAGGTAATCAAGCAATTCTATCAGACGATATCCATCAGCAATAACTGTTCGCGTGCTAGAAGAGGAGCGATGCAGACAAGTATAGAAAAACGGTTCGATTAGCAGAATACAATATTGAAATGAAGGCACAAAATGTGTCATGATAGATATTCTTGAATGACTTGATAATTGCTATCTACGGTGGGACCTCGAAGACGCTTTCCCAAACTCCAGTAACATACGCGTATACAATCCTTCCCTGTAAACGCACCGCGCACGATACAAACTTCACTCAGCGATGACATTACTCAACGGCTTCCTGGGCATCCTAGTGATCAACATGACCATACTAGGCACAGTAAGAACCAGCAAACCACAGTTCACATAGATCGGAACCACAGGAGCGATGCCACTCGCAGAGCTCAGACCATAGGAGACTGCCTGGCCCGCCGTCTCAAATGCGCGAAACAAGCCTCCTACCCGTGAAGAATCACCCATGTCGTTGGAGAATGTGCCAAGAATCCAGTATAGTGTCAATTGCGTCCAGTAGCCGCTCACGAAGACGATAAGGTACGGCACGTATGCCCTTGCCCATCTTCCAGATTCTCTGTTATTCAAGTCAGTCTCAGTCACACTGGGGCCTGTCTCTCTGCGGAATAACTTACGAGCCGTAATCCAGCGCCGACTTATCGCCGAGGTAGTGGTACTCAAAAGCGACCCAGATGAAACAACCAGTTTGTGGCAGAATCCACAGCAAGAACGCAGCCCATGCCTTGGGCCGTTGGGACCACCGCTGGCTGTCTAGAAGTTTGCCGAATACGACGACCGACGGAATGGTAATGGCGGCTGTACTAGTCAGCATATAGTTGGCGGGGCCCAGAGTCGATACATACGGATAAGAAAAGATGAAAGAGCGCGTGCGCGGACCGAAAAGTGTAGCGAGAGATAGGTACCCATTGTCCCTCCGTAAAAGAAAGAGTAGAACGAGGGCAGAAAGATCAACCAGACCTGGCATCGTGTTAGGTGCTTTCCAGATTTCGAAGCCTGATTCATTGCTGACCTTATTGCTTTGTAGATAACTCCACAGAGCAACGAATTCTTGCTTCCAAGTGACCCTCCCCGACATGGCGACTTTGCTGCCATCGCGACGACGCACTCGGGGTGTAGGAGACAACAACAGTGCCCAAATAACCCCAGTACATTCTACTATCTGTCAAAAACTGTGCACTCAGAGCAGATGCCCAGATATCTGTGACGTACCGAATGCAACAAAGACCAGATATGTCGACCACGCAATGCCTCCAGCAGACGCTCTATCCGAGTTTGTGGAAAAGTTTATCGCGCCACCGATCAAGCTTCCGGAGCTTCGCATAGCCGACCAGATGCCTGCCAGAGGTTATTACAACGATCATTCTTCAGGATGCACGCAGATGCTTACCAAGGTATAGCCCCTTTTCTTCTGGCCTTGGGTAGCATAACATGGCCGTCGTTTCACCGACGTAAAGAAATCCGCCTGCTAGACCATTGATAACCTAGTCCCGTCAGTATATTTCCCTTGTATGGATGAGTGATGATAGTACATTGGATGCTATGAGGTACCAGTCGATGCCGAATTTAGCGTTTACATAGTACGCAGATCCTTGAAGGGGCATCGTAAGAGCCGCAATGAAGCACGCCCATTTGATTCCTATCCTGTTGATGATGGGGCCTCCGAGGATAGTACTGATGAAGCCCATGGCGTAGCTCAACGAATTTGCAAGATTCGCTAGCCATGGTGTAGACAGACCGCCTCCTCCTAGATTGGATATAGCATCACCCATAGCTGGGCCAACCAACGAAAGCCTTGACCATGTTCAGCGTCCCGATGGTAGTCTCTGAGAGGATTACTTACGCTCCGAACATCACCATCTGGAACAGCACGCTCCGATATAAAGTCGACCATTTCCATGATCGCAGAAAGTCGTAATCGATCACTTCTTCCTGCGATCCTATCGCAATATCCTCACCACCGTCATTCTCCTTGTCATGCACTGTGGCGTCTTTGGTGTCTTTAGTTTGCGAGTAATCCATGACAAAACTTTTACTGAACATCGTTCATGATACGCGTTCACTTTATGCAGGACTCTTGAGTGCTCAAGAATATCGACCGGCAAGGTGATTGGGAGGTGGTGCCCCTTGTTTGCTCCAGATAAGCATTGCACCGGCCCGGTCTGTAGCGCGACTGATTAGACATGGTGTTATACGGCGACTCGTAGAGTACGTGCTTATCGAGCATGAATGAAACCGCAAAAACTTGTAGGATAAGCGGAGTGGACATTCTTATCTATATTCACGAGAAGTGAGGAGAAAAGACGTGGTCGATAAACATCTTAGAGACCAGTCTCAGCAGTTAAAAGCCAAGATCACTTCCTTGTCGGTTCGCGTGTCAGTCTCAATACTGCACTATGTTGCCGTCTCAGTCTGTCCTATAGCTATCGCTTCGAGCGCTAGCCCACGAGCTCCGGCCAAGTTACCCCTGCCAACCTAGGACGTCGCCCGTTTTCCGTCCACGCCGGCTCCATATCGCTAAGCTCTTCTCGGGAGCATGGGGTAGAAGCCGTGCTCGTCCATCGCGCTCTTATCAAGTTGCTCCAGGCCTTTGTAGCCCCATCGCTGTTAGCATGTGTATGCTAAGCACGAGTCCGAACAAACGACGATGCTTGGGGAGCTCTAAGAAAACTAGCCCATGTTTTTGAAAAGGCAGAAAGGCAACTGCGCGCGATATAAGCGTTGTCGGGAGTGACGAGAAGCGCCGGTGTTGGAGTTGCGGGGTGTGGAGACATCTCCACTCTTCCCAACACGCGTACCAATCAAGCCACTAGCATTACAAACCTTTCTCCCGATGGGCGGGAAGAGAAGGCATTCAAGTTCCTGGTCGACGACCGGCATATCAAGGCTTAGCTAGTATCAAGCTCTAAGAGGCCTCAGATGTGCGCGTTACGCGAAGATGCGCACATCTACACGACAGGTCTCAGGAGTACACCTGGTTGTTATAGTCATCTATGGCTATAGCGGTATGGTGCCAAAGTGGCGTTTGAATTGACCTTGGAACGACGCTGCAACCTCAGACAGATCGCGATGGTCAATCAATCTTCAGTCAGTGTCCCATGGTCGTATGTGTACGAACCAAACAAATACGAATGTTGGATTGTCAGACTTCCGCACATAACGATGAGAACATGTAAAGTACACCTCAATAGTTACACAAGCATCGCGTGGCTGACATACGCACCCATACCCGCCAGATAATCTCGAGAAAGGACAAAGGAAACCTCTCCTCAGCCAGACAGGTCTGAAATCTTCAAACGTATTGTTCCACCTGCTTCTCACTCCACTCCCAAAACGCGCTCGCAGTCTTCTTACCAGCTTCGGAATAATAGTCCTTCCTAACCTGCATAACCCTGCCGAACGGTACGACCCAGTCACTCGTATTGAGATTCGCAACATCAGGCGCGAGGCCAGCGAACAGCTCAGTGTACGCGCCATTCACAGGTGGGTGCAAGATCATGTTAATGAGGAAAAGTTGGAGTGCAGGTACATGGCGCTGCAGATCAGATTTGAGGTTACCGGGGTTAAGCGCCTATCATTCCGCATGTTAGCAGGGTAGTTCAGAGGAAAGAGAAGAAGGTGAATTACCACGCTAACAACCCCCTGCTTTCGGTACCGTCTCTGGAATTCCATCGCATGAAACACATTTCCCGCTTTGCTAATCCCGTACTTGGTCATCTGACTGACATCTGTCTTATAATCCAAGTTGTTCATGTCCACACCACCAGCGGGCGCGATGACATGCGCAGCTGATGAGCTCACCCAAACTACCCTCACACTGCCTTCTGGCTCTTTCTTCGCTGTCTCAAGTAGTATGGGCGTGAGTAACTTGGTGAAGAGAAAGGGCGCGACGCAATTTGTTCCAAGCTGCAGTTCGTATCCTTGTTTCGTTGTTGTGCCCTTCGGTGGTCTCATAACGCCTGCGTTGTTGAACAGGACGTCTAATCGGGTTTCCTTTGCGAGAAAGCTCTCTGCAGATGCTTTGATCCCATGGAGATCGTCGAGATCAAGATGAAGATAGTGCAATGTGCCCTTGGATTGCGGGCAAGCTTCTTTGATCCAGGATATCGCTGTAGAGGCTTTCTCATAGGATCGGGCCGCTACATATACGGTAGCGTTGCGGGAGTAGAGGAGCCGGGAGAGTTCTTTGCCTACGCCTGCTGAAGCACCTGTCACAACATAGACTTTTCCGTACAGGTTGGGAAGCGAAGATTCGGTGAATTTGGCTGCGGGTGGGAACATTTGACTGAATTGGGAGCCCATCTTGAATACAATGACTAACGATGAACGAAATGAGTATAATTATCAGAGAGACTAGAGACAGTGAAGACAGTGACACCGTTAAGAGGAAGTTGAGAATTTTTGTAGCATGTACTGGCGACTTTGCAAGAGATATATATCCTGATGTTACCTAAATAGGTAGGTACGTTGTTGGAGCAAGTTTCCCCATACGAGCAATGCTGGTGCTTCGATCGGTCCGTTGCACAACGGACGATTCCTGCGTAAGAAGGACACCACAACCGACTGGGAATTCGAGCGACAAAAAGCCTACGCAATCTTGGCTTTTCCATGTAGAAGCTGCGCCACTACATTGCGCATCTCTTTCGGCAGCTGTTTTGGTGCGTCGTGATCGGACTTAGGACGAGATGCGCGGTCGAAAGGTGATTGGGTCGCGGAGTTAACAGACCACCTCCAATGCCAACTCATGGAAGTAGAACAACCCAACAGACTCATGCGAATGTCACATGATCGGAGTGAAGTTGCGGAATGTTTTGTTTTGTTTTTCTGCTGATGGAATGAGTCCCATGAATGCAGCACTCCTTGGGTAAGTTACTTAACACAGCCCGATTCTTTATCTTGCCTAGCTGAGTGTAGCTAGCTGAGTAACTCGCTTCATAATGACGAGGAACGTGACTTGATACGGTTTAGCGAAGATCTTGAGGTTACCTCGAAGATACAAGAGATGATGCTTGAGTCGACTTTTGGTTCTGCAACTAAACAGAGTCATGTTTCTAGAATGCGCCCTAGCAGCATGACGTATTCACAGGAATACTCGCTGGATTCCACACGACCATGTTGCCAAACTTCATACCATGAACACGGTCAAAATAGGATTTGCGAGAGACCGATCTCTTAATGCTTGAGCAAGAATGACCTAACAGTAGCATACAATCAGCAGGCGCTGACCTAGAAAGAGCAGGTGTTGAAGCTAGGCAAGATAAAATTTGTCGAAGAGTAAACCTTCACACTAAGCAATCATCCCCAAATTGTTTACTCCGCACACTTCTAGAATCTTGCGCGCTTCTAAAGTAACGATAGCGTATCCGTATCATCGATAAATTCTTCAATATCGTCCAAGACCGTTATTCGACCACCATCCAGGTTCACCCATCGTAAAGACTCTTAAACCCGGCAGCAAGCCCAGCAATCCTGGAAACATCAGCTCAGTATTCAGAATAATTATTGCGATACCGAAGTCCAATTGTTACTTACACCGAGTTGCGCAGGTTCCTACCACTAATTAGCAAATATTCAATCTCGTAGCGAAACTCGATCACCATACCCATCCTTCACCACAATTAATAAACGATTCTGAAGCGCAGATACGCGTGCAGACTCTGGCCTCAGGAGTTGCAAGCACTGTTGGCGGTGCTTGCGTAGGGCGAGTCAGCGTTGGCAAAGA
>Ga0181470_100426_pt1 | contig 10969 bp, 8 predicted proteins | sample InSIn5SAF170_FD_119082 | JGI IMG/M metagenome (GOLD analysis project Ga0181470, IMG submission 119082) | Clean room microbial communities from NASA Spacecraft Assembly Facility at Jet Propulsion Laboratory, Pasadena, California, USA -... ...
CAGATGACGCTCCCGAGCGTAATAATGTCGGGCTTGAACCTTGTGGGAGTGGTTGGTTCGTTGTGGCGGTACTCGCAAGTGCTATTGAAGAAGAGGCCACAGTCGTTTGCCTTGAAGTTGTCGATTGGGTGACTGAAATGGTAGCGGATGGAGATGAGCTCACCATCGCTATTGTTGATAGTGAAGGGCTTATGACGTCTGCTGTATCAAAGGAAGATACTCCAACGCTTGACCGAGAAGTAAAGATTGCCGATGACAAAGTTAATGGTGACACTATAGCAACAGAGGGACCAGATAATGAGCTCAATGAAGCCCGCGAGGTGGAAGAAAACACATTGCCAACACTGTTTGCTGCAGACACAGGCGTGCTCCGTATGGACAAGGCACCAGAAGATACTGGAACTGACGGGATTGTTACAACGAGGCTGAAGTTGTACATCTGCAGGAAATTTCCAGCTCCGCACCACTGGTTCTGGTTGCCTGGACATCGCATATTGCAGCTGGACTGCCCAGTAGGACCATTGGCTCCAGCGATAGGACCAGGTCCATACCAGCACTCGCGACCGTAACTGGCACCGAAGTATTGTGCACCCTTAGATTGAGCTTGTGATGCGCACAGCTCAAGTGTCATGTTATCTTCTGCATAGAGACTGGGTAAAGCTCGGACGCCACCAACGTTATCTGTGTAACAGCCGAGAGAAGTGTAATTGCCAATTCGCTCAGACACCGCAGAGGAACTCGGTGACGCTGAAGCTGACGAAGTAGACACAGTGAAGAACGATGCACGACTGGAAATGGAATTTGTGCTGTTCTTCTGGTACATGCTCAGCAAGGCAGGCCCACCGCAGAATTGGTTGGAATTTGCTGCACAAGTCATCGTACATGAGCCGCTGGCCGGCGCGGAACCTGAAGCGATTGTATCTCCGCAGTAACATTCAGAACTGTATTCCACACCGAAGTACTTGAAGGATGAGCAGAAGGAAGCACAGAGGTCAACCGTCATCAATGAGTTTGCAACAGCTCGGCCAGTGAGTGCTCGTCCACCGACCTCATTGTAGCAACCTATGTATCTGAAGCCACTGGCAGAAGGTACGGCGCTTGGTCCGCTGGTTGCTGTGCTAGCACGAGAAGATGTTGTGCTCGATACACCCGTAGTTGAGTTCGTCCTGTACACGTTGAGAAAATCTGGACCACCACACATCTGCGCTGCATTGCCAGCACAAGCCATAGAACAGCCGCTCTCAGTCGCCTGCTTGATCGAATTGGCATACAGGTCCTGACCGCAGAAGCATTGACTGGAATATTCGACACCAAAATAGGTGAAGTCCTGGCAGAATACGGCACAAGTGTTGATAGTGTTGGTGGAGACATCTTGTGCTTTGTCCTGCAGAGCGCGGCGATCATGAGTCTCGTTGTAGCAGCCAAGGTGTGCCCAGCCACTCAGGGCTGACGAGGGTGATGCATTCGCAAACGCAGTCGAAGCTCTCGTTGCTGGAAGAGAAGAGCTTGAGAGTGAACTTGGTTTCACACCATTCAAGGAGTAAACTTGAGCTAAGTTCGCGGCACCGCAGAACTCCGAGTTGTTACCCTTGCATGTCATAGTCATGCAGTTAGAATCGGTTGTTAAGATTGCATACTGTGTGTTGACAGCAGCTCCACAGTAGCATTCCTGGCTGAACTCCAAAGCGAATGCATTGTAGCCATCACAGAATGCGGCACATCGAGATACAGACATGAGCCTGGAATCAGATGAGGATTTGGCGTTGAAGACTTTGCCTCCGCGTTGCTGGTAGCATCCAATGTATTTGTACTGACCCACGGTTTGCGGAATAGACAGCGGTGGCGAAGTGACGTTCTGAAAGACTACGAGATCTGCGAACAGAGACATGCGAGCGTGATCAGCGAAGTAGCCATTTCCGCCGCAGGTCTGGTTCCTGTCACCTGTGCATTGGTAGTTGCAATCTAAATCAGTGTCACGTTGAATCGGGACGGCGTTACCGCACCAGCATTCCTGTATGTTGATATCAGCTAAGGTGAGTGAACCTCTTCTGTGCAACTCACCTGCTGATACTGCGTAGCGGCCAAAGTCCAACCAGCATTCGCACACAGGTTCACGCAGCGATCAATTGTGTTTCTCGCGTCGCCGTACGCTTGGTATGCGAGCTGTCGACCAGGATTGTTTTCTCTATAGCAGCCAACGTAGCCGTATCGTGCGGATCCATTTGCGAAGAGAGGTCCAACCTGTTCCGCAACAGCCGTACACCTGAAGTTCATAGTCTGCTTGCCCAAATCGACGTCTGCTGTGTTCATGACCCATTGGGCGGAGCCAGGGTACGCACGCACGTTATACTGTGACTTGGGAACTGAGCAATACAAGGTGGCTGTCATGCTTTGTCCGGCAGCAATGATAGTCCCTTCTCCGAGATCAATATTGTTCACCGCGCCAACGATCCCTGGTACACCGAACGGTGGCTTTGACACAGTGATGGACAGGGGAACAGCACTTGCGGACCCATTGTTTGTTACTCGCAAGCGCAAGTTACGAGTTTGATTCTCTGTGACATTCCCAAAGGTGAAAGTAGACGAGTTGTCTAGCATCGTCCATCCAGAGCCGTCATGCTTCTCGAACTCGATAACACCGGTAGGATATGTGCCTGCGACAGCGACGACATCCAGGATGGCAGTGCCACCATCCGATGCGACCGACAAGAAACATGCATCGTTACCAGCCACGGATGGATTGTAGTTGATCGTGATAGTGCTCTGGCCGTTGGCTGGAATCGTTGTAGGAATGCTCGTAAAAGTGAATGAACCCACTGTGACACCAAAGGAGGTGATATTTGGTGTCACCCAAGGGCCTTTCTCACTCCTGAGCGAATAAGAAATGTTGCGGATGGTGAGAAGACTCTCACCCAAGTTGCTAAAGATAGAAGATTGACTGACGCCACCGGCCTGTTCCCCAGCGATTATGTTGAACGAGACGGTATTGGGGCCTATCGCAAGAAGTGGTGTGCTTGAGCTGCCTGTGCCTTTGAGTGTCACGGGCGTAGATGTGGAGTAACCAGCTACAGCATTGGTCGTGTTGACTATAATGTCGCTAGACAATGGCCCAACGGTTTGCGGATTAAAAACTGCTCGGAAGCTGAAAAATGCTCCTTGTGCCAACTTCAGGTTTGTTGCTGGTACAGATGACAAATTGAAGTTTGGGTTGCCTGTCAAGCCAACGGCCATGATGGTGGTAGCTATGTTAGCTGAACAAGTAACCGTCAGTGGAGAAGAGGTGTTCTTAAGCAACTGTTTGCCAAAGTCATAGGGCGATGAACAATTGAGTGGTAAGTTGACAGGAGAGCCGAAAGCATACAGTGCGCCAATCGTGGTTCCAATGTACACAATGCCATCTCCAAACACAGGTCTCGTGAATTTGGTTATACCGGGAGCGTTGAAGCTATTAAGCAGAGCAAGGTTGCCGCCGGTCGCCGGAGGTATGGCACTGTAAATACGTAGGTTGACACCTTCAACATCCGTGAGCCAGAAAAGGCCGGTACCTTCGCGTCCATTCAAGGACGTCGTCGTGCCGTGCCCCGTACCAAGGATGTATGCATTCATTTCCTTCGTGTAAGCAACAACGGTAAATTGTGGGTAGCCGTTGCCATCGCAGCTGAACTTGAATACTCGTGTCTGGTAGCGAATCACGTTGATATAGATGTAGCCGCCACCTAGAGGCATAACTCCAGCACCGGCATAGACTGAGTTCTCGTGCTGATACATGAACACAACATTGTCTAGCCTGTTGGCGCCCATCTGGTAGCCGCCGAGGTTGTCAAGATTTAGAACATAAGTCTTGCCGGACTTCCCCGTGACGATTCCCATGCGCCGTACAAGTGGGCAGGTGAAGACATCAGTTGGTAGGAGCTCCAGTGGAGTCGTACCCAAGTCCTTGTCAGCACCATCGAGCTGTTGCTTCTCCCATGGCATGAAAAAATCGATGACGGTGAGGGTGCCATCGTCGTTGATCTTGGCATTGACAGCAGCTTCCTCGAGTGCGGATGGAGGCTGACGACCAGGCACAGGAGTGTTCGAAAGTTGAGACGCATAACCATTGCCTGTAGAAAAGAAAAGACTGCCGGCCCCATCGTACGAGATGCCGCCGCCGCTCATCCAGATACCGCCACCACGGATGCTGTTCGGCTCTGGGCCGCCTTGAGTCGCAAACATCTCAACAATGTCTCCGGTACGCTTGTTGTGTCCGATAACAGCACCAGTAAAATTCCACAGGACACAGTGCGAAGCGAAAGCAGCGTAGACATATTCCCCTGCGAGGACAAGACCAGGTCTGGAGTGGTGGATGCCGCCTTGAAACATGCGATTGCGGTTATTGCGGAAAGTCCGGCCGTCGAGCAGCACCGGCGAGAAGTAATCTGATAGATCTGGTGATTGGGTATCAATCCCGTGGAAGTAATAACGGCCGTTCTCGCGTCCAGGCGGGTTGGACTGGCTGAAGAGACCAGATTGGAATTGCTGCGAGTATGTTTTCGAACTAATGTACCAGATGCCTGCACAGTCAGTGAGTACGAAACAGAAGATGGCCATTGGGCTTACCTGTATCTGGATCAATCGTTCCGGTCGCTGTGACGCCCACTGTAGGTTGAATGTCGGTGCAAGCTGGATATGATCAGCACACTGCGTTTAGCTGACAAGTAACGATTTCAGACCCTCCAGATCTACTGTGAGGAACGGGACATGCAGATTTCGTGACGCCACGATCGCTCCAGTCTTTGCATTCAGTTTGTAGATATTGTTTTGTGTGGTGGCAATGAAGAGATACTGAACTCCGTCATTTCCGGTGAACACCAATGGCTGCGAGAATATCTGTTCAGGTCCAATTCCTTTGAAGTTGCCGGGTAATTGAGATTTGAAGATCTGACCGAAGTTGGGACTACCGATCACAGATGGATCCATGTTATGATTCGTCTGGTAACCATGGCGCATGTAACTACCACTCCATGTGTATGTGTCTGTTGTGCCACCAAGAGAAAGAACTTGCTGAACAAGCAGAATGATGACTGTGAGTAGCAACATCGTAACTCTGAAGAATTGGGGATACTAAGGTATTAGAAAATGGCAAGGACGAGAGAGAAGATATCATCGTGTCAAAGAACTGGGTTGGCCTGGTAGACCATATTATGGTTCCTGGCCTAAGCAGAATACACCTCCCCAGTCATGCTACCTACTTATCGTGAGACATGTTTAGACATTTTCTGGATTCAATCACCGGTGATAAACTTATAGAGAGATCTCACACAATATACTAAGATTAGCTGGAAGGGGCTTGCATGCCAAACAGAGACGCGAGAAATCTGCTCGACCCTGTTGCAAAAAAGTGCAACGTTCTGCATCTCGACGATTGAGTCAGTTTTGTCCAGCACCGACGGGCATCTTGAGTGCGCCAGTGCGGTCGGTGGTATAGGGTCAAACCCATATATGTTAGTGCAGACTCGGCAAAGCCATCACCATCATGTTCATTGCATGCGCAGAAGCTTTGACCACCAGGGAAGATGCAGGACCAACGGTTTGTCACCAAGATCTCTTTGACCATTCACCACACATATGAGCCGTTGCTACATGTTATGATTCAAATTTTAGGCCGCTTCGCGACGCTGTCTCTCCAAGATCACAACTCCCTGTTCAAGGTTTCGTTCGTTATAGTTTGCCACAGCTCACCTAAAAATCAGCCGGCCTAACTTGGAATTAAACGAGGTTGATTGTGGTTGCCGAGTGTATATTGTCTAGCAAGTTTGAAGTGAATATCTTCGCCAGAACTGAAAGCATGTAATCGAGAAGTCCTGAAAGTTGGCTCACGACTAAGAGGCTCGGTAGAATGATGAGAAACTTACTAGAATGCTTACAGGTCTCACTGATTACCAGTACATCGACGTGAATAACCAAAAAATCTCACGGGTGAGACCATCAGTGCAGTGGGCGGAACGGGACGAGTGAGACTCTGTCGGGAAGTTGCAGTTAGGTCCTCCTGATCTTCGTATTTCATTCTGATCGGGTTCCAATCAGAATGGTACTACTGTCCATTTTGCGGCATTTCACGTAGGCATCGTAACGTGCCACTTCTAGCGTTTGGCTTTTTGCATGGTTTTATATTATTGTTCAGGATGCATAATGTCTGTCATTTGTGTAACAGCCTTGTACGGATATTACATGCATTCTCTGTTCCTCGAGATGTAAGGAGAGCTTGATCTGCTATTCTGCATGCAAGAACCATAACCATCAATCTAATGGTCCCTGCTACTAACATACATCATCAAAACCATGGTTCAGCTTCTTATCCTCGCATTTGGCTTGTGCGGAATTACGTTCACCGCCCAGGCGGCGCCAAACCCGCAGGCAAACACGCCCTCTACTTTCGAACCTTGGATCAATGTTCCGTGCGGATGTCACAACGATTGTACAGTCAAGGCACAATTTGACGCACAGGATCCTGGCATAGGCTTCTGCACAAGAGAATGCAGTATGTTGTTCAGAGCCAATGAGGTTTGCATCTCTTGCATAGCATCAATTGATAGCACTCCAGACGTCGCATATGGATGCGACGGCATCCTAACCGCGTTCAAGACTGAATGCTACGAATCTGTGGGTGCCGATAAAGAAGAAGAGGAGTTCTTGTGTCGACAGAACGCAGATTGCTTTAGAATTCAAAGTGGCTAATGGTACAACGCAACATTTAATTCGCACTCTACAATCAACGATATCATGCCTCAGTTCACCTTGACAACGAGTTTGCCCTTCACGCGTCCGCTCTTGCATCGCACAAATGCATCCGGCACATCTTCCCATCTATACACCTTCTCAATCTCACTCTTCAGCTTGCCCTCACCCATCCACTTCGCCAACTGTGCATAGTCTTCCGCATTAGTCTTGGTTAGGGAGAAGCCGAATTTCCGCTGTCCACCTCCCAACCAGGTCGGCAACAGGAAGCGGAAGGCAAGGTCCCAGATGAACGGAAGCGAGACTTGCGTGCCGATTTGTGTGTACACCGCAGAGTCCTTTGTGAAATGTGGAGTTTCCCAGTAGAGCTCTGGTGGATAACCGACGTTGTCGAGTACCATGTCGTATTTGACACCCGAATTCTTGAGTGCTTCGATGGCTGTCTCGTTCTTGGACGTGTAGTCAATGACAGTATCCGCTCCGAGGCGCTTGCACAGCTCTATGTTGCCGGTCGAGCATGTTGTAGTGACCTCTGCACCAAGGGCTTTTGCGATCTGAATTGCAAAAGTGCCTGCACCGCCGCTACCACCATTCATGAAGACCTTGTCACCAGCTTTGATGTTTTGAGCTTTAAGGCATTGGTACGTGACGAGACCACACACGCCCACGCAAGCTGCATCTTCCAAGCTGACACCCTCAGGCACTGGCACTGTACCCTCCTTTGAGCCGACGATGAAGTCCGCGAGTGTGCCATGGGGTTGCTTCGGCTCGACCTTGCCAAACACCTTCTGACCAATCTGCAATGTGCTTTCAGGCCCACGCTGTACGACAACGCCAGAGAAATCCAGACCAGGGGTGGCAGGCTTGGGAATGGCCATACGTCCAACGACAGGCAGCTCGGGGAGCTTGTAGTCAACTGGATTCAGAGCGGCGTAGTGGACTTTTACAAGTACCTCATCTGCTCCAAGTGGCTTCTTCGCGGTTGGAAGGTCTGCTGAATCGTTGATGAACAGAGCCTTTTCAAGAGTTTCCGGGCAGGCTGTCCATTGCCAAGCCTTCATCGTCGAGGGGACATTTGCATCAGCCATCTTTACGCCCCAATCGAATTAACTGTTCCTTTGTGCGTTGAACAATTGATTCTTGGCCAGTCTCCAGTACCAAAGTCAGGCTGGGTGCTCCAAAGCGTCAGGGGTTGTGACGGAGGGACAGACCTAGAACTGTTGCGTTGTACTGCAGCTGATATGCAACCTAATTATCACGCAGGCTTCTGATGCAGCACCAGTTGTCGTCGGTCTGAATCAAGTCTAATGTTTTGTCAACATCAAGTCAGATCGCTGTTGTCAAGGCCAGATCTGCGGATCCCCAAGCCGACCCCTTCAGCTGTGGTGGGTCCGATCCTGCCAGCTCCTCGGCTCCTATTGGACAACGTAGGGCTATTTTGAGCGTATCGCTCACGTGATGACCGACGCATTGACGAGAATGTGCAGCAAACTATCAGCGTGCCACAACTCTGTTCTACATCACAATTATTTTTGAAATATAACGATCTTAAGCTTCTTTTCACATGTTAAAAGATCGGACTCAATGGCTGCTATGATGTATCATGCAGCTTCAGCGTCTAAAGCAGTCCAGGCCTCCTTGGCAATCGACTGTGCCGCTCTCAGGTGTACACGATCCAAGTGCAGCCATTGTACCATAGTAGTTTCATGCACGAAAGAATGGCGTAGGCCCGATTGAAGCTCAAGAAGCCTTAGCTGACGGTCTTGGTAATGAGCTTGTATAATCTGAAGCCTTCAGCCCCAGCTGATTGATCCTGTGATGGATATCTTGCCATAGTTGTCTATGAGCTCCAACTTGTGTATTTTGCACTTCAAAAATACTCGATGGAAACACCTACTATCTTTCTATCCTACTTGACACATATACTCGTTAATCACTGAAGCTGTAGCATCAAGGAAGAAGAGACCAAACCATAATGTCGAAGGATACACTGAAGGCTGACGAGAGCTTTGGGGTAGGGGGTTCCCTAGTTTCGAAGAATGGCAAATTCGTACTCCAGCTCCAAGAAGACGAAAACATGGTCTTCTACGAGCGCACCAGCAATGGCGACAAACCTCTGTGGGCAACCAATACGCAAGATAGTTTCGCAGTTTCAGCTGTAATGCAGTCTGATGGTAATTTCGTGCTCTATGACAACTCGAGGAGACCACAGTGGAGATCCAACACAAATGGAAAGGGAGATAAATCTTCGTTTGTTCAGATACCCGACGAAGGTAACATATTCATCTTTTCTGGTGGCAAAGAAATCTGGCGAGCTCTTCAGCAAAGCGTGCGACCTCCGCCTGCGAGTACCACTCCACTTGTCACACCACAGCCTGTTCCGAAGCCAACGGTGCCGACTCCACAGCCGGTAAAGCCGGTTAACCCAACTCCTGTTGCACCACCAGTGGATGTAGTTGCCGCTGTAGCGACGTCAGCACTCACCACGTTGCGAGGCGGGCAAAGTCTGACCCTGAAGCAGTCTATCAGCTCTCCGAATGGCAAAGTTTCACTTGTCTTACAGGAGGATGGTAATCTTGTTGTAAACTACAGGGATGGTAACAACAATAAAGTGCTCTGGAGCGCCGAAACATTCGGCAAGAGCGTAGCCACGGCCAGACTGCGCGTGACCGGCGAGTTTTCTCTTCTCAAATCTGACAGTACTCGGGTCTGGAGCTCTGATACATCTCGAGCTGGGAATACCAGAGATGCGGTTCTTCTGGTTCAGGATGATGGACACGTGGTCATTTTTGCAGGTGGTACGCGAATCTGGCGTACGATGACTCCCAAGTTGCCCGGTACCGATCCAGATCGTCTTAACGCGGACCAGTATCTCGAGCCGGACCAGAAGATCGTCTCACCAAATGGCAAGACCAGCTTAGTCTTCCAGGGCGATAGAAATTTGTGTCTCTATACTGATACATTCGTTGGTGCGCTCTGGTCCAAGGTTACGGAGGATAGAGAGACCCGTCCCTCTAAAGTCATTATGCGAGGAGATGATGATCTATGGTACGGAGATAAAGGATCCAGGGAATGGACATCCACGACACGAAGAAGGAAAGGGAATGGAGATGCCTCTCTGCAAGTCATGGATACGGGAGTGATCGTCATTAAATCTGAAGGACTCACTATATGGTCGTCAGACGAGAAGAAGGCACAAATAGATATTGTAGAGCCGATGGTAAGGCAGGGTATAAGTTTGTTGCTGAGCCAAGCACTAATAACATGAACAGACCACTGCCGTCGGACGCGGTAATAAGCTGAAGGCGGGCGAACATCTTCGCGTGACTGATAACATAGTCTCCAAGAATGGACAATTCCAGGCTTGGCTTTCGGAGCAAGGCAATTTTTGTATCTTTCGTCGGGTTGGAAATGGCGAGTGGCAATTTCTGTGGTCTAGCAAGACCAGTGGAAGCTGGGTCTCCAAGGTAGCAGTAACATGGACGGGGGAGCTGGTTGTCTTTGGTGTAAATGCAAAGAAACTCTGGGCACAAGGAGCTGCGAACACTGAAGGCGAGGCGGAGTTGACAATGCAGGATGATGGAAATTTGGTGCTTGCGCGAGATGGCAATAACCTATGGACTGCCGAGATTAATGTACGTGGTCTGCGCCCATGTCTCTAACTAACTAATATCTTTGTGTAGTTCCCGGCCTCAATCAAGCAAGTCGACAGGATCAGATATGGCGAGTGGTTTGCCATCGACCAGTCTCTCACTTCTGCAAATGGGCAATACACGCTGACCCTGCAAGCGAACGCCAATTTCTGCATCACCAAGAAATCAGATAATTCGAAAGTGTTCACCAACGCAGCCAAGAACGTCACCGGCGCTCAATTGATGTGCTTTGACAAGGAGAGCAATGATCTCGTCATCTACAACAAAGACGGCAAGCAAACTCAGCGTGAAGGAAAAGTGCTCTGGAAAGCAGGAAACACAAGCTCATTTGCCTGGAACGGCGCAACGGAATTCATCATGCAAGATGACGGTAACGCTGTTCTGTACATGAAAGGCGAAGCAGTCTGGGCAGCAAGGAACAATCTCGCGCCTGGCAGTACCATGGCTCCAGCACCCCCAGGCCCAGACTCCAATAAAATCGACTGGAGCAAAGGCGGACCAGGAACAAACAGTCTTCGACCTGGTCAGGTGCTGAAGGCAGGGCAATCGCTCTACGCCGACCTCCTTCGCACAATCGAATTTGGTATTGACTTTCGAGG
>Ga0181470_100427_pt1 | contig 10966 bp, 10 predicted proteins | sample InSIn5SAF170_FD_119082 | JGI IMG/M metagenome (GOLD analysis project Ga0181470, IMG submission 119082) | Clean room microbial communities from NASA Spacecraft Assembly Facility at Jet Propulsion Laboratory, Pasadena, California, USA -... ...
CACAACTGTCGACAATCAACTTGAGAAGCTGCCTCTGAAAAACAGTGGATGTACAGCAGTGACAGCAGTTTTGAGATGGGAAGATAGGATACCTAACTCTCAATCTGCGACTGGGTCTACAGCTATTGCACCTGCTACTGCAGCAGCCGTCAAAGCAGAGCAAGAATCCGAGAACAAGCCTACTTCAGAACCACTAGAGTCAATCTCAAACAAGCTGAAATCAACTTCTTCACGTCAAAGAGTTTTGTACACTGCAAATGTTGGAGATGCAAGAATCGTTCTTTGTCGTGCTGGAAAGGCATTAAGATTATCATACGATCACAAGGGATCTGATGAGAATGAAGGAAGAAGAGTTGCAAATCAAGGAGGTCTAATCTTGAACAACAGAGTCAATGGTGTGCTAGCGGTCACGCGAGCCTTGGGTGATGCTTATATGAAGGATCTTGTCACTGGCCATCCATACACCACCGAGACAGTCATTCAAGCTGACCTAGACGAATTCATCATTCTTGCTTGCGATGGTGTAAGTCATTCTCCTCTTACTCTTACCCCTTGTTACCGAGACTTCTAAACTTCTTACTAACAACATAACAGCTATGGGATGTTTGTTCAGACCAAGAAGCCGTCGACCTAATCCGCAATCAACCCGATCCAACAATCGCTTCCAAGACTCTTGTCGAACACGCCCTAGCACGCTTCAGCACTGACAATCTCTCCTGCATGGTCGTACGTCTTAATCGCAACGCTCTCATCACAGCTTCCAAAGAACCTCAATCCGCTATCGGTGTCGAAGGCGATCAACCTCTTGAATCATCCTCCGCATCAAGCGACACCAACACCAAGCGCGTAAGCGAAGCCTCTAAGATTGTGAGCGATGCGAAGCGGAAAGTTGACCTTGAAGGTGGCAGTAGTGTTGGTGTGAGTGGCAGCAATAGTGGTAAAGGCCATGATCCGCAACCTCTCTCTCCTTCTTCAGAATCTGTTGGCTCTAATGCTACTCCTCTATCTCCCAACGCGAATCCCCTGGCTGCGAGCACTTCTACGGGAGAGATTCCTGTTCTCAACCAGCCTCCTCCGCCCAAGAATCTAAACTTGCAGAATGCAGGAGACAAAGAGAGAAAGTCGGATGAGAAGGAACGGGAGAAGGAGCTGGAGAGAGTAAAGGAGGAAGAGGAGGCTGATGAGGTCCACGATAGTAAGGAGGTCAACCTCAAGGGTGGCGAGGCTGCCAGTCCTGAGACCAGGAAGAGTTTGAGTTTGCCTCATGGTGCCGAAGCAGGGGATTCGTGAGCTCATGCCTTTTCGAATCACTTGCAGAGCTAAACATCGAGTTCACGCGTGTGAGGCGGGGATCGTAGACAATAGGTAGAACAGAACGGGAAAGTGTTACTCTTGCGATGTGATGGAAGGGGCTTTGATGGAGTTTTTAGTTGGACGAGCATATTACTAGGACTGATGATCATTGCGCGGGACTTGCTTCATTTCTCATATTTTTGCACGACTTTCATATTTGTGGCTCCATCAGACCTTTCGCGGCAGAGAGAGAAAAACAGAGAGAAATACAGGTATACAGGCTATTTCGCACGACCAAGTTTCTTCTTATGACTGTCTGGCAAACCTTCTCTTATTACTGGCCATGTGAATGTATCAATATAAAGTGGCAAAAGATCCGGAGATGCAACCACATCTAATGACAAAAAATAACAAGGAATCACATCTTGCTCCAGGTTTTGGTTTGTGGGGCGAATTTGATTTGAATTTGGTAAGTTTTGACCTTAGATCAAAGTATAGAAAGGTAGATACAACGCTCAAACCACCCCTGGGATAAACGCCATGCAACATGAATCAATGCGTCATGATGAACGCTTGTATGTTTGCTTCCCATCGAACGCCGTTTCCAAAATTAAGAAGAAAGAGGAGAGTATCAGTTCCCAAAACACATCAAATCCACCCAATCGCTTGCATGCCCAATTCGCTAACATCAAAAAGCACCTCCAAAAGCACGAATAACCGCCTCGCACATAGCTTATTCCTCCTGATCCGTAGCAGCAATCATAACCTTGACGGCCTCGCCACCCAAATTATTAGCGTGCTGCACATCTCTCCTTTTAAATTTCTTCTTCCCATGTAACTTCTTCCTCGCGACCATGACAGGTACACTGCTCTTTGTGACCAGATAGTTCGAGAAACTACCCAATAACACTCCTTTAAGCGCTCCTCGCCCTCTACTTCCCAGGACTACTAAAGTGGGAGAGACGAGATCTATGATCTCAGTAATAAGATGTTTGGGTGATTTGCAATGGATCACTTCTACAACAACCTTTACTTGCAAGATCGTCTTGCGGAGGAGTTTCTCCACACGTTCGGTGATTTGTTGCACGGCTCGATGTCGTTCCTCCACTGCTTTGGGGAGACGGCGATGACCGATCGGCGAGGTGGCTCGTGAGCGGTTGCCTTCAAGTTTGGCGGACGAGTTTGCTACAACACCATTCTGGCGAGGGAAGTAGTTGTTGTCTACAGGTTTGCCAGGCACCGGAACAACCACCCCATTAAGATCTGTCCAATCTTTGGTGGTTGATTCGTCTTGTGTTTCTTCGGCTGAGGTTATGCCTGTTTCTTCATCGACGCAGTAGACTGCTAGAAGGGTATCGCCGTCTCGGAGGACGGTGCCTACACACCATTCTAGAGCATGGGTTGCTTCGGAACTCAAGTCAGTTGCTACAAGATATTTGCGAAGTCGACGTGGGTGAGCCGTGGCTGGGTTTCGGGCTTCCTTGTGGATAGCGTTGAAATTACCACGAACGATTTGACGAAGTGTACGAGAGGGGTGTGGATCAGTAATCATCGTTCGCTGAATAGGAAGTTTCTGCGCGTTACCAATATCGATGATGTTGGCTTGTGCATCAGGGTTGTTGAACTGTGCCTCGCTGACTTCCTTCCTACCCGCTGGTCGGCTGCCAGGTGTCGATAAGTAAGTCTTTCGTTCAGCTGGTGGCTTCTCGGAGAGATATGGCTTATCGAAACTTGTGGTAGGACGGCATTTCGGCCTGCTTGATTTGGTCTTCTCTGTGGGACTCGTGATTGTCATGGAAGGTAACGAGAAAGCTGTCAGGGGCTGCGAAGTTTGTACTTTGAAAGGCCGTTCTGGCCGACGCTCAGCAGTTGGGGAGATTTTTCTTCCATATTTCTCTGCCTTCTTCTTTGCACGCTTCTGGAGGATCATTTCTTTAGCAGTGTTGAAATTATCGCCTAAATCATGTTAGTCTAAATAATCCATAACATTTCGAGAACACTCACGCTCTTGTCCCGTAGCTTCCATCATGTCTTTTGGAAGACGACTGGCAGCTTGGAGCTGATGAAACTCTTCACTGTCGTATACAATTGCCGATAACCTCCTTCCTCGATAGTTTTCCTCATCAGAACTTTCTGGTCCACCATCACTGCTATCAGACACAGCCTCCGAACCGTCTTTCGAAATAATGCTATCCCTACGCGAGCGGACTCTCGGATCCATTTCCACAGAGCTGTCACTATCCGCTCTGGGCCGATTGCTTAGTGGGCTCGAAGTATTTGATACAGTCTTCTTCAACGCAGGAGCTTTCGGCGATGCAGGCTGACCATTGACCTTTGCTCCTCTTACTCCAGGCGAACTCGATCTGACCCAGCCAGCTGGTGATCTGGACTTAAATCGTCGACCAAGGCCACCCGTAGAATGATTCCTCACCCGATCAGAAGTCCCGAACGTGATCAGATCACCACCTCTAACCACTTCTGCCATGGCACTTGGTTTCATCATTTTAGACCAGCCAGACCCTTGTGCGGTTTTCTTTTGTAATGCAGAATTGCTTGGAGACGTTCCAGCACTTAAGCTTGGAAGTTCTGTACCATTATGAATTCCCTTTCGTGCTCCAAATGATGCGGGATGATTGCTTGCATCCGAAGATGTCCTCAATCTGCCTGCGTTTGACATTGCTGAGCGGTGCGTGCCATCTACGGGAGAAGTTGCAGCACTTTTCGAGACCTTTGCTGGGGTAACAATACTTGTGTCTATTGTTGGATGCGTTACAAAGCTTGGAGACACAAGCTGAGCCGACATGAGATTCGGGGAATGATTGATGTAACTTGTGGAGTAACCACTCGTAGAAATATGTCCGTTGGTATGTCCTGTCGACGCTCTTCTCGGGCCGTCACTATCCACATCCAGTAACGCCCTTGTAGGCGAACGGGGAGAATTCCATGGTGAAGAATTCCTGGCCCGCTTGCCACTCGCTGAACTCGCAGAATGTCGTGTTCTGGTAGGTGATCGCTGTTGTTCTTTCGCTGCTGCCAAAACCTCTTCGTTCTCAGCGCGCAACGCAGCCTCTATCATGTCCATCTTGTCACAATCCGTGTGTGTTTCTTGCGCTGCGCCAGCAAGCTTCGTGTGTGTTCTCCGACGCTCAGCTTCGTCTTTGTGTCGCCCTTTTTCTTGTTATCTTGCACAGGCTATTTTCGTCGCCAAGGTGGTATTGTGCTCTGTAATGGGTCTTATCCCTTTGCCGATGTGCGCGGAAATCGTACACTCGAGCGGAGAGGTTGGTTTGCTGGATAGTGTGTCGACTCTTCCTAACGATTGATGAACTTCCTAATGGTGTTCCACGGTTGTTCAGTATATAGCATCGTGTCGAGAGTGCCGTCGGTGGTTCGAATGACGCTTAGGTCATTGCCACAAGCTCGAAGTTATTGCTTGGGTTGTTTCTTGTGTAACGAAGGGTTGTGCGAACGCTGTTCAATCCAAAGGATCTGTACGCGATAAAGGAGTAAGACGAAACAGCTCTTTGAAGTCGGGTGATGGAAGGGAGTGTTGTGTTGGAATTCAGAAAGGATGTCTGAGAAGCTCGTTTGGGGGCGGTGGTGTTAAGCCGTCCGAGGTAGTGTTCTTGTGTTCTGAAGATTTAAAGTTCTAGGCCTCTTGGTAACATTCCACGTGCGACTTTCAATTAATATTTGACACCTGTAAAGAACGCGCAACAGTTATCCGGTTCGATTCATGGAATTAGTTTTGTGAAATCGTGAGTCGGAGGTTTAGAAGGACAAAGGGGAGAAAAAGAGTTGACGTTGTGACACAAGGGGAGATGATGCAAGCAGATAAGGATCAAGAGGTGCAAGTCAGCGCCAACTCTTATTTTTCTCTCTCGCTGACCGTCAACTCTCGAGCGACTCTGATCCTAGACACCTTGACACACCATCATTCCACAACACCGCTCGCTTGTATTATCTCACATTAGCGGCACCATGGATGGACCTCGTAGCGTGGCGCGGAGAGTGCACGATCATGCCGGGTCAATTCAGGGCGGAGTGCGAAGCCAGGCACGTTGTCATCTCTACCATGTTCGACTTGGTTATTGGAGTCTAGATCTACACCACTGGAGGTGTTCGATAGGTTGAGTCATTGGCTCTTCCATCGACTCGCAATATTGCCTATTTACCTTGACGTCGCAGCACCTATCATAATGCTGGACACCATACTTACTCGTGACTATGTGGGAGGGGCCTTCTCCGCAATACGCTTGTGCAAGGACTGGAAAAGATCGTCACGAGTTCGTGTGCTTTGGGATCAAAGCATCTTGATGGACCTGATGAATCATGAGTTCCGAGACGCCAGAGGTTATTCAGCAGAGTCAATGGTCGGTGGTTCGTATTCATGTCCATGTGGTGGTTTCTAAATGCAACAACAGATGCCTGGCATAGAGACCAAGTTCAAGGACAGCAATGCCATGAGTTTGGTCTCCACAAATCACCGTTTCGACGCTCTTTTGGACCTCCTAATCCCATTCTCACCTCGATCGGCGAATTCCCCTGTTCTTTCCCATGTTCACAGTTCAACCTCCTGAAGATCACAGTGTTTCACACTTTGAGCAGCATCATCATGATCAACATCAACATCAACATCATTTCAAGGAACGCGAATTACATCAAGCTACATCATCCTTTCGAGCCATTGTTTGAATCCCATACCGACACACCCGGACAAGACTTCACAAGCACTCATGGCGAACTTGGCTTCTCCATGGCACCTGAGAACCTCACCAAGTCCTCTTGGCTGTGATACCAAGTCGGAAGGTACCCGGCGGTCAGTCTTCAGCTATTGAAAGGTATAACGATGTCTTTGATATGTTGCCGAAATCTACCTTGGTTGAGAGAGGATGGTTATGGCTTTCACGGTTTTGCCAAACAATTGACGACAACTGACCATGACGGATCAACACAACTGCAACGAGGCACAGTGATTTTGCCACTGATCGAGTATATGCATATTTGAATCGTCCCATGTATGATTGATTGTTGGTAACGGCTAAAATCCTTCTGATTATTCATGTGTCAAATACCTATGAATCCTGAACAGGACAACACAGCAACATCACTAGCGAATACCACTTCCTCTCACTACACCACTCTTATAGTTCCGCCAAAGAGAAAGGAACCAGGGTTTTTGCTTTTCCTGTTTCCCATTATTCTTATCATATCAGATCCGCCATAAAAGCAAGTTACAAAGAGAGGCGGTGAGTCCTGCTGGTTGCATAGTAGGATGCATGGTTACACAAAACTTTCGTTACATTAGGCACCTGTTTCCTGATGAATGTTCACGTTCGCAATGGTGATTGGAGCTGAGTGATTTTGCAAGATATCCTCATGGGGTGAACATTCTGATGCGCTAATACAGTAATCTGAATGCCGAACGGGATTTGTCCTCCATAGATTGTCAAAATGTGGAGGAAGATAATGGCCGACACTCCTGATCCTGATCACAAGTTATACCAAAGCTCCAAGTAAAGCTGGAAAGACAACCATGTGTGCAAACTGTATGAATCCCAAAATCTATTCCTGTCGTAAATGCTCATTGTGAGCTACATGCCACCATTACTCTCGATGCAACCAGTCATCTTTCACTTCAAGATTATGCAAGTCAGCACTCGCAAGAATAGCATATGCGGCCGCTTGCTTATCCAGTTCATACTTTGTACAGTAAGGTTAATGCGAAAATAGAAGTCCTTCTCCTGAATCATCTAACAGTCGCCTTGCATATTCACAATGGTAAGAGGAATCATGGCTTGCTCACAACGGGACGTATGAATCCGTAATATTCCTCACATCTAACACATCCTGTAATCGATGTAACAGTGAGTTGGAAGTGCAAGCATAAGTTTCCAAACACTCTCGACCAGTGTTAATCATGTGCGAGTGTCGAGAGTCCTGTAAAGCTTCCTCGATACCATGTTGGATACGATTCCTGCTGCTCCCGTTTGTTACAGATGCCATTGAGTTATGCTACAGTTCTCTTACACCATGCTATCGTTATTGCGTACACATCTCACCCATGCAGCATGAGGTCCGACTATTCATACACACATACAATCGCCATCCTAACAAGCCCAAGCCTGACCTTTTCGGATCTACCTCTTCCTCTGTCTCACATTCAGGTTCGCCCTGGCTCCCGTGCCAGTCTTGTGAGCCAACTGTCTCCTCTCCCAAACACCACTCTTGCCCTCCACGACGCCGATGATCTCCTCCGCGAACCTCTGCGCGAACATCGCCTTCCCGCTGCCCCTACTCCTCTTCTTGGCCACCACGTCCAAGATCCACTGCACCGCTTGCCTGCGTCTCTGCTTGACGCCCAGAGGGACGGGGATCTGTAGAGCGACACCTCCTCCCGCGCCGCCTTTCTGCGAGCGGATGCGCACGAGGGGGGCGACGGAGTCAATCGCGAGGGTGAGGTAGGATATCGGGTCGAGAGGGAGGTGAGAGTAGGGCGTTGGGGTTGGGAGGAGCGGTCGAGTTGTCGAGGCGTTCGGTGGAGGGGATGTGCGGAGGTGGTTCAGGATGAGGGACATGTGCTGGCAAAGAGTGTAAGGTTAGCATATCAGCATCCCCAAGAGTAGAGAATAGAATTAAGGAATCAGAGGCAAGGTCAAGAGTAGAAAAAAGGGCTCCTGGTTGAACAGACTGCATTTTCCAATCAAGCAAAAAACACAGCTATGAACATCCAATTTTCCTTTTTTTTTTGGCAGAAGAAGCTCCCTGACCTTGCCCTCGCATCTGCTTTTGATTGTGTCCCACGCACAGAACATCCTATGTATCATGTTGGAACTAGAAAGGAGACAAGTGTTCATACCCGTTGCGCAGCACTCTTCTTCCCATCCTTCATCAACAGGTTCGTAACCTGCTCGACGAGCGGATCATAGCGATGCTTCATGTGGTTCTGACTTGGCAATGGCAGCGTCGGCAGTCCAAACTTGTGGCCCACGATCGAGATATCAACAGCATCGTTACCGTGTCCTCCAGCAGCGATATTCTCCATCTGTCCCAGAGCCAAGAGATGGGCGAATGTGGTATCCTCAGCATTGGTGGTGCTGGCTTGTTTGGTTGTGTCCTTCCCGATCTCTTCCTTGATCACTTTGGGAGCTTTCTCTTTGCCGGTAGGAGTGCGTTCGAGGATCTAGAGAGGTTCAATTGATCAGTCATGAGCTCTTCAAGTAGACATGCTTCCTCGCAGAAATTGGAGCTGTGAAGTAGGGAGAGGGACATACCTCCTGCACAGGCGTGCCCTGCTCCAAATCTGGCTTTGTACCACCCTTCACATCCTCAATGCCGATCGTCTCCTCCGTAACATGTCCAATGCCACTCTCATTCGGTCCACCAGGCTGTTTCTCAGATTGCTGTTCCGCGAAGCCACGCCATTGCTGTACTGCTGTCGACCTCTCGAATCTCGCTTGGCGAGCAGCTCCAACTGCTGGTCGTGATCGAATCGCAAGGGAGCGACCCGAGCTCAATAGGTTCAATCGTGGTGGCATTGTGTGTTGTGGTTGTGAAATTGTGTAGTGGGATCGTGATTTCGTGTTGCCGTCATGAAAGTTTGGAGAATCTTGATGCCTCAGGACACAACGTTTTTGTGAGAGTTGTGAGCAATTGATGCGAAGCAGGGTCAGGGTTTGTTCCAAAATGCTGGGATTCTATTCTGCTCAACTTCAACTGAACATCACAATCATATCGCGCTCAACATATGCACGCGTAATCACCGCATATGTCTTCTTTTACACATTTTCTGGGCTTGAAACAGATGTTCTGCGCGGAAGTTAAGCTGCGGGATCCATTTACTAACTAGTTCAATACCCTAATCGAACAACCTCGACTTTTCCTCCATGATTATGATACAACAACGAAAACTGTAATCGCTCAAGACTAGGTCTATCATAAGACCTCCCAAATTTGTTCTTAAACGACGAAGAGAGGTATTGGGGAGAAGACAGCAAGAATTGCAGAAGACGAGCAACTCCGACGCCCCTTTCACCATCTCTAAACTCCAGGAGCTATCCAACGCCTGCAGAGAAGCATCATATTGCGCCAAACATGCCCGATTCCCTTTATCGCTGCCAAATAATCATCATGCTATCCTACAATAATATCTGTTGCCGAGTGTGTTTCTGGACGTCGACTCGCGCGCTGTTTCGAGCGACACTGTGGTATGGTACACATGTGATTCGAGAGTGTCTACCAGCCCTTTCCAGATGATGGGCTACTACTGGTACCGAGATGTTTGAGAGCAACTTCTGCGGCATCTTCCTTTGCATTGTTGACGTTTTGACCATCATACCAAAACCGAGCTGAGATGGCTTGTCCTTGAATAGTGACCGTACTTGACCACGCAGTTCGTCCACCTATGAATCTATCAGTCAATTGACCTTGCATCAATCTCGTAGGTACATTTTGGGGCTCACCTCGTCTATCTGACATGATTTGGAACACTGGTGGGTGAATTTGGGCCTCACGGCACTTCTCTGTGGAGACTTAGGACCTAGCGCATCTGAAGCGAGACATTAATAGACTTACCTTCCAGCTTCTCTTGCCATGTTGCACTTCCAGATGAACTATAGCTTGAGTACGACATTGTCGAAGAAGAAGTTGATAAAATCTGAATGATGAAAGTGTCGGTGAGAATTTTCGAGTTGATCGTCTGGGGGATGTGGAGTAAAAGAAGCAAGTTCTGGTTGGGGATGGTAGCATGTATAATTGACGATTGCGAAAACAATGGTTCAGCAGGACCTATATATGCAATTCCTACGAGGTCACAGTATCTCTCAATCAGTGAGCAATCTTAGGAATGTATGATGTGGCAATGAGACAAACAAGAACAAGAGACGAAAAGGGTGCAAAGATTGACTGCCAGGGCAATTGGACCTTCCCCCATGCAACAACACACGGGAGCTGGAAAGGTTTCGGCATGGCGCATTTGCCCTGGACGTGAGAATGTAAAGTCCAAGCAGTTACGTCGATCAGTCGAAGACAGCAGTGAAGGATCCATACATGGCGCGTGTGCTGTTTCCATTCATCGGCATCCCATGTTCGTTCGTTGTGTGACCGTGCAAATGCTATTGGGAGATGCGCGTGGAAAAGAAAGCTGAGCCGACTAGGGACAGGAGTAGTTAGTGACTCTGCGGAGCCAGCACGTATCGAGGGTCTGGATGCATGCTGAACAAGCCAGTCGTGGGGTAGATGAAACTTGATGTGGTCAATACTGCCCAAGTTTTCTCGATTGTTCAAATCAGGGCTTTCTTAAGGAGAACTGGTTGGGAGAAATGCACCCTCGATGAAGATTCCAGCCCAATCAGTCCATTGGCCCCCTGCCGCATATTGACAGTGTGGGGAAATGGGGTGTCTTCAGAAGTATGGTAGCGAAATGATACATAGAGTGCCAGCTATTCGATATTGTACAATCCTGCTTGAAGATGTGAGACACCTATCAGTTTGCTCTACCTCACCCTTCTTTTTGCTAATACCGGCTGTCAGAAGACCAGATAAGGCTTGGGTAGCGATGCGTACAGTTAAGAACCCCACGGCCCAAAGCAGTCAGGTCTGGATAACCCGTATCACAGGAGCCGTGTTGATGACCACTTACCGGCTTCCGGTACGCCAATCATTTTCTGAACAG
>Ga0181470_100428_pt1 | contig 10963 bp, 13 predicted proteins | sample InSIn5SAF170_FD_119082 | JGI IMG/M metagenome (GOLD analysis project Ga0181470, IMG submission 119082) | Clean room microbial communities from NASA Spacecraft Assembly Facility at Jet Propulsion Laboratory, Pasadena, California, USA -... ...
GGAGAGAAATTTTGGTGAGCTTCAAAGAACTTGGTATGCGTCGTAGATGACCATGTCGCCAACACGTCCGGAGCTCGCCATGAACACACCCGAGTTGAGCCAAGTGTATCTTTCATCACCAGTCTCGAAGGTCAGATGCAGTCGCATTCTGAACTGATCAGGACCGATGTTTCCTTCTCCCAATTTCTCAAGGACCTCCTTTTTGCCTGTCCTCGTTCTACACGCGACGTCAGTTGCGGGGTTTCCTTCTAGCGTTATTCGCGATGGGTAGTACTTACCCTGTTGTACGCAGATAGAGCATTGCACCGTCATGTGTCTTCAAGTTGTATCTGGTATCCAAGTGGGCGGTTTGCTGGTCTCCATCGTGATCCTGCACAGTCTCCCAGTCTAACAATGATTGGTTAGATGAATGAATAGATTGGCGCAAAAAGCTACATTGCTCACCACCACCGCCGGGAAGGATCTCGCCTCTCAGCTTGGGCCCTTCAAAACGACCACCTTTGAATATCACAGTGGACCTGTCACCGTGGGGGCCCTTTCCAATGTGATGGAAAGACTCCATATCACATTCGAGGTGGAAGAGGAATTGAAGCGATGGAAGAGGCAGCTTGTACTCCGGCTTCTCCCACTGTGTGTTGGTCAATCGCTCGATGCCGATGGGAGGCTCAACTGTGCCTGGCTGGATGTTTGAAGATGTCATGACGTTGATTTGACAAGTTTGTGAGTACAAGATCGTGCTTTTGAGGGAGACACCGTATTACCTTTCACCGCATTGTACAAGATTCTTTATAGGTAGGCCCCAATAATGCCGATGACGTCGATGTTGGCTTTGAGCTAGCCGTGGGCTGCCGACGAGTGAACAACGGCAATCGTCAATGAGAAATATGGCAAGTTTCACTACCTATGCTGAGGAGGAGGTCCATCTCGTGTGTTGTTTAGAGAGAGGGAGAGTAATCGGAAAAGGACTGGGACAAGCTGCTGCTGATTGCCGACAGCCCTTCACAGCACTGGCCACTTTGGTTGCGAGCAACTCACCTTGATGGACGATCGCAAAAATAAGTGGAGTCTCATGCAATGCCCAACTTCATCCAGTGATTTTACTGCCCTGATGCATACCACTCCAAATGATAGCACTGCATGGTATGGGGCAAAATACATTCTTATCAGCTGCGCTTGCCGTCGCCTAATCCTTCTAATGTCGCTATCAGCCATGAGACACCGATCGCGGCTGTTATCCCGCGTTTTTAATCTATCCATTCAGCAGTATGCACAGCCTGTCCTTTAAGCATAGCGATAAGCAATTTTACAACTGCATCATGATATATGAAAAGAGGGGTCGACTTTAAGCGCCACGCGGCCGACGATAACGGAATTCCAATAATGTCGTGCTTCCCGCCAACGAGGCCCGCGATAGCCGTGTTGTATAGTAGTCCTATACAGTATCTCTCTAGCGTAGGAGAGATTGAGAGAGATGGAGTTGGCGTCTTGTATGATAGCGACTTGTTGCTATCATGGAGTCAATCCCGCCTATATGACGGAAACACATGGCCCTAGTTGATAGTGCCATGGCATGGCTCTACTTCGATGATTGATATACTGACGTGCTATGATCACGACCCAAGATAGATCAGCAACAAAGGGCGAGGGCTCGGACCGGCGATACTCTTGACAGCTGCTAGCGCCAGCAGGAACCAACCCAAGTGGAAATACCACAGCACGATGCGAACGATCATTGGCTGCTTGAAAGTCGAGATACCAGCCACAGGCGCAATTTCCTTGGACGTGACCTCGGCGCATAGTGAAAGAGCGAGAGAGTGGACGGGTGATAGGCGCCACAGCCTCGCTTGATCGCCTATGCCGTAAGACGACAGCGCGTGCGACGTGCGTGCTCTTTGGAGCGATCCTGCCAGTCACTCCCGTCGCACAATTCTTGGGTCGACTTGGAGACTTGCAGAAAGTCTTCCTGAGGATCGGTATGAGGCCAAAGCATTGGAGTGCATTTTCTCCAAACGTGCCACTGTGCTGGGAAGAGGCACAGTACACGGACGTCATGAAGCATTGATGCTGCTAATGCTGCCCATGCAGCGCAATTGCCGCATGCAATGCCTGGCAGTTGTTTTGTAAGCTGTGCTTGAACCAGAAGCGTGAATTGCAAATCCTTGTGATGTGACGGGTCTTTGACCACCTGGTGGCCTTGATAACAATAGTTCTTGCGCCATATATCGAGGATCTTGCTGGGGATAGATGATGTAGTCAAATTTGGCATACAGAATATGCGCACCTGAAGGCGTGGGGGTTGCTCTCCAGCCTCATTGGCACTTGATTAGGCAGGGCAAGCGAGGTACCGTAAGAACCCCTCTTACCTAGTAAGCACACTGCGCGTCTGGGGTCTGCAGCAGCTCCACTCGCCTCAGTCGGCGGCCGATGAGGCATTTGGCGTCTCAATCAAATGGAGACTGCATTGGCAACAGACGTTGTCTGCAAATGCCTCTCCGCGAGACCCTTGAATCGGGGTCTACAAACCAAGACCCGGAGTGAAAGCAGCTTCAAGCTTCAAGACAGAACGAGTGAGCAGCAGTAAGCAAGGCAGTTGCTACCGGTCGGTTTCAATGCACATCGCTTGGAGCGAGCTTTTTGCATCTGCATGCAGCAGGCACTTGAAACCGAAGCAACGTAAGAGCGGAGAATCGATGCATAGCAGCTGGTGCACAATTGCACCATTGGCTGGTGTTGAGTTTGTCGTATCAAGGTGGTTTCGAAGCTACTGAGATGGACTCAAACAATGTCAGAAGTCAGAAGTGGCAGGGATGCAAGCAGTGTGACGACGACGACGAAGTGGTGAAGGCAACAGCCAAGTCACAACCCAACACTAGAAGATCCCTTCGGTTAGGCTGGCGCCGGCCGAAACCCGAAGTGAGATCAACAAACACAAGACAATTGTTCACACTTTTTGCACAGTGAGCGACGATTGAGGAACTAAATTTCATTGAATTGCTCATCATTCCAGTGCCATTCATGCCTCGTGAGCAGAGCAGCTGGGCTGCAGGCCAACCGTCCCCAAGCGGAATGTTGCTTCTATTCGCGCATGACAAGGCGCTCCGGATGATTTTCACGCTAAAAAACTCTGTCAAGCACGCACCCACGCCATCCCTCGATAGGAGCCAAGACAAGGATACATGAAAATATACGGAGGGAAACGGACATCACGCAAGCAAGAAACGTTTGCCGATCACGGCCGAAGCGATGATGTCTACAAGAAATTGCATGCGGCATCGCTCTGGTGACTGCGAATTAGCAACCGACTGTCGAAAGCCAGAGGGGAGTGATTTGACAAAGGAAGAGGGTTCGATAGTTGAATGGACGGACGAGTACAAAGAGAGGAAAACGTTGTTAATCCTACCCGAACAACGAATCCTGCCAAAAGTCCGCGTCCGAAACCCCCACGCTGAAGGTTTCGGAGTGGCTTTCCTCTGGCGCATGCAGGTGAGGGTCGAGAGCGCAAGAGCGGGAAAGGCCAGCAGGGTGCATGCACAACAGCCCCAGTTGCCAATGTATCTGCTGATCATGGCGTGGGTACGCCAGGTGGTGTGCCTGAAGATGCTATATGTTGCCATTTCCTCCTCTCCACTCGTGCTCGCTACTATATCATCAACCTCGAAGCCCCCATTCACCAGCTCCTTTCACCTTTCTCTGAACTTCTCTCGCAATCGCACCTCATATCGAAACATTCTGTGACAAGCTTCGACGCCTTAGCAGCTTCTTGCATCTTCGATCCGGTCTGACTCACATCACATCTTACTCACGCCATAAGGTCCGGGCGTTTTTATATGATTCATTTCCCACATTGCTCATAGCCATCAACGTCCTACCTTGATAATCTCTTCGTATACATAAGAGAGAAACACCCTCCCACATTCGCCTCGGTCCATTCATCAACACACTTCCATACAACCATGGACTGCTTCCTCGACTTCTGCCTCGCCTGCGACAAGCAGACTAGCGAAGGCCTCTACTGCTCACAAGCTTGCCGCCTGGCCGACCTTGAGAAGGCTGGCTCATCAACCCCTTCATCACCATTCTCACCTATTCTCGAGTCAAGCTCTCGCTCCTACTTTCCTACCACCTCAGCTGGCTTCCAACTTCCCGAGGCTTTCAGCTTCAAGCCTACAACCATGTCAACCGCTTTCGCCGAATCATCATCACCTCGCCGTGCTCTGTCACCCTCATCATCACGAAGCTCGTTGTCGTCCTCGGCAGGCAGCCAATCAAGCAACATCATCTCAGAGCAAGCACGCACTGAGCTTCAAACATACGTCAGCGCTTTCGATCAGACGCGTGAGATGAAGAGGCGTTCATTGAGCAGCCACTGATGCTCTTCCACTCAACGGCTCGAGCATTGATCCCTGCCTTCTTTACGACGCTTTTACGAAAACCTTACTGCTCTCATCTCGACAACACACTCCATCTATCTTCAACACCTCTCTGTACGACTCAACGAACTATCACCGGTATCTCTACCGCTGTATTTGCTTTCAAATTCTACTCAGCGACAACCATTTCGAACTCTCGTTTCCTTGCATTGTTGTACCACAAAAAAAGTCAAAACATTGGACTATAAAGGCGCATTTGATCTACTTGCATCGGCGGTCATGGGATGTAGGAAAGGGAGGAATTTCATGGATCACAGGATGCATTCGCTTGTCATCAAACACTTATCATTACATCGGTTGCATTTTCGAAGAGGATACCCTTTGCTTAACTTGTTTTCAATTTCCAAGAATATCAAGATGGATGGACATTGTTTTTCTTCTATCATACCACATCATCTCCTTCTCTACATGTATCGCAAATCTATCACACAAATTTCATCATCACTTCATGATCATACAAGACCCTCATCTCCTTTGCCAAATTGTTTCGTTTTCCCTGTTGCACGCCCTAGAAAATTCACGCCCTACATTGCACAGCCAGTCTGTTTCTCCTTCCTTGTGCTCCTTGTTCACCCCAATCGACCAACGAACCCCGCACGTGGAGCAATGTACCAATGTACCTTGACTAGTACATGAATTTGCCGCTGGTGTACCTCCCCAGCAACAAACCAGTTCCCACAATGCCAATTCAACAATGTTTCACTGGACCCTCCAAGTCCGCGCTTGCCGTACTGTAGCAATTATACGGCTGTGGTAGCTTTTCCACGACTTGAGCGCAGCGTGTATCATCTAATCAACCAACCGAAAATCTACAGGGCTGGGGGGTTGATGATTTCCCAAGTAACAACTATTCCAGGCCCAGCGCCACACACGAAAGGGGCTTTGCCGTTGTCACCCCTCATCAAGAAAGCAGAATTTTTTTCTTTGTCATGTAAAAAAGGTTTCGGCATCGTCAAACATGTTTACCTGGTTGTCGAAGCTCTTAATTTCATGAGTCGGGGCCTTCGCCAACGTAGGCGTCACTCTCCGCGTTGGTGTCGCTGGCTGCCGCTCTCCGCAAAAGACACAGTCATAAACTGCCAGGGAAAGTCAATTATCCAGGAGGCTGTGGTGGACGTCGGCGACTCCGCGACTGTGCTCGACGGGAAGCCATCGTACGGGCCGAATGACTCTGCTTTGGGGATGGGAGGTTCGCGTCGCACGAGCCCGAGTCCCAAGTGAGTGATGCCTCATCATGCCTTTTGTGCTGGACGGGTACGGTACCGCTGCCGTGCCCGGGTGTGGTTACTAAGGGGCAGTTTTCCTCATCCTTTTCTACTTCAGCAGATCGTGAACATCCCTTTGATGTGTTTTGCAAACCACCGTGCAGTCAGAGCTTTTTTCTCATCTAACGACTTTTCGGTGAAGTTTTGGCAGTGTCATGCCGGTAGACGGATCAGGCTGAGCACGACTTTGCTGGCAAGCCGCGAAGGATTTCGCTTGGAGCGGCTTTCTGGGTCCCTTTTCTGTGGAGAACGGGGGTTTGCACACCCCACACAGCCGTCTAGCTACCGTTGATGCCATAGCTCTGGTGCTTGCTATATCGAGAGTACCGACGACGTGGGGGGGGCTTTTTCTTGTTGCCCTTGCAATACAAGCAGATTCAACCAATGAGGAGCTGCTAAACCAACACTCCTTCCAATACTGCTTACAAGGCATTCCTTTCACAGAACTCAACAGAAATATGCTGTCAGAGAAAATGATGGATTCATTTCTTTTCTTCTCGAGCCTTGACGACACCCAAACACTGCCAGCACATCAGAAAGTCAAATCTCAGCCGAGCCCTCGGAGCCCGGAGACATTACTTGTGACTCCTCGAAGTTTGGAGCAAACTCTGTCCGCTCCCGCAAAAAGCATCGACAATATTTCTCCTCCAGCCAGCCACCTCTTGCACAACACTCTGCCACTCTTTCATCAAAACGGTCCGTAAAACCAATGGCCATAGCTCACTCATCCTACACATCACTTTACAGATCTCCGAAACCGCGGGATGCTGATCCGGTAGCGGGCGACAAAGATGTCCGCGATCGATGGACGCCAAAAGATTGGCAATCTTCTGCTTGTCTCACTTGAGATCTCGAACCAGAGACATTCTGACAGCTTTGAATTTTGAGAGAAGTAACAGAGAAGAAGGCTATCGAAATGATTAGGGACCTTTGACAGCAGCCCCTCCTAATCTCAAGACGCGCGCGGCTCGGTTGTGCGGGCAAACAACTACGTCAAGTTGCTTTTCGCCAGCATCATAGAAAGAGCGTCTGCTATTGCGAATCACAAGTCACGAGCCTCATTACTGTTTTTTGAAACGCATACTTGCCTTGGTACAGTTACTTTCGTCGACTCATTCCGCGACTGGCGGTAAGCACCGATAAAGAGTCCGATGGAGAAGATCTCATTTCATCACAACCCTGGATCTTCTCGTCTCAACGTTCGCAGCACAAAGGCTTGGTTCAGCTTCAGATCTTTCTTTCAGGGTCAAAGAGGTTCCAGATCATCCCTCTTCCCTACCAGACACGATAAGCACATCGCAATGCAGGAACACTTTGCACAACCAAACCCACACCCGTTGGGCAGAGACAGATCTTGGAACAGTAGAAAATGTAGGTTTACGCGAACGGCAGGGCTATCCAAGGGGGTCTCCGAGGACAACCTTCTCCTCACCTTTTCCCACTACGCTTGCCGCTCTCGCCGTCTGCCGTCGCATAACGGCCTTTGAACAAGCCACAAAAGGTCTCGACAACCAGTGTCGCCATCGACGAATCACGACTCGAGGGCAACATTCAATCTGTGGCTTTTCTTCTGATGCTCGGGGATTTGTCTGTTTTGAGAAGGAGAGTTTCCACAACGGCATTGCGAACTTTCGAGAGGCTGGCATTGTCGAGATCCGATGTGGCTTCGCAAGTAGTCGAGTACATATATGGGGCTCTTTATCGTGTGGCACTTCTGGACCGACTCTGTTGGCGCTGGCTTCAGATTAAATGTGCAGTCGTACGAACAACGATGTTTCTCCAACAGTAGGTCTGGATGGAAAGACGAATAGGTCCACGAACGACGTGGCTGGATAGGCTGGCTGTCCAACCAAGGCAACCAGCCATATCTGGCATCGCTTCGAGAGAACACTCCGCCGGAGCGGTATACATGCATACACTCCAATATCGTTTCGCGCGAACATCGGGGTTTTCTTCGACGATAATCTAGAATGAACAGTGAAGTACAGAAAGCCTCGCAATCGTAGCTGGACACCATCCTCGATCGCCAGGTTCGCTTGACGTCGCAAGCAGTCGGATTTGTGTGCTCAGCGATCGAGCTTTGGTACACAAGCAGGAGTGTATGCACAAGGCGTGCGTCCACTTTGTCTATCAGATGTACTCATATCCTCTTCAACATCCCCCTATTGCGTTCCCGAAGGACAGCACAAGCGTTGAGCGATGATCGCAAACCAACGAGGTCAAAATTTCACATACCCTTATGTTTCAATCCTGATGATTCTTTTCTCTAGCTACACCATCACACAGAATACTTTCACCAATAACATTCAAACCAGAACAACGCAGAAGCAGCAGTGATGCCAATTTTGGTCATTCATCTGCGTACCCATCGTGTCCTCTTCTATTTGACATCTTGCACTTGCTTCACCCATCGATCCTTGTACCTTTTGCGTGTTTCTGCTCATTGTTTGGAAATTCTCCGATCCATCCATATCCCAGCAGAATTCCTCGGATTTCGGTGTAAGCAATCTGTACATTTTCGTCGTTGTGCGATGCCAAATCAACCACATGTTCATCATGTATGCGAAAGTCCGATCTTTGCATCTCCTATACAAATTTCTCATCAAGGGAAAAAGGCTTGCAAAGTCACTATCTTGCTAACCAAATATCCATTTGAACTAATATCGTAGGGTTTCTGTGATCCCCACTGTAAATACCCAAACAGGTATTTCGGGAAACAAAGGTGAAAAAGGTCAAAAGATGCTGCTGTGTTATTTGACTGGAAGAGGTTTTGGACAGGGTGGTCCCTCCATCGAGCATGCGTATAATCGCCAACGACGATAGTATAGGTTTGATTTGGTTAGTGGTCGATATGAGAAAGTTCGCTTACTCTATCTGGAAGGTCAAATGGCATCGTCTATGGTGATGATAGCTTAGCCGATATTCCTTGGTTCCATGAATTTGCTCAGTGTGGTCGATCACAACATTCGAGTGCATGTGAGCACTACCCGAACACAATCATATTAAATGCTTATTCAAATCAAAGACAATAACCCGTGAGTGGGTAGAGGGGAATATCGAGCCCCGAGATATGTTTATAATCTCGAACACTCCAAGAAAAGGGGCAAGTACGAAGGTTTGTTCTCAATGTTGATTCGTACCTGCCTATACAGCGAAGAAGAAAAAAAGGAGAAAAGAAAAATCTACTGCTTGATATCCAAAGCGATGCTGCTGAGGTATTCACACCTAGCCTTCTGACCCGCATCCACATTTTCCATAGCAGTAGCATTGGTGACGAAATGCAATCTTTGCTTCTGCCCCTGCGTCCAAGCCTCCCACATCGGACTTCCCTTCAACCTATAAGTATTCGGGTCGAAACTTCTGATAAACGAAGTCCAATATGCCTGGGTGACAGGCACGATCGCCGCATTAGTGGTGGAGTAAGAAACAGGTGCATTGCCTCTGGTGTTTTCAGGACCCCAGATGGCGTTGATTTCGACGGTGTGAGTGACTCCGCGACCGGCGGCTGCAGCGACGGGATCAATGACATCCCAGTGGTAATTCCAAATATCCTTGCGGGAAAAGGTGGCAGCGTAGATATCAGAGACGTTGATGCCAGGGCAATTGTATCTGAGCTCGCCATACGCATCAGAAGCTTGTCTCCACCACGCGCCCGAGTTAGGGAATACATTGGATGCATTGTTAGGATACAAAGCGTTGATTTGCTTGAGTTGAGGAGTTGTGAGCAGGGGGAATTGATCTTTGAGGAAAGTGTTGCTTTCGCCGATGCTGCTGGTGTTTGCGGGGACGAAGACGGTGCCTTCGTTTGTGTCGTCGCCGTAGATGGCGGGGAGTTTGATGAAGTTGCCTTTGCGGTAGGCGGACATGGTGAGGTCGCTTACGACGTCGTTGTCGAGAGTGGGTCCGTACATGTAGAGGGGAGGGTTCTGAGCGCCGGGGAAAGGAGTGTTGATGTTTTTGGATTGGAGGTATGTTGCGTTGAGGCCGCGAAGGCAGGCCAATGTGTCCTTGGAGTCTACGCAACCGGTACGGATGACCAGGTTATCGTACATGAATTGAGATTCATTGATGCTGCGGACGGCGGCGAAAGATTGAGACTCGGCGGCTGTGGCGTGGAAGAGACCGTCATTGCGGCCGTTGTGTGCAGTAAGCAGAAGGGTGATGGATGCAGCACCTGCTGATGCTCCTCCGAGCACAACATGATCGGGATCACCACCAAATTTGCGAATGTTCTTTTGCACCCATTGAAGAGCCTTGATCTGATCCTTGAGACCATTGTTAGTGCTGCCTCCTTTGGTGATCTCCTCCGAGGCAAGGAAACCATAAGGGCCGACACGGTAGTTGAAATTCACTACAACGATGTTGTGGTTGCTGGCCTCGATCAAGCCGGTACCGTTGTAGTTGGGGTTCGAGTTTGTGTTGAATCCTCCACCCTGGATGAAGAAGTATACAGGCAATGGATGACCTGTTGTGGCATTCGATGGAGCGTAAATGTTCATAAAAAGACAATCCTCGGATGAAGTATTGCTGGCAGCGGAGCCAGTTCCCAGACAAGTGTTTCCGAACTGTGCATTCGGTCGTCAGCGAAGACTTTCACAACAACCAGGTACAGTACTCACAGTATCAGCGACAATCGTAGTCTTGTTCTTGACGGGATCCTGAGGCGCCGCGAATCTCAAGTTACCAACAGGAGGAGCAGCAAATCGTACACCCAACCATTGAGTGATGCCATTCTCGAGCGAGACACCTTGGTATTTCGAGTAGCTCACATCTACCAAGGGCTTAACAGCACCGACAGCAGACACACCAACCAACCCAGCAAAGATTGACGAACGCATGTTTGGGAGGAGATGAAGGAGGGGAAGGAGATGAGGGGTACACCTACATGACACGGCAAGTGCTCACCTTTATACAGATCGCACCCTACCTTCAAATGCGGTCCAAGTGGATCATGTTACCACAGTCGCATCGCTTGGTATAGCCTAAACACGAACTACCACTGTGCCACCCCGTCACAACCCCATGAAGCATTTACCGTTGCGTGATCTCTGCGCGTCGAGTCTTGTATGTTTTTGGTGGTGGGGACTGAGGGCAAAAGAAGGCAGTGTCAGTAAGAAACACGGGTTCCCGAGGTCCTGACTCCTGACCGACGCCGACCGACTTCCTCCACCCGGGTCATGAAACGGTTCGTGAACAAACAAGACATGCCGAAAAGTATAAACGCACTTCTTGCCGCAATGCCGTGTCCTGAGAGCACGACAACCCCTA
>Ga0181470_100430_pt1 | contig 10940 bp, 10 predicted proteins | sample InSIn5SAF170_FD_119082 | JGI IMG/M metagenome (GOLD analysis project Ga0181470, IMG submission 119082) | Clean room microbial communities from NASA Spacecraft Assembly Facility at Jet Propulsion Laboratory, Pasadena, California, USA -... ...
ATGGGGGAATTGTAACGTTGTGTTCACTTGTGTATCAGGGCATCTGACTGAGACGCAACTTGGTGATGGCTACAACAATTGGCATGATCCTGGGCCAAAAGCTCTCTTCAACGCCCCAGTCGTAGTTGTTAAGGGATGAATAGAAAGCCCAGAATGTGCAGTCTTAGCTGTCAGAGTGGCCAGGTCGAGAATCGACAACAAGCCAGGATCCTTGCTCGCTATGGCTACTGGTGATGCAGTACCGTGTGTAGGAGGGAAGGGTGCCACTGTATTTTGAGCTTGTGAGGATAAACTATCGGGTGGTGATTGACCAGAAGCTGGCTTATTCCAATAATTATTCCATGCTTGCATACCTTGCCCACCTAGGTAGGTTGCACCTTCTATGAACTTCTGTGTGCCGACTTGAAGTATTTGCTTCACCAAACTTTCATCTCCCGGTGTTTCAACCTGGCAGTTTACTGTTGGAAGTTGTGGCGGCGCTCGACTGTTAATTCCTGGCGTACGATTATTTCCAGCTGTAGGCGCAGTTTCTGCACCAAGCGTGACTTGAGAAGATAATGCTGGTGGACAGAATGCCAAAAATCTCCCTTTGTGTGACAAAATTGGTACGTTTTGCAGCTTACTCAACGTGGCTCCACTATCGAGTTGCCGTTTCTCAGAAGGTTGAGTTGACTCAACTGTCGGGTTATGCTGCAATGTGGTCCACACTTTACCTACACAGGAGAACTGCCAAAAGTCATGGATTGATTGATGCTTGAAAACCCATACCTCTCCTGACACACCCGATGAAACCACAACGTATCCACCATCAGCTCGGATTGACAACGCTCCATCTGGCGCTGGGGGATCATATAGTGGACTACCAAGTGGTACAACCAAGGGTCTTTTCGGCAATACCAGTAATGTGCCTATGTGCTGCCTGCTTGAGACTGAATAGATTTCGACTGTAGTTTGATAGTAGTCTTCATCATCGTATTCTTGATCAAGGGCTAACAAGCGGGGAGACCTTGGTAGCTCACCCACGGCCAAAGAATTCTCCTCGGAGCTAAGATGTTCATCTTGAGCAAATGTATCTCTCTGTGCTACACCATGCACGACTACTGCTACAAGAGGCGCACCATCTCCGTGCGGATCACTGGTTGTCCATGGAAGAATTTTGGCATCAAAAACTCCTCCTCTTAAATTTTTGATGTCAAAAACCTGATTTGTGCCTCGTTTTGAGACAACATGTACCCTCAAGCCGCTACCATAGCCAGTGAGAATAACATTCTCATTTAGCCCTGAGTGAGCTGATGGCAGTTTATCAAATCCACAATAATAACCGCCTGCTCCGGGTTGAAGAGCGCTTCCTTGCGCAGGTGGTAGGAAGTTGAGCTCCGGAGCACCATAGAAGTGCGCTTGAGGCTGATGGGGTGGTGGTGGGTGAGGACTGTATCGATTCGGTGGCGAGTACATCGAGGCCCTGCGATTTCCTGAAGGGGGTGACATTTGTGTGCGGGCGTCGTGCGTAGAGAAGTTGTGGCCACTAAGTGGCGTATAACTCAGGGGACGGCGCCTATGTGATGCTGGAGGAGACGCTGATTGAGGGTGGTAACCATTCATTATGCCTCTTTGTGCCTTTGTGTCTGCATTGAAATGTGGGACTCGTTCTTCATACGAAGATGGTTGTGTGTCAGGGCTTTCTCCAAAACTGATGAGATTGCTCGGGGAGGACGAATATCCTGTGCCATTCTTTGTGCCATCATGCACGGTTGAGGATGGATGTCGGGCGAATTTGGCAGACGACAGTGCATCGAGGAGCGGCGAAGCTGCTGGAATGGTCGACGAGGGTGCTGGTTCTACAGATGGCAATTCGGGGGACTTCTCTGGTGACTTATCAGGCGTGCTTTGATCTGTCGTCTTGCTCGCGTTGTTCCTGCTCAATTCTTAGTCACTGTATGTTTCGCGAAGCACCATCATGCTTACAGCTTCCCTTCCTTCCGCACTGCAGCCATGACGCCCCCAACATCCTTCGCCTTCCCATTCTTCTTTCCTTTGGAAGGAGTCTGATCTGAACTTGATTTCTGAGTCACTTTGGCGGATTTCTGGTCGCTACTCGCGATCGAACTATTGGTCTCCTGGGCTGACGAAGATGGCATTCAAGCAGGCTTCGTACGTGAAAGGAGCTTCGCGACAGCTATTCCTACAGTCTGCTCCAGGCACAAGTCCTGTCGCCGTAGGAATTAGTCGTCGCCGATCGTGGATGATGGGATCGTTAGGTAGGCCGGGAGCTTCCCCACTAACTTCCTGGAGTCGATCAGGAGAGTGTGGGAAGGTGGCCGTGAAGATTGTACACAGTTCTTGTGCAAACAAAAGCTCTAAAGTAAATCAAATCTCGACTATCAAAGCAGTGTTTTGGATTCGTATATTGTTTCGCCTTGTTGTTGTGTTACTTAAGGGTGGTAGTCGGGGGAGAGACAATGCGACGGAACAATGGAGGGGCATTCCAGGTGGAGCTCGCTACTTGAATCCCCCTGACACTGACGCATGTAGCCGGTCACAAGCTTCACATTTAGCGCATCTGGTGCACCTGATGATTCAGAACTCGCGATTGGTCAAGACGAGGAATAACGACCCTGACATTCAATCATGATGCATAGAAGATCGGGGGGAATGGTTACGGCGAAGGAGTCAGCCAGGTACGCGTTGTAGTATGGTGACATCAGCTTGTACTCATGCACATAACATGTAGGTAGCTTGTGCCCATGTGACTTGCACCAGTATCACGTCTGGAGAGAAAAGCGATGCAACAATTCAGCATCCCTTATGGCTTTGTTATTACACCACCCATGATGTTCTAGTCTTCGCCGGAATAAATATCCCACATACTATCGTTCAAGTGTTTTGGCCAAACATGAGTCAATTGCAGATAGTTTTGTAAGACGTAGCTTTTCCTCGACTCTCGTGCTGGCTTTGAATCTTTTTCATTCATATTATTCTTCGACAAGCCGATCCCCCACCGCTCAAGCTTTCTTCTTCGACAAGGCTTTGGCCTTCAAGGCTCTCTTTCGGTTGCTTCGAATCATAACAACGCTCAAAAATGATCCGACCACTGCGGATCCAAGAAGTATGAGTATGACAGGTATACGAATCGCCCAGACTGGTGGTGGGAAGTAGTTGTGAAGGGAGTGGTCGGCGTCAACAAAGGGCTGTGAGCATTGATCAGTAGCAGTCCTGCGTCGAGCTAGCAGTCGTGGGATCATACCATCAGTAGTGTCCATATTGTATAGTATAGGAATACGACAGAGGCCACGACGAGCATCGCGAATCCTACTAGTTTGTCCAGCTGCTACGTGTTAGTCTTGACTTCAAATTGATACCACCGAACATGTTATGGAGCAACAGGAACTTACCATGATCGCAGTGCACAAAAGTTCAAACGAAGGTGAATGGTTGCTCGGCGGAGTTGTCGTTCTTGCTATACAGAAAGTGCTGAACCCTTTGGGAGATATGTGTCGAGTTTCACTCCCTCTTGCTAGACTCAGCCTTGTCGATTTTTACAACGACGTGCGCGACTAGCTAGAAAAAACGTGATTTTCGAGGGTCCTCCCAGCCCCTCCAAAAATATCGATTTCACACCCCCAAGCACATCTATTTTTGTGATAACTCCACCAAAAAAGCTTCAATTAAATTGATTTTTATTTCGAAATTATCTTTGAATATGCCTAAACAAACGAGATCCCAGAGACCAGTGCTAGAAGTAGGTGTTAATATAGATGGCAACGCAATTAAGCTTAGTCAGCCGGCAAGAAATAAACGACCCACCCCAAAAGTTGCACCACCACCTAATCAAGCTGCTTCCTCAAAAGCAACTAAGCTAGCAAGCTCAGTTATAAAGAAGAAGCAATCTCTGAATAAAAAACGACAAAGAGCACCAACCTTTGACCAAAGTGACACTCAACTTAGTGTAGTTCACAGTGTAGCCAGTCAAGAATCAGTGCCGCAAGAGCAACTAGGTTCACGACTAGAATCTCAGCTATCAACACCTCAAGCTCATAGACTCATAGGGCAAAAGGACTCTGCGATACCTATTGATTCGTCTCCTTCAAATTCATATACACTAAAGGCAAAGCAAGTCAAGGAGGTTAAGGTGGACTTTGATCCAACTATTAAGGCAGCTACTAGCTATTGAATTATATTCAGTGTTAAGCCACTTCTTAATAACATCTCCTTCTCACAAGCATTATCTATTCTTTATAATATAAATATCAATAATCCTACATAGAATAAATTCTCTTAAATCTATTAGGAGGTAGAATCTAAGAAGATCAAACCTTAGGCATAGATGCATAGATTTAACCTAAGTGATTACCTAATTTGCGATTCTTAAGTGTTCTATCTTAGATCTACAACTACTACAGCTACCCTTAAAGTTAAGGTCTCTAATAATTAAGACTAGCAGCGTTTCCTTGCTCTTTTAAGGCAGAGGAAATATAATAAGGTTAAGGAACCTACTATAATTTCAGTCAAGGCAAACTATTATAACTTTGGCCGAAATCTAACACCTCCACTAGTGGCTAATAGATCATCAAAGAAGGCAGCACCGCTAGCTAAAGTACGTCAACTAAACATCCCTAGCTAGCTAGCCATTGAAGACTTTAACGTTCCACTATCACAAGATAATAGATATTTTAGTGATCAAGAAGGAAACACTTCTGCAGTTGAATCTCATGCTACACCTATTCCTACGTCAAGCAAGGGAAAGGGTAAGGCTAGAGACTCAGCCACTAGCTGTGCTCTTACTGATAAAAAAGCTAGAGATGCGCAGGATTCTCCTAAGGCTAGATTACACAGGCTAATCTTTCGAAACCATAAGTGTACTGATTAGAGGTGTCCCAACTATAGTAGATCTTGCTATATTCACCCAGAGAAGAATACTCACCATACTATTAATCTCACTACATAGTCGCTTTAGGCAGAGGCTATTAATGATTAAGAAGATAGTGTTTCAATCACTAATCCCCCTAATGTATAGTTTAGGGAGTGGTCAAAAGGGTGGAATTAGCAAGAGCTTAAGAAGAGTAGTAAGAAGTCTATAACACTACTACCTCTTATCACTAAATCCTAGCCTATTCAAGTTTATAACTATCTTCCTTTAAATTAACAATCTCAGACGTAGGGAGAGACTCTATCTATAATTCTGCAGCTAGCAACACTATTTAATACATCACAAGGTTTACTAATAAGCTCCTATGTTACGAATGGTATCACGTGCGTGGACGGTACAGACTCATGGTTAGTATAAACCACGGGAAGGTACTAACTAGGAAGAAGTACTATTAGACGAGTAGTACTACTATAGTCTTTAACTAGTTAGATAGTTTATAGCAGTAGTAAGTAAAGTGGTTAGTAGGACCCTAGGGCCATGGATTATCACTCTTAGCGTGCTAAGATGATGATTTAGGGTTAGGGTTATGCACTTTACATACTCAGCGTGCTCTGCTATAGAGCATAGAGAGCATATAGAGCAGGATAGCATGAAGCAGGTATATAGTCTAGATAGTTTTCCTTAGATAAGGAGCTTTATACTCAACTTAAATTGATTATCCCTAGTTACCTTCTAAGCCTTATTACATCGTTTCTACTATAATCAAGTTACATACTACTATACTATGATACACCTATCTCTCTGTTAGAATACAAACTGTAACACTTTAAGCACCTTCTCTAGAGATACTAACTTATAGTATATAATAGCATCTAACTCCTCACTAGTCTCGTCCAACGCTGGAGCTAACACCAGCAGGACCAACCTTATACCTAACACTAGCCGAGGCAACGACCAAGCTAGTGATGTTGAGATGACAGACTCTCCAGCAGTCAAACTCAGGGAATCAGTTAAGGTCGCTATGCCTGACAAGTTTGACGGGAATCGCCGCAACCTTATAGCCTTCCTATTGCAAATAGACCTTTACTTCTCCTTTAACGAAGAAAAGTTTAATGACAACTATACCTCTAAGAGCCTCTTTGCAACTTCCTACCTGAAGGGAGCTGCTATGGAATGGGTCGAACTATATATCACTGACTTCTATAGCGATGTGGACAATGATGGCACTATGGCTATAACCAAGACTATGTATAAGTCTTGGGATGGGTTTAAGACGGAGTTACGACGAATGTTCGGAGACTTTGATGCTTGACAAGTCGCTGTTAGAAAGATCCTGAACCTTAAGCAAATAGGATCAGCTATTGACTATTCTATGGAATTCCAACGACATAGAACTAAGACTGGATTTGATGGAGTCGCTCTTATGGAAATATATCAAAGAGGGCTTAAACCACACCTTTGTAAAGAAATAGTAAGAACCAGAGCTGTTTTTAGTAATATTACTGCAATGATCAAGTTAGTTATACACCTTGATAACCGACTCTATAAATTTAGATAGTCTGAACAAAGCAACCACTGCCATAAAGGAAGAAGACATAAAGGGAAACGCTATTAGAACAAACAAAAGCTATAATGTGCTGAAGAACTAAAGACTAGGCCTAGTTAAAACAAAACTTCTAAGGAAGAAATGGACAGACGTCGGGAGAAAGGCTTATGTTTCAAATGTGGACTTATAGGGCATAGGGCTAACTCACACTATAAGAATCAAACCCTAGGAAGAGGATCCTGGAAGGGTAATAAGAAACAAGTATCTGCGCTTAGGCGATCCGGATACGAAATAACGAATGTTAACCAACCGGAGGCACCTGTTACTAAACAAATAAGCATGCTAAAAAGAAAGGCAACATAAGAAGTAGATGAGCTACATGTTATCAAATATGCCAGGGACGAATGCCCAGACGAAGAAGAATGTGACCACAGTCAGGAAATAATTAACCACGAAAATCGTGATGATTTTTAGGACTGTTGCGAACGCAAGAGTCGAGGACAATACTACAACTGCGAAGATGAAATTAAAAGGGCAAACACACCTAGCGTCCAGACAGACATCTATGAAGACCCGTGTGTAACCGAACTTAAAAGGCACACCGGACCTTATATTGGCGAAGAATAGCTAGTAGTGCAGTGGGAGGAAGCTAGATCTAACACTAGGCGTTGGATATGCAAGACCAATCCCAATCAGCCTAGTTATAACGAGTTAGCACCAGTCCCCACTGGAGGGCCCTAGTATGGAGAAACTTGGAGACTCACATATAAAGACAACGAACATCTAGGATAGATCAGAACCTTTGATTCTATAGGATATATCTCATTCTAAGGGCACACATACATGAGACACTTTCCCAAGTATAGGGAACTCCCTACCAAGGAAGATGACGAGCCCATAGTAGGAGAATACTGGAAAGTAGCAGTGCAGGAGGAACGATGGAGGTTCTGGAAACGTGTTGGACTATATGGATCACGCGTAGAATACTTCGACAGAATCTGAACTAACGCTATCAACCTAACACCAGGACATATCTTTGTGTTGTTAGATAACAACAGGGGTATACTGGAATAGAAGAATGTCCTCACCTAGGAGAAACACTGGGAATAATCCATCTACGAGATCAGCATACTATAGCGCAGAAAGATAGCATCTCTGGAACATAGACAGCTGATCTTAGACGTGAAAATAGATGGATACCATTTACAAGTAATGATTAACTTAGGAGCTAAGGGAAACTTTATGTCAGACAAGGCAGCTAAGTTATTGGGGGTCGCCACCTTAATTAAGGAACTACCATATAGAGTGGTCACCGCAAACGGGTCAGATATTAACAATAATAAAGGAATAGTGGAAGTGGAAACTAAACCTCTTATTATGACAACTGCTTCCAGACACCAGGAATACATCCAGTTTAACGTCATCCCTATCACTCATTTAATTATACTTGGACAACCATGGCTGGCAGTCCACAACCCTGAAATAGATTAGGTAAGACGCGCGGTGGAATTTGTTAAATGCCAATGCTAAAAAGCTAAGAGAAAGCTTGCTAAGATCTGACTAGATCTAGCTAAGGGTAAGGAATAACAGGAGGTTGTTAGGCCTGAACCTATACCAAAAGAAGGTTCAAACTAGTTATAGGTACCAAAGAAATACAGAGAATTCATGGATTTGTTCACAGAGGAACAAGGAATCGTAGCGTTACCTAAGCATCAGGATTAGGACTGCGAGATAAGATTGAAAGAAAGTGCCAAGCTAGTTTGCTTGCCACTAAGACGAATGTCGGAATGGGACTCGGGGACGCTCAAGACCTGGATCGACGAAATGTTGGCTAAGGGCCATATATGAAAATCAAAATCAGCCTGGGGATCACTAATCTTCTTTGTAGTCAAGCCAGGAACGGACCCACCACAATATCGACCAGTAGTGGATTAGCAAGAGATGAATGAACGAACGATACTGGACGTCTATCTACTACCACTGCTCAATGACCTGCGAGACTGATTACAAGGAGCGAGGATCTTCTCCCAGATTGATTTGAAATCAGCGTTTAATCTGATACACATAAAGGAAGGAGAAGAAGAGAAAACAGCATTTAGGACGCAATGGGGATTGTACGAATTCCTGGTTATATACTTCGGAATGCGTAATGCCCCTGCAACCTTCTAATGATTAATTAACCACGCGTTAAGGGAATATATCGACGTATTCTGCGTAGTATACCTAGACGATATTTTGGTATACTCCAAGGACGTTCGATAATATAACAAACATGTAAGAACCATCTTCAAGGCACTAAGGGAATATAACCTGAAGGTAGGAATTAACAAGTGCAAGTATGACGCAACTAAAGTCAAATTCTGCAGATATATTATAACCATAGAAGGAGTCAAGATGGACCCAGCTAAGGTATAAGCAGTCTTGGAATAGCAACCACCTATAACAGTTAAACAAGTATAAGAGTTTTTAGGATTCGCTAATTGTTATTAATGATTTATTAAAGGATACTCTAAGATTGCTAAACTATTGACAGACCTAACACATAAGGATAAGGTGTTTAATTGGACATAAGAAGCGAACGCTGCATTTGAAGGGTTAAAACGGATGTTTGCTAAGAAACCAATCCTAACTACCTTCGATCATACAAAGAAGATCAGGTTAGAGACAGACTCGTCAGACTACGCTATTGGAGCTATGCTTAGCCAACCTAATGAACAAGGAAGGTGGATACTAGTGTATTACTACTCATGGAAGCACAGTCCAGCTGAACTAAATTATAAGATTCACAACAAAGAACTACTTGCTATAGTCATAGCAATGCGCGAATGGGACGTGTACTTGCAGAGAGCCACCCACAAGATAGAAGTACTGTTAGACCATGAGAACTTGACTAAGTTCATGACTACTAAAGTACTTAACCGCTGACAAGCAAGATAGGCAGAGACTCTTTCGCAGTACAACTTCCGCATTCGACACATTAAGGGAACAGATAACGCATAAGCCGATGCGCTGAGCTGCAAACCAGAATATACGAACAACAAAACTCTGGTTGATAAGGTATTACTCAAAAGGGATGGACTCTCGCTAGTGTATAACAAGGTCTAGCTTGCTGCATTATCCCGATTAAAAGATAAAACCTTCGAAGAACTACTTAAGAAAGGATATGCAAAAGATCCGATAGTAGAATAGCAAAAGAAAAAATTAGGGGAAGGGTTCTCCTGGAATAGCAATAAGCTATTAATGTTCCAAGAGAGAATTTATATCCCTACGAGAGTACGAAGAGCCTTCGTACAATAACAACATGAACTCCCGGCTCATGGACACTAAGGAGTAACTAAGACACTGTCTAGGTTATTAAGAAATTACTACTTCTACGGGATAAGGAATATGGTTAAGGAAGTCGTAACCACCTGCGACATATGTATATAGAACAAGTCATCTCAACATGCTCTATATAGACTTATAAAGTCACTAACGACACCCCTTAAACCATAGAAGTCAATAGCACTCGACTTTATAGTAAAACTACCACTATTAAAAGACCTAATAACAGGATTTAAGTACGACTCTATCCTGGTTATCACGGACAGATATACTAAGTATGCGTATATAATACTATACATTGAAAAAAGTATAGTGTTGCAGATAGCACACACTTTCATCTGATAGATTATCGCTTAACATAGAACGCCAAACGAAATCATATCGGACAGAGACAAGTTATTTAAGACAAAACTCTAGGCAAGCATCTTAGGACTCTTAGGAATTAAGAGAAAGATGTCAACGTTATTCCACGCCCAGACGGACGGACAAACAGAACGAATCAACCAGGTTATAGAAAGCTATCTCCGCTGTTATATCAATTATAAACAAAACAACTGGGTGGAATTACTGCTATTAGCCTAGTACGCATATAACAGCGCTGACATAGAATCAACGGGAGTATCACCATTCTTTGCGAATTTTAGGTACAATCCAACAGCTTACCAGAACCCACTAGCTGATATAGAAGAAGCAGAGTCAGCAAGAATACTGACTACAGAGCTCAAGGACTTATATTAAGAACTCACTACTGATATTTTATTCATAGCATAGAAGTCAGCTCTTTACTACAACCAAAAGCGTAGTGTGGGACTAACGCTAAAGGAGGGGGATAAAGTCTACTTGTTACGGAAAAATATCGGAACGAAAAGACTAAGCGACAAGTTAGACCATAAGAAACTAGGACTATATAGGATTTCAAAAGTTATAGGACTAGTTAATTATCAACTATAACTACCTAAGACATGGAAAGTCCACGATGTCTTCTATGTATCCCTACTCGAGAAGGCACCACCTAACGCACCACTAGCACCGCAAACGGAAATCTAACCTGTCAACCCGGATGAGGACTATAACGTGGAGAGGATCCTAGACTATAAGTTAGTCAGGGGACGAACGAAGTACCTTATCAAATGGCTGGATTATCTAGACTCTAAGAACACCTAGGAATATGCTATGAACCTCTAGTGTCCAGAGAAACTTGCT
>Ga0181470_100438_pt1 | contig 10903 bp, 10 predicted proteins | sample InSIn5SAF170_FD_119082 | JGI IMG/M metagenome (GOLD analysis project Ga0181470, IMG submission 119082) | Clean room microbial communities from NASA Spacecraft Assembly Facility at Jet Propulsion Laboratory, Pasadena, California, USA -... ...
CATGAAGGTGGCTCAATACCAGAATCTGATAGAGGTGGTGTTGGCATACCGACATCGCCAAACGCGTCTTTTGGTTCGAATGGAATTGGTTCGAGAAGTTGCATCTCGTCGTCATGAAACTCTTCCGTCGGTTCTTCAGGCTCGATTATAGGAGCAAAGTCCTCTCGCAGTGGTAGTGGAGGGCTGACAAGAGGTCGTGAATTGGTCAGACGTAATAGAATCAATCGACAAATTGCCTTGAATGACTCCAAAAAGACGACCATTTTCCATCGTGATCTCTCTCCACCTCTTCTTCGAGCGATCATTTCCCATAGCAGTTCTGTGTATTGAGCCACCTTCATGAGAGTAGCTATCTTTGTGTATAATGAAGATTTGTCGGACCAAAAAGTGGTGTACCTTGCATGAGGTGAGGTCTTCGATTGTGGTCTTTTGAGAGCTGGCTCTTTCGATAAGGTTGGAGATGATAATATCAGGTTTGCACGCTTTTTCAATAGATGATCATGGTAGATGGAAAGTAATTGAACGAAAGTGTGGACAGATTCAGAAGCCAGTTCTGCATCTTGAAAACGTGCGCCAGGAAGAAGATAGGTAGCGGATCGTAATGTACTCTCGACTTGCGAGACTGATTGCGAGTTGGAGGCGACATATTCAGCATATATCTCTGGTAGGTGAGTGACCTGATATGTTATTTGAGAGGACGCGGCAGTGATTGATCTTATCGTCGCGTTGACATTTCGACGTATCGCGGGGGCAGCCATTGCTGCCAGTATGCTTGAAGAACCAGTAGATCGACGGTTTCTCTGACGCAGCGTCAATAGAGTTGAGCTTGTTGAGATAGTAGGTAGTCCGGAGAAATGGATTCGGATGTTGAAGTGATTGCGGTGGTGATATGAAGTAAGGAGATTGATCATCGACCGCGATCGTCGAATGATTGGTGGGCATGGAAATGCATGTGGTTGGTGAAGGATTGCCAACCGAGGCTCAAATACCCGAAGTCGCGTCGTTCTCGTGTGGGAGTGTGATCAATCAAAGACAGGTAATTCAATACTCAATTCGTTTTATGCAATGATTCAGGAAGCAAGCAAATCAACTACACGAAAGAGTCCTCAATGGACAAGTGAAGTTAAGTACATAGGCATACCTACTCAAGATTGATATGCTGCACATGAAGGACTTCACCAAGGCTTTTGATTGTCACTAACATCAATAATTCATGCTTACATTCGCTGTTATTCTCATTGATGCTGCTTCCATTCATAAGAGCCAACTCTACCAGTTCCATCCGTTCTGAAATTTATGTGTGCCTCTTTAGCTCATTATAACCATGACAGGACCTAAATCTTCATCAACACAATCGCGCGGTCGCCAGCAGCCTAAGAGGACGCCTACGCTTACCGCTTCTCGAGCCTTTGGTCAGAAATCGCCAATCGTTGACACAGATATACAAGCCTTCCTCAGTTCATGTATGAGTGCCGATTCATGGAATAGTTACACAGACGAGGAAAAGAAAGGTATTATTCAGAGCCTGCCCCCAACCAGACAGCCGAAAAACAGTCCTGCTCAGACTCAAGACAAACTGCGTAGAGCAAACGGAAACGACCAGCAAGACAAGGGGTCTGTACCTGAGTTAACAGAACAAGACGAACAAGTGCTGGTCAACCCTCCACTCCTACCTTCATTCATCTCCTCAGATCCATATCTAAAACGCGCAATCGCAAGATTCAAAAGAGACGTAGCAGATGGATATTACGAGAAAACATGGCAAGACAAAGCAAGGAAATCTCACCAGGATCGACATGAAGGCAAATTCGATGCTTATCTCGAACAGCATACCGAGGAGATGTTCGTTGACGTTGACGATGAGAGTGAAGAGGACAATGCTGATGAGCTTGGAAGTGATGGAGAGTATACTGAGGGTAGGAGAGGCGGCGTAAAAAATGTCAAAATGAATGGAAGTATGACTGATAATGGCAGAGGTCCAGTCGACGCCACGAGTGGTGAGAATGCAACAAAAGCGAACATGACTGAAAGGAGAGCGGCTGTTTCAGTCAAATAAGTGATGAACGATTACCAAGAAGTTTTTGGCGTGGGAGACATAATCACTTCTTTTCAACCACCAGGAGGAAGATCACGAACTTGATAGACTGTTATACCCTGCACAAATGCATTTGCAATTCATCCATCCATAATTCAGTCACTTCAACAGCGCAGTGCCCATTCAAGCACACGCCGTTCAATGCCACATCACCTTGAACAAGTGTGCCTCATCCGGTTCCGCTGCACGCATCATACCACTCAATACTACCACTATCCAGCAGTCTCGGATACATAGTTAGACGACGAAACGATCAGAATCAACACAATACCTCGCTCTCTCTCCATATCTCCCTCTATCTGGTCATAAATACAAAAGCACTGTGACGCGTGAAGCTACTATAAAGATCAAGGATATCCGGTGGCGACAGAACAAGCCGACACATGAAAGCACCAGCGATGAGAATGCATGTGTGCGAGGTCTGTATGATAACAAGGAGGTTATCTGCTGCCCCTTTCAAGCCTCAACCTTGGGAAATTTTTGGAGAATGTAGGCCATTCACACTTCCGTGGAAAGGAGGAAAGGGGCAATTAGCGTACTGAGACAACGTTCATGAAGGGGAAGAATCTGAATCTCATGGGGGGTTATAGCTCAATAGCAGTTCGACGTGTCATTACTGGTCGAAGTTTCGACGATGCTGTGCAGGCCGGTCAGTGTTGGGTTTGCTGTGGAAAGAACAGGCAGGCGCGGCACACATGATACAGGGATCTTGTATAAGTCCATGCTGCTGGTAGTGGTGTCGTTCCAGACTTTTCTGCCAGGTGTGTGGACGTAGTGATATCTCCTGTTAGCAGGCAGATATAGCCGACAAGAATTGGGTATCAACCGTTTTTAACCCGGGTAAGTGGTGCTGAGTGCGACACAGGGTAATGTTGAAACATGTCAATCCGAACACACGACTTGAACCTGGCTTTCTGAATACTTGATCGACGCTTAGTATAGCATCGAGTCAAGACTAGAGGGTTTGACTGCCCTGTCAAGGATCAATAATAGATATGATTACGGTATCAAAATTGACCTGAGGCTGAACTCCCGAACTCTTACCGCTTCTCGACTCACGCACCTGTGGAATGCGATATTGCACTCTAGGACCAAGTCTGGCATGACGTTCTGGCGTATATCCAATGTTGTGACAATCCGTGGTACCGAGAGGATTCGAAAAGGATCAGGCAGTCAGGGATAATGACCTCACAAGCCGCAATTAAAACCTGCAATGCTTCATACAATATCCTAGGACAAGTAGTGATACCAGGGTTTCAGTGAATATGCATGTTTCGCTTCCGCGACGAGCCAATCTGATGTTGTGGTGGAGGGTATGACTAGCCTTGTTTGTATGCATGATATTTCGGTGTAATCTCGAAGCGAAGGAGAATAAGTTTGTGGCATATTCTCCAGTAACGGTGAATGATGTGTTTGGTGGCTTAGCAGAAAGGCAAGAAAGGATCAAAAGCATAAGCGGCACAGCAGGGTGTGGTTCGATACGGGTTAGAGAACTGGAAAGATAGTACTAGAGTGAGTTTAAGGCTTGAGCCGTGTGTGGTCCCATTCAAATTTGATGTCAGACCACCAGGAACAAGGTGTGCTGCACAGTAGGGTCAATAAAGCGATAGGATCATGCTTCAATCGTCAGTACTCGACTGAATGATGCATGTTAATTTGGTCGCTGCCGTACTTTCTGGTGTTTGCTGCTCTAGCCAATGTGTGAGATGCTATGAAGTAGACTGTTGTTCAGAGCTAATTGCGCGGATTTTTCTGGAAGACGAGATGTTAGCGCCAAGACGCAATCTTCAGCTCAACGCCAACACTATTGAGGTATTTTTGTGAGGACCTTGTGCTTCTTCTGGAAACAACACATCACAGCAAGACATAAGCTTTCCGCCAAATGTAGGTGACGCGCCATACTCGGTAGGTGCTGGCTGCTTCACCTGTTCATGGATCGCTATTGGCGCTTGGTCAGATCATGTTGGTTAAACAAGCCGGCGGAAACTCTAGCAAGAGCCGCAAGCGAGGTTAGACATCTTGGCTTGATTGGTAGAAATCATGCGTGATTGATAGTGCCTGCATAGTTCGAGGCAGCCGCGGTGGAGCCGAATCTCTTCTCCGTAGCTTCTGGAAAGCATTTTCTTCCACAGTACGGAGTACTGCCCTGAATTCCATACGTGTGTTAGGCTGTACAACTATGGCAGGGATGAATGTGTGCCACAATTCGGTCGGTATATTTCCCACGCAACGGCACTCGCAACGTAAGTTTCAATAAGAGTTCTGCCAGTGTACAAGTATGGAATGGCTTGAACTTTCGCGGAATAACAGGCAATGTACACAATATCATGGACTATCATATGATGCCATCTGGGAAACAAGTCGATGAGACGGTAGGTTAGCTCATCTACATGTTCGACTGTTGTAGAAGTTGCTGACTTTGCCTCGTTAACCATGAGAAAGATGCTAAGCAGGAGGCCCTCCCTCAAAGCGTGACGGACAGTTGCTGTGAAGAACGAGCCTGATGATCGTTACCCCGGTTCTTGCTGGGAGAGGCTTGCATGTCAGTACCGAGTTTGAGTCGACAGCTGAGTAAGAGAGCTCTGATGGGTACCAAGTACGTCACGAGGGCGGCGGACTGGCGCAGGAAGCTTGAAAGCAGGGGAGTGCTTGCTTGGTACTGTAGCGGTAAATGTCCGGTGCTTTCCAATGACGCTAGTAGCGCGAGATGCAGCCAAGAACTGCCAGTGAAGCCCACACTGACGCCTTAGATGATATCGCCACATGGGTGTGCTCACCATCTCTTTCATACCACTATAATGGTCAGTGCTAAACGCCTTTACAAGATATCGGCAAAGCAGGGCGTAAAACTAAAATAACAACAACGATGACGTGGAGATTATGAATTACGATACACATTTTTATGCAGGGTTTGTGTTTCGGCCACAAGGGTTCGGTTGGAACGACCGGCGATGTTGTGAGTCGTGTGCACATTACTGTAAAGATTGATGACGGATGAGGAGCGGAAATTTAAATGAGTGGTGTAGCCCTAGCAGTGAAGTCTGAATAAGCTGAAACACAGCGTCACATGCATATTCTTGAGAGCGTTACTTAAACTCACTGCAAGGATTATAAACTCGGTGATTAACCGGCTTGCTCACGAACATGCGCAAGAAACAATTCGCATCACTACCGAGTACAGCATACTACGACGGCTACGTGAGTTTACCGGGACATTACTTCACTGGCCTCACTGAGATACCAAGCATGATCTAATTGAAGTCATCATCAGCTCCGTGGAGAAGCGCTGGTCGAAAGGACACGGAAAGTGGTCGCCGATATTGCCTTCGGGCTTCAATTGGATGTGGTATAGTATGATGCAGGAAGGAAGACAAACGTCTTTCTAGAAGGATCAAAAGAAGCAAACTGGAGCGATTGGAGACGTCGCCTATTCACTAGCTAACACGGAGTCCATGTCGAACAAATAGTCCGATCTCGGGCTGGCTGCAGTAGCGGGACGTTTCACTTTCGCTTGCATGGAACAGGTCAAGTGGTTCGGGCATTGGACCAGATCTGTCGACTCATGCGTGATGAGTGGCATTTGATTTCTGATGGTCGGGATGAAACAGATGCACCACGATGGAACTTGCATCTGCCTCCAGTCTGCTTATGGCTGATGCGAGGTTCTACCGTCTACCCGAGCACACCTGTTCGCAGATTTGACCTTCTAACGTCCCCCACCGGGTCTTTCCATTGATCTACAGAAGATGAGATGGCGCCGCCTCGATGATGCTTGGTTCATGACCGAAGCTGATGCTCCGAACAAGACGCCATGCAACTCGAGCCTCTTGTCTAGTGCAATGTATGCAATCAGTAGACACATCACAAGGAGAAAACTGCTTTTGCTACGCGAGGTTGACTAAATGGCTGAACATCAGCCATTGACGATCAAGAGTTGACAGCGGAGTATCGAGTGGCGCAGCCCACGATACTATTCATGGTGATCCTGCTTGTTGTTGTCAGGTGCGATGCGAAAGGTCAGGTTTCAGAAGCCAACTGCGCAAACGGCATTGCGTGGACAACTACCTTATATCGCGACACGTGGCGGCTGGTGCTCGTTGATCAACGTTCGTTGGATGGTTATCTACCTAACACCAGCCACGTCACAAGCGAGAAAATCAATGCAAGAGTGGTGAAGCGCAACGCATGCAATTAGCGGTGAATACACCGCTCTGACTAACTGAAGGTCTTGCATTCATGAACACCTGCACCCATAGCCAGCCGTGTTGAGTGACCACTCAAGAACACAGTGAAGCGAGCTGGTAAAGCATAATGATAGCAAACAAGTGCATTGTCGTCATCTTCTTGTGCTGGCGCCAGTCATGGGATATGCAGTCTTCCACGAACCATGGAGATCACGCTGCATGAGACAATCTGATATCGAGCTGCAGATGGCGGTCTAGGGTAGCTCAGCAGCAGGAATGATCTTACGTAGATGGTCGTTGCTTCTGAATGCGTATTTCGAAGCAGCATCAATATGTCTACTAGTAATCAAAGGGAAAGTGTTTACAAGTTGTGCAAGTGCCGAGTGGCCCTCCTCCATCATTTGCCCCCACGGCGGCACCAGGTACTGATATGCCACTTGTAAGTTATTCCGTTCATTAAACTCACTTTAGCGACGGGTAATTCATGGCAAAAGGATCAAAAACTAACTTCACCGCTTAGCTAAAAGCTAGTAGTAGTCATTCTTTTAACTTTCGTTTGGGCACCAACAACATCCCCCGACCTAACTCACAATGCTGCCGCGACAACACGACCAGTCTTCACTGGTGGCGGCACGATTCGAAACAGACTGTGCTTCTAGTGCGGTACTGGTCAGGACTTGAATACCCACATCATCACTCATCTGACTACCAGTAATCAGACCGCCACCTTCGTCGAGGGGAGCTGAGGCAAGTAGTGCGCGTTTGCAACGTTTACTGCAGCCCAGTCCATGCTGAACATGCGAGATCGGCTGTCGAACCAGGCAAACTAGCTTGCAGAACAACCTCTATCAAGTTGTTCTGCACTCCCATTGTTGCATCTGAAACCTTATCATGCACACAGAAAATGAGAAAAGTTTGTTGTCGTCTAAGCGAAGGAAGTTTCAAAAGAACGCGTGTTAACAATGCCACGAACTGGCTCCATACCCAGGGTTACCAGTCTTGATACTCCCCTACACCGGGGAATCGTCTCCTGCACGGTCCTATTCTGCTCTTGGCACTACTTGTCCTCCCTGTGGATGACGATGCCCGATTAAACGCCTCGTCCGAATCCCTCACTAACCTTACTAACCCATCCCAGAAATATGTTCCATCCGGGACCGGCCACTCATCTAGCGTACATCTACACCATCACTTCCTATTGCTCTAACCGGCGTCATATTTCTGACCTGGCTGGCGCTTCAACCTTCTTACTCAACAACCTTCCGTCATTCCTAAGCCCGCATCTCATGTAAGTCACCGGAGACCCATAAATCTCCTGAATACGACGACCCTCATACCTTACTTCCGCTCCCCAGTACTTTGCCTAATACATTCCCGCAGTTTACCAGAAAACTTGGCCACTACTCCGATAAGACGTAGGAGCCTAGTTTCGAGCCAATCTTGCAGGGTTCCATCCCGTTGACCGACTGTTGATCATTAACATCTTAAGACGACAATCCCGCTCCATCTCGAACAAAACGTATACCAGCAAATTCCCAACCCGGCTCCCCCTCTTGCCGAAGTACGATCAGCAACTCACTACTATTGTTTACTACAAAACGCCCTTATTTGGACTCCAGATTGCCGCCTGAAACGCTATCCTAAGAACCACGCAGATCTACTCATTCTTCACAGTTCCTACTGCCTGTGATGAGTTTAGCCGTTCATCAACCCATCTTACCTGCGTCCTCTCATCCTTGTCACCAATATTGGCATCACTCCTCCACCGTGGATATCTCTCGGCTACTCGAACCAAATGACGATACCCATAGACCGCCGTCGCCACGGTCGTTGACCCGGTCTGACTCTGTGCCTTCAAGTGTCACACTCCCATCCAAGGTCACACTAACGTCCACATCTTCGGTTATTCCAGCCAAGCGATCGGCGAGGGCAACGGAGCTGGCTTCGTTGGAGTCTCCCGCAAAGAAGCAATCGAAATGGTCACCCGATGAAGATGCAAAGATCATTCAACTTCGAGGAGAAGGCATGAAATGGGAAGATATCAGCAAGCATTTGCCTGGTCGGAGTGCCATCAGTTGTCGATTACATTATCAAAACTATCTTGAGAGGAGGAGTGAGTGGGATGAGGACCGTAAAAATAAGCTTGCGAGGTTGTACGAAAGGTGAGTGACACCAGATTTGTACCACGGTGAAGAACATTCGAGACGTCACCAACCTGTACAACCCAAATCACAAATCCACCTGCTAATATGTTTGTTACAGATTCAAGGCTGACATGTGGGCAAAAATTGCTGAAGAAATGGCTATTCCATGGCGAGCGGCAGAAGCAATGCATTGGCAGATGGGTGAAGTTGAAATGGCCAGAAGAGCTGGTGTCACGCCTTTTACCCTCACCAACGCCAATGCCAATGCGAACAACAATCACAATCACAATCACAATCACAGTCACAACTCTCAACAACCTCTAACTAGCACAAGACTGAATGCTCGACCACCAACATCAAGACCACGAGGAGATTCTATATCTCGAGGCATCAGCCAGCAACAACTACCATCACTTGCAGAGTTGACTGCAGGTCTACCTGCATATTCGCATTCACTTCCAGGTTATCCATTTCCAGAATTAAACCGGACACCTGGTACTCCACATTCACAACACCATTCAACTCTACCATATCCCAGACAACCGTCCACTCCTCCACCAGGTAATCTCCAGCAATCGGATTACTTCCCACGTCGACCATAGCAGCACAATCGTCATAAACAAAAGCAAAGCACATCAAACACCCTAGCTGAAATAACAAACCAGCACTTCTCATATTTCCACACCACACTATTATGATAACATGCAAAATAGAAATCAAGCATTGGACCACTGTACACCTCACCCAGCCTGTGACTGCACAACAGCACGCCGGGTGAAGCAAGCAAATGGGATGGAATATTTGTTTTAACAATACACGAACGGCAAGCAGAAACTTCGAAGCCAGCAGTGAAGCGGAGGATACACATACCTGCTAATCGAACTGCTTACCCTATTTCATTTGATTTATCATCATCTCATCATCGAAAGAGCATGCAAGCGGTTCATTTTTTGGTTTTATATATTACATCAGCGAAGATGATTTGATTTGATCAGATATTCAACCAAGAACCTTGTTGGCATACTACATGTACTACTACTATTGTTGAACGAATCCCTGTATCAAGCTGGTCTTGACTGTACATGTACTTACCTATCATATGTAGCTTATATGTATTTCAGATAATGTGAACCTACGCATAGTAAGTAGGTGTGTAATAAAATATACTGTGCTCTGGTAATTGTCAACACAACGTACTAATGAACACGTGTCTGACACGCGTTTGAAACAAGTCTTTCGTCAGCATGAGTACAGGCAGGAAACGCTACATATGCACGTGGTGCCAAAGTACGTAGGTAGGTACAAAGAAGTGCAATTACACTGGCAGGCACGAACGAAATCTTATTTCCATCTCCACTGGTACACAATAAAATACAACACTCGACTGTACCTACATATAAACCATTCCATTCTTCGTTCGCTCTTCAGCAACCACTGACTCGAAATATTCGAGTTCCGGGGGATCTACGCATCCACTGATCGTCCTGATCTCCATTACAGTAACGAGATCAGTGAAGCCGTGCTTAGCGTCGCCTCACCCTATTGTACTGTACTTCGCTCCATATCGCTTTAATCTCATTCCGCCTCACTTTATACCAGTCCAGTATCCAGGAAAGCGATGTTGATATCGGTGTTGGTGTTATCCAGTGAATGCACATTTTACTGTGTGCTACCATAGGTACAGGAACTCATTTTAGCTCGACCTGGGACTAAGTGCATGTAGGTAATATCACATGAGCATCGATTGATACTACAGCAGTACAGCGTTACTCATCGTCTGCCTTACCTGTGGACTAACTAATCATGCCCTGCGTACGGTGACTTCTTCAACTTACCACATACCTAGTATATACCTCTTCCTACACGGAAGGTATGGTATGAGACAATATACTATCTCTTTCTTGATTACATATTAATCACGAAGACAGACGCTGACACGAGATTTCAAGAATCGCAAGTACATGTACTGTAGTTAATACATTCTCACTTTCTATTAGCGGCTACCTTAGGTACATTAGTGTAGAGTCTTCCTGCCCCTTATTTTACAGCCCTTCACCTTCACCTCTTTCTTCTTGTTAGCAATAGACAGTGAATGAAGTATCAACTGATGGCTGGCTGCCCTGAACAGTATTTTCATTGTGCCCAGGTTGCCCTGAACTACAGTAATACTCGAATTCGACTACTGTGCTCACGACCAGCTAATGCTACGACCCTGTATCATCAAATCTCTTTCCTAGCGCCAAACCTGTTTCTGTCCCGTCGTAAATCATGCTCTCTCTCTCTCTCTCTCTCTTCGTTCGTGGACACCATGCCGTGAGTAAGTGGACTGCCTAGTATAGTCGATGACAGAATAATGTCTGTAGGAGTATCTGACTGCACTCTACCGTGCAAGTTTTCTCGACTTGCGAATAACCTAGAGTAGTAGTATCTCTAGGAGTGCTGCACAGGTATTTGCACGTGTGGTTGTTTGGTATTCTGGT
>Ga0181470_100440_pt1 | contig 10886 bp, 3 predicted proteins | sample InSIn5SAF170_FD_119082 | JGI IMG/M metagenome (GOLD analysis project Ga0181470, IMG submission 119082) | Clean room microbial communities from NASA Spacecraft Assembly Facility at Jet Propulsion Laboratory, Pasadena, California, USA -... ...
CACACAACTCGGCCAACTAGGCCGGAAAAAGGGCAAGCCAGTCCCTTGTTGCTTCGAGAAGTCGGCGTGGACGGTCATCGCCGTGCTAGCGATCATGAAAGCCGGTGGCGCATTCGTGCTTATTGACCCTAGTCAGCCGGAGGGACGATTGCAGACCATATGCGAAGAGGTGAAAGCAGATATTGTGCTTACGAGTGTGAAGTATGCTGAGCTCGGAAGGAAGATTGCGCCAGAAGCGGATGTACTCCCGGTGGGACCAGAAACGATGAACGAGCTTTCATGCATGTCGACAAGCAAGCTGGAGGCGATTTCTGCCGATGGGCTGATGTACATCATCTTCACATCCGGTAGCACTGGCAAACCGAAGGGTGTGATGATTACTCATTCCAACTACACGACCGGTGCGATACCTCGAGCGGAAATCGTGGGCTATGAGCCTAACATAAGAGTGCTCGACTTCGCATCATACGCATTTGATGTCAGCATCGATTGCATGCTTCTGACATTGGCCACCGGCGGATGCATCTGTGTGCCATCTGACGACGACCGGGTCAGCAATTTGAGTGGTGCAATCCGGAAGATGAATGTCAACATGGTTCATACCACGCCTGGTATTGCGAGAGTGTTTGATACAGACGTCATTCCTTCGCTCAAAGTGCTCGGGCTTGGTGGCGAGGCTGTGCCGGCTCATGATGCGTCGAAGTGGAATGAGCAGACGAAGGTGGTCGTGGCGTATGGTCCTTCGGAGTGTACTGTTGGCTGCGCGTTTAGCAATAATGTTGGTGAAGGCAAGACGTATACAAGTCTTGGAAAGGGTTGTGGTGGTCTATTGTGGATCGTCGATCCCGAGGATCATGATCAGCTGACACCACTTGGTGCTCCAGGCGAACTGCTTGTCGAGGGTGCCATCGTAGGTGAAGGATACATCAATGAGCCAGAGAAAACTGCGGCTGCTTTCATCGAGGATGCGAAGTGGCTTGTGAAGGGAGCACAGGGCTTTCCAGGTCGGAATAGTCGGTTGTACAAGACTGGCGATCTGGTGAAGTACGATCCTGATGGAACCGGTGCAGTTGTATTTGTGGGACGGAAAGATCAGCAAGTGAAAATTCGAGGGCAGCGTGTAGAGCTGGAGGAGGTTGAGCATCATCTGAGACAACGTTTGCCCGGGAAGACCGCTCTGGCGGCAGAAGTCATCACCCCTGGCGGCGATGGTGACCCAATGCTCGCGGCATTCGTGGTCGAGCATGACTTGAGACAAGAACAGATCGTGGATGGAAGCTGCGAGTTCAGTCATGACTTTCGGGAGGTGCTTGCAGAGTTGGAGAAGGCTCTGATCAAAGATGTGCCAAAGTACATGGTGCCAGCTGTATTCGTACCGCTGCCACAGATCCCGACTACAGTTTCCGGCAAGACGGACCGGAAGCGGCTTCGTGCGGTCGGGTCCTCAATGTCGCGGAAGCAGCTGGCCAGCTGGCGAGGCTCAGCAAGGACAATTGAGACAACGCGACCATTGTCAGAAAAGGAGCAGATGATCGCAAGGCTTTGGGCGATGGTTCTGGGCGACGGTCCAGAGGTCTTGCCTGAAGACAACTTTTTCGCGCTCGGTGGGGATTCGCTCAAGGCTATGCGACTGGTGGGCGCGGCGCGAGGACAAGGAATTCTTCTGACCGTTTCCACAATCTTCGCCAACCCGACCCTTCATTGTATGGCTTCGAAAGTCGGAAGGGTTATGCAAGACTCGAAAGAGGAAGTACCGCCATTCTCATTGCTTGGACTAAATTGGACAGAACAAAATGCACGCCGGCAGATTGCTGAGATTTGCGGCATCAATCCAAACGAGGTCGAAGACGTGTATCCTTGCACGCCACTCCAGGAAGGGTTGATGGCGTTGTCGGCGAAAGTTCCAGAGGCGTACGTGGCTCAGAGGATACTGACTTTGCCGGACCGAAATGCTGCAGAGAAGCTACAGCAGGCCTTTGAGACTGCTGCTAGAGACTGTGCCATCTTTCGAACGAGGATCGTGCATGTGCCGCCTCATGGGCTGGTGCAACTCGTTCTGAAGGAGCGTCTAGCATGGCAGAAAGCTGACGATTTGCAGGCGTATCTAGCACGAGATCGGGAAGACACGATGGAGCTCGGTACCGCGCTTTGCAGGGTTGCTCTCGTTGAAGACAAGGACACCAGAACTGCCAGTTTTGTGTTGACGATGCACCATGCCTTGTACGATGGGTGGTCGATGCCACTTGTTGTTGACCGAGTGAACAGAGCATATCAAGGTCTTGGGAAGGTTGAACGCACGAGATTTACGAGCTTTATCAAGCATTTCCAGGAGCAGGAACGCGAGGCTTCAGAACGATACTGGCGAGAACTGCTGGATGGTGCGAACGGTCGACAGTTTCCTGAGCTGCCGTATTTTGAATACCAGACAAAGGCAGACTCGTTGCTGGAGAAGTACATTGCTGTACCCAACGCCTGCAACTCGACAAGCACGCTTGCCACTATCATTAGGGGCGCATGGGCACTGACCGCAAGCCAGTACTCAGGGAGTGCAGACGCTGTATTTGGCGAGACATTGACCGGACGAAATGCTGATGTGCCTGGAATCGAGGAGATTGAAGCGCCACTCATCACGACTGTGCCAATGCGTGTCCAGCCGAGAAAGAGCTTGAAGGTATCGGAATACCTGAAGGAGGTGCATCAGCAGACCATTGACCGGATGCCACATGAACATCTTGGCCTGCAGAACATCAGGTTGCTAAGTCGAGACGCTCGGCAAGCTTGTGATCTGAGAACTGGCTTCGTATTGCATCCATGCGAGGACGAGTTCTTGAACAAAATCACCGAAGGACCAGCCAGCGGCCTTGTGCCTGCAGGTGATACTGAGGCTGCACAAGAAGCGTTGAAATTCAACTCATATGCTTTGATGATGGTCTGCACGCTGGAGCAAACCGGGTTTTTGACGATGGCAAGTTTTGATTCGAATACAGTGTCAACTGAGCGCATGCAAGGGCTGCTCGAGGGTTTCGAGAAAGTTGTGCAAGATCTTTCTGGAAATGAAGATATGCTGCTGGGTGATATCTGTGAGTTGCCGGAGGAGTTGATGACGACCAGAGACGGAGTCTATGCAAACGGTCACGTCGAGAAGCTAGTCAAACACGAAGGATCTGCCAACGGCATGTACACCAACGGTATATCCTCTTCTGGTGATAATGCATCGATCGAGCAGCTCGTAATCAACCTCTGCAAACGTATCCTCAGGCTTGAAGATATGGATGCGGCTGACAGCTTCTTCGACCTCGGAGGTGACTCGATTGGAGCGATGAAGTTGGTTTCGGAGCTGAGGCAGGAAGGATACAAGCTGACAGTAGCTCAAATATTTGCCAACAGGCAGCTCTCCGCGATGGTCAAGCTGCTGAGGACTGCTGAGCCGTCGGACGACAAGGCCAATGGCATTGACCAAGAGACCGCCCAGGATAGGAGAAATACTGATGACTTGCTCAAGAAGGTACGCTCGGCGGTGCAACACTCAGACTGGCAGATTCTCGACGTATACCCAGCTCGTCCGCTGCAGGATATTGCTCTGAAAGGCACAACTGAGCTACCTCGATATTCTGTGCGGTATGAGCTCTTCTTCATGGATGGCAACATTGACAGACACCGCTTGTCGGAGAGTTGCCGAAAGCTCGTCGCTATGAATGAAGTTCTACGGACAACTTTCGTTCGTGTCGACCAGAAGTGCTATGGCGTAGTTCTTGATAAGTTGGAAGACCTCATTGCCGAGTTTGAGATTGGTGGTGACGTCGAATCATTCGCTCGGAAATTGTGCGAGGTCGACGTCCAGAGCAAGATGCCTGTTGGATCGCAGTTCGTCAAGTTCTTCCTCGTTGAGGGTGGCAATGGGAAGAGTTGTCTGATCTTCCGGCTCTCACATGCTCAGTACGACGAGATCTGCCTGCCAATCATGCTGCAGCAATTATCGGCGCTATATCAAGGCGACATCGTCGAGAAGCCTGTGCCCTTCTCTTCCTTTGTCCGACATGTGGTGAAGGAGAACCTACCGAGAAGTATTGACTATTGGCAGAAGCTCTTGCGTGGAAGTTCGATGTCGGTTCTGCCAGGACCGAAGATGGAGATTCAGGACCGTAGTAGGCTGACGTCCAACACACAGTCAATCGCTCTCTCGCACCGACCGAAGGATGTCACGCTAGCGACGTTCCCAACTGCAGCTTGGGCTCTTTGCCTTGCTCGGAGGTTATCGAGTTGTGATGTCGTGTTTGGTGAGGTCGTCAGCGGTCGCAATACTGGCTTTCAGGATGCTGATCGTGTTGTCGGACCATGCTGGCAGTATATCCCCTCCCGAGTCCAGATTCAGCAGAACTGGACTGGCCACGACTTATTGCAAGCAGTGCAAAGCCAGCACATCACGAGCAGCGAGTATGAAGGTATCGGTCTTGCAGAGATTGTGGAAAATTGTACAGACTGGCCGAAGAGTACTAACTGGTTCAACTCTGTTGTTCACCAAGATGTCGCTCATGTGGAGAGTCTGCCCTTCTCTTTGGCCAACAGTCGCATGGAGACGTATTATCCTCATATTGAGCCGTTGAAAGAATGGAAGATCCAAGCGTTCGCTGGGAAGGACGAGATGATGATGGAGGTGGTCACTTTCGAGGAATGGAGGAGTTTCGGGGAGGATTTGTTGAAGGATATCGTACTAGCTTTCGAGCAGCTGGTCAACGAGCCTGAGAAGCTGTTGTTGTGAGTGGTTAGCGATGGAGATTGAGCCTGAGTGATGAGTCGCATGCTCTGTGAAAGGGATTTATCTGAGCCACAATGAGTCCCGAGTCTCTTGTATTCGATATTTCATTCAATCTCATGCTCTGTCTCAGTATCTTTCAGTGCTGGTTCTGATTCTTCCCTGACAGGCCGACACCCCGCTTACTTCCATCGCTCAGGATAAAATAGGCCACAACTCCTGCTGTGAATTGAATGGGAAGCTTGAATCAGTTCTGCAACCACAAGGGCCGTCTGAGCTCGTGGTCGCTTAAGTCTACAGTCATATCGTTCGGCAAGGAGAGGCCATTCGATTCCTGTCAAAGCACAGACCGCTGCTCGGAACTTGGCGAGCGGATTTCAGGAGGGCAACACGCTGATCGCAACGGAGCTGATCATCTTCTCAAATCGCCGTCTACCAATGCATTTGGCGCGGATGCTTCCAAAGTGCTCATGGACTGAGCAAGCGTGACATGCCGCTTCCGCAACCGTACTACGGCGATGACAGTCTCGAGATCCGCCAGAATTCCGCAGTCTTGCAGTCCATCCATCCATGTGAGTATCACCAAGCTCTTCTTGCTCACGACCGAGTCTAACTGAGATACTGTTCCGTGACATACTTCGGACCGCGGGTGACAGTTGCTTGCGTGGCACTGGACGAGCTTCAATGTCGGCAGCACTTTTGTTGTTACCATCGAAGCGGTGAATGGAAACACCAGCAGGACCCCCAAACAGCGATGCGCAGCAATGTGGCGTGGAGCATTGACTCGAAGAGCGATGTGTGATCATGCCGTCATTCAATGCCTGGACTACCGTCAGCTTGTCGAAGACGTAGGCACTGGGTTCGCTGGTCAAGTAATTAATCGAACAGATAGGTGCTCGAATCAATGCATATTTCTCCTTCAGCACTACTCTATTAGGCGACTCCCGGTGGTACCACATCCTGCAAACCCGACGGCGTAGGACGGTCGGAGAAGGAGAAAAGATACTATGCATAGCGAGGATCAGACCAAGAAAGCGAAAGGGTAAGCTGCATGTGAAATTTTGATATCTCATCTTTGCATCCTGGAGCTCGTCAACGCTCGCGCAATCTCATATGTTCATATAATCATTCTGTCATGCTAGCTCCTACAATCGAGCTCCGAGCTTGTCATACGTGCCACCCTGCTGTCTCAGATCAAATCTGTCCAGATTCATCACCTTGTTCCATGCAGCTACAAAGTCCTTCTTGAACTTCTCTTGTGCATCTGCCTGCCCATATACCTCGGCAATAGCCCGCAACTCAGCGTGAGAGCCAAAGACCAAATCAGCACGGCTAGCAGTCCACTTCTTCTCACCAGTCTTGCGGTCTGTACCCTCATAGATCTCCTCGTTGTTGCCAGTTGCCTTCCAGGCTGTGTTCATGTCAAGGAGGTTGACGAAGAAGTCGTTTGTCAGCTTGCCTGGTGTCTTGGTCAGAATGCCGGTGGAGGAGCTATCGTAGTTGGCATTAAGGGCACGCAGACCACCGACTAAAACAGTCATCTCTGGAGCGGATAGGGTGAGGAGATGGGCCTTGTCGACGAGCAACTGTTCCGTCCGGACTCGAGATGTACCTTTGCCGTAGTTGCGGAAGCCGTCGGCGAATGGCTCGAGATGCTCAAAGGATTGAGCGTCGGTCTGCTCCTGCGAGGCATCTGTGCGACCGGGCGTGAATGGTACGGAGACGCCTGACGATTTCTCGACTGCGGCGCATCCAGCAAGAACAATGAGGTCAGCAAGCGACACATTCTTTCCGCTGTTCTGCTCGTTGAATGACTTCTGGACCTTTTCCAATGCAGCCAGGACTTGTTTGAGTTGTGGTGGGTTGTTAACCTTCCACTTGATCTGGGGTTCGAGGCGGATGCGGGCACCATTGGCACCACCGCGCTTGTCACTGCCACGGAAAACGGAAGCTGCTGCCCAGGCGGTACTGATGAGTTGGGTAGCGTCGATGCCGGTGCTGAGAATCTCCTTTTTGAGAGTAGCAACGTCCTTCTCGTCGATCTGAGGACCCTCTGCTTTTGGTACAGGATCCTCCCAGAGGAGTACCTCGGATGGGATTTCGGGACCGAGCCATCGGGTACGTGGGCCCATGTCACGGTGTAGCAACTTGAACCAAGCGCGAGTGAACGCGTCAGCGAGCTGATCTGGATTCTCGGCGAATCGTCGTGAGATCTTCTCGTACGCAGGGTCGAAGCGCAGTGCAAGATCGCTCGTCAACAATCTTGGCTTGTGCTTGATGTTGGGATCGTAGGCGTCTGGAATAAAAGCGTCGGCATCCTTTGCTTCCCACTGGTTTGCACCAGCTGGAGATTTGGTCTGCTCCCATTCGAACTTGAACATGTACTCGAGGTAGTGGTTGCTCCACTTGGATGGAGTCTTGGTCCAGATCACCTCGAGGCCACTGGTGATGGTGTCAGGACCCTTGCCAGACTTGTAACTGTTCTTCCAGCCAAAGCCTTGTTCATCGAGACTGGCTGCGCCGGGTTCTTTGCCGACCTTGTCTGACGGACCTGCGCCGTGAGTCTTGCCGAACGCATGGCCGCCAGCAATCAATGCAACTGTTTCCTCGTCATTCATGGCCATCCGGCCGAATGTTGTTCGGATGTCTCTGGCAGAGGCGACTGGATCAGGTACACCATCAGGACCTTCAGGGTTGACATAGATCAAACCCATGTGTGCGGCTGCGACCGGCTCCTCCAATTCGCGTGAGTGGATATCGCTGTGGTCCTTCTGATGTTCGTCACCGTCCACGACGCCATGGCCCTTCACACCTTCTTTGCCATCTGCGTAGCGGACCTCATTGCCTAGCCATGTTGTCTCGCCACCCCAGTAGACAGATTCATCGGCCTCGAAGGTATCGGCACGGCCACCTGCGAAGCCGAACGTTGGAAGACCCATGGATTCAATGGCCACGTTGCCAGTGAGGAGAAGGAGATCAGCCCAGGAGATCTTGTTGCCGTATTTCTGCTTGATGGGCCAGAGGAGACGTCGTGCCTTATCGAGAGAGACATTGTCGGGCCAGCTGTTGAGGGGAGCGAATCGTTGCTGACCATCTCCACCACCTCCTCGGCCATCGAAGACTCGGTATGTGCCTGCGCTGTGCCATGCCATTCGGATGAAAAGACCACCATAGTGGCCGAAATCGGCGGGCCACCATTCTTGTGAGTCTGTCATGAGATTTGTGAGATCTTTCTTGACGGCATCGTAGTCCAAGCTCTTGAAGGCAGCAGCGTAGTCAAAGCCCTGATCCAGCGGGTTCGTGACGGGTGTGTGCTGTCGGAGGATGTTGAGTTTCAACCCATTTGGCCACCAATCGTTGTTTCGAGTGCCACCGCCGCCGATGTTGGCAAGACGGGGGTTGCCGTGAGCTGGACATTCGCTTGCGTCGCCCATGATTGCAGTTATGACAATGAGGTCGTTGTCTTGAAGAGGGTATCGAGAGAATGATGAGGGAGAAGAAGATGGAAGCGATAGAATAAAACAAACGCAGCAGAAGAACCCCGCAGCGGTACCTGTTCTTCGAATCGTTGATCCCTTTTTAGTAAGCCCACCTGGAGATCGGCGTTCTAGGAGTGCAGGGATCTCGTGAGCCTCGGAATGGAAGAACAAATCCAAGCCTAGCAAAAACGTCTGCGTGGAGCTTGAGCTTACGGACCTTGCTCGGAATGGCAAGTGTGCTCCGTCCGACCGTTTCCGAGCTTGATTGGGAAGGAGGCGGCGGAGGATCACAGCAGGTACGTTCTTGTGCAATATCTACTTCATCTCTACTTGATGCGGTCTGTTGGCTGTTCGTACAGTAGTGCAAGGTCATGAGTCCCCCAACTGCCGTCAAACCATTTGATGGCAGTGCTCCTCCCAAAACAATGTTTCGTACGTGTCCATGCGACATGTATCGCTGGAAAAAGCCCAAGAATCCTTCACGCCACTTCTCGAACCTTAACATTTCATCAGTGAAAAGCTTCCCTAACTTTGGAAAAGTCTTCAGACCACGTGCAGTAAATCGAAGTACGAGTCACTCGCAGGCCGTTCAGCGATGGACGTGATGCTGGCTTGCCGTTAATATGCTGTGGATGGGTCGAGGAGCATATCTATGCTGCCAACTTAGCCACGGCGTTGACTTCAGTGTCGGTAGCTCCAACACAATACTGAAGCGGCTGTTGCTCGTCGACACCCAGGGCCAGTGGAGTGCGGAGCTGTTCCCGCATCCAGATACCAATAACACCTCCGCCCAATCGATACACTAAGATTCGAAGTATCAAACACGAGGGAATCCAGGCTCGCCATTTCCTAAGAGGTATTGCGTTCGCTTCGAGTTCCTCCCGCCCCTCCGGAAACATGGCCAGAAGCATATCGGCTCGATAAGAGACAAGACATGCTCTCGATCAACATTTAGCTGGACTCAATGCAGCGATTTGCTTCGAGTGATACACAAACAAAGTGTTAGGAGAAGTGGTCGAAATGCATCTTCAGACTTGACCGAACAAGCAGAACATCCAGCTATGCCTCCTTTCGAGCCTCGAGGCATAGACAAACCTTCCACGAGGATATAATTCATCCTAGGCAAGAGCGACGAGCTTGGACCGAAGCGAATACATGCAATGGTGATGCCGTTTACAGCTCTTCTAGCTAGGTACTCCACTAGATCCTTGCGTCGGCCACGCCTCCTGGATGAGGCTACGGCATGTTGGTCAGTGCTACATCTACGGTATCAGGAGCACCTTCTTTGAATTCATTCGAGATGTGCTATGGTAGCTGAGAAGTTGTGGTTATCAGTGATTGGCCGCTTCTTTCATACTGCAAATTTCAGTGATACCCGAAAGACACAATCTGGGTTTGCTTTGCGCACGAGGTGGCGGCAGCATTCACGACAGAAGAATTTCACACCCTCGATGCAGTACCCTTGTCCGCCCGTCTTTTCTGACGATCGATCAAGGAACCTTTCGATCTACTCAGCACATGCTTCCACTGGGAGTACATCCACTTTCTTCGAACCACACTTCGATACATTGCAACACTTCGACGCATACCCTCGAAGAACCGAAGATGGCTCTGCATTAGATAGCTGCTGTTGAGCAAAACACTCTCGAGGTGATGCCGGCCAGCGGCGTGGTTGAAGTCTTGTGCAAGCCGCCGGCGGAATCTGAAGAGTGCCAACCTGCGACTAATATCTACCTAACCAATGCATATTTGACCCAATGATGATTTCAAGTTCCACGGAGGGGTCGATCTTTAGAAGCTTGATCTCCGGGCTTTGCAGGGCTGATAACGATGCGGTAAAACGTGATATTTGTTCTTCTCTCACACGTGGTACAAGGTACATCGGCATAACGGGCTGGAGCTGCTGCGAGTGTGATGCGTCTGACATGGCTTGGCACGGAGCTGACATGTCGAAATGGTATCATTGATGGTTGAGCGACCAGCCGTAACCACAGCAACATCGCACATGGACAACCATATGGCGCCGCAACGCACTAATAAAGCACTCCTGAAGACTTCAAAATCCACCGGGAAGTTGCTCCACGCTAGGCATTCTGACACAGGAGGGGTCATCGCTTGAGCACAGTCTTTTGCTCGACATCTACTCGCGAAAGCGTAGATCTTATCGAGCACACTAGAACCCTGCCCGGACACTACCGCGCTCCGATCCCCTTCCATGTCCAACCAGTATGCGGGCTCGGGAGGATCATTCAATGGCTTCGTGAGCGACGTCGTGTCAGGAAGTGGGTCAGAAAGACGTGCTCAGGTATTGCGCGATGTACGCGATGTGCTGGACCTGCGACCTTGGATGATGTACAGATTTGTGCTGCCGTCGTGCGGATCCAGGTACCTTCTGCAAGCCATGAGGAAAAAATGACGACGTGTCTTTTGAGGCTAGATCAGACTGACTGTTGTTCCGAGGGTTGAAGGCGAGAAAGTACGACAAGGTCGTCTGCAAATACATCTCGGCGTGGTTGGTTGCCAGTCTTGGGGAAATGGCAATCGCAAGCGAGTCTGCAGCTTTAGAGCAGGAGGCAGGTGCCATCCCTCTCGTGCAGGATGGCTTCAACGAGGCCTTGGTAACAGAGGCGCGGCCAGCGGTTTCAGAACAGGCG
>Ga0181470_100378_pt2 | contig 10874 bp, 11 predicted proteins | sample InSIn5SAF170_FD_119082 | JGI IMG/M metagenome (GOLD analysis project Ga0181470, IMG submission 119082) | Clean room microbial communities from NASA Spacecraft Assembly Facility at Jet Propulsion Laboratory, Pasadena, California, USA -... ...
GAGGGCATCCGGGGACTTTACCGTGGACATTCAGCTACTTTACTCAGAATCTTTCCCTACGCTGGAATCAAATTTCTTGCCTACGAGCAAATAAGAGCAGGCTTCATCCGCAATGCGGATCAAGAAACACCCATTCGCCGTTTCTTGTCAGGATCGCTGGCGGGCATTACGTCGGTCTTTTTCACATACCCTCTGGAAGTGGTTCGAGTACGGATGGCCTTCGAGACGAAACGCGATTCTCGGTCATCTCTGAGGAGGATATGTCAGCAGATCTTCCATGAGCAACCTCCTCAGCCAGCAACATCGGCCGGACATAATCCGATTGCGATTGCGTCCAATGTCGCACTCAGAGCAGCACCAAGGTCTGGCCTGGCCAACTTCTATCGTGGCTTCTCTCCAACGTTGTTGGGAATGCTGCCGTATGCAGGAATGTCCTTTTTGACACATGATACAATCGGTGATCTTTTCCGACGTCCATCCCTAGCACCATATACCGTTCTACGCTCTACTGCTGTTGCGCCTGCCCCACCACACACAGGCTCGGACAATCCCAGCACCTATCATCGGAGCCAATTGACTGCTCCGGCGGAGCTGACGTCCGGTGCTCTGGCAGGATTAGTATCTCAGACCGCCTCTTACCCACTTGAGGTAATTCGACGAAGGATGCAAGTCGGCGGTGCTGTGGGCGATGGTCATAGGATGAGCATACTCGAGACGGCGAGTCGAATATGGCTGGAGAGAGGCTGGAGAGGTTTCTTTGTTGGTCTGACCATCGGTTATATCAAGGTTGTTCCTTTGGCGGCAACAAGCTTTTATGTTTATGAACGTGGAAAATGGTGGTTGGGAATCTGAACGACCATAACACAGAAGGACCCTCGAGGTTATGTTCGAGAAACTGTCGCAGCCTACCGCCACCAACTTGGCCGAAAAGAATCCCTCGCCAGAAGAAGTGACAGGAAGCCAAGTCTTGAATCGGACACATTCTGCAGCTTTCGTGCACATGTTGGATTTCGGCTTGAGGATGCAACGTGTGTCTTCGAAACCGGAAGATCTTTCACGCTCCTCTGTTGAGTACCTGAAGGACTAATTGCCCCTGAAGGACAAAGGCACTAAAGCCAAAGACCAGGTCAAATGGACCGGCCTCTACCCAGTGTCTTCATCGGCCAATCGTCGCCTTTCATGGTTGCACGTTATATAACACAAGCCGGGCTGTCGAATAACTTACTGCTGCTGTGCGGAAGGCTTAGGCAACTCTGCAAACGGCACTATGATGCTAGGCAGAGTATCAGAACGGAAATATGCGGATGACCCAATGGACTACAGACCCCCAAGGTTGAAAAGCGCACATGACGCTGCGCTATATGAACAACGGTTTCTTGTTCCGTTGCTTGCTGCTTCATCTTTCATTACTCACATCAACGGCAAACCGGTATAGGAGATATATATACCGACATACATATTTAGTTGGAAGAAGCCGCAACTCAGCATGTGGTCATGGCGAAGACATGTTTTGACCGGTCACCTTGAGGATCTTGCCGTGGCTTGACGACTTTGGCGTGTCTGTCTGAATAACGTGATATGATCCTTCTTTCCTGTTGGAGGGTCATCTTTCTTCGGGCATGCTGTGAACTTCTCTCTCTCTTTACGCGTTGGCTTACAGCAGCTGATAGCTATACCCACAGTATCTTGCAGAAAGAAGCGCCTGACATCCGAAGGTTCCGAGATTGTCGATTGCAAGATGTCGCTTATCTCTGCCGCGTTCACGGTGGCGGATTTCAAAGCAAACACATGCCGGCCGAGCCTCTTACTTCCGTGCCTGAAGGTCAAGTAACAATACATGGGTGTATGGCTGATATAAATGGTTCTGGCGGACCATCTCCCGGGAAAGACTTGCTATTGGTATGTGACGAATTACTTGGAACATGCCGGGAGGACAATAATGGTGACTACACATGGACTGATAAGGAACGTATCTTCGGGTTCCGCCCAGCTTGAGGACCAAGAGAACAAAGGCCTTGGATCTGGCGGGACACGTACCTTGGTACCTCAGCCTCGCGAGCGGAACCCATGCCAAGGTCTTGGTACAGCTCCACTGATAAGGGTGACTTTGACCCATTATTCAATTTCTCAACGCAAAGCATTATTGTACACAGTACGAGGACCTGCATTTCCCGGGTCGACGCTTTGAACGAATGGCACCTTTTTAACCTCATGTGCATGCCAGCTGAATGCCCGATGCTCATATCTAGGGGTTGCTTCCTCTCTGCTTGGACGGCCCTTGGCATCGATTGTCTCAAGGAACGTGCTTGACTAACTAGTGAGCGCGCAGACATTACGTCCATGGCCCTACCAATTGCCACGGTCTTGTCCTTGACTTGGGACTCATTTACTATTCTCGGATCTAACACTCCTATCATGGTTATCTCTTGGCTGGAAGGGCCGAGTCTCACTAGACGACGGGCGACGGGCGAAGGAGTACTTGAGTTTCCTGTGTCTTTGCACAAACACTCATAAGTAGGGCGTCGAGCACATTCCCCCATGTCTTGTTTGGTTTCCTCTCTGCACATCTCCATTTTCCCCAACACTCCCAGAATCCCATCCACTGTTGTCCATTTGAAATATCTCCAGCAATGTCAGAAATCACCCCGGTCACAGAGTGGCCGGACTACAGCGTCGACCCTCAAGGCGGCAACCCGATAACTCAGGACCTCAACGCTCCATATGACAAGGTATGCCACGCACTGCCGTGTCGAACTTTCACCACTTCATCCTGTCTTGTCTAACAACGGTTCTTTAGGGCGACCTATGCTGGATGCTCGTGTGCACAATCCTCTGTTGGCAGATCACGCCAGCCATCGGCTATCTGTACGCCGGCATGCATCGACGCAAGGCGGCGCTGACCATGATCTTCCAATCTCTCTTCTGCGCCTGCGCATGCGGCATCCAGTTCTGGATCTACGGCTACTCCCTGTACCAGTCACGCGCAACGAATCCCATGCTCGGCAACCTGAGTCTGGCCGGCTTGCACAACGTCCTCGCCTCGCCATCGCTCGCCAACGCCGACATCCCGGACATCCTGTACGCAGCCTATGGATTTACATTTGTCACGGCGACGGCGATGATCTTGGCGGGCGCCATGCTTGAGCGTGGCCGTCTGTGGCCCAGTATGCTCTTTCTATTGTGCTGGACGACGTTCGTCTACTACGTGCTCGCGTACTTTGAGTGGAATCCCAATGGCTGGCTGTACAAGCTGGGCGTGTACGATTTCGCGGGCTCTGGCCCCGTACATATCGCCAGCGGGTTCAGCGCGTTGGCGTGGAGTCTCATGTTGGGTCCGAGGATCAGCGAGCATTCTGCCGGAGAAAGGGCCAAGATCGTGAAGCATTACAAACCGCACAATCCTTTCCTCGTGGGAATGGGGACATGCTTCATCTGGTTTGGATGGTTTGCTTTCAATGGTTGGTTTCCCACTCATGTCTCCTGTTGTTACCCCTGAAGAGAGGTTGTTTGCTAATGAGGCGCCACACGAAAATATAGGGGCCAGCACAGCGAACCTATCGATTCGCTCGATCTACGTCGTCGTCAACACCAACCTTGCAGCTTGCGGAGGCGGGATCGGCTGGACACTCCTCGAGTACATGTACACGCAGAAATTCAGCATCATTGGCTTCTGTTCGGGCATCATCTCAGGCCTTGTGGGCATCACGCCTGCTGCTGGTTTCGGTATGTCCTATTGTTTCCCCCCCCCTTTCTTTCCATCGGACCTTCCCTCCCAAGGGGGCCGCTGTGTGTGTCGCTGAGCTGAGCTGAGCTGAGCTGACCCCTGTTTTTTTCTGGTACAATAGTCCCCGTATACGTGGCTGCGCTGGTCGGCCTGCTCACGTCGACGTGCTGCTTCTTCGTGAACAAGTACAAATACCTGATCTCGATCGACGAGGGGCTGGATATCTTCGCGATCCACGGAGTGGGCGGCTTCGTGGGAGACTTGCTCACGGGCTTTTTCGCGGCGAGTTGGGTCCCGGCGCTCGACGGCTTCAGCGGGGACAGCTACGCCGGAGGCTGGTGGGAGCATAATTGGAAGCAAATGGGCTACCAGCTCGCGGCGGCGACGACGTGCGCGGCGTGGAGTTTCGTCGTCAGTTGTATCTTGTTGTTCGTGATCAATAAGATCCCCGGCTGCTACCTGCGCGTTAAGGAGGAGGATGAGGTTCGCGGGCTGGATTTCAAGTACCTCAGTGATGCGCATTGGGACGATGGCGAAGACACGATGAGCATGATGGGCATGGGGCCGAATATGAGGCTGCATCAGGGTGTGCCTTTTACAGGGTCCGGTCCGGGCAGTGAGAGTGATGGGAGAGTTGTTGGTGGCGAGGGTGTCGGGCCGACTAAAAGGGAGTAGGTGTTAAGTGTTTGGGTTCAGGAGTCGGGAGTCGGGCGTCAGCAGCAGGTAGGCCGGTCCCAAGACCCATCCCACGAGACAGAGACAGAGAGAGAGAGAGATCCACGAGAATGGCAGCCTGTGTGTCCTCCGTACATGGGGTGCAGATGGTTACCAGTAGAAAAAGGTATGGACGGAGGTTGGAGGGTTTCAAATGATTGTATAATGCATTGAGCTCGTCGTCTCTTGCGACATACTCTCGGAACATAGCATAGTATACCCAAGCCTGCTCTTCGACTGGAGTCTATCATCATGGACCTTTTTTTGAGCATCCCTACACCAATCAACGATAAGCAGCTGTACATTTGTGGTCGTTGTATTGGCGACACGTTCGCTCTATCGAATCTTTCGGCTTCTGCCAATAGCATTTCGTTGCGAGGCATGTTTTCTCTCTTCAAGCGGGCTGTGGCTGCCCACCCTAAGTAAGGTAGTTTAGTTCCCAAGGTAGGTACAGAGCAAACCAGCCCCGATCAGCGCAACCGCCCTAATCTCGTCCCAACCTCTCACCCTCATCCTCGGTCATCTCATAAGCGGGCCGATAGTATTCGCGGCCATCCTCATCACGGGCCTTCAGCTTCGGGTTCTTCAGGGTATCATTCACACCGCCTAAGCTCGTGTAACCCTCATCATACATGGGGCAATACCTTAGCGGCCCGCCTGTTTCTAGATCTTTCAGGTGCGGCGATCGCAAGAAGCACCAGATCTCGGATAAGTGCCAGTCTATGACCGGATGGATACGCATGAAGGGCGGCCAATTGTGGTCGGTTGGGTCGAAGTGCGTGAGGTGTGCGCCGTGGGGATCGGTGCGGCGTGTCCCGACGAAGATGGCCTTCACGGACGGGTGTGAAGATAAGTAGAGTTCGAAGGCGTCGCGGAAGGATACTATAGGTTTGGATATCGATATAGAGTGGTCCACGGAGTCCACGACGCCGTCGCCGTCGCCGTCGTTCGGGTTCATGTTCGGGTTCGGCTGCTCGACGCGAGGGTATGCTTTTGGTGTGAGGGTGGGATTGGAGTGAGAGCGCTCTTTCTTAGATGGGCCAGGGTTGGTCGATATATGCGCCAGTTCGAGGTGGTAGAGTCGAGCAGAGTACTCGACGAAGTCGGACACGGCGGGGAATGGGTCGGGTGGTTTGGCGTATATGGATGGGATCGAGGTGGGAAATGATGTGAATGTTGGTGAACCATCTTGACGATTCGACTCGGTTTTGACGAGGCGTGAAAAGTGGGTGTGGAGGACGGCTAGGTAGAGTATAAGGAGCACCAGACAATCTTTCCCTCCGTTGTAAGAGAGTGATAAAGCTTCAAATCTGCTGTATCACAGTGCTTGTGGTCAGCTGGGTCTTGGATCCTGTGGTTGTGGTTGCATGGTCCCTGTGCGTGCGCGCGCGTGCGTACGGACTGTTCACTTACTCATAATCTCCCAGCGCCTGCTCTATCACACCCAATGCAATTTTTGTCTGTTCTTGTGTGCGTCTAGTAACGTCATCCGAAGGAGATGCGGCCAGGAATGACTGGACTTGAGAATGGAGTTGAGCGCAGACATGTTCTAGGCTGGACGAGGAGGATACATCGGCTTCTCCATGACGATCAGGGACGGTACCATTCATCATGGGGGCATTGGGCGGCAGCGATGCATTGCTCATGATTGAGACATTGAGAGTACAGAGAGAGCAAGCACCCAGCAGGAGTTGTAAGAGTCGTGAAGAGTTCAGAAAGTCGGAGAAGCAGATGAGAAGGACGTGTGTGGGGAAGCCCTGCAACTCATCCCGATATCCTCACCACCCACCTCGCCACCCACCCACCGAGCCACATCTCCGGAGACCAACGGGTTCGGTATGCACGGCGAACACTGTACCTCGGTGATGGGCCTGACAAGAGCACTAACTACACCCAAGCACATACAAGACCCTGTTGTTGTTGTTGTTGTACCTGGAATAGACCTCTTCCAGGCAATGTCCATGCATTGAAATCTATCTCCCTTATCCTTGTTTGCTTCAATAAAAGCCCGTCTACTCCGTAGATCTTACCGGCCGCCATCACAATACTGGCTGTAATCACCCCAATACCTTCAACTTCTTTTTCTTCTTCTGTTCGTCTCCCTTCTTTTTCCCTTGCTGGAAGTCTCGCCAACTTCCTATCCGCTGATCTCTTGTTTGCTCCCACTGCTTCTCATGGTCGCGCTTCCGTTTCCTCTCGTCGAGCTCGGCATCCTCTTTGGCCTGCTCTCGCCCTTCTTCCTGCATCTTAGCCTTCATCTGTCTCCGGCGACGGGCTTCGGCCTCTACCAGCACTTCAACAGTCTTCTTTCTCCATTCCTGCTTGAACTCTTCTGTCTTCAACTCTTCCGAATCAACAGTGTACTTGTGCTGTCGAATGAGCAAGTGTCTGGCATCCGCTATGCATTCATCAAGATGCTGACGTTGTTTCTCGTCAACCAGGGTGGTTTGTGCTTTCTTCAATCGATCAAAGGCTTCGGGTGCTTGAGGATTTTTGGTTTTGTCGGGATGGATTAGTAGGGACTTTTTGCGGTAGACGATCTTGATGTCGGATTCAGGCACACCAGGCTGTAGATCAAGTACCGCATAGCTGTGAAAATGTTAGCACACAACCTGTCACAATCGACGACTGACTTACGCATCAAGTTTAAATGCTTTGAGGATTCGATCTATCTCAGCATCCTAGGCACATCATCAGTACTGACCACTGTAAGTGACCGAGAATGCGCACCTTGTCATATTCTTTGGCTTCCTTTTCAAGCACGTCAAGAGCATCGGATTCATCATTAGCCATGGTGGGCTGATAGTATGTACCTTACCGATGACTAGTAGAACTGTGGGATCAAACTTGCTTGACTGGGTTTGCTCAACCGACTCGTCGGTTCCTAGGTTGAAGGAAGAGGATGGTCTGCCCAAAGAGCAGTAAGAATCTCAGTCGCTGCGTCGTTACTCGTACGATGATAACCAATGCAAGAGGCAGACTTGCGGCTGCAACGAGCGGCGCGGACCATGACTGTGACCTTTGGGGAAGGTCTGCCGATGACTATCCACCCGAGCCACCGCACGAGGCTGCAGTGGAGATGCTGTGACATTGGCAAGACACGTGCAAGGCTGAGATAGTCTTGCCGGTGTTTCTCCGATATCGATAACAATTCTCGCAGATAATTTTCCAAACTTCCCTGCGCCCTTATTACTACCACTTCTACACAGTCCAGTACTACACAATGGCACCACCTGGGCGACGGAAAGCGGTCGGACCTGGTCCAAGAGCTGGCTTTCAGAGACCTCGTCAACTCAAACGCAAGCGAGAAGCAGAAGACCTCGACGTCTTGAACAAGCGAGTCGCGGAACTCGACCCCAAATCCTCAACACCACCCGAGAACTTCGTGGATGTTCCTCTGTCCCAAGCCACGCAAGATGGCCTCTCGGCGTCCCATTTCAAGACCCTGACAACCATCCAAAGTCGGACTATCCCCCTAGCATTGCGAGGTATCGACATCCTCGGTGCCGCAAAAACGGGCTCTGGCAAGACCCTCGCTTTCCTCATCCCCGTCCTAGAAAACCTATATCGCAAAAGATGGACCGAATACGACGGGGGTTGGTGCCCTCATCCTCTCTCCGACTCGCGAGCTTGCAATCCAAATCTTCGAAGTCCTCCGCAAAATCGGCCGCAACCACACCTTCTCAGCCGGCCTGGTCATTGGAGGCAAAAGTCTACAAGAAGAAAGGGAGCGCCTGAGCCGAATGAACATTCTCGTAGCCACGCCTGGCCGCATGCTACAACACATGGATCAGACCGCTGAACTGGACATCGGCAATCTCCAAATCCTGGTGCTCGACGAAGCCGACCGGATCATGGACATGGGCTTCCAACAGACCATCGACGCCCTGGTCCTGCACCTCCCTCCCAGTCGCCAGACGCTTATGTTCAGCGCAACCCAAACGAAAAAGGTTTCCGACCTCGCCCGCCTCAGCCTGAAAGAACCCGAATTCGTCTCCGTCCACGAAGCAGCCGACAGCGCAACCCCCTCGACCCTGCAACAGAACTATGTACTCGCTCCTCTCACCGAGAAACTCGACACGCTATGGTCCTTCATCCGTGCCAACACCAAGAAGAAAATCCTCGTCTTCTTCAGCTCCGGCAAACAAGTCCGCTTCGTCTATGAATCTTTCCGACACCTTCAGCCAGGTATCACCTTGCTCCACCTACACGGCCGCCAGAAACAGACAGCACGCCTGGACATCACGACAAAATACTCTAACAGTAAATACGCCTGCCTATTCTCGACCGACGTCGCCGCCCGAGGGCTCGACTTCCCCTCCGTCGACTGGGTCGTGCAAGTCGACTGCCCCGAAGACGCAGATACATACATCCACCGTGTGGGCCGTACGGCACGATACGAGCGCGACGGTCGGGCGGTGCTCTTCGTCGACCCCAGCGAAGAAGAAGGCATGCTCGCGGCTCTCGAGAAGAAGAAAGTGACACTCGAAAAGATCAATGTGCGCCAGAACAAGATGCAAAACTCCGTACGCAATCAATTGCAAAACATGTGCTTCAAGGACCCCGAACTCAAATACCTGGGCCAGAAGGCATTCGTCAGTTACGTACGAAGCGTGCACATCCAAAAGGACAAGAATACATTCGACCTAAAGAAACTCGACCTAGAGGGCTTTGCAGCAAGTCTGGGTCTCCCGGGAGCCCCGCGTGTCAAATTTGTGAAAGGCGAGGATGCAAAGGCTAGGAAGAACATGCCGAGACAACTCCTAGCCGCATTGGAGGGCAGCGACACCAGCGGTGACGAAGGCGCGGACGGCGAAAAGACCAAACAGAAACAAAAAGCGGTCAGGACGAAGTACGACCGCATGTTCGAGCGACAGAACCAGGACGTCCTCGCCGAACATTACACCAACCTCATTGCAGATGACGAGGACGAGGACGAGGATGGACACAAATCAAAATCCAAACCAAGAGCCAACGACGTTGCCGCCGATGATAAGGACGAAGAGACCGATTTCCTCTCGGTCAAACGCCGCTTCGAAGCCGGCGACGCAGCTCTCGACCACAACTCTCGCGACCACGACGCTGACACCGACACCGCCACCGACACCGACACATCCGACCGCGAATCTTCTTCCAACGATGCCAACAACAACAACAAACACCCCTCCTCCTCCTCCTTCTCGACATCGGCCCGTCGCGACAACATCAAATCCCTCAAACTCTCCGACAAAGGCGAGCCCCTAATCATCGACTCGAACCGGCGCGAGAAACTCCTGTCCTCGCGCAAAAAACTACTCAAATACAAGGGCCGCGGCGCACATCTCACATTCGACAGCGACTCCGACACGCCCAAGGACCGCAAAGCGTACCGCGACGAGAGCACATTCGGCCCCGACGCCGCCCAGAAGGAGAAGGAAGAATTCCTGGACCGCGAGCGCGAGCGCGCCATAGAGATGGACGAAGTCGACAAGGAAGTCGCCCGGCAGAAGAGGCGAGAGAAGAAGGAGAAGCGCAAAGAAAGAGAGCGGGAACAGCGCGCTCAGGAGGAGGCGGGCCGCTTGGCTGATCGTGATGACGGTGCTGGTGGTGGTGATGAAGGCGTGCAACTTGCCCCTTACAACGAGCATGAACATGGACTGCCCGATGAAGCTGCCCACGCTGGCCCAGACGACGACGAACCTCCGCGGAAGAGGCCGAAGAAATGGTTCGAAGATGCCTCGGACGAGGACGAGGAGGCAGCTGCAGCGGCAGCGGCAGGCGAGCGCAAGTCGAAGAGTAAAAAGAAGAAAGGCAATCGTCGGCCAACGTCCGATATGGAAGCCGAACAGCCACGGACTCTGGAGGATCTCGAAGCCATGGCATCTGGTCTGCTTGCAAACGACTAAGTTTATCTAGTCAACGTACGGAGTACCGTAGCCAGCCATATAGACACTTGGAACGTTGTCCAGCCTCGAATGGAATACTACTTACCTAGGTACACAGGTAAGGTCACCAATACCTTCCAACCTGTTTTGACCACCATTCGGTAGAATCTTGCCGCTAATAAAAAAGCCGGCCAGCATTGAGACAAGACGCATGGGATCTTAAGTTTAGGTACGAATCTGCTTGCTATGGATTAGGATCAGAAAGTTCATTTATAGATAGGCGACCGCGTATAGACGAAACCTGAAACTAGTGCGCAAGCGATTCCCAGTATCATCTACGATTTAATTGAGAGAGCTCAACGAACATAAGATAGGACAATGATGGTGCAGCTCTTGGTTCAGGATCTTTCTATTCTTAAGGTTAGGTACGTAGATACAGACCAGACCGCTCTGAAGGTCTCGAGAACGATCCCTCTCCATATGGCAGGCTCTGCTTGCAAAGTACCACCCACACGATCCATTTCTGTGCCACGGGACATATTCGACCATGTATTGACTTGTCCGTGCTGGTC
>Ga0181470_100441_pt1 | contig 10869 bp, 4 predicted proteins | sample InSIn5SAF170_FD_119082 | JGI IMG/M metagenome (GOLD analysis project Ga0181470, IMG submission 119082) | Clean room microbial communities from NASA Spacecraft Assembly Facility at Jet Propulsion Laboratory, Pasadena, California, USA -... ...
CGAATTGGCGGCGTCGACGCCATCAGGTTGTCGGACGACTGGAAGCCGCCGTGACTGGGGCGGTTGCCGTAGGGCGAGTCGCCGTATGCGTCGCTCATGTTGCCCATGGACATCAGGCGGCTTTGGTGCGGGTTCTGGTGGGGATGATCCTGGTAGCGCGAGAGGTTGGAGTAGGTTGACTGGCGCGTTTGCATGCCCTGGTAGGGACCCGGTGACTGGGGAGGCATGTGCGAGATGTGATGCATGTTGGACATGATTGTCGACGCGGGCTTGACGGAAGAGTAGACAGATTGCATGTCGTTCATCTCGTACGTGTCGTCTTCGTACGCGCTGAAGCCGCCCTTCTCGGAGGTCTGGCCAGGAAGGCCGCGGCGGCCGGGCAGCTCATTGCGCTCTGCGTACTCGTCCCAGCGCATCATGGGAATGGACTTGGGGTCGAAGCCCTCGTCTTCTGTGAGTACGGCCTTCTTCTGGCCGGTCTCGCCGATGACGACACGAGTGTTACCCCACGAGAAGTCGTCTTGCTTCCAGAAGGAGTAGAGGGGCAGAACCAGGGAGTAGATGGGGAACGCCATGAGGTAGATCAGCATCCATCCGATGTGCTGCCACTGGCGCTTGATGAGGAAGATCAAAGCCTGCAGACCGTAGACACCAGCAAGCATGATGATCGAGATCATTGGGAACTGACCGGTACCAGAAGTGACAGAATAGATCAGGTAAACCAGGTAAGCGCAGATGGAGGGAAGGGCAAGAGTACCGAACAGATCGATGAAGACGACGAAACGCATGGAGAAACAACAGAAGCCACACAGGTCCTTGATGAAGACGAGTTCAGCCAAATTATGAATGGTCGAGTTGATCCAGCGACGTCTCTGAGAAAGCAGAATGCTCCATGTCTCGGGGGCAGCCGTGAGCGCATAAGCATCAGGGATGAACTTGTAGGACATCGTCGGGAAGTGCTTGGTCATCAAGGTCGTGAGGTAACGATCCTCACCGAGCGAGAGCAGGTTCTTCTTGTGCAGGGTGTCGACGACGCAGTCGGCGTAGTCCTTGATAACCTTGTCGGAGATGATGAGAGGCTTCCCCTTGTCAGCTGTTCGCAGACGGTACATGCAGAAACTGATATATTTAGCTTGGTACACGGATACTGAAGATGTTGACTTACCATCCAGGCAAACAGGTGACGCTGCCAAATAAACTCTCGAATGCCTTGGCAAGATGATGGGAAATGTAGTACTCGTAAACCTGGATCATCGTCCACCAAGACTTCTCCTCGTTCTCCAGACTGGTTTCACCACAGATACCAGCGATCTTGGAGTCATTGGCGCAGCTAGCTACGAGACGGTTGAGAGAATCGGGCCTGACCATAGTATCGGCGTCGACCATGAGCATGTACTCGTAAAGTTCGGGATCGACACCAATGATGTTGTTGATCTGATGGAACATTTCCAATTCGAGGGGGTTCATCTGGGCGCGGTGATGGACACGGTTGAGGAAGCTCATAAGCAAGATCTGAGAGTCACGCTTACCACGGTTACCGGGCTTGCTCTTGGACTGCTCAGACTCCTTGCCCATCTTGACGACGACAATATAAGGAACGACGTTGCCTTCGAATTCGTAGAGACCGGAGTAGACCTTGCCATAGTTGAGCTGTTGGCTGCCTTCGCCGACGGACCAGAAGGGAAGCGCAGGAGGATCAACCTTAGGATCGACACCGAGGATGTCGAGGACAATCTTGGGTGTAGGACGATCGTTACCACCACCGACAATCATACCGTCGCAAACAACGCAGATGAGCTTGCGCTTGTTGTCGTAGGCAAGAGCTGTGAGCGAGTCGAGTCCCTTTCGGATGTGCTCCTCTCCTTCCGTGTAGGCGGGGACGTGGCAGATGACGAACTTATCCTGATTAGCAGGGCGCTTGCGAGAACCAAGCTGCAGCGCGGCCAAGAACTTGATGACGATGACGGAACAGAGAATGATGGTGACCGCAAGCAGAATGTAATCGTTGACTCGACACTTCGCAGTCTTGCGGAAGTCGGTCTTTCCGACGTAGAAGGTGTTCTTCAGGCACTGGAGATTGTAGGCTTGGGCCGTAGAGTTGAGCTGATTGCCAAACTCTTCCTTGAGGTTGGTGCCGGCATTGCTCTTGACGAGGTCTACAAGTTTGCTGTCAAGAAACTGGTACTCTGCGCCGTCGTTGTTGACATCGAGGGTCTTGAAATAGTCCGTCAAATCATAGACATCGTCGTCCAGAGTGAACCACATGTGGTTCTGATCTTCACCTTCGTTCTTGATCTTGTCAGTGTCCCAAACGAGATCACCCTTGCGCATCTCCTTCATAGCAGGCAGGAAAACGTTGGGATACCAATCGTCCTTCTTGAGTGCAGCACTGTCAGGCAGGTTCGTTTGTGTGCCTGACTTGTGGACACCGAGGGAGTTGGTGATGGTAGAGTTGGACGTCAAGAACAGCTGACGGTTACGGGTTGTATCCGAAATCAGGTTGGGGCAAGCAAGATAGAGAGGCGGCATAATGTAGGGGTCCATGTTGTAACCGGCGAACTCGATCATGTTGGTGCGCGAAGCCTCAGTGTTGGAGTCACTGTGCTGCTTCTTCCAGAAGGACGACAGGTCGTATACTACGCCATGGTGGCTGACATAGTAATCGTCCTGACCTTGATGAGTGGATACTTCCCTCTCGTCCCAAACCTTGAGCTTGTTGGGGCAGAGAAGCTTTCCGAAGGCGACAATGTAGAAGACGATGACTCCGTTGAGCAAGAGAATCAAGAAGACCAGGACGAACTTTTCTCTCCAGGCCATGCGGACATCTGGTCGCTTCATGCGTCCAATGTACTTGAGGGCAGGAGAAGGAATCCAGAACGTGGTTGCCCACACAAAAGCAATCCACATGCGTCGAGTTGCGGTGATGGGCATCTCAGTTACCATGGAGTTGCCACCAGTCTCAGCATCGTAGTAGGTGACACCCTTGCTCTCGTCACCCTTGGCTCCGAGACCATAGTCACCGACTGTGCCCATGGGAACGGTGGCAGTAGTCGGGGCGACAGATTTTGCGTCTGCGGGACGCGCCAGACTAGGTGTGCTTGCGAAGGGATTCTGGACCTGCTCTTGCGGAAGAGGTGGGAAGAAACCGCTGCCTGCCATGCTGGGAGGTGCTTGGGCAGGATAGCCGCTCTCGAGGCCACCAGCTCCAACCATGCCACCAAGCATACCAGCGTTCATGCTCTGGTTGCCGTTCAGCTGCTCGAGCTGGGACTCAGCCTCCCACCATGTGCCTTCCCTCATCCAGATGCGCTCGTTTCCGACCACAACCTCACCGTTGCTCCAGCCGCGCTGCAATGTCCAGTTCTCGATGCCGTCCTTTCCGTCCATGCAGCCGAGAGCTGCGTATCGCTCATAGAATTCGTGAACGTCAAAGTCGGCGGTGAAGTCGAGGTGGCGGTTGCGGCGGTTCGCCCACTCCGGTAGGCGCCACTCACGCAGTTGGCGCGAGACAACACCAGCTTGCCAGGTAGAATTTAGGTCTTGTGTGACAGAGCTGGGAACGACGTCTGTGGGGTGGATCGCCAGCTGGAACCAGACTCTGCTGCTGGCGACGGTCACCGGCAGGTCAAGGCGATTGTGCTTGCCCAGGACGATACCGCTTTGTGGTACAGGGTAGAGGATCTTCTTGACGAAGTTGCCCTCCTCGATGTCGATGGCAATCTTCTCCAGAACAGTCTCGCGTCTCTCGAGCTCAGATTCGTGCTCGCGAAGTGCAGCGCCGTCGATACCAAGCTCAGCTTCGCTGCTCTGCACAGCATCCCTCATGCTCTCGAGCACCGAGTTGCCTGCCACTGAGATCTGCACACCATCGGCCTTCATCTCTGCATTGATGCCTTCTGTGTCGTCGAAGACGGTGCGTAGAGCAATGGCCTTGCCTAGGGTGCGGTTCGGTACTTCAACGATGGTGACATTGACAAGATCCATTCCGTCAGCTTCCGACTCGGGGGTCATGACACCGGGCTGGCTGGCGTCACTGTCATTCGAGGAAAACCCGGCACGAGTCTTCCTGATGTCATTCTTGATAGTGGCGTTGGCTTGCGAAAGGACATAGTCGACAACAGCCTCGTAGATGCCGGCAATAGCAACCTCACGCTCGTGGGAGGCCAGCTGCTGCTTGAATGTCTCTGGCGAGATGTCGAGAAGTGACCCGGCATCCTGGCATGCTGCGTCCAGCTTCTCCTCATCCGAGAAGTAGTCCAATGTGTTTCCCAACTTCAGGAGTGCGGCCAGCGTGCTGATCACGTCGCGCAGCTTCTGCCCCTTGATACCAATCGCCTTCAGATTCGCGCGGAAGTCCTCGGCAGCGGCGGCATCGTCGGCGTCGGGAAGGAATGCGGGAGGGTCGTAGGTGCCCGAGCGGTTGAGGAGCGAGTATTTGTCGAGTGACTGGATGTCGAGGATCTCCCTTTCCTGCTTGCTAGCTGAGCTCGAGTTGAGGTAGTAGAAAACGTCGAAAGCGCGGTAGCCATTGTGTGCGGGAATCTGCAGAAGACCCTCCCTTGTGTCGAGTCCAGCAGTGGACAGCTTGATCTCAGCTCCCCTGCACTCGCCGAGGATATCGATTGTGAAGACGGCGGCGAGAGCGGAGTAGCGCGGCGCAGACGGATTCTGTGGCGTGACGCAGTGTGTGAAGGGCTTGAGTGCCTCCAGCGCGACGTAGAAGCTGTCGGGAAGAGACACTGGCAGCCCTGAGATTGTAGGGGCAAAGAGCGAAGGTGTGGACTCGTGGAGGGAGCTGAGGGGTCAAGTCAGCAACTGCACAACGTGGCGGCGGCGGTGGCGGAGACGGCGTGCACAACGTACCTCAACACCAGAGTGCCGTCCTCTACTCGTCGGCGGGCATGCTCGTATGTCTTGCGGACAAGCTCGAGGTCGACTGTGCCACCAATGCGGCCATTCTCCATAGTCTTCGCATTGACCCACGTGTTGACAACCAGGCTCGTACTGGGCTCAAGACTGTAGGGCTGGCCGGTCTTGAAGCTCGAATTGAGCAGGTTGAGGAGCGTCGTAGTCGATTGGGTAGTCGATTGAATACCTCCACGCTGGGGGTTCGCCGCAGAGGCCGTCGAGTAGACGCTCATACGACTGTTGTTGACGAACGACATGATGGCGGCTGCGTGCAGGACGCCCCGTTCGAGCACGAGAGTGTGTACTGAAGACCTCCAAGAGTGAGGTATGTATGCGGTCCAGGACCGAGGGCAAAATAGTGGTAGCGAGGGTCAGTAGCGATTGAGTTGCTCTCCTGATGGCAGGGATGGCGGTCGAAGTTGCGGGTGCGTAGGCGGCTGGAAGCCTTCACCGTAACGAGGGATGGAAATTAAACGATAGTCAATAAGAAAGAAGAACTACACACACGCCTCGTAGAACGCAGATAATGAAGAGTGAATGTTTGTTGGCTTCACGACGGCGCAGGGTGACTTTCTCCATTCCACTCAGCGCGCCGGGGGGTACACTTCCGCCCACTGAGGCATGGCGCCATATCGTTAGCCCGGTTTAGCAGCTCTGTGACCAGGACCACAGAGACTCCTCCCCTGCCCTGCAGAGCTCGATGCTGCCACATCGTCCCCAAGCGTCCAGACATGGATGTTAGGTCTTGCTCTCGTCGCCACTAAAGCAAAGGCCCTCGTCCGATTGATCGAAAACCGCGCTGGAGCTGTTCCGTGGCCCTTGTGAGAAGCGGCTAAAAATAAAGGAGGCGGTAGCTTATTTTATTGTTTACACTGACTGCGGCTCTTCGAGGGGGCGGCCGACCTCTCAACATTCACGCGATATCACGGCTGCGCACGGGGAGAGACATGTTTCTGGCGCTCTTCTTCCACGGCTTCTATCGATATGACAAAAGGATGAGCGATCGACTCCACCTGTATTACAGTGGGCTGCGGGAAGGGAAAGCTTCGTTATTGGGAGTGCAAATCATAATGTCCTCCGGCCTCCTTTCATCTTGTCATCTAAATTGCCTTTGGCAATGCATATTTGGCCACCGCCGCCCACTCATACTGCAGCAATTTGGCACCTTTTTCGAGCTGCTTGACGTCAAGGATGCGTGCCAGCTGCTACCTCGGAACGCCGTTTCATGCTGGTCGTTCAATACGGGCGCTCTCCACTATGGCCCCGTCCGTATTGCCCCATTGAAATGCTGAAGTCATGCGCTCAGCCTCTGTGCGCGAGAAACCTCTTCTCAGGCTCGTGTGAGCAGTACGAGCTGCTGATCCGCGACGTTGCCGACGCTCATCACCTGGGAGACTGTCGTCCAGCGGTCTGCATGCGGGCTGCAGGCGCGATTGGTGATGGGCGTGATGTTTGTGTTGATTTTCTCGGCAGAGGGGAGAACGCGCAATCGATACCTATCTAGCGCGCATGAGAAGAGCTCAGCGTTGATCGTTACCCTTCCCCGGGCGCCAGGCTGGGTAGACCGTTGGCTCTGATGCAAAGGCGGGTCGGGGGATGTCCGCAGCCTTGGGAAAGGAAGACCTTTTGCGACACAGAGCACAACCACGGTCACAGACACCGGGAGACGCTGGCTGTCGAGTCACCTAGCCATGCAGTGCTGGTTCCAGGAATCTGCGGTGAATCCCCCCAGGCTCGGCCACACGCTGGACCTGCTCCTGCTGTGCACCAGTGGCTGCTGCGTGCGCTCGCTGCTCATCAGTCAGCAGGAAGAAGGACTGCTTGTGGAGCTGTGAAGCAGCACCCTGGAGGTAGTCGGAGCGATCAGTAGGGTGATTTCGTTAAGGGGCGCCAAAAATAGTGAATTCATTACAGCTGGTGCAAGTCGCGCTGGTCTGTGTTGACGGCGGCGGCGGGCGAGGTGTGCTGGGATCAGCCCCATCGTTTCTCGCTCGCAGGAGGCCAACCCCCTAGACTACCAGAGCAAAGTCAACGGCCTGCAGCAGCTGTGCTTCAGCATTTCCTTCGTTATAGGACTTTTTCACTTGACCACATTCGCTGATAATTAACTGTATACCTCCACGGCCATCAACCCGCACCGCGCGCGTTGTCCCTTCGAGCCGCCGCATTCCACAGCTGTACATACTTACACCATCGCGTACCGCAGCGTCGAGGTCTCCCGCACTCTGTGAACACTCCATTCGCTTCTCAGTCCTCCGGGACACCCATTGACAACATGGCTGTCAACCCTCTACACGAGTCGAGTCTGCCCTCGCTGCCGCAACACCAGCAGACCGACACAGGCCTGACCTCTGCACTCGCTAGTCGTTTCCACGCCCACATGCCCACGGCGTCTCTGTCGTCGCACGCCATAATTTCCCTCAACACATACACAGATCCCAGCCGCGGTGTCGACGGTGGCGAGGATGGCAGCGCTGTACAGGCTGCCAAGGACCTCGCGGGGAGGGCATACATGCGTCTCGGGCAGCGGTCAGAGGACCAGGCGATTGTCTTCCTGTGAGTGACTCCACTGCAGCCATCAGAGCATTTACGCCTTGCGTAATTGACTACCTACTGTATCTTCTGGGCTGACATGAATAGTGGCGAGACTGGCTCAGGAAAGACAACAATCCGCGGGCACATGCTGAGACAGTTCCTATCATACTCCGCTACGCCCCTCTCCAAGAAGATTGAGTGTGCCAACTTTGTCTTCGATGCCTTCACAACGACCAAGTCGCTCACCACCCCCCCCCACGCCAAGTCTGGGCTCATGCTTGAGCTCCAGTACAACACTTCGACCTCGAAACACGCAACCCTGCTTGGTGCACAGTACCTCGCCCACCGACTCGAGCGAAGCAGACTTGCCTCCGTCCCGACCGGCGAACGGAACTACCACGTCCTCTACTACCTCCTCTCGGGTACCAGTATTGCTGAGAAGAAGCACCTGTACCTCGACAACACCGGTAATGAGGCTGCCGGCACTCGCACATCACTCGGCGCGAACAAGAGGTGGCGATATCTTGGTCACCCTACACAGCTGAAGGTTGGCATCGATGATGCGGCTGGCTTCCAAGAATTCAAGACTGCGCTGCGCAAGCTCGAGTTCGGCAAGGACAGCATTGCTGGTATCTGCGAGATTATGGCCACGATCCTGCACATTGGTCAGCTGGAGTTTGAGACTGGTCAGTCGACGACTCCCGCTGCTGATGACAGCGGCGGCTACTCTCACGAGGGTGGCGAGACAATCACGGTTGTGAAGAACAAGGATAGCTTGGTGCCGATTGCCCAATTTCTGGGGGTCACAGTTAGCGACCTCGAAGAGAGTCTGCGATATAAGTCAAAGACCCTGTACCGCGAGCGCGTCACAGTTATGCTCGACCCCAAAGGTGCTCGTGCGAACGCTGACGAGCTTGCCCGTTCGCTCTACAGTCTTCTCGTCTCGTTCGTCATCGAGCAGAGCAACGCCAGGATCTCCAGCTCGAACGACCAGCTCACCAACACTGTCAACCTCGTTGATTTCCCAGGATTCGCCATCTCTTCTGGGACAGGGTCGTCTTTGGATCAGTTGCTGAACAACGCTGCGAACGAGTCGCTCATGACGTTCTGCCAGGAGAGCTTCTTTCAGCGCCAGATCCAGGAGATGGAGGCAGAGGAAATCAACCTGCCGCCACTTCAGTTCTACGACAGCTCCGAGGCTAAGATCGGTCTTCTCAAGTCTGGCAACGGTCTTCTGAGCATCTTGGACGACCAGATGCGCCGTGGCAAGACCGACATGCAGTTCCTAGAGGCTATCCGCAAACGATTTGACGGAAAGAACCAGTCTATCCTCCCTGGCAGCTTGACAGTCGTTCAGCCTGGCAGCAACTTCCCCACACCCAACACCTCTGCTGCCTTCACTGTTCGTCACTACGCCGGTGACGTCGATTACAGCGTTGAGGGCCTCATGGAGGAGAACGCAGACCAGATCTCTGGCAACATGATGCAGTTGCTGCAGAACTCGCAGTCGCCTTTCGTCCAGCAGCTGTTTGGTCAGGATGTGCTCCAGAAGATCTCCCACCCTAAGGAAAAGTCCGCTATTGTCCAGGCTTCGGTCAGCTCCAAGCCCACACGCATGCCCAGCATGGCACGTCGCAAGGAGAAGACTGGAAGATTTGGTCGCCAACTCAATGTCTTCGACGACGATGCTATAAGTGAGACCGAGAGCAACGTGTCTGGCTCAAGGAAGAACGGCGACTCTTCGAAGGCAAAGCAGACCGGAGCTGCTGGACAGTTCGTCAGCTCGCTCAAGACGATCGAGAACCAGCTGCGCAAGGCCAACCCTTACTTCGTGTTCTGCTTGAAGCCCAACGATCGCCGCATTGCGAACCAGTTCGACAGCAGGTGTGTTCGCCAGCAGTTACAGGCTTATAGCATTCCAGAGCTCAGCCAGCGCCTCCGCGTTGCCGACTACAGCATCTTCATGCCCTTTGCTGAGTTCCTTGGTCACACACAACAAGATACATCCATTGTTGGTAGCGAAAAGGAGAAGGTTGAAATGGTACTGGACAGCCGGCCATGGCGAGAAAACGAGGTTCGTGTGGGCACAACCGGTGTCTTCCTGAGCGAGAGGTGCTGGCTCGAGATCGCCAACATTGCCGATCTGCCACCCACTACTCGCGGTTTCGGCCATTCTGCAGACAACCTCACTCCTGATGCGGGACGCTCCTACGGCGATCCTAGTGCCAATCTCCTCTCCACCCCTGGGGGCGGCGAGTACTACAACGACAAGGGCGGCAACTACTTCGGTAGCAGGGACATCGATGCCCGCTCCGAGGCTCCCTCTGGCATCACTGGTGACATGTTCCACGGTCTGGAGCAGCACAACGTCATTGACGAGAAGGCAGCTGACAAGAAGATGGAGGAAGTCGATGTTCTCCCTGTTTCTGGCAGCCGCAAGCGATGGATGTTCTGCGTGTACGCGCTGACCTGGATGATACCCGACTTCCTTATTCGCACTGTAGGACGCATCCCCCGTAAGGACGTGCGGATAGCGTGGCGTGAGAAGCTGGCCATCAACATGCTCATCTGGCTTAGTTGTGCGTCCGTCATCTTCCTCATGATCGGCTTCCCCATGTTGATCTGTCCCACGCAACATGTCTACTCCACCGCTGAGCTGACGTCCTACAACGGCGAGGATGGCGCACAATCATACATTGGCATTCGCGGTATTGTCTATAATCTTGGGGATTTTATCCCCGCCCACTACCCCAGCGTCGTTCCGGCAAAGAGTCTCGAGAAGTACGCTGGCAAGGACGCCACCAACCTCTTCCCTGTCCAGGTCTCGGCTTTGTGCGCTGGCAAGACTGGTACCATTCACCCCGGCGTCCAGCTCAACTACAGGAACTCGAACTACTCCGAGACTGCCAATAACCTTGTCAGTACCACCGACCAGAACGCCAAGTATCACGACTTCCGCTGGTTTACAAATGACTCTCGACCAGATTGGTGGTATGAGCAGCAAGTCTTCCTGAAGGCCAACTACATGAAGGGTCGTGTTGGATACAGCCCCACCTACCTCAAGACCTTAGCCTCCAAGCAGAACGCGATTGCCTACATGAACAACAAGGTCTATGATCTGACAACATACCTGCCGGGAGGTCGCAGCGTTCTCTACCCTACTGGTGACAAGGCGGATGATACTACTCCCGACGTCAACTTCATGGAGGACAGTGTGGTCGACATTTTCCGCGTCCAGGCCGGCAAGGACATCAGCAAGTACTGGGAAAATCTCAACCTGGACCCAACCGCCAAGGCAAACATGAAGACTTGCCTCGACAACCTCTTCTACGTGGGCGACCTCGACACTCGAAGCTCTGCCAAGTGTCTCTTCGCAAAGTACTTCCTGCTTGCCATTTCCATCCTCAGGCCAGGCGTCGCCGGGGT